>Ga0335078_10006283_pt1 | contig 17588 bp, 14 predicted proteins | sample Lox_Sample_32_FD_206711 | JGI IMG/M metagenome (GOLD analysis project Ga0335078, IMG submission 206711) | Soil microbial communities from Loxahatchee National Wildlife Refuge, Florida, United States - Lox_Sample_3.2 | ecosystem: Environmental > Terrestrial > Soil > Wetlands | place: USA... | reverse complement strand
TCTCGCCCAAGGCGATCTTTCTCCAGGAAGCCCAGGTCATCGATTCGGCGGGGAAGACGAAGTCGGTGAAGCAGCCTTACATCGATCCCAGTCGCTGCGTCGGCTGCGGGGCGTGTGAGTACGCCTGCCCGATCCAGGATCACCCCGCCGTGTACGTCACGGGCATCGGCGAAAGCCGCTCCGCCTCGAGCCAGGTTTTGCTCATCAGGAGGTAAAGGAGACATTTCGAGAATGCGATTGCGAAAATCCTCGATTGCGGCATCGGTCGTGCTGCTTGTGTTCGCCGTCGCGGGCGGCGCAGGTTGCAGAAATGCTCCACACGATCCCTTTCCGCCTACGGGCGCTGTTGCCGACTGGCAAAAGAACGGCGACACCCGTGTCTATGCGGCGAAGGACTTGTGGCAATACATCGACGGCGACGCCGAACAGTACATCCAGGCCGGCGTCATCTCCGCCGCAACCTCCGACTATATGTACGCAAACCACGTCGAGGCCATCGTCGACGTATACACCATGAACAGCCCGGCGGGCGCGCATACGATTCTCGCCCGCGATGGATCGCGAGCAGGCAAAGCCGCGCGCCTCGGCGAGGAAGGTGTCGCGTTTGAGCAGAGCGTCACCTTCCGCAAGGGGCGGTATCTTGTCCGGATCGTCGCCTACCAACTGGCACCGGATACGCCGCAGGCGCTGCTGGCGCTCGCCGCCGGCATCGAGGCAAGACTGTAGTTCGCGCAACCCTCCGGTTGCAGAAAGGTTGGAGTTCGATGAAGAACCGTCGTGAGTTCCTGAAGGATGCAGCGTCCAGCGCCTTGATTCTCGGCTCCTCTGCCGCGGCAAGCAAGCTGGGTTTCGGCGCAGCCCTGCGCGGGAACGCCGCGTCGGCTGGTCCCAAAGTCGTGGTCGCCCGCGACCCGTCGATCGAGAGCGCGCAACTGGAAGAGGCGGGTGTGCTTGAGTTGCTCGATCGCGCTATGGCCGCCTACACCGGACGCGACCGCCCCATCGAAGCCTGGAAGCACATCGTGCCCTCGGGCGCGGTCGTCGGCCTCAAAGTCAACGGCCTGGGCGGCCGCGGAATCTCCACCCACGCCGTGCTGGTGAAGGCCGTCGCCGAACGGCTTCAACAGGCCGGCATTGCGGCCGCCAACATCGTCGTATGGGACCGCAACGCGCGCGATCTGGAAGCCTGCGGGATGACCATCAACACCGGCTCCAGCGGCCTGCGCTGCTTCGGCAGCGATCTCGCCGGATTCGAGGACGAGCCCGTATCCTGCGGCGCGGCAAGCGTTCGGCTCTCCAAAATTCTCACCCGCACCTGCAGTTTTGTCATCAGCCTGCCCATCCTCAAAGACCACAGCTTTGCGGGCGTCACGTTCACCATGAAGAATATGTACGGCGTCGTCGACCGGCCCGATGCGCTCCATGGGAACAACTGCAATCCGGGCGTGGCCGACCTGAATGCCGTCCCGGTGATTCGCGGCAAGGTCCGCTTCACCATCGGCGACGCTTTGTCATCTGTCTACCAGGGCGGTCCGGGATTTCACCCCGAGCACCTGTGGCGCCCCAGCGCGCTGATCGTCGGCGAAGACCGTGTCGCCATCGATACCGTGGCGTGGAGGATGCTCGAGCGCAAGCGCGCCGAAGCCGGTCTGCCCACCCTCGAAGCCGACGGGCGCGCGCCGCTTTACATTGCCACCGCCGCCGATTCCGCACACAAACTGGGCATCGGCGACCCCACGCTCATTCATCGGATGGAGATTTGAACCCGCTCACGAACTTCGGGAACGACCATGGCCGAGCCAGATAACCCAATCCAGAACCCACCGGCAGTCTTGCCAATGACACGACGCGAAGCGCTGCTGCAGATTCTCCGCGTCGGCGGAATTGCAGCCGTCGCATCGGGCGCGGGCGTCTGGCTGAGTAAGCGGAGCGTCCATCCGGTTCCCATCCTTGCCGAGAACGCCCTCCGCGACCATCGGATCGCTGCCGAGACCGGCTTGCCACAGATGACCGTCGTTCAGAACGGCGAACCGCGCGAGCTCGTCCGCCAGGCCCTCGATAACCTCGGCGGCATTCAGCGCTTTGTCCGCCGCCAGGAGACCGTCGTTCTCAAACCCAACATCGCATGGGACCGTACTCCCGAGCAGGCCGCCAACACCAATCCCGACCTGGTGGCGGAAGTCGTGCGTCAGTGTTGGCAGGCCGGCGCCCGGCGCGTGATTGTCACCGACGTGAGCTGCAACGATCCGCGCCGCTGTTTTCTGCGCTCGGGCATTCAGGCCGCAGCCCGTGCCGAGGGCGCCGAGGTTATTCTCCCCGATCCCTCGCTCTTTCGCGAAGTCGACATCCAGGGAGTGGTGCTGAAAAGCTGGCCGGTCTTCACCCCGTTCCTCGAAGCGGATAAGATCTTCAACCTGCCGATTGCCAAGCAGCACAGCCTGGTCGGCGTCACGCTGGGCATGAAAAACTGGTACGGCATCCTCGGCGGCGAGCGCAACCGCCTGCATCAACAGATTCACCAGAGCCTGGTCGATCTGGCCAGTTTCATGCTGCCCACCGTCACGCTGTTGGATTGCTATCGCATCCTGCTGCGCAACGGACCCACCGGCGGCAACCCGGAGGACGTTGATCTCAGGAAAACACTCGTGGCCGGCACCGATCCTGTCGCCATCGACGCATATGTCGCCAAGGCGTATTGGAACCTCGACGCCGCGCAGCTTCCTTATCTCCAGATGGCCGCCGCCCGCGGTCTGGGAACGGTGGACTTCGAAAAGCTCGCGATCCGGATCAGTCGGCTCGGGTAGCGCGCGGAGGAAGGATGGGTTCCGTGCAGGCCGCGTTCAATTCGCCGGCAGGGCATCGGGGGATCGCCGCGCGCGCAATTCCGTTCCTCGTCGGATGCGCCGCTGCCGTGGGGCAGATCGTTCTTCTCCGCGAGGTCATTGTGCTGTTCAACGGCAACGAGCTTTGCCTTGGTTTCGTGCTGGCGGCGTGGCTGGCGTGGACAGCGGCCGGCAGCGGCCTCACTGGACGCCTGATTCGCACCCGCGCAAATGTGCGCATACCGACCGCTTCTATCCAATGCCTCTGCGGCATGAGTCTTCCTTTCACTGTCATCGCCTTGCGCATCGCGCGAGCGCGGGTGCAGACCGTGCCAGGCGAGCTCATCGGCCCGCTGCGAATGGCGCTCATCTCATTCGCCTGCATCGGCGCCTTCTGCGCTCTCTGCGGGAGTTGCTATGCCCTCGCATCGCGACTGGTGCGCGATGAGTGCCAGCTTTCGCCGCGTCATGCCGGCAGTCTGGCGTACCTGCTTGAAACCGCCGGTTCCGCACTCGGCGGCATTGCGGCCTGCCTCTTCCTCCTACCTTTCTTCGGCTGCGTCCAGATCGCCGCGCTGGTCACGCTCCTGTGTCTCAGCGCAGGCGCCGGGGTTGCGTTCCGGATGCGCCCGCTCCCGGTCGTCCTCACTGTCGCGAGCGCCGCGCTTCTCGCGGCTCCGCTTCTCGGTTACGTTGCTCCACGCGTGGAATCGTATACTCTGGCGCGCCTATGGCCCGGCTTTGATCTGTTCGCTTCCCGCGACTCGGCGTACGGCCGGCTCACCGTCATCGGCGCAGGCGGCATGCGCAGCCTCAACGACGACGGCTCCGTCCTCGCCAACATTCCCGATCCGGCGGCAGCCGAGGAGTCTGTCCATTACGCGCTGCTCGAGCACGCAGCGCCACGCCGCGTCCTGCTTCTCGGCGGCGGCTTGAATGGCAGCATCGCAGAGGCTCTCAAGCATCCCACGCTCGAGCGTCTGGACTACGTCGAAATTGATCCGGCGCTCATCGACCTTTACCGCCGGATGTTCCCGCTCGAATCCGTCGCGCTTTCCGACCCCCGAGTGCATGTGCATGAGAGCGACGGCCGCCTTTACCTTAAGACATCGCAAGAGAGATTCGATGTGATTCTCGTTAACGTGCCCGACCCGACGAGCGCGCAGTTGAACCGCTTCTTTACCGTGGAGTTTCTCCGCTCGGTAAGAGAGCATCTCGCCCCCGGCGGCCTTCTAGCGCTTCAGCTGCGCTCGTCGGAAGACGTCATCAGCCCCGAACTCGCCGAGTTCCTCCGCTGCATCCATCAAACCCTGCGCCAGATCTTTCCCCGCGTCGCCGTCATTCCCGGCGAGACTCTCCATTTCTTCGCCGCATCCGATGCGATCGCACTCACCGAAGATCCACGGGTCCTGATCTCCCGAATGAGGGACCGCAGTCTGCAAGCGCAGTACGTCCGCGAGTACTTTATTCCGTTTCGCATGATGAATGACCGCATGGCGCAGATTCACGATCTTCTTCGGCCGGACCCAGCCACCCGCGTCAATCGCGACTTTCAACCGGCCGCTTACTACTTCAGCACGGTGCTGTGGAGCGCACAATTCAACCCCGCGGATGCGCACCTCTTTGAGAGAGCCGCGGAGATCCGCTTCTCCGCGGTTCTTTGGGGCCTCGTCGTTCCTTGTGCAATTCTCGCTATCGTTCTCTACTTCGCCACACAGAGGCGCCGTGCGCAGACCGCAGCCGTCGGGTGTGTCGCCGCATCCGGCTTTACGCTAATGACCCTGCAGATTCTGCTCTTGCTCGCGTTCCAGTCGCTCTGCGGCTACGTCTACCGCGAACTGTCGCTGCTGATCGGCTTGCTGATGGCGGGCATCGCCGCTGGAAGCTGGCTTGGCATCCGGCGCATCCGCGACCAGGCCCGGCACATGCGGCGCATTGCCATCACTCAATTCCTCGTCGCGGCTTCAGCGCCATTACTGCTATTCGTCGTGCTTCAGCTCGAGCCGGCTTCGCATGCGGTCACACCACCGTGGGTCATTCAGGCTGCGTTTCCACTCATCTCGTTCCTGTGCGGGCTGCCGGGCGGTTATCAATTCCCGCTGGCGACAGCGATCTACCTTGAAGGCCGCTGCGACACAGCGAGCCTTGCCACCTTGTATGCGGTGGATTTGTTGGGAGGCTGCGCCGGAGCGCTCCTGTTGGCAGGCTTCCTTATCCCCGTCTTCGGATTCTGGACCGTCGCCTGGCTGGCAGCCGCGGTCAGCTTGGCGCCCGCTGCTTTGGCCGCGCGTGCAAGCACGCGGCCCGCGGGCTACGGCATTTCCTGAGTTGCTGTGTCCTTTGGAATTCTGTGCAAGGTCGCCGCTCCTTGAGGTCGCGTCGACTTGGATGTTGCGGCTTCGGGATACAGTGACTCAGGAAATGCTTTAGTTCCGCGCCGCCGCATCATGATCGCCAAAGACTAGCGCCGTGAAGCGGAAGATGTCGGTATCGTCGTCTTTCCAGCAGTCCGGATCCATGCCCCCTTTTCTGCAGGTCTGCTGCAAAAAAGTGGCGCGGTCCCAGTGCTGTTCCACCGGAACTTGCGGCAGCAGGAGCCCCTCGCGATAACCATTCTTGATCAACAAGCCATGTTGACCTACGCCGATCTTGTCCACATCCAACACGTGGGACAGTGGCGACAGCACCGAGATTTCGTACTCCAGCTTAGGCAACTCCTGCGCCGTCACCGGGTGAAAACGAGGATCGCGCAGCGCAGCCATTGCGGCCGTATCCCGCACCGTCTGGTAAAGCGGCTCCACAGCCGCGGTAAAGCCGACGCACCCGCGCAGTTGCCCCGCCTCTTTGAGCGTCACAAAGGCGCCGCGTTCCTGGTCGAGCGCGCGGTCGCCGGTGGCGACAGCCGGGTAGAACGATCGCTTCTGCACCGCCTGTTCCACTGACTTGTGCGCCATTTCGAGCAACGCCTGCCTTTCCTTCTCATTCAGCGAAAATGGAGTCTCGACCGCGCCTGCGTGCGGCGACTTGACGAAGATGTCCGCGCTGTATCCCACCACGCGCGAGCGATCGCCTGTCACGTCGCCGGTATTGGCATAGCGAAGCACTTCGGCCCGGTTGGCTCCCATGCGTTCGGCGGCGATCATCGCGGCGACGATGGGCGCGCCCCCGCACGCCTCCCATGTGCGGGACTCGAAGTTGCGCGACATGCTCAGATAATCCCACTCCGCAAGGGCGCTCAGCGTCTTGTGGTCAATCGCTTCGGCCGCGTCGTACCCGTGAAAGTGCGAGAGATCCGAACTGGCCACAATCAGCGTCTCGTCCGCGGGCTCCCGGGCCTTGCTTCGCTTGCTCCTGGTATCTTCCCGAATCAGCCTGGCGAGTGCGACTCCCAGCGCGCGGCTGCTCTCGTAGCTCTGGTCGCCCATCACAACCGGCACCAGCGTGAAGCTGCCCAGCACGTGCTGCAGCCACGGCAATTGCACCTCGATGGCGTGCTCGGCGCCTTGTCTCGTCGCCGTGTGCCCACGGCTGGAGAGCCGTATCGACGGGCCCGTCTTGACCAGTTTTTGCGCGAACTCCTTGTCCACCGGAACCATGCCCAGCGGCGTCACATATCCATCGCCATCGAAGACCGAACTGAAGTCGAAGGCCTCGTAATGCGACGGCGCGATTACCACCACGCGCGCAAACTTGCGCCCTTTGAGCGCCGCATAGGTATAGGCCGCCACGGGTCCGGAGTACTCGTAGCCCGCATGCGGCGCCACCACGGCCACGATCTTTCCGTCGATATTCGGCAGCGTCGCGCCCGCCAGCATCCGGTCCATCATCGCCGTCAATTCCGCCGCATCGGCGGGATAGAACGCACCCGCCACGCCCGCCGGACGCAGCTTCTGGTCTGCCGCGCCGCCCGGCGGTTGCGGCGCCGCAACTGTTGCGAAGGTAACCAACGAAACCGTCATAACCCACTTCCCGAGATTTGTTTTCCAGCTCATATCCGCACCCCTGGTATGTACCTCAGGCGTGCCAGACGCCCGGAATTGATCGCCTGCAATACGGGCAGGCGCCGTTATGGATGAGCATTTGCCGGACCTCGAATCCGGTACGCTCGATCAGCATTCGTTTGCATTGCGGGCAGTATGTGTTCTCCGCGGGGTGGCCCGGCACATTGCCGATGTAGACGTAGTGCAGTCCCTCGGCATCGGCGATCGCTTTGGCGCGCTCCAGCGTCGGGACCGGCGTGATTGGCAGGTTCTTCATCAGGTATTCGGGATGGAACTGAGTGAAGTGCAGGGGAACGTCCGCGCCGAGGTTCGTCTTCACCCAGCTCGCCAGCCCGCGGAACTCTTCGTCGCTGTCATTCAGCGTCGGCACCACCAGGTAAACAATCTCCGTCCACTTTCCCATCTTGCGCAGCGTCGCGAGCGATTCCAATACCGGCTTCAACTCGCCGGTGACGACTTTCCGGTAGTACGAATCGCTGAACGACTTCAGGTCGATCTTGACGGCATCCATCTTTCCGTACGCTTCGCGCAACGGTTTTTCCTGGATGTAGCCGTTGGAGACGACGATGCTGCGGATTCCCGCTTCATGGCCCGCATCGGCCGTGTCCATCAGGAACTCGGTGAAGACCACCGGTTCGCTGTAGGTGTAGGCAATGGTAGGGCAGCGGTACCGGACGGCCAGCGCTGCAATTTGCTTTGGCGGCAGATAATCGGCGGGAACCTGTTCCGGACGCGCCTGTGAAATATCCCAGTTCTGGCAGAATTTGCAGTTCACGTTGCATCCCGCCGTCGCCAGCGAAAAGGCCAGAGTGCCGGGGAGGTAGTGAAACAGCGGTTTCTTTTCAACGGGATCGATGTGCGCCGCGCATACCCGTGAATGCACCAGCGTGTAGTAGGTTCCGCCGCGATTTTCGCGCACCCCGCAGTACCCGCGTTCCTTGTCGCCCACTTTGCATTCGCGCGGGCACAGCTTGCACTTGACCTTCCTGTTCGGCAGCTTTTCGTAGAACCGCGCTTCCACGGTGTACCGCGCGTCGTCGCTGGTCGCGTTGTCGCGTGGCGGCGTCGCCTGGGTTTGTGGCGTAATGCTCTCGACCGTGCATGCCACGCCCGCCGAGGCGGCACAGATCAGAAACGACCGGCGGTCCACCGGAGTTGAAGTGCGTGTCGAGTCAGCCGGCGTAAAGTCCGGTGCTTCACCGGAAAAGCCTCCCACCGGCGGCTCCCGCACCGTAATCATCGAATCGCTCGTGTTCATCGCACACCTCGCCTACGCCACATGCTTGTCGAGCAACACAATATGTCGCGGATCGCACACGCCCAGGCGATGGTCCGCGTCGGCCGCCGTGGCAATGTAACGTGGCGCCCGCCCATCGGCGGCCAGCGTCTTCAATCCCTGCTGAGCGCGCTTTTGCTCGATCATTTGCCAGCCGGTCTGATCCAGGGCCACCGGGTCGTCTGCGACGATCAGCGCGTTCGCCGCCCAGGCGAACTGCGGCTTGAACGACGGCCCGCCCTCGTAACACGCGGTGGTCGCATCGCAGATGTGCAGCCGCAGCCGGCTCCGGATCTCCGGCAACATGTTTACGTCGGCCACGAAGGGATCGCAGCCATTGGGGTGGAATTTGTTGGGGTTGTGGATCACGCCGTACATGTTCTTTAGTGCGATCGATACGCCGGCCCCGTCGTGGTCCTTCAACACGGGCACATTGATCAGGACATCGCAGTGCTGCGTCAGAATTCTTGAAAGCCGGCTACCCACATCACCGAACTGCGAGAGCTCGTCTTCATGGCCCACGCGGTCCGTGCCGAAGCACTGCACCTGGTTTCCGCCGATGCGGATGCGAAACCCGGCGCGCTCCATCTCCTCGCTATCGCGATCGAAGACGACAATCTGCTGCGCACGCACGCCGGCGCCTTGCAGCCGCTCGCAGATCGCCTCCACAACCTGCACGTTGCTGGAGAGGCCGCGCCCGCCCAGAGTGTTCACCTTCAGGGCCACACGCTGCCCGGCTCGCACCACCTTTGCCCAGCACCTGGCGGGATCACCTTCGCCGAAGAACTCTTCCACCGCGCGGTCGAGAAGCGCGGCAATACGCGTGGAGTCTGCGCTCCCATTCGAGTTGCGCAATCTCGCATCCCGCGCGATGGAAACTGTGGAAACCGAGGAGGGCCGTTGTCGAATGTCTGTGACTTCGGCGGGCAGAGATCGATCGCCGGCTGCGCACGACGCGGCTCCCGCCAGACACATTTTCAGGAAATACCGCCGATCCGCGACGCCTCTGCTGCGCATGATGTGCACCCCCGCTTGCCGGTGGACACACTCAGCCCATTCTGTTCTACCGCCATCCGGCGGTGGCGCTCTGTGATCCCCGTTACATTTCTGAATTGCTCAAGAGTCGGGAGTTGAAGTTCGGGCGTAAAATAAGGATGAGAACGGCGCGTAGGACCGAATCTAGGTTTTGAGGATTTCGTCCTCATCCGTCCGGCCCGGTGCCGGGACTCGTTCGTCATGGTGGCCATTGTGGTCTCTCCTGGTCAGAGGACGAGAGGCTTTGGCCTGGCGCCGCGACCCTGCCTCCCGGCCAGGCACTTCCCCATCTCAAATTGTGCGTTCGGATGTAGGAAGGTTGCGAGGAGGAGTCATGGAACTGGTATTGAGCGCTGAGGAGCAAGAGTTCCTGTCAACCATCCTGGAGCAGTGCCAGCAAAAACTGCTGAATGAGATTGCGCACACGGATCGCCGCGAGTTTAAACAGGGGCTGATCCAGGACGAGAAACTTTTGAATTCGCTGGTTTGCCGCCTGCGGGAAACAGCGGTGCCGGAGCTTCGTGGCTGAGAGCAATTCCGCGTACCCAGCGGGTTCATACGGACCGAGGCCCGAGACATCTCCACCGGCCCTGCATGGCCACGCGGTGGCGCAATCGTGCGGCCGGTGGTACGGGGGATGGCCGTTCCGTTGCCTACAGCGCGACGCCTCGGGAATGAGGAACGAAGAACCCCGGAGGCAGCGAGCGGTTGCCCATCGACCGGGCTCCCTGGTCTGTTTCGAGAAAGGCCAGCCACGAGTGCTCCTGTGCGAGAACCGCCTCCAGTTCCGGCTCGCTCAATACCATGCATGCCGTGGAAAGCGCGTCGGATTCAGCCGCACTATCGGCCAGGACCCACGCTCGCATGCGCCGGAGGGCCGGGCGACCCGTCCGCGGATCGAGAATGTGCTGCCCCTTGACCGCGAGACCAGACCCGCTCAAAGACGCGTGCGCGAGCAGGCAGCGCTGTGGCGCATCGTCATCGCCCAGCCCGCAAGACCAGCCGGCCGCACCGGTGGGAGGGCCGCCCGCGAGAATGCTGCTGCCTCCGGCGACCAGCAAAAACGAAGGGCAGTCCCATTCGCCAAGCAGTTCCGCCATGCGATCGAGCGCGAAGCCTTTGCCAATGGCGCCAAGGTCGAATTGCAGCCGACCAAGCTTGCAGCGAATCGACTGCTGGTTTTTCAGCAGTTCCCATTGCGGCATCGACTCTTGTGTCTGCAGGGCAGCCGGCGTAGGAGAGAAGGCGCCGTGCGTCGCTTCTTCTATTTTCCTGGCGATGGCCAGGCAAGCAAAGGCCGGTTCGCTCAGGCGCATCGTCTCGCCCGGCGCCAGCGCCGCGGCCCGCGCCATGTCGCTATCCGGCCTGAAGCGGCTCAGCCGCGATTCCAGCGATTCGAGAAGATCGAACGCGGCCTGCGCAGCCTGCGCGGCATACCTTCCGTCTTCATGGACGATCCGCGCCTGAAAATGCGTCGCCATCGCGCGATGGTTGAATGGATGAATCTCGGCCATGGATTTCACTTTGGCGCGGGCGACCATAGAAGAATCAGCACGCCCGGCCGGACTCCGAAGAATTCAGGTCGAAAATTCCGCAACTTATCTTTATATTGCTCCGCCGCCTCTGTAGAAGTGATGTAGAAATCGGCATCTCCCGCTTGCTGGCCGGGCTGCCAGAAACCGACCTCGGAGAAGTGCCGCAGATACCATGGCAACGGCCACGGATCGGCAGCGATCACCGCAATGCGCGGGGTCTTGAGGGCATTCTGGCGGGATAGCTCCTCGATCTCCGCAGGCAATCCGAGCACGTCCTCCGACGTGTGCGCGTAGGCATACGGATTGGCTTCGTCGGCAGGATGGGCAAAAACTCTCTCCCGGGTGTCGTGGGCGATCAATGCAAAGGCCAGGACGGCGAAAATGCCAAGAGCCGGGATGGCCGAGCGAAGAGTCAGGCGCCGCGCCGCGGCGCGCCAGAGCGCCTCAATCGCAAGGCCGGCGAAAAGTGCAAGTGGCAGCCACAGATTCAGCGCCAGCCATGGCGTCTTGTAGGGGATCAGACTGTACATGGCGGCAATGCCAAGCGCGTAGTACGCAAGAAGATTCCAGAATGCGGCGGCGCACTTTCTCAACGTGAGCAGGAAACCGATGCAGGCAAGGGCGACGAGCAATCCTCCCGACCAGCCGCCGGTGAGAAGCTGCGCAAAATACCAGACAGGCTTTTCATGGCCCTGGCCACCGGCGCGCGCCAGCAGACTCGGAATCCCCTGCAACAGCCCGGCCGGCGCTCTTGAGTTGCTGCCGAACCACGTGAACAGCAGGAGGCTGAGAAAGAGAAAAGCGCCAGCCGCGCTCAACACCAATTTCGACCGGAACCGCGTGCCCGGTGCTTGGCGCCGAAGATTCCAAAGCCAGAACAGAAACGCTGCGACAGCAAGAGCCATCCAGTGAACAATGGCGGTCTCTTTGGCGGCGAGCATGATCGCCGCGCATGCGCCCGCCAGCGCAGCTTTGCCGACGGAGTTCGCTTTGCAGGCTTGCGCGCCGGCGAGAATCAATCCAAGGGTTGCGGTACAAAAAAGAGACTCATGAATGAAGTAGCGATCGTAATAGACCGGCAGGGGCGCGCCGGCGAAGAGCAGAGCGGCGATCACGCAGGGCACGAAGCCGAAGAGCTCGACGGCAGCGCCAAACAGCAGGATCGTGATGGTCCCGGCCACAACCGGCGTCAGCCGCAGACTCGATTCTGTCAGGTCGGAGAATCGCTTCGCGCCCTGGATCCGGGCGAGCGGCACGGCAAGGGCAGCGAGCGCGGGACCGTGGCGGTCGCGTGGATCGTAGGTGAATGGTTCCCCGGCGAGCACTTGTCCCACGATGTAGGCGCTGACGGCTTCGTCGGTGTGCATGGGCCGCGCGCCCAGTTGCGGCAGGCGAAGCGCCAGCCCGCCCAGCGCGATAAGAATAAAGATGAGCCAGCGGCTTCGGCCAATCCGCGTCGAAGCCGTGGCGGTGTTCCGCATCGCAGTCGACGTGTTCAGTTCACGCGGCAGGCTTACCCCACACTTCGACCTCGACGTAGTCGTTCAACCGGTTGGTCGTGTTGCCGTTGCTGTACAGACGGACGTAGCGTCCCTTCACGCCTCTCGCATCGACGAGCTTGCCCTGGTAGGTTTCCACATAGTTCAGATCCTTGCCTGCCCCGAAGCCGAGCTCGTTCTTGAAGTCGTTGTTGAACAGGGTCGTCACGCCGGATTTGAAGGCGGGGTCATCGGAGGTCTGCACAACCACATCGCGGTAGACACGCGCCTGCGAGTGGAAGTGCCAGATGAGCAGGGCATAGAGATTGGCGCTTTTTGCCAGATCGATCTGCACCCACTGTTTGCCGGGCCCCAGCTCGACCCACGAGCCCTCGTCGCCGGCCTTGTCGCCATCGGTGACCAGATCCAGCGTTCCCACGATGGGACTGTTATCGCTGGCCGTGACAGTTTTGTTCCGCGCCAGGTTGACCGTTCCGGCAGGGACATAGAAATCGGGACGCTTGCCTTTCGTCGGCGGCTCGAGGTTGGGGACGTTGAGGGGTACGGGCGTCCCTACAAAGAGAGGCTTCGGCAGCTGGGTCTTCAACGGGACTTTGTCCTGCGCAGACGCGGCGCCGGCAATCAGCAATGCCGCCAGAACAAAACAGATCTTGGAGTTCATTTCCCGCATCGCCGTCAGGCCCTCGTTTCTTCGCTGGTGATTTCAAGCCGCTTGCCGGCGGCGATCGCTTCGTTGGCTTTGTGGATGATGTATTCGCTGCCGAAGGCCTCGTCGGCGGGGCAATTCAATTTGGCCGTGCCACGGATGGCATTGAAGAAATTCTCCAGATGGGGCTGATGGGGCGGCTTGTTGAAAAACACCGGAATCTCGTACTCGGCCAGTTGCGCGGTTTCGCGCACGTCGACTTTGGTGGCATCGGCCGCGGCGACCGGCTTGGCGCGGACATATCCCTTCTGAGCCAGGTCGTCCCAGGAGACGGCATCGGCGCGCGCCTCGCGGTAGATTGCGCAAATGGAGGGATCTTCCGACATCCGGATGGTGCCGTCGTCGCCCATGAACATCTCGAAGTAACCGCCGCCGGCGCTGCTTGTGGTCTGTACCTGGTAGAACGCGCGCGCGACGCCTTCGGCCAAAGGATACTCGTAGATGACCATGGCGTTGTCGTACCAGTCGTGGTTCCTGTAGTAATCGAGACCGCCGCTGGCGACCACCGATTTCGGCAGCGTGCCCAGCCACCAGTTGAAGATATCGATCTGGTGCGCGCCCAGGTCGGACAACGGCCCGCCGCCGAGCCCCTTGTACCAGCGCCAATTGCGGAACTGATGCATGTCTTTATAGCCGTACCTGGCGAGCAGGCCCGCGGGCATCTCGAACTTCTTGGGCCAGCCGAAGTCTTCCTTCACCGCGCGATTCCATTGTCCCTGCACCGCGGTCAGGCGGCCGCAAAACTGCGCCTCGTGGAGAAGGCGGTTGAGCGTAAACAGGTATCGCGGATTGCTGCGCCGCTGATGGCCGATCTGCAACAGCTTTCCGGTTTCGTGCATGGTCTGCACCATGGAGCGCGCCCCGTCGATGGTATGGCTCATCATCTTTTCGCAATAGACATGGAGGCCGGCCTTCAGGCATGTGTTGGTCATCGGCGCATGCCAGAAATCGGGCGTCGCGATCAGAACTGCCTGCAGGTCCTTTTCCTGGCTGAGCAGGTCTTCGTAGTTCTCGTAAGCTCGAACCTGGTTGCCCAGCTTTTCGAGATATCGCGCGCCCTCGTTGCGGTGGTATTCCCATATGTCGCATAGAGCCACCAGCCGCACGCCTTCGATATTCAGCAACGATTCGAGCAGAATCTTGCCTTCCTCGCCGTAGCCGATGAGGGCGACGTTGATGGTGTTCAGCGAGGACGTCTTGATGGCCGCGGCTTTTTCGCCGGAGCCTGAGTTGCATCCGCTCAGCAACAGGCCGGCGCCGGCGATCGCAGTCGCGCCGATGAACTCACGACGATTCAGCAACGGATCTACCATTTTTTCAGGACCACGAATCGGTTGTGTTGGGCGAGCACGAAGGCGGCGGCGACCAGGCCGATATGGATGCCGAGATAAGCGACACCGTCGTTCTGGTCGATGAGAACCAGGCCGACTGTCAGGGCAATGTAGAGCAACGCCTGGGCCAGCAGCGACAGGCGTGTTCCCAGGCCGACGATCAGCATGATTCCGGTGAGAATGAACGCCGGCCCAAGAAGACGATCGAAGATCGTCAGTGCGAATTTAGGAAACATCGGCTCCTGAGCGAACTTGTCGCGCAGCGACTGCGCCATCCCCGCGTAATTGGCCCACGCATAAGACTTGACGTTCACGTTGACCATCACGCCGCTGGCATCCGGCTGGCCGGTCGAGGGATCGATGAGCGGCATGGCTACCGATTTATATGCGGCGAATTTCTCGATGCCCACGAACAGCGCGCGGACGCCGAGCCACAGCCGCAAAGCCAGAAAGGCAAAAGTGTAGTCCCAGAGGACCCGCGAGCCGGAATCCGGCGTCTTTTCGTTGGTTTCCGTCATGTGCCCTCGATAGAGGTCGAACTTGATTGCACGATTTCCAGCTGAAGATTCGCCATCAACGGGGCCGGCAGATCAGAAGCTGCCGGCGGCCAGAAAGATCGCTCAGCTCATCTGCCACGGCGCGCGATATTCGCGTGTCATCAGCTTGCCGGCTTCAGGATCGTCGAGGATCTTTTCTTCCTTCACGTCCCAGCGGATCTTTCTTCCCGTGAGCATGGAGATGAGGCACAGGTGTCCGGGAATTGCCGAGTGATGCCCGACCTCCACAGGCGTTACGGTTGCCTCGCGAGTCCTTATGCAATCCAGGAAGTTCTGCTGGTGATCGGACGATGTGTAGAGCTTCACTTTGCGCAGCTCCCTGGGCAGGTATTTTCCTTGCTTCCATGCGGGATTCGAGGCATCGAATCCTTCGCGATCCACCCACACCCAGCCTTCGCTTCCGATCCACTTTACACCGGCTTTTATGTCGGGGTAGCCGCCGGCGATGGTCATGGCGATGCCCTGCGGGTACTTCAATTCGAAGCGGTACTTTGGCGCGGTATTCCAAACCGCGTTGGCCGGCGGCAGGTCGCCGCTGCCTTCAACCTCTGACGGGCCGGAGTTGTCGAAATCCAAACCCCAATGCGCGATGTCGCAATGGTGGCCGATCCAGTCCAGCAGCTCGCCGCCGCCGGTGTTGTAGTTCCAGCGCCATGACTTGTGGGAACGCGCTTTGATGTAGGGCTCCATTCTCGATGGGCCGACCCACATCTCGTAATCCAGTTCTTTGGGTGGATCGGTGACCAGCACATTCCATGCCGGCGAGCCCTGCACAACCTGTTCCAGGCTCGCGGCATTTTGCCCCGCGGCGGCCAGCCTTTGCAGCGACTCCCTGCCCACATCGTCGAAATCGGAGTTGCCGCCGGGCAGGCCGACCTCAACGCGAGTCACCGTGCCGATGAGCCCGTTGCGAACGATCTCCGCGGCCTTGTGGAACATGGCCACCGAACGCTGCCACGATCCCATCTGCCAGATGATCCCGTTGGCCTGCACCGCGCGCACAATGGATTGCTGCTCCGCGATCGTATGCGCCAGCGGCTTCTCGGCGTAGATGTCCTTCTTGCGCCGCGCGGCTTCCGTGGCAATGATCTCGTGCCAATGATCGGGCACGGCGATCATCACGGCATCGATGTCCTCGCGAGCCAGCAGCTCGCGGTAATCGTGATAGCCTTTGCAGTCTTCGTTCCCGTAGGTGTCGTTGATCGTCTTGATCGCGGCCCGCAGATGGTTGGCGTCGATATCGCACGCGGCCACCACCTGGCAATCCTGCGACGCCAGGAAGGCCTGGGTATTCCCCGGCCCCTGCCAGCCCATGCCGATCACACCGAGATTGATGCGGTTATTGGCCGCAGTTCCCGCGCCTTGCCGGGCGAACGCGGGAAGAACTGCAGGCAGCACCGCCGCGGTTCCGGCAGCCTTCAGGAACCGGCGGCGAGTCAATGAACGAGGCACAACGCCAGAAGCAGCTTGTTGACGCATGCCCATCTAAATATCACTTCGTCCGGCGGGGCCGCAATGACCTTCGTCACTTCACTGGTGGCTCAATTTGAGCCACCACCTGTCCTTTCTCTTATGCCCGGTCTATCGCGCCCGGTCCGGCGTGCGGGGCCGGATGTTCTGATTGACGCGAAAGAAATTCTCCGCATCGTACTTGGCTTTGATTTCCGCCAATCTGTCGTAGTTTTCGCCGTAGGTGGCCCGGACGCGATCCTCGCCTTCATTTTCCATCATGAAGTTCACGTAGCCTCCGCCGGTGCCATAGGGATGAAGGGCTTCCCAATAGTTGCGGGCCCATGCGGTGATGTGATCCGCCATGGCGGGGTCGGGATCGACGCCGACGATGACTTCGCTCCAGGTTGCCGTCCTGTGGCTCCACGGCGTATCGCTGTTCTTGGGCCGGTGCGCCGCCCCGTTGATGGGATACAGATGCATGGTTGAGTGCAACGACGGCAGTTGGGAAGCGTGCTGGATATGGAGGGCGATGGCTTCATCGCTCAGCGTGTCGACGAAATCGGCCTTCCAGTACCATTGCAATCCGCGCGTGTAGAGGCCGTCGAACATGCTTTGCAACACCGGGAACGGCATGGGCGCGAAGAATTCGAATGCCGGCCGGCAGAACGTGCGCAGCGGCTCGAGGATAAAGTTCGCCTGCTCGATTCCACCGGTGTAGCACCACACAATTCCGCACATCTTTTTGAAGTGCAGCGCCTCCGGGAACGGAGGGGCGGGCGGCACGGTGAGGAAGGCGAAGAATCCATTCAGCTCCTCCGGCGCGTCCACGATGAATTCGCGATACCACCTCATCACCGCGGCGGCATCGTCCAGATCCCAGAGCATGGGCCCGGCGCATACGATCTGCACCGGCTGTGCCTGGAACAGAAACGATGTCACCACGCCGAAGTTGCCGCCTCCCCCGCGAATGGCCCAGAACAGGTCGGAGTTCTGATCGGGACTGGCGACCACGAACGATCCGTCCGCCAGCACGACGTCGGCGGCGAGCAGGTTGTCGATGGTCAGCCCGAACTTGCGCGTGAGATGTCCGATGCCTCCGCCCAGGGTGAGGCCGCCCACGCCCGTCGTCGAGATGATGCCTGACGGAACCGCCAGCCCGAAGGCATGCATGGCGTGATCGACATCGCCCCAGGTGCATCCGCCGCCCACGCGCACCCGGCTGGTGCCGGGATCGACGTGGACATATTTGATGGGAGAAAGATCGATGACGAGACAATCGTCCCAGATGCCCAGTCCGCCGGCGTTGTGGCCTCCGCCGCGAATAGATACCTGGATTCCTTGCTCCCGGGCGAATCGAATCGACGCGATCACATC
>Ga0335078_10006282_pt1 | contig 17589 bp, 13 predicted proteins | sample Lox_Sample_32_FD_206711 | JGI IMG/M metagenome (GOLD analysis project Ga0335078, IMG submission 206711) | Soil microbial communities from Loxahatchee National Wildlife Refuge, Florida, United States - Lox_Sample_3.2 | ecosystem: Environmental > Terrestrial > Soil > Wetlands | place: USA... | reverse complement strand
CAATCAGCTTGAAGGCGATAATGGTTCCGATTCCCGCTCCAGTTCCGCTCACCCCGCTCACCGACGCGACCGACTCGCTATTGAACAGGTCCGAAGGCAATACGTTGGCCATGGTAGTGAACCCGGCGTAGGTGAAAGTCACCACGGCGAAAAGAAATGTGATCAGGTACAGATTGGTCGTGAAGATGGTGAAAATCAGCAGGGTCATGCCGATTCCGCCGTAAATGATCGGCAGCTTGCGCGCCGCCCCAAGCGACCACCCACGCCGCACCAGTCGACCGGAGAGAAAGCCGGCGAAAAAGCTGCCAACGTCCGTTGCGATGAATGGAAGCCACACCGCAAACAGGTTACCTTTCAATTGAATCCCTTTGGCGACCAGATAAATCGGGAGCCACTCCGCAACAAAAAAGAAAACCGGATCGGTGAACGCCCTGGCGATGATCGTTCCCCACGTCTGCGGCAATCTCAGCAAGTCCCACCACCGGGGCCGGATCCCGCACGAAGCTTCGGATTCACCTTTGTCCGCGGCGATCATCTCCCGCTCCGCGGGAGTGATTCGGCGGTGCGATTCTGGCGAGTAGTACAGCCAGCGCCAAGCGATCAGCCACAGAAACCCCAGCGTGCCCGGGACCATGACCGCGGGCCGCCATCCCCAGCGGAAGTAGATCCACAAAACCAGGAAGGGTGCGATGGCGCCGCCGATCGACGACCCGCTATCGAAGAGCGCCGTCGCCAGCGCGCGCTCCCGCTTGGGGAACCACTCCGAAACCGCTTTCGTCGCGGCGGGCCAATTCGCCGACTCGCCCGCGCCCAGCAGGAAGCGAAAAGTCGCAAAGCTGTAAAAGCCGCGCGCCAACGACGTCAGCGTCGAGATCAGCGAATATCCGATCACGGTAAGCGTGAGGCCCCGACGAGTGCCCGCGCGATCCATAAGCTTGCCAAAAACTGTCTGCCCTATGGAGTAGGCCACGCGGAATGCGATGGCGATGTTCGCGTAGTCGGTATTCGTCCAGTGATATTCGAGCTTGAGAAAGGGAGCAAGAAGGGAAAGCGTTTGCCGGTCAATGTAGTTGATGACGGTCGAAGCAAACAGCAGGCCGCCGATCCACCAACGCAAAGAAGGAATCGGCTTCCGGTCTGTTGGCATGGGGGATTGCTTCTGTTTCAGGAGCTGAGCGTGACCTGCGATTCCTTTTTGAGTGTGCTCTGTAAGGCTGGACTCAGCAGAGAAGCCGAGCCTTCATCAAGATAGACAGTCACGTTGGGATGGCACCGCAGAACGGATGCGGGCGCCATAGGGCTGATTTCGCCCTCTAGGCACATTTTCACTGCCCGTGCCTTGCGCTCATCAGGAACCGCCGACACGATCTCACGCGCTCTTAATATCTGCCGGACCGACATCGAAATGGCTTGCTTCGGCACTTCTGAAATGTCGGCAAACCAACCTTCGCCGGTTTGCTGGCGGCGGCACAACTCGTCGAGGTTCACGATGATGTATGGGTCTTCGATGGTGAAGTCCGCGGGCGGATCGTTGAAAGCGACGTGCCCATTCTCCCCGATCCCGATAAAGGCCACGTCAATGGGCGCGGCGGCGACTTGTTTGCTCACTTCGCGAACCACCGCGGAGATGTCGACTTCATCGCCTTGAATAAAGTGAAATTCCCCGATTCCGGTCTTTTGTGCCAAACGCTCCTGAAGGTATTTCCGGAAACTTCCCGGATGCGAAGCCGGAATCCCGATGTACTCGTCGAGATGAAACGCCTCAACCTTGCCCCAATCAATGTCCGGGGCTCTCGTCAGGGCATCCAAAAACTCGAACTGGGACGCTCCAGTGGACACCAGGATGCGCGCCTGGCCTCGCTTTGTAATGGCCTGCCGAATCGCAGCAGCCGCCTGATCCGCAGCCGCGCGACCTAGGGACAACTTGTCGCTGAATAACCTGAGCAGCATAGGTGCCCTCGGATGAAGAGCGTTAACCGCGTGAAGCGAAGGCAAATTATACAAAAGCCTATTCCGGCAGAATCTCTTTCTGCTCGACGCGGTCAAGAGTCGTATCCGGCAGACGTACGACATCGCGCAAGCGGAAGTTCTGTACGTCGCGCAATGCGAACACCGGCAATCCAACGGGCGAAGGCACGCGCAGCCGGCTGAATTCAGCGTCCTCAACGTCCTGCAGCACAAATGCAGGCCGCTCATCGCGATTGGCCGCGATGATCTTTACGCCGTCCATTTCGATCCCTCGCGCGTGCCGCACAAAGAAGCCGTGAGCCGGCGTGGGCCCAAACATGGTTGGCTCGGGATAGGCGGTTTCTTTCTCCGGCACAGGGCGATTCGCTTGCTCCCGCGTTCCTCCTCCATGATGCTCGATGACAATGTTGCTGAAACGCACGTCTTCGACTTCGTGTCCGGGGATACCTGTAATGATCGAGCAGATGGGAGATTCCGCGTTCGAGCAAACGACGTTGCTGATGGACACGCGGCGAATTGCGCCCACAGCCGCCCCCGCCGGACCCCGCATGCGCGATCCCAGGCGAATGAAAAACGGAGCATCATAAATGTCGTGCATGGTCAGGTTCGTGATGGCGACATCCTCGAGCAGCGCACCATCCACGCTTTCAAGCGCCAGGCCGTGACAGCCATCGAACGCGCAATTTGAAATAGTGATGTTCTTGAATCCGCCATTCGATTCCGTGCCGAACTTGATGCGGCCGGTGTGCCATACGTCCTTGCGATTCGGGTCGAAGCGGCGAAAAGTGCCGTCGAGCAGAGTGCCCTCCTCATAGTCGCCGCTGACCTGGCAGTCGCTGATGGTGACCATTTCGGTGGAGCGGGCAAACCCCAGTGCGTACGAGCTCTTCAGCACGATGGCGTCATCCCAGGGCGAGTTGACGCTGCAGCGCGCGATGCGGACGTTGCGGCAGCAATCGATATCCATGCCGTCGCGGTTGGTATCAATTCGCAGATTGTCGATCGTGAGGTTATCAACGCCGGTGGCCAGAATTCCAAAGTGTCCGCCGTGCAGAATTGTGAAATCCCGCATTGTGACGTTGCGGCAGTTTTTCAGCGCAATGCTTTTATTGCCCACGCCGGGGGTCTCCGCATGCGGCGGCGGACCCTCACCCTTGCTCAGCCCTTTTCCCCAAATCAGCCCCGGACCGGAAATGGAGATGTCATGCAGCTGTTCTCCCCAGATCAGGCTGTTGTGCCAGTGATTGTGTCCGTAGTCCTGGTAATTCTCCCAGGGCTGGTTGGATTCGGCGGCGTCGTAGCCCGTGCCGTCTGCGGCAAGGAGGGTGCAGCCGTGCCCGAGATAAAGTCCAACATTGCTCTGCAAGCGGATGGAGTATGCCAAGTAGGTTCCTGCGGAAAAGACGACGGTGCCTCCGCCGGTAGCGGCTGCTGCGGCAATCGCCTGGTTGATTGCGGGAGTATCGAGGGTCTTGCCGTCGCCGCGCGCCCCGAACGAGGTCACTTCGAAGAAGCCACGACCGGCGGGTGGGCCTGCTTGATCGCCCGCGGCTCTGAGCCCAAGCAGTCCAGCCGCACCCGTTGCCTGACTCAATCGCGAGAGAAACCCACGGCGTGTTGCAGAAATATGAATCATGAAATGGCTCCGGAGTTTTCACGTCACCGTCAGGGATGTCGCCTTCGCTCGCACGGGACGAATGGCGGGAATCAGCGCCATCAACACCAGAAAGCTGATTGGATTCATGCTTCCCATCAACGCGAACACGGGCTTGTACGAAAATCTGTCGAGCAGCCAGCCAACCAGCATCTGCGACAACACTCCACCCGCCCCTGCCCCAAATCCGCTCAGTCCAGAAACCGACGCCACCACCTCGCTGGGAAATATGTCGGCCGGCAAAGTCAGCAGCAGCGTGCCGCACACCTGCACTCCAAAAGTGGCGAGGGTCATCACCGCCAGCGCGGCCATAGCGCTGCGCGTGTGTGGCACACACCGAGCACGCGATGAGCGCGCTGACCGCAAACGCAGTCTTGCGCGCCCGGTTGAGCGAGAATCCGCGGCGCATGAGCCAGTCCGAGCACCATCCCCCCGCCAGGCAGCCCAGATCTGCCGATAGGAATGGAATCCACCCCACCAGTCCGATCATGCGCAGACTAAACCCGCGATCGTGCTTCAGATATTCCGGCAGCCAGAAGATGTAAAACCACCACACCGGATCGCCGATCGCGCGTGCCAGAAGAATTCCCCAGACTTCACGATGTGCGAGCAATGAAATCCATCGAATTTTCGGCGTGACGACCACCGCGGCGGGCACGCTCGTGATGCCGGCAGGCGGTTTACGATAGGTTGCGATCCAAAATGCCAGCCAGATAAGCCCGCCCACCGACATCACGGCAAACGTGTTTCTCCAGCCCAGACGCAGCGCCGTAAACGCGATCAGAGGGGGCGCGATCAGCGCACCCGTGCTCGACCCGGCGTTGAAAATTCCCATCGCGCTTCCACGCTCGTTCGCAGGGAACCATTCCGATATCGCCTTGGTCGCCGCCGGCCAGTTGCCCGCTTCGCCCACGCCCAGAAGAAAACGAAAGACGGCTAGACTCCGCACCCCACGCGCGAAGCGGTGGACGAAGGTCGCCGCCGACCACCACACAAACATGACCGCGAATCCCCACTTCGTGCCGATCGAGTCCAGAAACGCGCCAGATGCCGCCTGCATGACCGTGTAAGCAAGAAGGAACGCATTCACGACGAAGGCATAGTCGCTGTTCGACATGTGGAACTCGTCCCGCAACGTGGGCGCAAGCACCGACAGCGTCTGGCGGTCCACATAGTTGAGGGCGGTGACGAAGAACAGCAGCGTTACCACCCACCAGCGCAACCGGGAGGGGCGGAAGACAGAATTCGTGTCAGTTCGGGCAGGCAGCGGGTCGTTGGGCATCATTTTGCCGGCGCCATCTTCAGCGCGGAGTATTTCGGATCCTCTGCCCAGGCGCCGTAGCGGCGCTCTTCCCCAGCCAGCACCCACGTGTAATGAAGCTGGCAGCCGGGAGCCGCGACTACCGGATGATATCCCTTGGGCAACAACACCGTATCGCCGTTCTCTACGACAAAAACGTTGTTGAAGCCGTCGGGGTCGTCCTCGGCCGTGTAGGTCCAGATAAAACCGAAACCATTGGCGGGCTGGACCTGAAAGTAATAGACCTCCTCCAATCTCGCTTCGCCCGGAGGATTCGCACGGTCGTGCTTGTGAGGCGGAAAGCTCGACCAGCACCCGCGAGCATTCATGGTTTCGCCGGCCAGAACGCGCTCGGCGGCAAGATCCTGGCTAATGGTAGTGTGCACGGTCCGTTGAAAACAGCCTTCGCCAACCTGCCGCGTGACCACCGAGGAACCTTCAATCAGGCACGGCTTGCCGGGCCGAGTCGCCGGAGAGAAAAACAGCGCCGCTTGAAACGCTGCCCCAGCGCGGATTTGGAAATCGGATTTCGGCGGAATGTACAACACGCACGGCGGGCCCGAAAAAACGTCGGTTCGGCCGCCCACCCTTGGAAACGTCTTGCTAGCGCCACCGCCTCCGACCTCGATTGCGGCCGTTCCAGAAAAAACGTCCAGCACGCATTCACGATCGCCGGTTGACCCGCTGTAGGTTTCGTCCTGGGCTAAATCCAGCAGCGTGAACTCCAGAAAACGCAAAACACCCGCGGGAACGACATCCCAAGGCTTTCTCCCGCTTCCGGCCGGTTGAGCTTTAATATGACGCTGCACCGCACTTCCTCCTTTTCCATTGAGCCGCCGCTACTCACGATCTCGATTCATGAAACCTTAAGCCGACGGATGCAGGAATCCGTAACGCTGAAGATACCACCAAAGGTGTTAGGCGTGAGGCCCACATGCGAGGCATTCACCAAACCGCACACAGGGCCGCGGTTGTACAATCGTTGATGTTTTGGAGTCAAGAGACGAGAAGCAGGATCATTTCGCCAACCTTTTAGATTGTCCACGGGGTGAGCAGCAGCGATCCCGCTTTCACATGATAGAGGACGCATGACGGTATTGGCTGACGATCATTCCCTGCAGAATACAAAAATCGGCAACGGCCCGATCCGTCTGGACGGCCATTCCTTAACCATCGAGGAGGTCGTCGCAGTTGCGCGCGAACGCCAGCACATCAGTTTGCATCCCGATGCCGTCGCCCGCATCAACAAGTGCCGCAGCATGCTCGAGCGCAAGATCGGTGCACGAGAGATTATGTACGGCGTAAACACCGGCATCGGCGAGCTTTCCGAGGTCGTGCTCACGCCCGAGCAGGTCGAGCAGTATCAGAAATTCCTGCTCTACTCTCACGCCGCGGGCTGCGGAGAACCTTGCAGCGAGGAAAATGTGCGCGCGGCGATGCTCTCCCGCCTCAACACGCACTGCTGGGGACACTCCGGCATCCGGCTGGAGGTGGTCGAGACACAAGTTGAGATGCTGAACCGCGGAGTGACTCCAGTCGTGTGCGAAAAAGGATCGGTCGGCGCCTGCGGCGATCTCTCACCGATGGCGCAGATGGCGATCACGCTCATGGGCGAAGGCGAAGTCTTTTACCTCGGCAAGAGATTGCCCGCCCGCCAGGGCATGGCCGAAGCCGGCATCCCCACCATCGTTTTTCGCGAACGCGATGGCCTGGCCGCGATCAATGGCTCGAACTTCATCAGCGGAATGGGATGCATCGAACTGCGCGACGCGGAGTGCTGGCTGCGCACCCAGGAAGTCGCGCTCGCCATGACACTCGAAGCGCTCAACGCCAACATGAAGGCGTACGATCCTCGCGTCCATCTCGTCCGCGGCTATCCCGGCGCGCAGGATTCCGCCGAGAACATCCGCCGCCTCACCGAAGGGTCCGGACTGCTCCAGCGCCCCGGCAAAAAAGTTCAGGACGCCTATTCGCTGCGCTCCAGCCCGCAGGTAATCGGGGCGGCGCGCGAGGCGTTCAAGTGGGCGCGCTACATGCTCGAAATCGAGTTGAACCACGCCGCCGACAATCCCACGTTCTTCCCCGACGACGACGCCGTTCTCACCGGCGCCAACTTCCAGGGAACTCCCATGGCGTTCGCTCTGGAAACGGTCGGCATGTCCGTCACGACGGTGACCGCGCTCTCCGAGCGGCGGACGAACCGCCTGCTCAATCCGCATCTCTCCGTCGGCCTGCCCGCGTTCCTGACCAAGGGAGCCGGCATGTTCTCTGGCCTGATGCTCACGCAGTACACTGCCGGCGCGTTGGTTTGCGAAAACCGCGTGCTGAGCCACCCTGCTGCTACCGGATCCATTCCCGCAGCCGCCGATCAGGAAGATTTCGTCTCCATGGGAATGACCACCGCCATCAAGACGCGGCAGATCATCGAGAACGCCTGGTACGTCGTCGCCATCGAACTGATGGCCGCCGCTCAGGCCTTCGATTTCCGCGCTCCGGTGAAACCTGCGCCTGCCACGCAGGCTGCCTACGAAGCCGTTCGCAAGCACGTGCGCAAGCTCGAAGAGGACCGCGCCCTGTTCGACGACATCAACACTCTGGCCCGCGCTGCCCGCAACGGCGAAATTCTCGACGCCGCAAAAAGCGTGGTGCCAGATATGAAATAAGACGGATCGGCTGAAGCTGTCCTCGCGAAAGGCGTCATCCCGGCGGAGCGGTTTTTCGGGCGGAGCGAGGGATCTCACGCGGGGTGCTCCGGCAGTCCCCGCCAGATCCCTCAGCCCGCTGGTGAGAGCGCGGGCTTTCGGGATGACGGCATTGAAGAGCGATAATGTCGTGCTCCGCCTCCTCATCATCGGCATCGGCAACCCCCTCCGCTCCGACGACGGGCTCGGGCTCCACATTGCTCACGAGCTCTTGGGCGAGCCTTTGCCCGACAGCATCCGGGTAATCGCCGCGCAGCAGCTGACCCCCGAACTCTCCGAACTTGCCAGCCGCGCCGAACATGTTCTCTTCATTGATGCCACCCGCGTCGGTACACCGGGAACTCTAAGCTGCGAAGAAATCCATCCTGCCGCCCCTTCCGGCCGTCACTCTCACGATCTGACTCCCGCCACTATTGTTCAGATGGCGCAGACGCTCTACGGCCGCTGCCCGACCGCCCATCTCCTCACCATTGTCGGCGAATCCTTCGCCACCGGCGACGCGCTCTCGCCCGCAGTCACAGCCGTCCTGCCCGCGCTAAAGGCAAGAATCAGAGGTTTCATTGAAGGTGAAGCGAAAGAAGAGAACGGCTAGAACTAATCGGAGCTGCGTCATCCCGAAGTCCCGCGCTTTCACCGGCGGGACGAGGGATCTCCCTCTCAGCTGCTCTGTGTACGGGAAATCCCAAGCTTGAAGTTTTTGCTTTGTGGCGCAGCGCTTCAGCGCCGCGATAACGGCTCGCTCTTGAGCGAGACGCCCTACAACTGATCCCTGAACAGCTCGTGGGTCTCGACCCGATGCGCACCCCGTACGAGCGTAAACCGCGGATGCCCGCACGTCCGGCAGCGCGGAAACTTCCTGCCCTTTATGCAGGTTACTTCATGCTCCGGCGAGTGCGCCGGATCGTGCGTCACTTTGTACACGCCGGACCTCTGGCACACATCGTTGGGTTTGAATTCGTCACCAACCTGTACGGCCATTCTTCCTCCACACAAAATTCAATTCGCAATTTCGTCGAGCAGAGTCCCTCGCGCATCCAGCAACTGGATCGTCATCGCCAGCGAGCCGTCGGCGTGCGTCGAGCAGCTCAGGCAGGGATCGTAGGCCCGCACCACCGCCGAGACGCGATTGAGCATCCCTTCATTCAATTTGGTTCCGTCAACGTAGTGCTCGGCAACTTGCTGCACGCTGCGCCCGATCGCCAGGTTGTTGTGCCCGGTGGCGACAATCAGGTTCGCCCACGTAATCGCGCCTTCTTCATTGACCTTGTAATGATGGATGAGGGTGCCGCGCGGCGCCTCGATCATGCCCACGCCTTCAAGCGCGTTCACGCCCGCAGTCGCGCGCACGTGCGGGTCGAGAATCTGCGGATCGTCCAGCAGCCTTTCGATCTTCTCCAGCGCATGCGTGATCTCAATCAGCCGCGCATAGTGATACAGAAACGCGCTGTGCGCCACCGCGCCAAAGCGCTCATGGAATTCCCGAAACTCGGCGTCCGCCGCCGGCGTTCCGCATCCACTGCCTGCGTTCAGCCGTCCCAGGGGACCCACGCGGTACACCCCGGCCGGGAATCCCTGAGGCTTGAAATACGGAGCTTTCAGGTACGAGTCGCGCAGGCTGGCCTCACCAATCCACTGCTTGTAATCTTCCGCCGCAATCTGGTCTTCGACAATCTCCCCCGCCGCGCTGCGAAAGCGCAGGTTGCCGTCGTAAAACTGCAGGTTGCCTTTCGAATCCACGAGCCCGGCATACATCGTGGGGAACGACCCGAAAACGGCAATCTCTTCCTTATAGTTGTCGAGGGCGCCCTTGAAGAACCGGAGCGTGCGCTCAGTGATCGCCTTGGCCTCCGGCAGCTCTGAAAGAACCCGCTCGCGAACCGTAGCCGTCAGCGGAGCCGCCACACCTCCCGGCACAATCCACGATGGATGCACCCGCTCATGCGCCAGCCCTTCGACAATCTGCAAGCCGAATTTCCGCAGCTCGATTCCGTCGCGCGCCAGCTCCGGATGTTCCGCAATCACGCCCATCACGTTGCGCGTCGCAGGATTGCTCTGCATTCCCAGCAGGAAATCCGGAGCCGATAGATAGAAGAAGCTCAGCGCGTGCGACTGCACCATCTGCGCGCAATGCACGAGTTCCCGCAGCTTGCGCGCCGCCGGCGGAATCCTTACCGCCATAATCGCGTCGCCCGCCTTAGCCGAAGCCAGCAGGTGGCTGATCGGACAGATTCCGCAGATACGCGCCGTGATTCCCGGCATTTCATAAAACGGCCGGCCCTCGGTGAACTTCTCGAATCCGCGAATCTGGGTTACGTGAAATTCCGATCCGGCCACGTGCCCTGCGTCGTCCAGATGAATCGTGATTTTCCCATGTCCTTCGATGCGGCTGATGGGTTCGATGGTAATGCGCTTGCTCACGCCTTGCTCCTTATCCAAACCTCACCGGCTGGCAGGCCTCCGGCTTCCGCCCTTCCAGCAAGTCCGTAATCAATCCCAAAATCGTTTTCGCGGGCGGCGGGCAGCCCGGCAGCCAGTAGTCCACTTTGACGAATTCCCGCAGGGGCCGCGCCTGCTTCAGCAGCGCCGGCACACGCTCCGTCGGAATCAGCTTCTTCTCTTCTGATCCGTCCACGTACACCCGCTGCAGCAGCTTGTTCACCGGAATGTTGTTGCGCATCGCCGGCACGTTGCCTGCCACCGCGCAGTCACCCAGCGACACCAGCACCGCCGTGCGCTGCCGGATTCTCCTGATCTTGTTCAAATCGTCCTGCGAACTCACTGCCCCCTCGACCAGCGTTACGTCGACGTCTTCGGGAAACTCCTGCACATCGACCAGCGGCCCATACACCAAGTCGATCTTCCGGCCCAGCGAAATAATGGCCGCGTCCATGTCGAGCAGGGACATGTGGCAGCCCGAGCAGCCGTCCAGCCACACCGTCGCCACTTTCACCTTCTTCATACTTCCGCTCCTCTTCGTTGCGCCAACGACGTGATTGTGCCGAGCTTCTTCACCATTTCCTCGACCGCCCATCCTTTTTCCGCCAGCGCCCCCGTCGGGCACGCCTGCACGCACTTCCCGCAATTCGTGCAGCTCGCTGCCTGTCCCCAGCTCTGATTCATCTCGCTGGTAATGCGCGAGTGAATGCCGCGCCCGGTCACATCCCACACGTGCGCGCCTTCCAGTTCCGCGCACACCCGCACGCAGCGGGTGCACAGAATGCAGCGGTTGTGGTCGAGCACGTACCGCGGGTGCGACGTATCCACGCCCAGCTTGGGATAGTTGTAGGCAAATTCCACCGTATTCACGCCCAGCGACGTCGCCATCGTCTGCAGTTCGCAGTGTCCGTTCGACACGCACACCGAGCAAATGTGATTCCGCTCGATCAGCAGCAACTGCACGGTCATGCGCCGGTAGCGCGTCAGCCGCGGCGAATTCGTCGTCACCGCCATTCCATCCTGGATCGGCGTGGTGCAGGCCGGAAACAGCCGGTCCACGCCCGAAACTTCCACCAGGCAGACCCGGCACGCGCCGACCGGCGTCAGCCCGTCCAGATCGCACAGCGTGGGGATGTATTTCCCGTTCGCCTTCGCCGCCTGCAGGATAGTCTGGCCCTCCTCGGCCGAGATCAGCTGCCCGTCGATGCGGATTGACAACTTCTTCTGTGCCAAGACTCGCTCCTTTCAGATCTCCCGCACTATCCCACGCTGGGGTTGCCCCACCCTTGTCGCGTTTTTTGCGACAGGGTTGGGGACCCTGCTAGCCCACGTTGACCGCTTTCACATCGCAGCGCAGGCAGCGGCACGCTTCATCGTGTGCCGCATCCTCGTCCAAACCCGTCACTACCTCATCCTGCGAGCGCGCCCGCAGAGTCGCTGGCAGATGTGTCCCCGAATGCCTCCGGCTCGCGCTCGGCTCCTCCGGAGGCTCCTGCCCGTACTCGAATTCGGGGAACAGACTGCTCCACCGTTCCGCTTCCATGAGTTGCCGATCGATGTTGCGCGCCGCCTGCTTGCCGTATCCCATCGCGCCCGACACGTTCGACGCCCCCGAGACGACGTCGCCGCCGGCGTAGAACTTCGCCCGGTTCGTCTCCAGCGTGAAACGGTTCACCTCGATGGTGCCCGACTTCTTCAGGGTCAAGCCGGACTCCTTCGCAAACTCCGCATCCACGCCTTCGCCCACCGCCAGAATCACCGAGTCGCAATCGAAGCGCTGGATTTCTCCCGTCGAAACCGGCTTCCTTCGTCCCGAAGTGTCATACGCTCCCAGCCGCGTGGTCACGATCTCGATCGCCTTCACGTTGCCTTTCGCGTCACCGATGATCCGGTGCGGCGCCGCCAGAAACACGAACCGCGCACCCTCATCCTTCGCCGCCGCCGTTTCCTCTTCGATCGCCGGCATGTCCTTGCGCTCGCGCCGGTAGTAAACCGTCGCCTCCGCGCCCTTGCGCAGCGCCGTGCGCGCTGAATCGATGGCCGCATTCCCGCCGCCGATAATTGCCACCCTTTTGCCCAGCGCCACGTTTTCGCCCGCCGCCGTCGCTTCCAGAAAATTCAGCGCGCCGTACACGCCTTTGAGTTCCGTGCCCGGCTGATCCACCCGGCTCTCTTTCCATGTCCCCACGGAAACAAAGATCGAGTCGTAATGATCGTCCAGTTCGCCGAAGGTCAGATCCGCTCCCAGCGTCGTGTTGAAAACGAACTTCACACCCATCCGCTCGATGAGCGAAATTTCCCGCGCCAGGATTCCCTTCGGTAGCCGGTATTCCGGCAGCGCGAAGCGGAGCATGCCGCCCGCCTCGGGCTTGCTGTCATACACGGTGACTTCATGGCCGAGCAGCGCCAGATAAAACGCCGCCGTCAATCCCGCCGGCCCCGCGCCTACCACCGCGATCTTCCGGCCGGTTGGTTCCAGCTTGCGCGCCCCGACGGCCTTCACCATGGTTTCGTACTTGTCGGACTGAAAGATCGAATCGCCGATAAACCGATGCACTTCCCGCATATTCACGGATTGATCGAGCGTCTGCCGCCGGCAACGGTTGTCGCAGGGATGCTGGCACACTCTGCCTGTCGACGAGGGCAGCGGATTATCCAGGATCACTGACAGGAACGCCTGCTCCAGATTGCCCTCTTTGTAAAGCTGCAGGAACCGCGGGATGTTCATGTGCAGGGGGCAGCTGTTCTCGCAGGGCGAGAGTGCCAGTTCCTCGCACACCCCGGCCACGCACCGCCGCGCTAGGATGTGGTCCTCGAACTCGCTGCGGAAGTGCCGCAGCGTGGTCAGCACCGGATTGGGCGCCGTCTGCCCCAGCCCGCACAACGAGCAGTCGCGGATGTACCGGCTCAGCTCATCCAGCAGCTCGACGTGTCGCGTCGTGCCGGCTCCTTCGGTCACGCGGTTCAGAATGCGCAGGCATTTGTTCAGGCCCACCCGGCACGGGATGCACTTGCCGCACGACTCCGAATGCGTGAACTCGATGAAGTACCGCGCCACGTCCACCATGCAGTTGTCTTCATCCATCACCACCATGCCGCCCGATCCCATAATCGAGCCCAGTTGGCCGAGGTTCTCGTAGTCCACCGGGGTTTCGAACATTTCGTGCGGAATGCATCCGCCCGAGGGGCCGCCCGTCTGCACCGCCTTCACCTGCCTGCCTTCGGCCGCTCCGTCGCCAATGTCGTAGATAAACGTCTTCAGCGGCGTGCCCAGCGGCATCTCCACCAGGCCCGTGTTCTTGACCTTTCCCACCAAGGAAAAAACCTTCGTGCCCGAGCTCTTGGGGCTTCCGGTCTCGGCGAACCACGCCGCGCCGCGCATGACGATGGGCGCGATGTTGTACCACGTTTCGACGTTGTTAATGTTGGTCGGCTTGCCCCACAACCCCTTCTGCGCCGGAAACGGCGGCCGCGGCCGCGGCCGCCCGGCCTGGCCTTCGAGCGAGGCGATCAGCGCCGTCTCCTCGCCGCAGACGAACGCTCCCGCGCCCTCCACCAGCGAAATGTCGAATTTGAACCCGCGTCCCAGGATGTTCTCGCCCAGCACGCCGCATTCCCGCGCCTGCTCGATCGCCCGGTTCAGCCGGTGCACGGCCAGGGGATACTCGGCCCGCACGTAGATAATCCCTTCGCTCGCGCCCATCACATAGCCGCCGATGATCATTCCCTCCAGCAGCCCGTGCGGATCGCTCTCGATCTCGTTGCGGTTCATGTAGGCGCCGGGATCGCCTTCATCCGCGTTGCAGATGATGTACTTCGGTTGCGCCTTCGCCTTAGCCAGAAATTCCCACTTGTTCCCCGTCAGATATCCCGCGCCACCGCGCCCGCGCAGCCGCGACGCCTTGATTTGCTCGATTACCGCCTCCGGATGCCCGTCGATCAGCACCTTGTACAGCGCCTGGTATCCGCCGACCGCAACGTATTCTTCAATGTCGTCGGGATTGATGATCCCGCAGTTGCGCAGCACGATCTTCCGCTGCCCTTTGAAGAACGGCACTTCGTTCCACGCCTGCACCTCGGGATATTCCTCGCCATACCGCACGTGCCCGGTCAGGTGATCCCATTCCTCGATCTTGCAGTAGATGAGGTCCGGCGAAATGTTGCCCTCCTCGATGTCTTCGAGGATGCCCACCGCATCGTTGGCCTGCACCTTCTTCAGAATGACCAGCGGCTTTCCCGGCAGGCGCACGCTGACCAGCGGCTCCTGGAAGCACGCGCCAAAACATCCCACCGGCGCCAGCACCACGTCGATCCCGCGCCGCTCAATCGCCTCGGCAAACGCGTGATACAAGCCCTCGGCGCCGTTGCCCCGCCCGCACGTTCCCATGCCCACTGTCAGCCGGGCTGTGGCCGGCGTCAGCTTCGACAGTCCGGCCTCGCGAACTGTGTTGAACGCTCCAATATCCTGAATCCGGGGCATCGCTTTACTCTCCCCCTCGAATCGTCTCGATTTCGCGCTGCACGGTGCGCTCCGTCGCGTGTCCGCAGATGCGATGGTTCACCTCCACCACCGGCGCCATGGCGCACTGTCCGAAGCACGCGACGGTCCGCACCGTGAACTTCCCGTCCGCAGTCGTCAGCACCAACTTGTCCGCCTCGTTGCCGTCGCTCTCGCTGTCTTCCACCCCCAGGCCAAGATCGAAGCGCGCCCCCTGCAGCAGATTGCGCGAGCCGCGCGTGTGGCACGCTGTTCCCCGGCAGATGCAGATCGTGTTCTCACCCTGCGGCTGGAGGTTGAACAGCGCGTAAAACGTCGCCACGCTGTAAATGCGGGAAAACGGAGTCCGGGTCTTCAGGGCGATATAGCGCAGCGTCTCCACCGGAAGATACTTGTGAGGATTTCTCTCCTGCACCGCTTCCAGAATCCCCAACAGCGCTCCCGGTCGCCCTGCTCTCTCCGCCACCAATTTGTCGATGAAAGTCTGCTCGTCAGTTGGAAGTTGCACTTGCAAGGATGATGACATCGCGGTCCTTTTCCCCACGATTTCCCCATCAAAAAACATAGCGACTCCCTCTTAAGAACCGCTAGAACTGAAAACACAGTTCCCAGTGACAGAGATCACACGGGTCAGAAACTTCGTAAACGATAACTGTGACGTTCGAGAATCATCTCGCAAGTGCTGTGCCAACAACACGATTTGCACCAGCATGTTTACTGTCTCAATCTGATTTTGTTCCATTAGCGGAAGCATCGTGCTGCATAGGGAATTGCGCTGCAGCAAGCTCCCAATTGCTTGTGATTTCGCTCACACTCGTGTCTTTTTAGTCTGGACGGTGGATTTGAATTCTCGGTCAGGTAGCGTCGTACCTTATGCGCTGGTGCAGAGCAGGGACGAAGAAACCAAAACGGGAAAGCACTGACGCCACTTAGCGTCGAGAGCGCTTTCCCGTCTTGACTGACTTCTATGCGGTTTTAAAGAACACAAATGCCGCCGAACATCCGATAGCGGTTATCTCTTGTGTGGTTGCTGTCGCTGCTCCAAACGCTGCTGTTGCTGCACGTGTCTTTGTTGCATTTGCTGTGTCTGTTGTTGATGCCGCTGCTCCATCGCTTGCCTTTGCCCCTGGCTGGCTTGCTGGCGCTCCATCCGCTGGTGTTCCTGCTCTTGTCTCTGCTGCAGACTCTGCCGTTCCTGTTCCTGCTTGGCGAACAGCTTGTCCTGCTGCTGTTGATACTTCCGGTCACGGTTCGCATCGCCGGTGTTCGGCGGAGCCGGCCTGTTGAATGCCGGCAGTTCCTTCGGATGTACCGCCGAGCCGTAGTTGTTCCCGCCGCGCATTTCGTTCCCGCCCCGCTCGGCCGGCGGATGATACGGCGCTCCCGCCTCCCGTGCTCCCACCGCCTCGCGGAATTCCCCCGGCCGGCCGGTCGCGGCGATTGGCGGCCGCCCCTGGTTCACCGACGCCCGCAGCTCCCGGTTCTGTCGGGCCTGCTCGAAATGCTGGTTCTGCGCCGCTACCGCTCCAATGTGCCGCTCCTGGCCCCACCTCTCTTCATCCGCCGAGGGCCGCCGCTCGATTCCGCCCGGCCCGCCGTTGTAGCTGGTGCGAACGTTGTTGTTGATCACCGTCTCGTTGTACACGTTGTGAATGTTGACCACGTTCACGTTGGTCACCGAGCGGTTATAGAAAAAGTGTCCGCCGTCCCAGCGCCCGCCCACGAAGCCTTCGCCGAAATAGCCGAACCCATAGTTAATTCCGCCGTAGAAGCCGATATGCGGCCCCCAGTATCCCGCGTGGAAGAAGTAACGGCCGCCTTCCCATCCCCACCACGGCGGAGTCCACAAATAGCCCACTTCCGGCGCCAGCACCCACGTTCCCGGTACCCAATAGTAGTCGCCGGCGTCGTCATCCCACGCCCAATATCCGGGCGTCCAGATATAGCCATCGCCAGGACAAATCGGTTGCTCATAAACCGGAATGGCAGGGGGCCCGAAACCAACCGAAATTCGAATCTGTGCAAACGACCTCGTCGACACGCTCAACACCGCGAGCGCGAGCAGCATGACTTGAGCGAACGCCTTTACGCGCATATTCTCCTCCTGGAGTTCGTTTCTTGTCCCCCAGTCTCATTCCCATTTTCGCTGATTAATTAAACCCTGATCCTGGTACGTAGTTTCGCCTTGCTTTTCAGACCATAGACGTTGCGGCGGTTGCTCAATTATAGGACTGAAAGACTAAAATTAGCATGAGAACGAAGATCGGTAGTATAAGAGGAATCTCGGAGGAACCCCATGCTCCGCAAGACCGCAATCCTTCTCGCTCTCCTCATTCCCATCGCCGCCCTCGCTCAAGACAGCACTAAACCCTTTCTCGGCCGCTGGGACCTCACACTAAAATCCGCCGACCGCGAATATCCCTCCTGGCTCGAGTTAAGTCTGCTGCAGGATGGGAAACTCGCCGCCCAGATGACTGGCCGCTGGGGCAACGCCCGCCCTCTGCTCAAAGTCGAAATCGCTGACGGCAAGCTCACTTTCGTCTCGCCCAAAGAAGAGGAATCCAGCAAGGACGACATGGTGTTCAAGGGCAAACTGACCGGCAAGACGCTGTCGGGCACGGTCAACGCCCCTGACGGCGGCGTGTGGACCTGGACCGGCGTTCGCGCCCCGACGCTTATGGAAAAGAAGACCCCGACCTGGGGCAAGCCGATTCAGTTGTTCGACGGCAAAGATCTTGCCGGCTGGCACATGGACAATCCCAAAACCGACAAGCCCTGGAAAGTTGTCGACGGAACCCTCGTCAGCCCCGGCCACGGCCCGGAAATCATCAACGATCAGAAATTCAAGGATTTCAAACTGCACGTCGAGTTCAACTGCGGAGCCGGCGCCAACAGCGGAGTCTACCTGCGGGGACGCTACGAAGTGCAGATCGAGGACAACTCGATCCAGGAACCGCCGAGCCATCACACGGGCGGGATTTATGGCTTCATTGCTCCCGAGCCCGAACAGCCTCGCAAGCCTGACGCTTGG
>Ga0335078_10006280_pt1 | contig 17595 bp, 14 predicted proteins | sample Lox_Sample_32_FD_206711 | JGI IMG/M metagenome (GOLD analysis project Ga0335078, IMG submission 206711) | Soil microbial communities from Loxahatchee National Wildlife Refuge, Florida, United States - Lox_Sample_3.2 | ecosystem: Environmental > Terrestrial > Soil > Wetlands | place: USA... | reverse complement strand
CATCTTTCACACGCTGCAAGGGTTGCGCATGGACCTCATGACAGGAACTCCCTCGTGAAGGCGCACGCCCTGCGCGCTTCTGCGTCGAGATCCACCTGGGGCATCAATTCGCGGTTGACACGAATGTCCCGGCCAATCTCGCCTCCGGGCAGGAGGAAAGGCTCCATGACGACCCAGCCGTTGAACCCGATTTTCTTCAGGGCCGCCCCGACCTCCTTCCACGGGATATGGCCGCGGCCGGGCGGCTTGCGATTGCTCTCTCCGGTGTGGAGGTGGCCGAGCAGGGTTCCGGCGGTCGTGATGGCAGCTTCGAAGCTGTCCTCCTCGATATTCATATGGTACGTATCGAGAAGTATCTTGAGGTTCGGGCTCTGGACCCTCTGGACGTACGCCACCGCTTCTTCCGCTGTATTGAGCAGGAACTGTTCGAACCGATTCACGACTTCTACGTTGTACGTGAGCCCCAGGTCCTCTGCCTTTCTTATCGCCTCCTTCATGGCTGCCACGCTCCAATCCAGGGCCTGCTGTTTGCTCTCATGCCGTCCCTCGTGCGTCGCCGGCCAGCATGAGTAGATGATGCCCGTCAGGCGATCTATCCCGCATCCCGCCATTGCATCGGCGATCCGGCCAAGATGCGCGACTCCAGCCCTCCTCACTGCTGGGTCAGCGGAGGCGAGGTCCGAAGATGGCGGAAGCCCGATGCAGCAGCTCATGGGTACTCCTGTCTCCGCGGAGGCCGCGTGAAGCCGCTTTCGTTCCGAGCCGCTCAGGCCCGCCAGCGTGCCGGCGTTGATTTCCAGGACGTCGAATCCCAGCCGTTTCACCCGGGAGAGGTAGGGCACGAAATCCGCGTCCCAGTTATGCTCCCAGTATGCGTAGTAGATTCCCACCTTGTTAGTCATTCTGCTCCTTTGGAGCGGCTTCCGAAAAGCCGACTCTCGATACCCATCACCTTCGCGGTCTCTTGGAGCTCATCGGTGATGTCCCCATAGACGCCGTGAATGTGGTTGCAAGGGAAAGTAGATAGAAACTCATCCGCGCTGCATGCAATCTTGGTGAAGGCGATGGGCCACTGCGGGGTTACCGTCTTTCCGCGGGCCAGCGCACTTTCGCGGTCGTACTCGACGATCTCTCCCGGCACGATGGCAAGCCAGTACGCGCCCTCCCTCCTCGCCAGCCGTGCCAACGTCACCTTTCCAGCCGCGGCAAAGCTGTGCACGGAGGGCCCTCCGGCGGGATAATCAGGAACCTCGGGATAGAATGTCACCCTGCGGAGGTTGTCCCGCGGATCCATGGACTTTCCGGCAAAATACGTCGCATGTGTGCCCGAGTTTGAGAAGTACCACACGTCATCCCCGGAGTCGTAGTGCCGCACATCCGCAAACAATACCGGTTGACCGCGCGTGATGTGCTTCATCACCTGCATGGTGAGTCCTCCGTCCATGTCGGATTCCGTTGACGCGACGATCGGTTCATGCGGTCCATTCCAGTCATAGGGATCGTTGAGAAATGCTTCGGCGAGGTCCATGGTGACGAAACGATCTGTGAGGTCACCGTGGGCCTTGATGCCGATGAAGTCCAGGTGGCGTTCGCTGATCAGTCGACGCAGGGCAAGGTAGGACCTGATGGCGAGTTGCAGCTTCTGAGGAGTGAGCGCCCTCCCATCGTACTGTATGCTCCCGACGAGGTCCTCCAGCCAGCTCTGCGCCTTCTCTACGCTCTCCTGATCGACGGCGCCCGCATAGCGGACGATGTCCTCCTGCTCGTTGTATTCGATGTCGATTCCGAAATCGCGCTGCCACTGATCGAGGTTTGCAACTGCGGTGTACATTCCCAGGGGCCTGCCGCCAAAAGTTCCAAAAGTCATCCCGCGGAGCATCGACACCGAAGCCGCTGCGCGAATGAAAATCATGACCTTCTTCAGTGTGCCTTTTTCACCGATGTCTCCCCACACACGGCTGTGCCGAAACCCGAGCTGATCCATCGTGCCGGCTGCGGCAAGCATCGCAACCATGCCCGGTTCGGAAGGGTGGAGGTTTGAAAAAAGGAGAATCGGCTTTCGAATGAGGCTCGCCGCAATGGCGGACAAGTGCGGAAAACACCAGATCGCGTAGTTGAAAATGACCAGGTCCACGCCGGCCTGCTGAAGCCGCTGCGCCTCCTGGCGCGCCGTGGCTGAATCCCAGACAACCGCCTGGCCGTCAAAGACCTCCGCCTCTCCTGTGGCCTCGATCTCCGTCTTCACCCTGCTCTGGTATCTCAGGTTCATCTGCAGGTGGGCACGGTGCAGGTATTCCCGACCATCCGAGAAGGTCAATAGTCCAACTCGAAACTTTCGCATGGTGACTCTCAATTCCCGAGGCTGTCCGAAGAGAACGCGGACCCACGCTGTTCGCGGCGCGGGTCCGCCCTTCATGCGCCGCCTGGTCTAGTCTTTGTAGTCACGGGACCAGACATTGGGCATCGCCGCGAGGTTCCCGGGGGTGGCCACCCGGCAGGGAACCAGGTGGGTGCCTTGAACCTTCTGACCCGCCAACAGCTCAGCGATCACGGTCACAAGCGCGTCTGCCTGAGCATACGCCTCATAGGTCGACGAGACGTCGATGTATCCCTTGATGATTGCATCATAGCCTTGGGGCTGGACGTCGCATGTGGCGATCCAAACGTGTCCGTCGGTCCCGGCGGGCTGGAGCCTGTTGGCTTCCTTGAGAGCCTTCAGGACGCCCGCAAAGGCGAAGTCACTGTGAGCAAAGATGGCGTTGGCCTCGGGATGCGCCGCGAGGGCGTTCGCTGTCCCGGTGTAGAAGAGCTCGGGCTTCCATTCGGTGGGAACCTGGGCGATCGTCGTCCAGGCGTGCTTCAGGTTTTCCACCTGGTGCCATGCCTGGCTGCGGTTGACCGCGTTCAGGTCGCGCAGATCTCCCATCAGCTCGATGACCTTCCCCTGGATGTGGTTCTTCTCAAGGAGAGCCGCGAAGGCAAGTCCCGCCTGCAGGCCCTGGTCGAAGCTGTCTCCCCCGACATGGGCGTCAGGCGATACCGTCGCGGAGGCCCGGTCGAAAGTGATGAAAGGGATGTTCGCCTTGTGGGCGGCGTCGATTGAAGCTCCGATGGTCGCCGCGTCCTCAGCGCGGGCGACGATGATATCGACATGCTGGTTGATCAAGTCCTGAATGTTGGAGGCCTGGGTTGCGGGGTCGCCGTTGGCGACGTTGTAGATCCACTGGAACTGAACGTTGTTCTTCTGACCGAACGTCTTCCCATAGCGTTCCATTTCATCCTGCCAAGCCTGGATCTGGGAGTGGATCTTTTCGTTCCACGACACCCCTACCTTGATGACCTTTGTGCCTGCCGTCGTGCTGGACTCCGCCTTCCCCCCTGCGAAAGCCTGTCCCCCCAGAAAAGCCGCGGCAATGAGAATGACACCGAGAACGACGAGAACGCGAGATCTCTTCATGACCTTCTTCCTCCTCGAAATATTCCAGCAGAGGCTGCATTCCCTCCTGTCTGGTTCACGAATACCCCGCACCGCACCTTCCTCCTTTCTCGTGACCTGGTGCAGCCGGCACCGCTCCTCACGTTGACTATTGCTCGGCAAGCACCTTCACGTGACGCTTGCTCATGGTCTTGAGCGAATCAGCGTACATCGCGATAAAGATGATTCCGCCCCGCACCAGCGGGTACACGAAGACCGATGCGCCGATGAAGTTCAATCCGCTCTGGATAATAGTGAGAGCCAGGGCTCCCAGAAGAATCCCCGGGAGGATCGTGCCCTCGCCGCCGAACAGGCTGACTCCGCCGATGACGAGCAGGGCGATGGCCGTGAACTCGTAGCCCTGTCCCAGGGTCGGAGAAAGGGAGCTCACCTGGAACATCGTAAGAACTCCGCCGATGCTCGCCATGAACCCGGCCAGGGTGAAGGTCAGGAAAGATACCCTGTCCACCGGAATGCCGACCTTCTGCGCCACTTCAGCGCCATTGCCCACGGCCATCACGTGCCGGCCGAATATCGTACGGGTGTGAATCACCTGATAGATTGCCAGAACGATTCCTGCGAAGAGGATGTCCACAAAGATCGGGCCTATCCGCAGGCTTCCCAGGTTGCCGAGCTGGGCGGGGATGGAAATGGTCATGGAATTGGAAATCTGGAGTGCAAGACCCCGGAAGGTGAAATAGCTGCCCAGCGTGGCAATCAAGGGATTCACTCTCAGGATGACGACCACAAACCCGTTGATCGCACCCAGAACCGCCCCGATGGGGAGGACGATCAGCATGGCCAGGCCCGGATTGACATGCAATCGCATCATCAACACGACGCCGATTGCCGCTGACAGGTACGCCGTCGACCCGATCGAGATGTCGATCTTTCCTGTCATGAGCACAAGGGCCACTCCCGTCGCAAGGATCATCGACGGCGCGGCTGCATGGAGGATAAACAAGCCGTTTTTCAGGCTGAAGAAGTTCGGAGAATAGAGTGAGAAAACGGCTATCATCACGACAATCGCCATGAGAAAGCCGTAGGAAAGAAAAAAAGCGCCGGGACGAAAACGCTGCTTTGCGCTCATGGCTCACTCACCCCCCCGGTACTTGATATTCCAGATGCCGTGGCCAACAGCTCGTGTTTTGTGCTGTCACGAGGAAGCTCCCTTACCAGCCGACCACGCACCATGACGAGGAATCGATCTGAGAGGCTCATGATCTCGTCCAGGTCAGAGGAGACGAACATGACTGCTGCTCCGCTGTCGGCGAGCTCGCTGATAAGCGAATGCAGCTCAGCTTTCGCCTCCACGTCCAAGCCGCGCGTCGGCTCATCCATGAGGAAGAGCAGCGGACTGGTCTGCAGCCAGCGCCCAACCACGACTTTCTGCTGGTTTCCACCGCTCAGTGTCGCCACGCGTTGCTCAATCGACGTGCTCTTTATGTTCAACTTTCGAACGTAGTCCCTGGCAGCTGCCTCCTCGCGTCCGCGAGCGATGAAAGGCCACAGCCGAGAGATAAAGCTCCTGAGGTTCGCCAGAGAAAGGTTGTGCCTGATGGACATGGGCAGAAGGAGGCCATCAGTTCGCCGATCCTCTGTGATAAGGCCCATCGGATTCTTCCTGCTGCGCGGTTTGACTGGATGAGGGCCGCGACCCGTATCGATCAGGATTCTCCCCCCCGTGATTTGATCAAGGCCCATCAGCGCGCGGAACAACTCGGTCCGGCCCGATCCAAGAAGTCCCCACAGCCCTACGACCTCGCCCCGGTGAACGGAGAAATTGATCCTGTCCAGGTATCCCTCACGCTGGAGGTTTTCAACTGTCAGGAGCAGAGGACCTCGCTCGCGAACATGGTGCTGGAAGTAGCTGACTACTTCCTGCGAACCGATCATCTTCTCCACAACCTCGTCCCTGGTCAAATCCCTGACAAGTGACTGGGCCACTTTTTCCCCATTGCGAAGGATTACCGCCCTTTCGCAAACGGTGAATATCTCGTCCAGGAGGTGAGTGATGTAGATGATCGTTGTCCCCTGGGATTTCATATAGCGAATGATCTCGAAGAGACGCTCCCTTTCTCGAGATGTCAGGGAAGAGGTCGGCTCATCAAAGATGACGATCCGCGACTTGCCCAGGAGAGTGCGCGCAATCTCTATGATCTGCTGGTCTCCGGGGCTGAGATCGCGAACCTGCGTATGCAGGTTGAAATCGTATCCCAGCCTCGCGAGGGCCTCGCGGCAGAGTGCCTCTCCCTGGCGGTAGTCGATGAGCCCATTGCGACTCGGAAAGGCAGCGATGAGCATGTTGTCCAGGATGCTCAGGGTGGGCATGAGGGCAAGCTCCTGGTGAACAAACGCTATACCGCGCCGGGCCGCATCTGCGGGCGAGTGGATGGGGGTCGCGTGACCGTCGAGGTTGACAACGCCTTCGTCCGCCAGAACCACTCCGCCGAGAATGTTCATCAGCGTGCTCTTGCCGGCGCCGTTAGCGCCGATCAAGGCAAGAGACTCCCCGGGATAGGCCTCGAAGGAGACGCCCTTGAGCGCCTTCACTCCGGGGAAGCTTTTCTTGATGCCCACCATCTGGAGGTACGGTGCTGTCAAACGGTTCCTCCTATCGCCTGCGAAACAGGGAATCGATCGCAACGAATGCGACGATGACGATTCCTTTTACCACCAGGGTCATGTAGTAGGATGCCTGCAGAAAGTTGAGGGTGTTGCTGATCAGTTTTATGAAGATAGTCCCGACAAAGGCACCCAAGGCTGTCCCAGCACCGCCGTAGATGCTGACGCCTCCCAGGACGGCTGAGCTCACTACGTCCAGCACGACTCCTTCGGAACCGATGGTCCCTCCCGCGGTACCCAGCCATGCTGTTGTGACAATAGCTGCCAGCCCGGCGACGAATCCCGAAAATACGTACGAACCAAAGAGCACCTGCTGAGCGGGAATCCGAGACACCCGCGCCGCACGGATGTTGGTGCCCACCGCATATAGCCATCTCCCAAACAGGCTGCGGGTCATGAAGAGATGGACGACTACCGCCACGACGATGAGCACAACGACGGGCGCCGGAAAAATCCAGATATCATGCATCACCGTGGTGATAAAGCCGCGTGGGATGCCCGTGACGCTCATCCCGTTTGTAACCCAGATCGAAGCACCGCCGAACACCGCCATGGTCGAAAGGGTGACAACGAACGGGATCATGCGCAGGTAGGCGACTGCGAGCCCATTGACGCATCCGCCGCCCGTCGCCACCAGCACCATGATGACACAGGCAACGACAGGGCTCCCGCCGGCCCGCATGTAGATGGCCCCAATCACGGCGCTGAACGACATGAGCGACGGGACCGAAAGATCCATTCCACCGGTGATGAGAACGGCCGTCAAGCCGATTGCCATGAGACCAAGCGAGGAGCACTGCATGAGGATACTGACGAAATTGTTGACGGACAGGAAATAGGGCACGAGGGCGCTCAGCACAACCAATATCAGGAACAGCATCCCCACCGGAATCAGCCTCAAGATCCGGGTGGCATCCCGGTTCAGCGTCGAGGTTTTTTCGTCAGGACGCGCGGGCTCAGTTCGAAGGACTTCGGATATTTTCATCCGCCTACCTCGTGTCCAGAAGTTGCGAGCGAGAGCCTTTCACATCTTCTCCCAAAAAGCTCGGAGTTACACGCGTAACTTGTTCAATGATCCTAAGTCCAACGCCGCCGGGTGTCAAGAGAAAACATCCAAAGTTCGCCGCCCGTGGTGGCCTCCCCTGACCCAACGGGTCTTCGCCGCTAATATCTGCCGTAGGTTTCTACCGTCTCAAGGGCCGCGCGTATGTTCTCAGGCGGCGTACCGTTGGCAAGCTCACCGCCCGTCGAAAGGACGAAGCCCCTCGCCTTCTTGCCGACGGCCAGCATGGTCCGCACGGCAGCCTTCACGTCATCCACCGTGCCGTTTCGCATGACGCGAATTGGGTCCAGGTTGCCCATGAGGCAGACGCGGTCTCCGATCGCATCGACAAATCTCTGGAGATCGGTGTGCGGATCGAAGCTGTAGAGGCAATTTGCTCCCGTTCCCGGAATCGCCTCGATGAGATGGCCCAGATTGCCGTCAGAATGATACAGGCACACGGTCCGGTCGTTCCTGAAGTGATCGTACACCGCCTTGTTGTACGGGGCGACAAACTGCATGAAATCCTGTCGGGAAAGATAGGCCGCGTTGTCCCCATAGAGGTCGAGCATGTCGATACTCTTGACTTTGAAGAGGCTGGCCTTTGTTTCAGCGAAGTTGATCAGGAAGCGGTTTATTTTACGGAGCAACAGGTGAACAGTATCCGGATCGAGCTTGATGGCAAGACTCAGATTCTCCATGCCGACGAGCAATGTAGCGACATCGAAGGAGGCGATCATGCCCAGCGGTGGCGCAATCCCGTCGTCTGTAGCTTTTCGCATACACGAGAAAGTCTGATACAGGAGCGGGAGATACCCGCTGAACAAAGGGTCGGGATCTTTCAGGCTTGCGACATATTCTTTCACGTCATCGTAGCAATCGCACGCCGTGACCACCCAGGGCGGGTTTTCCTTCGTGAATATTATGCGGGCGCCAAAAGCGGACGCCTCGAGCGCGACACCGTAGTTGGGCCCGAGGATTCCGGTTCCGTTGAATGTCCGGTTGAATTGAACCTGTGCATCAAGAGTGACGCCAGCGTCGAGATGGTACAGTTGCCTGTCGAGACCAAGCCATCCCCCAAGAAAATCCAGCTGGTCGCTGAAATGGACCGGTACGGCATCAACGGCCTCCAGGTGCTGGGCCTTCCCTATGTTCGCGTCGTTCTTTTCGTTTCGAAAGAGATTCATGGTCCCTCAAACCCGAACTTCCACCACATTCGCCACCGATGCGACTGCACCCGTATGCGTGTGGAGCTCTGAAAACAGCCCGAGATGCTTCGGGACAAAACGTGATCCATCCAGGATCAGCGGGGCCCCTTCGGGCATGACAACCCCTTGCAGCTCGACCTTGGTGTACTTCAGCACCTCGCACGGGTTGATTGCAAATTGCATCCAGGGAAACATGCTGCCGGTTCCGCCGCTTTCAATCAGGTAGTCCCGATTACCAAGAGGACTGACCGGTCCGCCCAAATGATGATGGTAGGCTGACTGTTTGAAACCTTTCAAACCGTAGCGTTTCTCCACGTCCCCAAACCGTTTGCCGACTTCACGGTAGATATCCGACTCAACTGCCCCGGCTCGGTACAGGTCGGCGTACTCCAGCGCGCTTTCCTGGAGTGCGCGATATGCTCGTGCCTCCTCGTCAGAGAGCTTCTCGCCAATCTTCGCCATGACCGTGATTGAGGCAATGAGCTCTGAATAGCGGCCGCCGGCCACGAGCTTCACCCAGCAGCCGTCCTCAACGCGGTACGTTGAGCTGTACAGTGGGTGCAGGTGTTTTTCCTGCCCCGCGAGTCCGACGAGAATCAGGTTGCATTCCACGTCACGGGCTGCCAGTGAATGAAAGACCATGCCCCTGACCTCCGACCCTGTCATTCCCGCTCTCAGGCTGTATGCAGTCTCTATAAGGGCGGCGCTCGTCATGGCGTGAAGCCATCGCAGCTTCCCCATCTGGCGGCCATCCACGCCGCCGAGGATGGGACGCACAATGGCGCTGAGGGCGTCGCGGTAGCCGGGGCGTCCGGGCACGAGTGCCCCATCAGGCCATGGGGGAAGTGATTCCTTGAAATCCAACTCCGTGCCGGGCACCGGATCAAAAAACTTGGGAACCTGATCCCGTATCCGGGGCATCTCGGTTCGAGCGGTAAAGAAGACCAGAGCAGCGGACGAGGGTCGCAGTCTGACCAGGACCTGGACAGGGCCCTCCGCGTCGGGGGCAATATCGATTATCTGGTGGCGGATGCCCGTGAGCCAGCGCACCGCCCCTTCGGCGGTGAGAAGAATCGAGTCATGACCGCTGCGCTCCAGAACTCTCCGGAGGTGCTCAACCTTCTCCGCGATCTCATCCGCGCCCGTCATCGGCGGCGGCAGGAACCGCGAAAGCTCAAAAATCGACACAATCGCCCTCCTCACCAATATTTCGGGAGCCGACGGATGGGCATTTCAGCTGCTGTCCTGACCCCGCGATCAGCAAAGCAGGCTTGTTCGGATCGTCCGGAGCATCTCCGTGACATCCCCTGCCGCGATGAGGGAATGGATCTTTTCCATCCCGACCTTTGCAACCCACCGGTTGCAGGCCGCGAGGAACGCAACGCTCTCCTCGGTGGCCCGCTCGGCGTTCTCCCGATACGGGAAGATATCGATTGAGCACCAGCCCCCGTAGCTGGTCTTTCGAAGCGTATACAACAGCTCCAGGTACTCCACCAGGTGGACCGACCCGGCGATCATGTCGTCGTCCCACCCCGCATAGTTGTCGTTCAGGTGCATGTTGAAGAGTCGCCCCGCCCGTGAGCACAGCGCGACGGCCTGCGCCATGTTCGCTCCGACCTGCAGCACGTGGCCATTGTCGATCGTTACGCCGACGTTCGGTCGGTCGATCTCCCGCACCAGGAGGAGAGAGGTAGACGCGGAGTCTATAAGCGCGCGGTTTCGCGGTTCGCGAGGCTTGAACTCGAGTGCGAGACGGATCGAAGGCTTGTATTCGGCGCACGCGCGGACGCCTTCCACCATGTTCTGCCACTGTTCGGCGTAATCAGCCTGGAAAGGATAGTCGAAACCGTCCTGCCCCAGCCAGAGATTGATAAGCCCCGCGCCAGTCGCTTCGGCGAAATCGATTGTTCGTTTTGCCGTCTCCACCGCTTCCCGACGGACGGCGCCGTCAGGGGCGGAGAACGTACCGAAGCTCCAGCGCTTGTCGCCCACGAGAGGCGCATTCACGACCGGCGCTTGAAGCCGATGGACCGCGAGCAGCTTCCGAACGAGCGCGGCGTTTCCCTCCTCACCACCCGGGTCGTAGCAGAGCTCCACCCCCGTGATGCCTTCGATGCCGGCAATCCTCTTGAGCCTGTCCTCAAGGCACACCCGTTCCTTGTATCCCGATGTCAGGAACCGGTCTCCCAGGTTCCCGACGCAGGCGGTAATGACGCTGAACTTCGGCTCGAATGTCATATTCCCTCCCATTGCTCACGATCCCCGTTCTTGTATGATCTTTTCCATGTATCCGCTGCGCCGGAAGCTTCCCAGTGGATCCGGGTCCCGTCCCATTTCCCTCCGGACTTCCTCCAGCAACGGCCTGACGTCGGTAAGGTAGGCGTCCTTCAGGCACTCCTCCGCTCTGATGACTTCCCCGCGTCCCTGCATCTCGCGCAGGCATCCATAGTCGACAAGGAGCGCCCGCGCGTACGCGACCTGAAGGGAAAGGACGGATTGGATGGTTCCCTCGATGGGGTTCTTGAAATTGTGGTTCTCATCAATCATCAGGGCCACCTGCCGCGCGCAGTGGCTCGTCTCGGCGTCCATCTCGGCTGTCACCAGCTCGCAGAAAATGAGAAAGAGCTGGTAGGGGTTGATGGCTCCAACGGTGAGATCGTCGTCTCCATACTTCTTGTCATTGAAGTGGAACCCGCCCAGCTTGCCTTCACTCAGGAGGAGCGCCACGATATGCTCGATATTGGCCCCCTGCGCGTGGTGCCCGAGATCGACGAGAACCTGGGCCCGATCCCCCAGGGCAAGGGCAAGCATGTACGCGCCGCCCCAGTCGGCGAGATCCATGTGATAAAAGCCGGGCTCGAAGAGCTTGTATTCGATGACCATCCTCATGTCGGCTGACATCGCCTCGTACACGCGGACAAGGCCGTCGTGGAGGCGTTTCTTCCTGGCCCGAAAGCTGTCCTGTCCTGGATAGTCAGTGCCGTCGGCAAACCAGAGGCTGATCACCGAGGCACCGACCGCTTTTGCAATCCCCACGGCGTCGAGGAGCTTGCCGACCGACTTCTCCCTCACCCGCTCATCAGGGTTGCAGAGAGAACCCAGAACGTAGTCGTCTTCCTCAAAAAGGTGCGGGTTGATGGCTCCAATGCGAAGCCCGAGGTCCGCCGCATAACGCCTGACAGCGCCCCAATCGTCACTCTTATCCCAGGCCGTATGCAGGTCGACATAGGGGCACACGCCGGTGAGTTTCTGGACGACGGCAGCGTCGTCAAGCTTTTCCTCCAACGTCCTTGGGTGGCTTGCGCGATGCAACACATGAAACCTCGTCCCTGAATCTCCATAGCCCCATGTCGGAGTGCCGAGCTTCTGGTCTTTGAGCCTGGCTTTCACCGTGGCCGTGTCGTACTTCATTTGCTGCTCCCGGCTCCTTAGCGGAGCTCACCCTTGTAATTGAGGCTGTCCACCATGACTGCGACGAAAATGATCCCCCCCCGCACGATCTTGTAGGCGTACGGGGAGGCGTTCATCATCGTCATTCCGTTCACTATCGTGGTCACCAGAATGATTCCGATCAATGCGCCGGGGAGGACGCTTCCTTTCCCCCCAAAAAGGCTCGTGCCGCCCAACACCGCCGCCGAGATGACCAGGAACTCGTTCCCGTCCGCAAAGAACACGGCGACATTGCCCACCTGGCCCGCGGAGAGAGTTCCGGCCAGGCCTGCCAGCACGCCACAGATGAGGTAGGCGAAGAAGATGAGACCCGCCACATTGATCCCCACCTTCTGCGCGGCGATCGGGTCGTTGCCGATGGCCATGAGGTGCCGGCCGAAAGGCGTGCGGCGAAGGACATACTGAAAGAGGATTGCGAGCACGATAAGGATTATGACGACGAAGGGGATGCCACCGATCCCACCGTTGGAGATGGGACTCAGCTTTTCCACGTAATAGACCTTCGAATTGGAGGAGATGAGACCCACTCCCCGGGCAATTCCCATGGTCGCCAGAGAAGCGATGAACGGCACAAACTTGAAACGGGAAATCACAAGTCCGTTCAAGGCGCCGACCGCCCCGCCGACGAGCAAAGCGATCGAATAGATAATAGCGTAGCTCCAGAAGGTGCCGAGGAAGCCCGACGGCTTCATGGCTTCCATGGCGATTCCCACGAGGATCGCCGAGAGGTACATGTTCTGTCCGACGGAAATGTCGATTCCCGCCACGACGAGAACGAAGGTCATCCCGATGGCAGCGATGCCAAGGGGGGCCGCCTGTTGCAGGATGATCATGGCATTTTTCAGAGTGAGGAAGTTCGGGTTGGTCGTGCTGAAAAAAATTATCATGATACCGAGGACGACGTAGATGCCGTATCGGTAGAGGAAGCTGAAAAGCCTCCGGGAGTTCAACTGAATCAGGGTTGTTTCCACAGCCATTCTCCTAGCTCCCCTCTCCACCAAGCGCAAAGCCCATGATCCGTTCCTGGTCGTACTCGCCCTTGGTGAAGTTGGCCACGATCTTCCCACGATGAATAACCATGATCCGGTCGCACACACCCATGAGCTCTTCCATCTCCGAGGAGACGAAGAGCACCGTCGCCCCGTGACGTGCCATGTCGTTGATGATCACGTAGATTTCGTGCTTCGCTCCCACGTCCACTCCGCGCGTTGGCTCGTCCAGAATGAACATGGACGGATTTCTCATGATCCACTTCCCGATCACCACCTTCTGCTGGTTGCCCCCGGAAAGGCTTTTCACCTCCTGCCGGTTCTTGTCGTACACCTTGATGTTCAGCTCCCGGATGGCCTTTTCCGACTCCTGGGATTCCTTGCTCCTGCTCACCATCCCGAGCAGTTGCGTCAATCGGTCCAGAATCACCGTGACAAGGTTGTCCTTGACAGGCTTGGACATGAGCAGGCCTTCCTGCCGCCGATCCTCGGTGACAAAGGCGATTCCGTTGCGAATACATGACTTCGGACTGATCGACTTCATTTTCCTGCCGTGGAAAATGACCTCGCCGGCGTCCATCTTGTCTACGCCGAACAGGCAGCGCACGAGCTCGGTCCGTCCGGCTCCCATGAGCCCGAACAGGCCCACGACCTCCCCCGAGCGGAGCTCCATGGACACGCCCTGCACCGCCTTGCCCTGGGCGATGCCGCGGGCCTGGTAGACCACGTCCCCGATTTTCTTTTCCCCGTGCGGGTAGATCTGCTCGAGATCCCTGCCGACCATCATCTTTATTACCTGTGGCTTCGTCAGCCGCGCGGTTTGCTCAACGCCGACGAGAGCCCCGTCACGAAGCACGGCGATCCGTTCGCAAAGGGAGAAAACATCCTCAAGGATGTGGGAGATGTAGATGACCGTGATCCCTCCCTCCCGGTGGAGATGGTCGATGATCCTGAAGAGATTCTCTTTTTCTTTTTGAGACAGCGAGGTTGTCGGTTCGTCAAATATGATGATCTGCGCCTTTTTGATCAGCGCCTTCGTCACCTCCACGGTCTGGCGCACGCCCATGGGGACCGATGCGATCTTCGTCCCCGGTGTCGTCTGGACGCCGAACGTGTCGATGTATTCCTGGGCTCTCGATCGCATGGAGGCGTATTGGACCGACCAGAACGGGCCTGTCGGCAGCTCATCGATGAAAATGTTCTCCGCCACCGTCAGGTTGGAGAACAGGCTCAGCTCCTGGTGAATGAAGGCAATCCCCGCCGCCTGAGCGTCCTTCGGGTTCGCCGGCTCGAATGGGCGGCCATTCAGCTCCATGGTGCCACGGTCACGGAGCCAGACGCCGCCGAGGATGTTCATCAGCGTCGACTTCCCCGCGCCGTTCTCCCCCACGAGACCCAGCACTTCGCCACGAACGACCTCGAGGTCGATCCCGTGCAGCACCTCGGCGCCGAAGAAGCTCTTCGCGATCTGTCTCAATGCCAGAATGGTGTCTGATGGCATCGGTTTCCAGCTCCTCTCTCTGCGCGCCGCGTCAGCGCCTGATCAGATCGACACGTTTCGAAAATACGTCGATGAAGGCGGCTATCAGCACGAGCAGGCCCTTGATCAGGCTGATCACGTACCACTCTATCCCCAGCATGTTGACGTCGTTGTTCAGCAGGGAAATGAACAGTACCCCGTAGACCGTCTTGATCACCCCTCCCGAGCCGCCGAAAACGCTGGTTCCGCCGATGATGATGGCAGCGACGATGTCGATGAATACCCGGTCTCCGAGTGACGGGATGCCCGCCTGGTTGCGCGCCGTGGCAATGACGCTCTGCACCCCCGCGCACAAGCCGCTCACCAGCAGGAGCAGGAAGACGGTGCGTTTCACCGGCATCCCGGAAATGAATGACGCTTTCGGGTTTGTCCCGATGGCGAATACCCGGCGGCCGAACAGAGTCGCCGACAGGAGCCAGTGCGCGAGCAGCACGAGTGCAAGGGCGATGATGATGGGCACAAGGGTGTGTCCCCGAGTTCCCCCCAGGGCAAAGAACCGCTCGGGGATCCCGATGATCGAAGCCTTGTCCGACACGATGCTCGTAAACCAGACCGCGACTCCGCTTCCCACCATCATCGTGGCGAGTGTCGCGATGAATGAGGGCATCTTCAGGATCACCACAGAGAAGCCGTTCACCGCACCGACGAGCAGGCCGATGGAGACCATGGCCAGGATGCCCGCCGGGATGGCGTATGGCGTATGGGCGATCGGTGACTTCGCCATGATATAGGCCCCGAAGACGCTTCCCAGGGCCAATACCGCGACGCAGGAGAAATCGATCCCGCCGTTGAGAAGCACGAATGTGACGCCCACGGAGATGATCATGATGTCGACAGACTGCAGGAGGAGGTTCTTCATGTTGAAAGGGCTGAGAAAATTCGGCACGAAAAGCGCCGATGCGGCAAACATAACCACCAGGAGCAGGAGAATGGAGTTGTTCAACGCAAAACCCCTGATCCACCCGAACGAGCCAGATCTGGTCATCGTCGTTTCCATCACGTCTCGCCTCATTGAGGGGGAAGGAGTACGGACGCGCCGCGCCTGTACTCCCTCCGATTGCAAGCTCTTACGTCACCCGTATCCATTCGAGAGCTAAGGCTACTTTACCCCCGCCCATCCCCAGATGGTCGGGCCGACCTTCTTCAGGTTGTCGACAGTGACAATGACGCCGGGGTCTGCGATGATTGGCTGGGGTGGTTTCTGGCCCTGCGCCAGCTTGACCGCCCAGTCGATGCAGAGGACCCCCGTCTTGTCCGCGGCCTGGGCTGCGTCCACCCAGTCGTAACCGTCTTTCATGTACTGCATGCCGTTCTCGTCGCCGTCGAAGGAAACGATGGCCACATGCCCTTTCTCGCCGATCTTCTTCCAGCGCCCCAGCTGCGTCAGCACGCTCTTGATCGGGGGAAAGAGGAAGTCCGAGGGAGTAATGATCAGGTCGATCTCGGGATGCGCCTGGAACGCGTTCTGCATGCCGGCGAGGGCCACCTCATGCTTCCATTCCGAGGGTACCTCTGCCACGACCTTGATCACGCCTTTGTTCGCATCGATGATCTCCGTGTGGCCCTTCTTGCGCTGAATGGCGTTCTCATCGGCGAGGCTTCCGATCAGCAGGAGCGCATTGTAGGTCTTCTTCTGCGCTTTGGCCTTGTCGACGAACCATTGCATCGCCGCCTTTGCCATGGTGTAGTTGTCCGAGAGGATCTGCAGATCCGGCATCACATCGCCCTGCACGGGGCGGTTGTTCATCACGACGGGTATTCCGGCGTCTTTCGCCTTCCCGACGGCAGCCATGATGGCAGCACCGTCCTTCGGAGCGATGACGATGGCATTCGCTCCCTGCGCGATCAGGTTCTCGACCTGCTGATTCTGCTTGTTTGCATCGCCTTCCGCGATCACCAGGACGTATTCCACTCCCAGCTTGGCAGCCTCTGCTTTCATTGCCTTCTCGTTGGCAACCCAGAAAGCCGCCTCCAGGGAATCCATGGACACGCCGATCTTCACCTTCTTGTCCGCGGCCTGTGCCACGCTCGGCGCCCAGCAGATGAGGCCGCCGACCAGGGCAAGCATGACCAGAACGAAACTGATTCTCTTCACGATCCCACCTCCGTTTTCTTCGTGTCAAACTCGAACGAGTCAGGAAAACACCTGAATCCGGGGACGTAATTCACATAACATCGGGAGACTCACCAAGCTCTTTGCGCCACCTTTTCGAAGCAGCCCGGTGGAAGCCACTTTTGTGGATCAGCCACTATCGTTCTTCTCATGAAGGTGGAAGGCTGGCACCAACTCCAACCTCGGGGCTGGACCGGCTCCCGATCCTTCGATACGCTCGATCAAGCACTTCACAGCACGATCGGCGATCTGGTTGTAATCCTGGCACACGATGGGCAGCGGCGGGTCAAGGATCTCGTTCCACGGCGAAAAGAAGAAGCTGCCCGTTACATCGACCTGGCCGGGCACCTTGAAACCATGGGAGCGCAGAAACTTGACCGTCTCTATGAAGAACACGTCAGTGGTGCACAGGATACCGTCAGGGACACCCGAAACCTCGATATACGCGGCCAGATGCGCGCTGACGGAATCCCCGGCCGCATACCTCACGACCATGACGGAGTGATCTGGGGCTGTCACGCCATGTTCCGCGAGAGCTTTCCGGAAGCCCTCCACACGATCGATGGCGGACGAGGCCTCGTCGCTGAAAGAGATGCAAATACAGTGTTTGCGACCTCGTTGAAGGAGGTATTCAGTGGCGTGGCGCGCTGCCTCCACGTTGTCGGTCGTCACTACATCAGCGGCCACGCCGGCGACATATCTGTCGATGAAAACCACCGGCAGCCCGCGGGTCATCAGCTCGATTATGTTGCCGCCGTTGCTGGAGGACGTGGGCACGAGGAGCAATCCGTCAATGGCCTGGCTGGCCAAAGTGGTAAGCATCTGGTTCTCACGCGCGGAATCTTCGTGGCTGCTTGCGAGGAGCAGACCATATCCGCGACGCGCCAGGTTCGCTTCGACCGCGTCCACGAGATAGCTCATGAAGCCTGAGACGAAACTGGGAGCCAGAAAGCCTACCGTTTGAGTCTTGCCCTTGCTCAAGCTCCGTGCGATGGCGTGGGGATGGTATTTCAGCTCCTTTATGGCGGCCTGCACCCGCGCGCGCGTTTCTTCTGCTACTGGCCTTGGCCCGTTGTTCAGGACATAAGAGACGGTGGCAGTGGACACCCCAGCAAGCTTGGCAACATCACTTCTTTTCGGACGATTCATTGTT
>Ga0335078_10006279_pt1 | contig 17595 bp, 12 predicted proteins | sample Lox_Sample_32_FD_206711 | JGI IMG/M metagenome (GOLD analysis project Ga0335078, IMG submission 206711) | Soil microbial communities from Loxahatchee National Wildlife Refuge, Florida, United States - Lox_Sample_3.2 | ecosystem: Environmental > Terrestrial > Soil > Wetlands | place: USA... | reverse complement strand
TGCATTTTTCACCGCCTCACGGCACGTCACGAAATAGGCATAGCGCAGCCGCACCTCGCGGCCCGGCGCAAGCCGGAAGAATTTCTTCGGCGGGTTCTCCATGAAGTCGTCGCGCTCGACGAAGATCTCGCGGCCGAAACGCACGCGCCGCGTGCCGGCCAACGGATCGTCAGGATGGTTCGCCGCCTCTATCTCCTCGCCCGGTCCCTCGGGATAGTTCTCGATCACGACCTTCAGGGGCCGGAGTACCGCCATGCGGCGGAGCGCCACCTTGTTCAAATGCTCGCGCACCGCGTGGTCGAACATCGCCGGATCGACGACGCTGTTCGCGCGCGCGATGCCGGTCCGCTGCACGAAGGCGCGGATCGCCTCGGGCGGCACGCCGCGGCGGCGCAGCCCGGCAAGGGTCGGCATGCGCGGATCATCCCACCCCGAGACATGACCCTCCTGCACCAGCCGCGTCAGGACGCGTTTCGACAGCACGGTATAGGCAAGCTCGAGCCGCGCGGATTCATATTGGCGCGGACGCGACGGCACCGGCAGATTGTCGATGAGCCAGTCATAGAGCGGGCGGTGATCGGCGAATTCGAGCGTGCAGAGCGAATGGGTGACGCCCTCGATCGCGTCCGACTGCCCGTGCGCGAAGTCGTATGTCGGATAGATGCACCAGCGCGTGCCGGTGCGCGGGTGCGCGGCATGAAGGATGCGGTAGAGCACCGGGTCGCGCAGGTTGATGTTGCCGGCCGCCATGTCGATCTTGGCGCGGAGGGTGCGCGCGCCGTTCGGAAACTCGCCCGCGCGCATGCGGCGGAAGAGATCGAGCGACTGCTCGACGCTGCGGTTGCGGTAGGGGCTTTCGCTACCAGGCTCGGTGAGCGTGCCGCGCGTCGCCTGAAGCTCGGCGGCGCTGAGGTCGCACACGAACGCCTTCCCCGCGCGGATCAGATGCTCGCCCCATTCATAGAGCTGTTCGAAATAATCGGACGCGTGATAGAGGTGCGCGCCCCAATCGTAGCCGAGCCAGCGCACGTCGCGTTCGATCGCGTCGATATATTCTTGCTCTTCTTTCACCGGATTGGTGTCATCGAAGCGCAAGTGGCAGCGCCCGCGGTACTCCTCGGCGATGCCGAAATTGATACAGATCGCCTTGGCGTGGCCGATATGGAGATAGCCGTTGGGTTCCGGCGGAAAACGCGTGACGACCGTCTTGACGCGGCCAGCCCCGAGATCGGCATCGACGATGTCGCGGATGAAATCGCGGCCCGCTACTCTCGCTTCCCCTTCCGCCATGAACCCTCCGACCGGAGGGGGCGGAGACTAGGGCGGCGCAGCGTCCAAATCTAGCCGGGCTTTGCCGCGCGGAGGCGTTTTGCCGCATCGAGCGCGGCGTTGACGATGCCCTGATAGCCGGTGCAGCGGCAGAGATTGCCGGAGATGGCGATTCGTACTTCCTGCTCGCTCGGATCGGGATTGTCGCGCAGGAATTCCAGGAGCGTCGTCAGCATCCCGGGCGTACAGAAGCCGCATTGCAGCCCGTGATTGTCGCGGAATGCCTCTTGCAGCGGGTGGAGCTCCGTGGCGCTCGGCGCGATGCCCTCGACGGTCAGAAGCTCGTGGCCGTTCGCCTGCACGGCGAGCATAAGGCAGGAGCGCGCAGACCGGCCATCGACCAGAATGGTGCAGGCGCCGCACACACCGTGCTCACAGCCAAGATGAGTACCCGTCAGGCCGAGCTGATGGCGCAGGAAATCCGCGAGCGTCACGCGGACCTCCACCTCTTCCTCGTAGCGTGCCCCATTGACGGTCAGCGCGATCTTGCGTTTCTCGTCCATCGCTAGCTCGCCTTGCGCACGCGCTGATGCGCTTTTTCCAACGCACGGCGCGACAGCACCGCCGCCAAGTGCTGGCGATAATCGGCGGGCGCGTGCACGTCGCTCATCGCCTCGATCTTGCGGCAGCTTTCGCACGCCTCGCGGAAGAGCGCCTCCGAGGCGGTCTGCCCGGTGATCGCGCGCTCGACCTCGCGTGCGCGCACCGGCGCCGGCCCGACCCCGCCGATCGTCACCGAGGCGCGCGTGATCGTGCCCGAGCGATCTTCCTCCAAAAGCGCTGCCGCCGAGCAGATTGCGAAATCGCCGTGCCGGCGCGAGAACTCTATGAAGGCATGGCCGTGGCCCGCGGGCCAAAGCGGCAGCGTCACGCCCGTCACCATCTCGTCCTGCTCGATCGCTGGCGTCATGTAGCCGCGCGAGAATTCGGACATCGCAATGTCGCGTTTGCCTTTTGCGGAGGCCGCATGCACCGTCCCGTCGAGCGCGGCCGCAACCGACACGATCTCCGCCGCCGGGTCGAGATGGCAGAGCGAGCCGCCGACCGTGCCGCGATTGCGCGTCTGGCGGTGGCCGACCTGGAGAATCGCCTCGTGCAGCAGGGGGCAGCGCTTTTCTACCTCGTTCGAGAATTCGAGCTCGCGCTGCCGCGTCATCGCGCCGAGTTCGAGCGTCTTTGCGTCCGCTCGTAGATAGGACAGCTCGGCGACGCCGTTGATATCGACGAGATGATCCGGCAGCACGTAGCGGAAGTTCAACATCGGCATCAGCGACTGGCCGCCGGCCAGAAGCCGGGCATTGTCGAGGCTCGCGAGGAGACCCGTCACCTCGGCGACCGATTTCGGATCGTAATAGCGGAACCGCGGCGGCTTCATGGGCCCAATGTGAAGGCCGATGCGCGCGGAAATCAAGATGTTTGCGTGCCCGCCTTCCGCCCGGGAAAGCGCCAGGGTTGCGGCGCGAGGGGGCCTCGTGTTTCATGGCGCCATGCTCGCGGCAGCGATCCAGGCGCTCCACGTCGTGCTCGAGCCGATGCGGCTCCTCATCATGGCGGGCGGCGTCGTGCTCGGCCTGTCGCTCGGCGTGATTCCGGGCCTCGGCGGGGTTGTCGCGCTCGCGATCCTCATTCCGTTCACTTACAACCTCGACGCCTACACCGCCTTCGCGCTGCTGCTCGGCATGGCGTCGGTCACAACGGTGTCCGACCTCATCCCCGCGGTGCTGTTCGGCGTGCCCGGCACGGTTGGCGCGGCAGCGACCGTGCTCGACGGCCATCCGCTGGCAAAGCAAGGCATGGCGGCGCGGGCGTTCGGCGCCGGCTATGCCGCGTCGCTCATCGGCGGCGTGTTCGGTGCGGCGCTTCTGGCGGTTGCGATTCCGGTGTTGCGGCCGGTGGTGCTCTATCTCGCCTCGCCCGAGCTTCTGTCGTTTTGCATCTTCGGCCTGTCGATGGTGGGCGTTTTGTCGGGCAAGGCGCCGCTGAAGGGCCTCACGGCCGCGTGTCTCGGCCTCATGCTGGCGATGATCGGCAGCGATTCGCAGACCGGAACGCTGCGCTGGACATTCGGCTCGCTCTATCTCTGGGACCATCTGCCGCTGGTTCCGGTGACGCTTGGCCTGTTCGCCATTCCTGAGCTCGCCGACATGGCGATCCAGCGGACAAGCATCGCCGGGCGCACGGCAGCCGCCGACATTCGCCTCGCCGACCAATGGGCCGGGATCCGGGACGCGCTTGGGAGCTGGTGGCTCATCCTGCGCTGTTCGTGGCTCGGCGCGATCCTGGGGGCGGTGCCGGGGCTGGGCGCGGCGGTGATTGACTGGATCGCCTATGGCCATGCCATCCGCACCGAGAAAAACACCGAGAATTTCGGTCACGGCGATATCCGTGGCGTCATCGCGGCGATCAGCTCTGACAACGCCAAGGAGGGCGGCCACCTCGTTCCCACGATCGCGTTCGGCGTTCCCTCCGGCGCCTCGATGGCAATCCTCCTCAGCGCCTTCCTGATGCACGGGCTCGTACCCGGCCCCGAGATGCTGACGAAGCATCTCGACGTGACCTATTCGATCATCTGGACCTTGACGCTCGCGCACATCATGGGCGCCGGGCTGTGCATCGCCGCAAGCGGGCTTTTCGCGCGGCTTGCGACGGTGCGCGTTGGGCTGCTGCTGCCGCTCGTGCTGACCGTGATCTTCATCGGCGCCTATCAGGGCTCCGAGAGCTGGGGCGACCTCTATTCGATGGTGTTCTTCGGCGCGACCGGCTGGGCGATGAAGCATCTGGGCTGGCCGCGCCCGCCACTCATCCTGGGCTTCGTCCTGGGCAGCATATTCGAGCGCTATTTCTTCATCTCGACCGAGATTTACGGCGCCGCCTGGGTACTGCGGCCGGTCGTGCTTGCGGTTCTCGCCGCGGCGCTGTGGGTGATCATCCCGTCGCTCAAGACCCATCTCAGCGATCTCTGGACCACATTCTCGCACTTCAGCTTCTCCGCCCTGCGCTTCGAGCGGCACGCCGCCTTCACGATCGCGATCCTTGCCACGATCCTCGTCGCCTTGTGGTTCTCGCTTGCCTGGCCACCGGCGGCACGGCTCGTGCCGCATGCGGCCGGCTTTGCCGCGCTGTTCTTCGGCGTGCTCAATCTCACCACCGAGATTTTCGCGCCGCAAAAACCCGCCGCGGTGGGCGTACCGCAGGATCCGCATGCCGCGCGACTGCACGCGCTCGAACTGACCGATGCGGTCGGCGGGCGGATCTTCCGGGTGCGGGCGCTGCACTATTTCGGCTGGCTCGCGGGATTTCTCGTGGCGGGCGCCGTCATCGGCATGCTGCCGTCGCTTTTCCTGTTCGTGTTGTTGCAGATGCGGCTCGAATTCCGCGAACGCTGGAGCCATGCCGCGGTGAGCGCATGCCTCGCCACGCTCATCATCTACGTGCTGTTCGACCGCACGTTCTCGCTGCCGTGGCCGCAGGCGCTCATCGGCGACCTGTTCCCGGCGCTGCGCGACGCAAGCGGGCTGGTCTAAGGAGAAACATGGAATCACCAACGTCAACGGCCCATTCCTCATGGCGCGGGCGGTGGCGCCGCACATGCGCGCCGCCGGATGGGGCCGTATCGTCAATGTGTCGATGGGGCACGAGACGATGCGGCGGCCGGGCTTCTCCCCCCGGCGGCTGATCCGCGCCTCCGGCAAGCGTCGCGATCAGAATTGAAGCTGGCGCGCCTGGACGACGTTCGGGATGTGGCGGACGCGGTCGAGAACGCGGTCGTCCAGTGGCTGATCCACCTGGACGAGGCAGACCGCATCCGACCCGGGCGCGTTGCGGCCGAGGTGGAACGTCGCGATGTTGATGCCCGCCTCGCCGAGCGCGCGGCCGAGATTGCCGATGAAGCCGGGCTTGTCCTCGTTCCGCACGAACAACATGTGCGGACCGAGCTCGGCTTCCATCGGGATGTCCTCGATGCTGACGATGCGCGGCCGGTCGCCGCCGAAGAGCGTGCCGGCGATGCCGCGCGTCCGCCGGTCGGTCGTCACCTTGAGACGCACCAGGGTGTGGAAGTCGGTCGTTTCGCTGCAGCGCGTCTCGGAGACAACGATGTCGCGCTCGCGGCAGATGATCGGCGCATTCACCATGTTGACGCTCGCGAGCTGCGGCGCCAACAGCGAGGTGAGTGCGATCGCGGTCAGCGGCTTCACGTTCAGATCGGCGGCGTGGCCGCAATACTCGATCTCGATGCTCTTGAGGTCGCTGTCGGTGAGCTGGCCCGCGAAGCTGCCGAGCTGTTCGACGAGCTTCAAGTAGGGTTTCAATCGCGCTGCGTCCTCGGCTGAGAGGGATGGCACATTGATCGCGTTCTCGACCGCGCCGGTCAGGAGGAAGTCCGACATCTGTTCGGCGATCTGGAGCGCCACGTTCTCCTGCGCTTCGATCGTCGTGGCGCCGAGATGGGGCGTCGCAATCACATCGTCGCGGCCGAAGAGGATATTGCTCTTGGCCGGCTCGACCGGAAAGACGTCGATCGCCGCGCCGGCGACATGGCCGCTGTCAAGCGCCGCCTTCAGATCGTCCTCGACGACGAGACCGCCGCGCGCGCAGTTGATGATGCGCACGCCCTTCTTCGTCTTGGCGAGCGCCTTAGCGTCGATGATGTTGCGCGTTGCATCGGTCAGAGGCGTGTGGAGCGAGATGAAATCGGCGCGCGCCAATAGATCGTCGAGATCGACCTTCTCGACCCCGAGCGCCAGCGCGCGCTCGGCCGAGAGGAACGGATCGTAGGCGACCACCTTCATCTTGAGACCGATCGCGCGGTCGGCGACCACCGAGCCGACATTGCCGCAGCCGATGACGCCCAGCGTCTTGCCGAACAGCTCCATCCCCATGAAGCGGGACTTTTCCCACTTGCCCGCCTGGGTCGAGCGGTCGGCCGCGGGCAATTGCCGCGCCAGCGCCATCATCAGCGCGATCGCGTGCTCGGCGGTGGTAATCGAATTGCCGAACGGCGTGTTCATCACGACGATGCCGCGCTGGGTCGCGGCCGGCACGTCGATATTATCGACACCGATGCCGGCGCGACCGATCACCTTAAGCCGCGTGGCTTCGGCGAGAAGCGGCTTCGTCACCTTCGTCGCCGAGCGGACGGCAAGCCCGTCGAACCGTCCGATGATCTTTTTCAGCTCGTCAGGCGTCAGACCGATCTTCACATCGGTCTCGATGCCGCGCGCCTTGAAGATCTCGATGGCGCGCAGGCTCAAATCGTCGGAAATCAGCACGCTCGGCATGGCGGCCTCGTATTGCTGGACCGGAATTTGGGATCAGGCCGCCGCGGGACGGCGGATTTCGGCATAGGCCCAGTCGAGCCAGGGCAACAGCGCCTCGACATCGCTGGTCTCGACCGTGGCGCCGCACCAGATGCGCAAACCCGGCAGCGCGTCGCGGTGCCCGGCGATATCGTAGGCGGCGCCCTCGGCATCGAGCATGGCTTCGAGGCGCTTCACCTGGTCGCGCTGCGCCTCGGGCGGAAGGCGCTGGAACCAGTCATCGACGATCTTGAGGCAAACCGAAGTCGAAGACCGGCGGGCAGGATCCGCGACCAGGAAATCGATCCATGGCGTGCGTTCGACCCAGCGCGCGATCGCCGCGAGATTGGCCTCGCTGCGCGCCTTCAAGGCAGACAGGCCGCCGAGCTTCTCGGCCCAGCGCAACCCGTCGAGCGCGTCCTCGACCGACAGCATCGACGGCGTGTTGATGGTCTCGGCCTCGAAGATGCCGGCGCTCACCTTGCCCTTCGACGTGAGACGGAAAATCTTCGGCAGCGGCCAGGGCGGCACGTAGGTCTCGAGCCGCTCGACCGCGCGCGGGCTCAGCGCCAGCATGCCGTGCGCCGCCTCACCGCCCAGCACCTTCTGCCAGGACCAGGTGACGACATCGAGCTTTTGCCACGCCACGTCCATGGCGAAGACCGCAGAGGTCGCATCGCAGATCGCCAGACCCTTGCGGTCGGCGGCGATCCAGTCGCCATTCGGGACCCGCGCGCCCGAGGTCGTGCCGTTCCAGGTGAACACCACGTCGCGGTTCCAATCGACCGCCTTGAGATCGGGCAGCTCGCCATAGGGCGCGCTGAGGATGCGCGCATCAGCGAGCTTCAGCTGCTTTGCGACGTCGGTCGCCCAGCCCTCGCCGAAGCTCTCCCAGACCAGCACATCGACCGGGCGCGCGCCGAGCAGCGACCACAGCGCCATCTCGACGGCACCGGTATCGGATGCCGGAACGATGGCGACGCGCCAGTTCTCGGGAATGCCGAGGATGGCGCGCGAGCGGACGACGACCTCCTGGAGGCGCGCCTTGCCGATCTTGGCGCGGTGGGAGCGGCCGACGAGGGCAGCCTTCAGCGCCTCAACCGTCCAGCCGGGACGCTTGGCACAAGGACCAGAGGAAAAGCAGGGATTGGCGGGCCGGACATTCGGCTTCATGGCCTATTCCTTCCAGAATAGCTGCGACCCGTTGGGGGGCCGTGTCCCGCCGGTGAAATTAGGAAGCGGACGCAAGGGCGTCAATTGCCGCCTCACGCTCGCGGCAAAGCGCCGCATCATGGTTACCGCATCGTTAACCAACGCACGAATGCGCTCTAAGGCGATTCTTAACCGAAATGGCTTTGATTTAACGGCATTCGAAGCATCGAAGGGGCGTTGGCTGCATGGCACCGTTCGGGGCGGAGGACCGCCTGCCCGGCACGGCGGTGCCAGCCGTGCTGCCCTATGGCACGGCGCGCCTGGCAAAGCTCGCGTTCGAGGGCGCGGACCTCAAGCCGGCGTGGCGGACGCTCTATGACCGGTTCGTTGCCGGGACGGAGGAGTCCGCCTCGCTCATGGACCTCGCCACGATCGAGCAGCTCTGCGGCAACGAAGCGGCGGCGCTTACGTGCCAAAGGGCAGCGCTCGAACGCGGCTCGCTCTTTCGTTCGCCGACGGCAGGCGCGGTGCCCTCGGTGCGCCTTCTCGCGCTCGCCGCGCCGGGCGACATCGGTACCAACACGCCGCTCGAATTCATGCTCGAGGGCACAGACGTCGCGCTCGACACACTCTATGTGTCGCCGGGCCAGGACGCCTTGCTCCCGCGGGGCGCCTACGACCTCGCCATCGTCGCCGCCGGCGAGTCGGACGCCAATCGCCCGGTGCTCGCCGCGGCCGCGCGCATCGCCGCGACGCTCGGGCTGCCGCTGCTCAACGATCCAACACGGGTGACGCCGCTCGCGCGCGACAGCCTTGCATCGCTGTTTGGCAACGTGCCCAGCCTCGTCGTGCCGCCGACGCGCCGCCTTGGCCGCGACCCGCTCGCCCGGGCGGACGAATTTCCGTTCATCGCGCGGCCAGTCGATTCCCACGCCGGCCGCGGCCTCGCGCGCATCGACGACCGGGGCGCGCTCGAGACCTATCTCGGCAGCCGCGCCGAGACGTCGTTCTTCGCCACACCCTTCATCGACTACCGCAGCACCGACGGGCTCTTCCGCAAGTACCGGATCGCCTTCATCGACGGCCGGCCGTTCGCCTGCCACATGGCGATCGCCGACCAGTGGATGATCTATTACCTCAACGCCGGCATGCGCGAGAGCGCGGAAAAGCGCGCTGAGGAAGCGCGCTTCATGCGCGATTTCGATACCGACTTTGCGCGCCGCCACGAAGCGGCGCTTGCCGGCATCGCCCGCCGCATCGGCCTCGATTATTTCGCGATCGATTGCGGCGTGCTGCCGGACGGGCGGGTCGTCCTGTTCGAGGCCGACATCGCCATGATCGTACACGCGATGGATCCGCCCGATCTCTTCCCCTACAAGGCGCCGCAGATGCGGAAGGTGTTCGACGCCTTCCGCGCGATGCTGCGCGCCCGCGCCGGATGCGCGCCATGAGCGAGCCCTCGCTCGATCCCCGTGACTGGGAGGCGGCGCGCAAGAGCTTTCACGCGGCGACCGATTGCTGTCTCGAATGGCTGCTCGATATTCGCAGCCGCCCGGTATGGCAGGAAACGCCGCCCGCGGTGAAGGATGCGCTCGCAGAGCCCCTGCCCGCTTCCGGCACGAGCCTCGATGCGCTCGTCGACATGTTCCGGAGCGATATCCTTCCGCACGCGACGGGCAACCTGCACCCGCGCTTCTTCGGCTGGGTGCATGGCGCGGGGAGCGTGGCCGGCGCACTGGGTGAGATGCTCGCGGGCTTCATGAACAGCAACGTCGCTGGGCGCGACCATGTCGCGGTTTATGTCGAGCGCCAGGTGATCGAGTGGTGCAAGACGATCTTCGGCTTCCCCGCCGCAGCGAGCGGGCTTCTGACCACCGGCACATCGATGGCGAGCATTATCGCGCTTGCGGTGGCGCGCGACGCGAAAGGCGGCGCCGACATCCGCCGCCGTGGCATCGCCGCCGCACCGCACCGGCCGGTCTTCTATGCCTCGCGCGAGGCGCATGGGGCGATTGCAAAGGCATGCGCGCTCCTGGGGCTTGGCGAAGATGCGTTGCGGATGGTGCCGGCCGGTGCGGACTTCACGCTCTCCGTTGCCGATCTGGCCGCCATGATCGCCGCCGACCGGGCGGCAGGATTGGCGCCGGCGGCCGTGATCGCGACGGCCGGAACGGTCAACACCGGCGCGATCGACGACCTTGGCGCGATCGCCGCGCTCTGCCGCGCCGAGGGGCTTTGGCTCCATGTCGACGCGGCGTTCGGCGGGCTCGCCATCCTGACGCCGGAGTTTCGCAGTGCGCTTTTGCCGATGCGCGAGGCGGATTCGATCGCGTTCGATTTCCACAAGTGGCTACAGGTTCCGTACGACGCTGGCTGCGTCCTCGTGCGCGACGAAGCGCGCCACCGCGCGAGCTTTTCGGCGCGGCGCGAATACTTGGCGCATGACGGCGAAGCGCTCGCCGGCGGCGATCCATGGTACTGCGAATACGGGCCGGAAATGTCGCGCGGCTTCCGCGCGCTCAAAGTGTGGTTCACGATCAAGGCTTATGGGATCGACGCGCTCACCGGGGTGATCGCGCGCAATTGCGCTGATGCGCGGCATCTTGGCAAACGGATCGAAGCCTCGCGGGTACTGTCGCTCCTGGCGCCGGTCAGCCTCAACATCGTCTGCTTCCGCTTTGCACCACCGGGCGCGCCGCGCGCATCGCTCGACGGCGTCAACGAGGCGATCGTGGCCGCGCTGCAGCGGGACGGCATCGCCGCGCCCTCGACCACGCGGATCGGCGGACAGCTTGCGATCCGAGTCTGCGTCACCAATCACCGCACGACCGCCGCCGATCTCGATCTCCTCGCGCGCGAGGTCGGGCGGCTTGGCCGCGCGCTGCTGCGCGAGGCGGCGTGATGGCGGCCCTGCTTCGCGCCCGCACGCGGGTTCTGCTGCCGCCGCTCGAAGAACTCCTGACTTCAGGCGGGGACGCGCGGCTCGCGCTCGACGCGGTGGGCGGGCTCAACTGTTATGGCTGCCGGCCTGCGCCCCGGCCCGAGGCGGTGAGCTTTTCCTCTTCGACCGCGAGCTCGATCTCGGACCATGCGTGGCGGCGCGCGACGGACGTCCATGCGCGGCTTGCGGCCGGCGAAAGCTGCGAGGCGATTATAGAGGAGCAGCGCGCCGTGCTCGCGCGGCGGCTTGGCGTCCATGCCCTGGGCGCCGAGATCGTGTTCGCGCCCTCCGGCACCGACGCGGCGCTGGTCGCGCTGGCGATCGCGCGCACCGCGATGAACGGCGCGCTCGCAAGCGTGCTCGCTGCCGCCGACGAGACGGGAAGCGGCGCGCCCTATGCTTCGTCCGGCCGCCATTTCGCGGACGCGACGGCGCAGGGCCGCATCGTCGAACGAGGCGCGCCGATCGCGGGTTGCGAGGGAATCGAGCTCTACCCGGTGCCGATCCGCGACGCGGGCGGCGGCTTGCGCGATGCAGGCGACCGCGACGGCGCGATCGAGACCGTGATCGCGCGCGCCGTTGCCGCGAGACAGCGGGTCGTGCTCTATGCAATGGATCATTCGAAGCTTGGCAATCGCGCGCCGAGCGAGACGGCGATCGAGGCGATCGAGTCCGCATTCGGCCGCGCCGTCAGCGTCGTCATCGACGCCTGCCAGATGCGCCTCGGCCGCGCCGCGCTGCGCCATCACGTGGCGCGCGGGCGCATGGTGCTGATCACGGGATCGAAATTCTTCACCGGGCCGCCTTTGAGCGGCGCGCTCATCGTTCCGCCCGGTCTCGCCGACCTTATGGCGGAGGGCCGCGCCCTGCCGGCAGGCATTAGCAACTATTCCGCAGCCTGCGATTGGCCGGCCGCTTGGCGCGGCGTGCGCGGGGCGCTTCCCGCGCGCGACAATATCGGCGCGACATTGCGCTGGACGGCTGCGCTTGCGGAAATGGAGGCGTGGTACGCCGCGGGAATGATGCGCCGGGGCGAGACGCTGCGCACCGTCGCATCCGCCGTCGCCAAGGCCAGCGCCGGGTTCGAGGAGATCGCGCAGTTGCCAGCCCCGGCGCTCGTCGACGACGAGTTTCCGGGCCAGAGCATCTTTCCCTTCTTCATCCGTCACGAAGGCGAGACGCTTTCGCCGGCGCTCTGCGCGAAGCTCCATCGCGCCTTGAACCGCGATCTACGCCCGCTTCTTCCGGGCCTCGGCGAAGGCGAGCGCGATCTTGCGGCCGCGCTCTGCCATATCGGCCAGCCGGTCGCTGTCGGCGACCGCGCGGTGCTCCGCGTCGCGGCAGGCGCGCGCCACGCCTCGTTCGAGGCGAATGCGATCTCCGACGGGCTTACCCAGGTATTCGAAAAGATAGGGCTCTTGCTTAAGAACCTGCCGCGGATCGAGGCCGCGTTCTAGGCCTCGGTGTCGACGTGCTTGCCGACCTGACCCGAGCTCGACGGCGTGAATTGCTGAAACGCCGTGCGCATCGGGATCTGCACCAGGACCTGGTCGGTCTCGGGGTCGCGCCAATCGAGCACGTAGCCAGTCGAGAGACCTTGCGAGAAATCGAGCACGAGCGAGGGCGCATTCGGGTTTGCGGCCGGCGCGGGTGCTGGCGTCGGCGTCGGCGTCGGCGCAGGCGCGACGGCGGGCGCGCTTTCGACCGGCTGAACACCGATCGGCGCGTAGCTACCCCCCACCGAAAATGAGACGCCATCAACCACGGTCGTCCGCTCGCCTGCTATGGCTGCTACATGCCATATACGCCCAGCCCGTAAACAGGACATTGCGAATTGCTAAAATGCCATCTATTCGCAATCGACGGCGTGATTAAGGGGCCCGTTGCCGCGCCCCAATCCGGGCGCTGCGGCGATGGCGCGCTGGACGAAGGCGTGCGCGCGCTCGACCGCGGACGTGAGCGCCATCCCCTGCGCAAGCGAGGCGGCGATCGCCGAGGCCAAGGTGCAGCCTGTCCCGTGCGTTGCGCGCGTGGCGATGCGCGGCGCTTCGAGGACGAAGCTCGCGTCCGCCGTTGCAACGAGATCGCGCACGACCGGCCCTGCGACGTGGCCGCCGGTCACGACGACGGCAGCCGCGCCGAGCGCCAGGAGACGCTCGGCGGCGCGGCGCATGTCGTCGAGCGATGCGACGCCGACGCCGGTCAGCGCCTCGGCCTCGGGCGCGTTCGGAGTCACGACGCGGGCGCGGGCGATGAGACGGCGCTTCAGCGCGTCGGTCGCGCGCGCATCAAGGAGGCGCGTGCCGCTCGACGATACCATCACCGGATCGACCACCAGCGCCACGTCGCGCGCCTTGTCCTCGAGCGCCGCCGCGACGGCCTCGATCACCGCGCCGTCGAGCAGCATCCCGGTCTTGACGCAATCGGCGCCGATGTCGTCGAGCACCGCCGCCATCTGGGCGCGCACGAAATCGGGCGCGACCGGGACGATGCCGAGCACGGCCTCGGTGTTCTGCGCGGTGAGCGCGGTGATCGCGGTCGCGGCATAGGCACCCAGCGCCGTGATCGTCTTGATGTCCGCCTGGATGCCCGCGCCGCCGCCGGAGTCCGAGCCCGCGACGACAAGCACGCGGCCCTTCATTCGGCGGCGCGCCCCGCCGCCTCCGACGCCGAGACGACGGCTTCGGCGATTTCATCCACCACGGCGGCGACGAGGCTTTCGTCGTCGCCCTCGGCCATGATGCGGATCAAGGGCTCGGTGCCGGACTTGCGCACGAGCAGCCGGCCGGTCGAGCCGAGCCGCGATTCGCCGGCCTTGATCGCGGCTGCGACGCCGCGCGCCTCGAGCGGCGCGCCGCCGCCGAAGCGGACGTTGCGCAGAAGCTGCGGCACCGGCGCAAAGACGTTGCACACCTCGCTAGCGGGCGCCGCGGTCTCGACGATCGCGGCCAGGACCTGCAGCGCCGCCATGAGCCCGTCGCCGGTCGTGCTGTAGTCGCCAAGGATGATGTGGCCCGACTGCTCGCCGCCGAGATTGCAGCCGATGCGGCGCATCGCATCGACGACATAGCGGTCGCCCACGGCGGTGCGCGTGACCGAGATGCCGTGCGCGGCGAGGTGCCGTTCGAAGCCGAGGTTCGACATCACCGTAGCGACCACGCCCTTCCCGGAAAGCTGGCCGTTGCGGCGCCAGTTGAGCGCGATCCGCGCCATCAGTTGATCGCCGTCGAGGACGCGGCCGGCCTCGTCCACCATGAGGAGGCGGTCGGCGTCGCCGTCGAGCGCGATGCCGAGATGCGCGCCATGCTCGCGCACCGCGCGCTGCGCCGCGGCGATGCCCATGGTGCCGCAATCGCGGTTGATGTTGAAGCCGTCGGGGACAACACCCACCGGCACGACCTCGGCGCCGAGTTCCCACAGCACCGTGGGCGCGACGCGATAGGCCGCGCCGTGCGCGCAATCGACCACGACCTTGAGCCCGTCGAGCCGCAAGCCCCGGGGGAAGCTGCTCTTGACGAATTCGATGTAGCGCCCGCCGGCGTCGTCGAGGCGCTTGGCGCGGCCGAGGCCTTGGGCCGTGGCGCGCTCGGTGGCGGCGCGCTCGATCTGCGCCTCGATCGCCTGCTCGATCTCGTCGGAAAGCTTGTAGCCGTCCGGGCCGAAAAGCTTGATGCCGTTGTCCTCGTAGGGATTGTGCGAGGCCGAGATCATGACGCCGGCATCGGCGCGCAAGCTGCGCGTCAGCATGGCGATGGCCGGCGTCGGCAGCGGCCCGACCAGGATCACGTCCATGCCCATGGCGATGAAGCCCGCGGTCAAGGCCGGCTCGATCAGATAGCCCGACAGCCGCGTGTCCTTGCCGATGACGATCAGGTGGCGGTGATCGCCGCGGCGCAGCACCAGGCCCGCCGCCATCGCCACCTTGAGCACGGTGTCGGCCGTCATCGGCTCGGCGTTGGCCGTGCCGCGAATGCCATCCGTGCCAAAGAACTCGCGCATTCCGAAGCCCTCGACGCCCCAAACCCGACAGGTCCGAGCCTAGTGGGTCCGATTAAAACAAACCATTAACCCTGAACGGTGCCGCCCGGCCAGAGGGGGTCGAAAATCACCCATTACCTGTATCCCGCCGGAGTTTCGTTCCGATGCGTTCGGCCCGATACCGCCCGCGCGGCGATCCGCGCCCAACCGTCTGTACGCAGGATAAAAGATTACGCGTACGACAGCAAGGGCTTGATGTCCTTGGGGTTGTCACAAGCGGCGAAAATTGGGTTCGTTTGGTGAAAAGGCCGTGCGGGCCCGGTGCGATCAGCCGCCGGGCTGGGGCTCGGGCTCGAAGCCGCCGGCGGGCTTGTCGCGGCCGGCGGGCGGCACCGAGGAGCGGCCGCGCGGCGGCGCGTTGCGGGTCGCGTCCTCGACCGGGCCGCCGGTGTCGCGCACGATCTTCTCGCCGCGGATGATGCGCTTCACCTCGTCGACCGAGAGCGTCTCGAACTCGAGGAGGCCCTTGGCCAGCGCGTGCAGCTCATCGAGATGGGCGGTGAGGATTTCGCGCGCGCGCCGCTCGCCGTCCTCGACGATGCGGCGGATCTCCTCGTCGATCGCCTTCGCGGTCGCGTCGGAGACGTTCTTGCGCTGTGTCACCGAGTGGCCGAGGAACACTTCCTCCTCGTTCTCGGCATAGCGCAGGGGACCGAGCCGCTCGCTGAAGCCGAACTCGGTCACCATGCGGCGCGCCAGCATGGTGGCGCGGCGGATGTCGTCGGCGGCGCCCGTGGTGACGCGCTCGGTGCCGAAGATCAGCTCCTCGGCGATGCGGCCGCCGAAGAGGCTCGTCAGCATCGCCTCGAGCTCCATCTTCGACTGGCTGTACTTGTCGCGCTCGGGCAGAAACATGGTGACGCCAAGCGCGCGCCCGCGCGGGATGATCGTCACCTTGTGCAAGGGCTCGTGCCCCTCGGCATAGAGCATGACGAGGGCGTGGCCGCCTTCGTGATATGCCGTCAGCTTCTTCTCGTCCTCGGTCATGACCATCGAGCGCCGCTCGGCGCCCATCATGACCTTGTCCTTCGCCTGCTCGAACTCGGCCATCGTGACCGAGCGCTTGCCCTTGCGCGCCGCCATCAGCGCCGCCTCGTTGACGAGGTTGGCGAGATCGGCGCCGGAGAAGCCGGGCGTGCCGCGCGCGATGATGCGCGGATCGACGTCCGACGCGAGCGGCACCTTGCGCATGTGGACCTTGAGAATTTTCTCGCGCCCGACCACGTCGGGATTCGGCACGACCACCTGGCGGTCGAAGCGGCCGGGGCGCAACAGCGCCGGGTCGAGCACGTCGGGCCGGTTGGTCGCGGCGATGAGGATGACGCCCTCGTTCGCTTCGAACCCGTCCATCTCGACCAGCAGCTGGTTCAAGGTCTGCTCGCGCTCGTCGTTGCCGCCGCCTAATCCCGCGCCGCGGTGGCGGCCGACGGCGTCGATCTCGTCGATGAAGATGATGCAGGGCGCGTTCTTCTTGCCCTGTTCGAACATGTCGCGCACGCGGGAGGCGCCGACGCCGACGAACATCTCGACGAAGTCCGAGCCCGAGATGGTGAAGAACGGCACGTTCGCCTCGCCGGCGATGGCGCGCGCCAGCAGCGTCTTGCCGGTGCCGGGGGGGCCGACCAGCAGCACGCCCTTCGGGATCTTGCCGCCGAGGCGCTGGAATTTCTGCGGGTCCTTCAGGTATTCGACGATCTCCTCGAGCTCCTGCTTCGCCTCGTCGATCCCGGCGACGTCGTCGAACGTGATGCGGCCGACCTTCTCGGTCAAAAGCCGCGCGCGCGACTTGCCGAAGCCCATGGCGCGGCCGCCGCCGCCTTGCATCTGGCGCATGAAGAAGATCCACACGCCGATCAGCAGCAGCATCGGGAACCAGGAGATGAGCACGCCGAACAGCGACGGCACGCTTTCCTCGGCCGGCGCCGCGTGGATCAGCACGCCGCGATCGATGAGGCGCGGCACCAGGTTCGGGTCGTTCGGCGAATATGTGGAAAACGCGCGGCCGTCGGAGTACTTGCCGTTGATCGAATTGCCCTGGATCGTGACTTCGCGGACCTGGCCGCGGTTCACGTCAGTGACGAACTCGGAATAGGCCAGCGTGTTCTGGGTGCCGCGAGTCGCCGTGCTCTGGAACAGGTTGAACAGCGCGACGAGCAGAAGCCCGATGATGATCCAAAGCGCGAGGTTCTTCCCGAAGCTATTCACAGTCCCAGGCCTTTCACAACTAAGCCGCTCGCCCGCGAGGCGGCTGGAATGGCGCCCGGACGATGGTCCCGGGGGATTCCGCGTCGCTTACCCTGCGATACTACATAAGATGCTCGCTTCCTAAAGCAACTGTAAAGAGCCTCGGCGCGCGATACGGCCGCTCGCGTCATGTGACGAAGCCGTGCGACGCCAGCGGCCGGGCCGGGCGAAGCCGCAGAAAAAGCCCGGAAGCAAGGAGTTGCGCACCGGGGCGAAGGTAGGAGAGATGCGGCAGCGCGAGGATGCCATGCCCGTCGCGCAAGGCCGGGAGCGCGGCGCGGGCCGGCGCCGGAATTGACGATGCGTCCCACGCGCCGGCCTCGGCGCCGAGCCCGCCCAAGGTGAGGGGCGCCGCCACGGCCGGGAGCTCGAGGACGAAGCGGCCGTCCCACCAGGTCTTTTGGCCGGGCGCCGCGACGACGGGCGACGCCATCGCCGCCGGCTCGCGCGCGATCAGCACTTTGCTGCGGCGCGGCACGATCGCGCAGCCGCCAAGCGTCCGTCCGCCGCCGAGATCGCGGCAAAGATCGTGGTAGAGCCGCTCGATCCCGTCGAACCGGGGCGGATAGGCGCCGCCCGCGACCGCAGCAAGAA
>Ga0335078_10006277_pt1 | contig 17598 bp, 13 predicted proteins | sample Lox_Sample_32_FD_206711 | JGI IMG/M metagenome (GOLD analysis project Ga0335078, IMG submission 206711) | Soil microbial communities from Loxahatchee National Wildlife Refuge, Florida, United States - Lox_Sample_3.2 | ecosystem: Environmental > Terrestrial > Soil > Wetlands | place: USA... | reverse complement strand
GATGCTCCCACCGATCTGGCGGTGGAGCAGGCCGTCACGGTCTGCCTCACCTCGGGGCGCGTCAACGTCGTCGACACCGCGATCAACTACCGTTACCAGCGGGCCGAACGGAGCATCGGTCGGGCGCTCGCCCGGCTCTTCGAGCGGGAGGCGGTGCGCCGGGAGGAGGTCTTCGTTTCCACTAAGAACGGGTATTTCGCTCCGGACGCGGAGTCCTCGACCCCGCCCGATGAATGGATCGAGAAGGAGCTCATGCAGCCCGGCATCCTCGACCCCGCCGACATCGTGGAGGATTCCCACGCCATGAGTCCGGGGTATCTCACCGACCAGTTGGAACGCAGTCGAAAGAACCTGGGGCTCGCGACGATCGACCTGCTCTATCTCCACAACGCGCCCGATGCCCAGATCCCGACGGTCGGCCGCGATGCGTTCGCGTCCCGCCTCGAAACGGCGTTCCGCCTGTACGAGGGGTTCCGGGCGGACGGGCGAATCCGGTCCTATGGACTCGCCACGTGGGATTCGCTCCGGGCCCCGCCGGACAGCCCGAACTTCTTTTCGCTGGAATCCGCGGTGGAACTGGCCCGGAACGCCGGCGGAAAGGACCACGGCTTTCGCTTCATTCAGTTCCCGTTCAACATCGCGATGCCGGAGGCGGCGACGTTGGCGAACCAAACGGTGGCCGGAACCCGTACCACGTTGTTCGATGCGGCCGCCAAGTTGGGCGTGGGCTGTTTCACGAGCATACCGCTCGTGCAGGGCCAGCTGGCCCGCTCCGGGCCGAAGCGCGACGGGCTGAGCGCGGCCCAGACGGCCCTACAATTCGCGCGCTCTGCGCCGGGGACGATCGCGCCGCTCGTCGGCCAGAAGAAGGCGGAGCATCTTTCGGAGAACCTCGAGCTCGCGGCGCGGGCCCCGTGGCCGGTCGACACGTTCCGGCGCCTGATGGCATAGTCACGGCCCGGCGACGCGTCGGCTTCAACCATCCGGGTCCGAAGCAACTTCGGGGCCGGGAGACCGACTCCCGCCTTCGTCGATCACCGAGCGTCCGTCAACCTTCTGCACGCGGATCACGCGATCCGCGATGGCGGCAAGTTGGGTCTCGTGCGAGACAAGGATGACCTGCGGGAGCGCGAGCTCGTCCAGCAGTTCCCCCATCCGGACCACCTGCTCCGGAGAGAATCCATCGGTGGGTTCGTCAAGCAGGATCGTATCGAGGTGAAGGCTGCCCATCGAACGGACCACCTGGGCGAGCGCGAGCCGGAACGCGAGCGCGAGGCTCGTTCGTTCCCCGCCGCTCAGCGCCTCCGCCGGAGTCCATTCGCCCTCGATCATCACGAGCGGCGTGAACGCCGGGTCGGTGCGCGCGACGAGGCCCGGGTCGTCCACGAGGGACGCAAAGTACCGGGCGAAGTTGCGCTCGAAGAGCGATTGGGCGTGAGTGAGCAGCTTCTGCTCCATCGAGAGGACGCTCGTGCGGAACGAGGACCCGACCCAGCCGGCCTTTTCTTCGATGTCCTTCGCTTCGGCCAGCAACTCCGCCCGTTCGCGCCGACCGGTCTCGGCCGCCGCCGCACGGCGCACGGCTTCGTCGAGCTGGGCGTCGAGCCGGACCAGCGTCGCCCGCTCGTTAGAGACACTCTCCTCGGCAGCGCGTAACGCGCGCTCGGAATCTTCGGAGGACCTTCGCAGCTCGGCCGCTCCCTGCCGTTCCTCCCGGAGGGATTCGAGCCGCCGGGACCGCTCCGCCAGCCGAGCCTGCAACAGCGCGGCCTCGCGCTCCAGCCGCTCACTCTCACCGCGCAAGTTGGAGAGCGACCGTTCAATCCCGCGTTGGCGCTCGAACGCGAGGGCGGCCCGTTCGACCTCTCGCGCGAGCGCGGCTCTCGAGGCATCGGCGCTCCCCAGCGCGGCCCGCAGCTCGGCCTCCCGGGCCTCCACCGGGCGAAGCTCCGCCACGCGCCGGCGGGCCTGCTCGCGCGACTCCTCGGCGGCCGCCAGGTCGCGTGCGTGGGCCTCGGACAACTTGACCACCCGCTCGAGCGCGGCTCTCGCCGCGGCCCGGCGACGATCGACTTCCTTCCATCGCTCGAGCGCGCGTTCGTAGCGCTCTCGAGCGCGGCGTTCCCCGTCGACCCGGTCCAACGCGGCTTGGGTCTCCCCGAGCGCCGCTTCGGCGTTCGCGAGCTCGGCCCCGGCTTCCGACCGGTGGGTTTCGAATTCGCTCGGGCGGACGCTCTGGTGACAGCGAGGGCAGACTCCGGCGTGGAGGAGTTCCTCGACCTCGGAGAGCGAGCTCTGGGCGCGAGCCACGGCTTGCAGGGCCGTGGCCTGCCGTTCTCGGAGCTCGGCGAGGCGCGTCTCGATCACCGGCAGTGCGTCGGGGGTCGGGGCGGGCGGCTCTTTGGCCGGACCGGCGGCGAGGGCCTCGTCGAACAGGCGACGCGCCTCCTGCTCCTCGCCGCGAAGCCGTTCGGCCGTGTCGCGTACGCCGTCCGCGCGTTGCTCGGCCGACTGGAGGAACGCGCGGGCTTCGGTGAGGGAGCGCAGGGCGGCGCTGCTTTGGTCGAGTTGGGAGCGCAACCGGGCGAGCTCGATGTCGGCGGCCTCCAAGGCACGGCGCCGCGCGTCGAGCGCGCTCGACTCCGCCGCGACGGCGGAGTGCTCCGCAGTGCGCTCGCGGATCTCTTCGGCTTTCTCCCGCAGGACCCGTCCCGACTCCTCGAGCGATCGCTGGTCCGACGCCTGTTCTCGTTCAAGGCTCGAAAGCTCTCGCTCGTCGGCTTCGGCCCGGCGCAGGCGCGCTTCGAGCTCGGAGCGGTCTCGGCGAAGGCCGGAAAGGGCCGCTTCGTGCTCCCGCAGGGCGCGGTCGATCGTGGTCCGGTCGAGCCGCCGCTGGTCCGCCTGGCGGTTTCCCTCGACGAACTCCTCCTCGAAGTGTCGCAGCCGGTCGGCCTCGGCGCGACGCGCGACCGCGCTGCGTCGCAGGTCCGCCGCGAGTTCCTGGGCGTTCTCGGCGGCCGTGCGGTACCGCTCGACACCGAGCGCCTTGCGCACCGTCTCGAGTCGGTCCTGGGGGCGCGCCCCGAGGATGTCCCGCATCCGCTCCTGGGGCACGTAGACCGCCCACCGCCACAGGTCGGAATGGGCCTGGGGGCTCGGGTTGTCGGGGAAGCCGAGGAGGTCGATCACCTGTTGCCGGAGCTCGGTCGCGGAGTAGGCCGTCTCGGCTCCGTCGACCGTGAACCGGATCTTCTCGGCCTCGAACGTGTCCCGGCCCTTGCGTCGCAGGCGGCGGAAGCGACGGAAGATCTCGTACCGTCCTTCCGGGCCCTCGAACGCCACCGTGACCTCGGCGTGGCCGGAGCCGTGGCGCACGAGGTACGCCGCGTCCACCTCGGCCACACCGAAGAGGGCCATTTCGATGGCGTAGAGGAGACTCGTCTTGCCCGCGCCGACGTCGCCCGCCAACAGCGTGGTCCCGCTCGCGAACGCGAGCTCGGCCGCCTCGTAACTGCGGATGTTCTTGACCCTCAGTCGGCGCAGTTGCACAATGCGCCCCTATTCCCCGACGGTCTCGAGTCGGATATCGAGCAGCCGACGTGCGCTCCCGAGACGAGCGTTCGCGTAATCCTGGCGGGATTCCCCCTCCGTTTTCGGGAGCCCGAGCTCGCGCAGCAGTTCGCGAACCCGCCGCTGGCCCTCGGGACCTTCGAGCCACCCGCGGCCGAGAGCCGTCTCGGCGAGCAGCCGCCGGATCTCCTCGGACTCGATGTCCGACTCGGAGCTGCTCTCGGTGGCCTCGCTGGGAGCGGGGGCGAGGTCGCGCACGTCCCAGTGGACGGTGCCCGCGTCGGCGCTTCGCTGTCGCGCGACCTGGGTGAGGGCGAGACTCGCGAGGGTGCCGTCGGCGAGCGTCCCGTGTACCCGCGGGAAGAGAAGCGCCCCGGGCTCGCTGGCGTCGGAAAGGCGCTGCTCGACCTCGGAGCGCGCCTCCTCGGCCGTCTTGCCCGAGACGTCCACGTCGACCAGATGCACCGCGTCGCGCGGAGCCGTGTCGACGAACTCGGCGCGGGGCCGGCCGCGTTCGACCGTGACGATCACCACACCCTGATGGGTCCGCCGTTCCTGCCCGTTCTCGAGGTCCGTGCGGCTCGTTCCGAAGACCGCTCCCGGATTGATGAGGAGGCCCCCGCCCGGTCCCTCCCCCTCGTAGGTGTAGTGGATGTGGCCTCCCGCGTAGTAGTCGCACCCGGCCGGCAGGTCCTCCGTCCGGATCCCGTGGATGTGCTCGCGGAGGCTGGGCGGAAGGTACTCCTCGACCGCGGCGTGGAACTGGAAGATCTTGAATCCCGGCTCGGCCCGGAACGCCTCGGAATCCACGCCCCGGAAGTACTCCCGGTCGAGACCGTGCGAGCGACCGGAGATTCCCGCGATCCGCGCGCCGGTGGGCTCGTCCCGATGAAACGGCAGTGTCCATCGGGTCCCTTCCGACCGCACAGCCTCGGGGGCGACCTTCAGGAAGACCCCGGTCTCGGCGAGCACATCGAGCCAGCTCGTCCGGTGCGCGACGTAGTCGTGCGACCCGTAGATCACGTAGATTCGGCGGCCGGCGTCCACGAACTTCCGGAGCGCCGCCGCGACCGGGGCCACTTCGCCCGGGTCGGGGACCGGCGTGTGAAAAAGGTCGCCCGAGATGAGCAGGAACTCCGCGTTCCGCTCCTCCGCGACACGCAGTGCGGAGAGGAAGCTCTCCCGCAGGGCGGCCCGAACCGCCGGGTCCCGGGGCCAGGCCCCGACGTGCGCGTCCGCGAGATGAGCGAAAACGAACCGGTCGGCCCCCATCCGCTACCCCTTTTGGGTCGAGGTTCTCGAATTCGCCGGCGCGGACGGCGGGGCGGGGGCTGCGGACGTCGTCACGTCCTGCATCCGCTTCGTCATCGCGGCCAAGAGGCCGGCGCCGGCCCCCATCGCGAGGATCCCGAGGAGGAGGAAGTCGTCGCTGCTTCCCGAGGGCGCGGCGAGGCGCGGAACCGGTGGCTGGGCGGTCGGTGCGGACGGGCTGGTCGGAGGCATCCGCATCATCGCCGCGCGGGCGGCTTCACTGCGTTGGAGCATCGATTGCATGAGATTGAACAGTTCGGTCGCTTCTTCCATCGTCATCTGCCGGTTGCGCAGACGGCCCACGAGGTAGGCGTAGCGAGCGTTCTGTCCGGTGTCTCCGCCGGCGGCCGACCCGCCGCTTGCCGACGCCGGAGCGTACATCGCCCGCCCCCAGAGCACGTCCGCACTTGAAGAGGCGGTCGCCCCCGCCGGTCGGGCCGAGGGCGTTATCAAGGGTCGCCCGTTTCACGGTCGATGAGCGACTCCGACGCCCCCGCCCCGAACGAGAAGGACCGCCACCTGCACGTCCGCATGGCGGACGAACGGACGTCGATCTACGACCTGATCACGGAGTATCTGCAGGCGTCGGGCAAGGCGCCGGACTGGTACTGGCGGACGGCCGGTCGGCTCGAAGGGAACGACGCCGACAATCTCGAGGAGCTCCTCTCGAGCGCGTTCGAGGCCGGAGCGTTCATCTCGCACGACCACCCCGAGGACCTCGAGTTCGTCTGGGTCACCGAGGAGGAGTGCGAGAAAGAACGTCGTCGTGAAGAGCGCGGCGGCACGAGCGACGCGTCGCGCAAGGAACGGACGAGCCTGAGCCACTACGCCTGAACACCTCGGAGTTGCCGGGCTCCGCCGTAAACTCCGCTAGGCGAGCGACCGCGAGCCGCGGGGGGATGGGAGGCCACGGCTCCTCCGAGCGCGAGCTCGGTAGAGGTCGCGGCGTTACGGCTTCTTCTTGGTCTTGCAACCGCAGGTGTCGCACATGGCCGACCTAGCCTCCCCGAGGCGGTCCGGGGCTATGAACCCCTCGCTCGGGAGGGGGGACCGGACGGATCAGATCCCGATCACTGAGTGGGCGACGATCAGGGCGATGAACAGGATGGAGATCGTGTTCACGACCTTGATGAGCGGGTTGATCGCCGGGCCGGCCGTGTCTTTCGTGGCGTCACCGACCGTGTCGCCGACGATCGCGGCCTTGTGGGCCTCCGAGCCCTTGCCGCCGAAGTGCCCGCTCTCGATGTACTTCTTGCCGTTGTCCCACGCGGCGCCGCCCGTGGTCATCGTGAGCGCGAGCGGGAACCCGGAGACGATCGTGCCGAGCAGAAGTCCCGCGAGCGCGATCGGTCCGAGCAGGAAGCCGACGGCGAGCGGGGTGACGACGGCGATGAGCGCGGGTACCGCGAGCTGCTGGAGGGCGGTGAGCGTGACGATATCGACGCACTTTCCGTAATCCGCCTTGCCCGTGCCCTGGAGGAGGCCCGGGATCTCCCGGAACTGCCGTCGGATCTCGAAGACCATCTTCTCTGCGGCGATCCCGACCGCATTCATCAGATACGAAGTAAAGAAGAACGGGAGCGCGGCGCCGATGACGAGACCGGCGACGACGAGCGGCGTTGACAGGGTGAGCAGGCTGGTGAACGAGCCCCACGGCTGACCCCAGTCCTTCGCGGCGGCGAACGTGTAGGCGGCGAAGAGCGCGAGCGCCGCGAGGACCGCGGAGCCGATCGCGTATCCCTTCGTGATCGCCTTGGTGGTATTCCCGACCGCGTCGAGCGGGTCGGTGATCGCCCGGGCCGCTTCGGGAAGCTTCGCCATCTCGGCGATCCCGCCCGCGTTATCGGTGATGGGTCCGAACGCGTCGATCGAGATGATCATCCCCGTGACCGACAGCATGCTCGCCGCGGCGAGACCGATCCCGTAGAGACCGAAGTAGCTGTCCGGTCCGGCGGAGGTGTACCCGTTGTACCACCCCGCGGCCGCGTAGGCGATCAGGGTCCCGGCGACGACGATGATGGCGGGCATCCATGCGGACTCGAGGCCGACCGAGAGGCCGCTGATCACCGTCGGGCCGGCGCCGGCCTGGCTCGTTTCGGAGATCTTGTGGACGGGCCGGTACTTCGCGCTCGTGTAATAGTCGGTCACGACCACGATGAGGATCATGACGATGAGACCCACCGCGGTCGCGACGAAGATCCCGAGGTTCCCGCCCATGAAGTACGAATCGAGCACGTAGAGCCCGACCAGTCCCACGGCGGTCGTCGCGCCGAGCCCCTGGTAGAGCGCGCCCATGATCGTTCCCTTCGCGCGCATCCGCACGAAGAGCGTCCCCACGATGGTCGCGATGATCGCCCACGCGCACACGAGGAGGGGGAAGAGAACGGCGTTCGGGAAGACGGTCAGCAGCGGGGACGCGCCCGCGCTCGCGATCAAGTAGGCGAGCAGCATGGCGGCGAGGGCCGTCACCACGTAGGTTTCGAAGAGGTCGGCCGCCATCCCGGCGCAGTCGCCGACGTTGTCGCCGACGTTGTCCGCGATGACGCCCGGGTTGCGCGGGTCGTCCTCGGGGATCCCGGCCTCGACCTTCCCCACGAGGTCCGTGCCGACGTCCGCACCCTTGGTGTAGATCCCGCCGCCCACCCGTGCGAACAGGCTCATGAGGGAGGCGCCGAAGAGCAGCCCAACCATGTCGAGCACGTTCCCCCCGAACGCCCAGTAGAAACCGATCAGCTCGAGCAGCGCGAGGCTGGCCACCGACATCCCCGTAACGCTGCCGCCCCGGAAGGCGTAGCTCATGGTGTCCGCGAGCCGGCCCTTCATGGCGTGGGCCGCCGTCCGGACGTTCGCCCGAATGCTCACCAGCATGCCGACGGCCCCCGCGAGGGCGCTTCCGGCCACGCCGAAAATGAAACCGACCGCGAGACGGGCCCCGTCCCCCGTGATCCCGAACGCGAAGGCGATGACGACCGTCAGCACCGCGGCCGCGGCGAAGACGAACGTATATTCCCGGCGGAGGAACGCGATGGCCCCCTCCCGAATGGCGAGGGAAATCTCGCGCATCCGTTCGGTACCTTCGTCCTCGCGAAGCACGAGCACGGTCTGGATGCCCGCATACGCGAGGCCGGCCAACGATGCGACCAAAATCAGGAGCTCCGTTTGCGCGGTCGACAGGCTCATCGAATTCCCCTCGAAATCTGAGGCCGCTCAGGGGGGCACGTAAATAAAACTTACGAACCGCCGACGACACCCGGCCTCCGCTGGACCCAACGGGTCTATATCCAACGCCCCGCGTCCTTTCGGCGTGCAGTCGACGAGCTCTCGCGACTCGGACCTGCGTCGTTCCCGCGTGCCGTGCAAGGTCTGTGGACGACCGATCGAGCTCGTACGCATGCGCGAGCACCTCCGCTCGGAGCACCAGGTCGATTCGTCCAATCTCGAAACGATGTACCTCGACGCCCGCATCGAGGCGCGTCGCTCCAACCGGTCGCGCCGGCCGTAGCGTTACGCGTCGAAGTCGCGCTTTCGGACCCGTTCGCTCACGTACGCCAGGAACTCCGGCCGCGAGAGCGAACGACTCTCCCGGGAGCCGCGCACGCGGAGCGCGACCGACCCCTCGGCCACTTCCTTGTCCCCCAGCACCACGATGTACGGCATTCGGCTCACCTCGGCGTTGCGGACCCGCTTCGACAGCGACTCCTCCGTGCCCACGGCGTCGGCGCGCAAACCCTGGGCGCGCAGCTCCTCGACGAGTCCGAGCGCCGCGGGAGCGTGTTTCTCGGTCACCGGGATCGCTCGGACCTGGAGAGGCGCCAGCCACGGCGGAAGGCGACCGGCGACATGTTCGAGCAGGACACCGACGAATCGCTCCCAGGTGCCGAGGATGGTGCGGTGGACCACGACGGGCGTATGCAGCTGACCGTCCGGACCCTGGTATTCGAGGCCGAAACGCAGCGGCATCTGATAGTCGAGCTGGATCGTCCCGGTCTGCCACGGCCGTCCCAGGCTGTCGCGGATGTGGATGTCGATCTTGGGGGCATAGAAGCCGCCCTCGCCCGGGGAAACCCGATACCTGACGCCGGAGGCCCTGAGCACCCGTTCGAGGGTCGCCTCCGCTTTGTCCCAGACCTCGGGTGCGCCGAGGAACTTGGCCGGCCGGGTGGAGAGCTCGCAGCTCCACTCGAGGCGGAACGTAGCGAACGCGCGCCCGATCCAGTCGAGGAGGGTGCGGATCTCCGGTTCCGCTTGCTCCTCGGTCACGAAGATGTGGGCGTCGTCCTGAACGAATTCGCGGACGCGGGTGAGGCCGTGCAGCGTGCCGCTCGCTTCGAGGCGGTGAAGGGGGGCGAACTCGGCGAGCCGCATGGGAAGCTCGCGGTAGCTTCTCGCCCGCGACCGGAAGATCAGCATCGAGCCCGGGCAGTTCATCGGCTTCCAACCGAAGGTTCGGCCCTCGACTTCGGTCAGGAACATGTCGTCCCGGTAATGTTCCCAGTGTCCGCTCGTTTCGTACACCGACTGGGCGAACATGAGGGGAGTCCGGATCTCGGAGTATCCCGCCGCCACGAGATGTTCGCGGACGAACCTCTCGAGCTCGTGAACAACGATCATCCCGTTCGGAAGCCAGATCGGGAATCCCGGCGCCTCGTCGACAAACGTGAACAGCTCCAGCTTTGCCCCGAGCACGCGGTGGTCGCGCGCCTCGGCCTCGGCCCGCATCTTGAGATACGCGTCGAGCTGGGCTCGTGTGGGGAAGCCGATCCCGCGGATCCTCTGGAGCGCCGGGGCGGTGGCATCCTCCGGGGTGATCGCCGAGAACCCGAGGATGTGCACGCCCGCGAGCCACTCGGTGGTCGGAACGTGGGGCCCGCGACACAGGTCGGTGAATGTCCCCGTGTCGTAGACCGAGACCGTCTCCCCTTCCGGAACCTCCGAAATGTACCGCAGCTTGTGGGGGTTCGTCGCGAACAGCTTCTCTGCCTCCGAGCGAGTGAGCTCACGGCGGACGAACGATTCGCGGGCCCGGATCGAACGTTCCATCGCGGCCCGGACCGCGTCGAGGTCCGAGGGCGTCAGCGGGCGGACGTCGAAATCATAGTAGAATCCGTCCTCGGTCGGAGGGCCATGGGTCGGACGGGCCTCGGGAATGTTTTCCACGAGGCCCTTCGCGACCAAGTGAGCCGACGAGTGTTGCAAGATATCGCGACCCACGCGGTCCTCGAAGGTGAGGGGGGCAAGGGCACCGTCCGACCGAAGCGGTGTCGCGAGGTCGATGGCGACGCCATTCCAGGACGCAGCGAGAGCTGCCTTCGCTCCCTCGCCGTCCCAGTCCCTGAGCGCTTCCGCCGCGGAGGTTCCCGAGGAGAGCGTTGCCTCTTTCCCATCCGGGAATCGAATGCGGACCGACGGCAAATCCGACACGAACTCTACCGGTGCGAGCGACCGGTTCACCCACTAAAAGGCTTGGGTGGTGACGGCGACGCGCCTCGGGTCGACTTCCCCGCGTGGCTTGCGTCGGGGAGCCTGGAACGCCGACAAGTGGAAGGCGCCGGGAGCACGGGCGTTCGCTTTTTCCGTCCGGTGGTGTCCCGGCCTTCCTACGACGCCCAGCCCAGCACCCATTCCAGGTGGCGCCGCCTCTAAGCGCAGCCTGCGAACGCGTCCGGCAACCGTTCCGGACGTTGACGCGATGATTCGCGTGGTGAATTCCGCCTTTGCGGTCGAGACATTTCTCGAAGGCACCCGTACGGATGCCGAGCGAATCGCCGAGATGCTGGGCAAGGGCGAATTCCTGGTCGCCGAGTCGCCCGGGCCCCAGCTCGTAGCCTGCGTGTTCACGCAGTCCCGAGGGGACCGAGGTTACCTCGGAATGTTGGCCGTCGATCCTTCAGCGCAGGGCCGAGGAATCGGTCGCGCGATGGTCGGGGCGGCGGAGGCGCACTGTCGCCGGGCGGGTTGCCTCCGCATGGAACTCAGTGTCCTGAGCTTGCGTCCCGAGCTCTTGCCATTTTACAAGAGGCTGGGTTACGTCGAAACCGGACGGGAGGAGTTCGTGCCCTCGCGCCCCCTAAAGGCTGGAATTGAGTGCCACAAGATTCTCATGTCGAAGTCGCTGTGAGTAGACTCCCGGCCGCCCGGAATTCTCGACGCTGCGCGATCCACTCATCGACCGCAATCTCCGCTCTCAACGCGGCGGGACGACCCACAGAATCGCGGAGCAGGCGAACCGAAACGCGAGCGCGATCAGGACACAAAGAACTCTCGTGTACCCGACATAATCCCTGTTGGACCTCCGCAGGCGCAGTCGCGTCGCGGCCCACCCTAGGCGCCGCGTTTCACGGCGTTACATTTCACATTTCAGCCCGCGATTCGTGAATGGCCGTTAGCGTCCCGCTTCTGGGTCGCAAATCTATCGCTCGGTCTGAAGGTGAGCCTCGACGAACCAGAGCCACTTGTCGACACCGCGGGAGATTTCGGTGAAGATGTCCGCCGTGTCCTTGTCGCCAAACCCTTCGGATTGGTCGATCGCCCCCCGAACACCCTTTCCGAAGGACGCGAGCGCGGCCGTGACCGCCTCTACGTGGTGTCGCCCGTCTCTAGCGTTTGGGTATTCGGTGAGCGTCGAACGGGCAGCGACTTGACGAGCCGTGCCGTGGACCGCGCCACCGAGCTGCACCGCCCGCTCGGCGATCAGGTCGACGTAGTCCTCGACGTCCTCGTTGATCTTATCGAAGAGTTCGTGCAGGGAGATGAAGGTCGGTCCCTTCACGTTCCAGTGAGCTTGCTTCATCTGGGTCTGGAGGTCGATGGCATCCGCAAGTCGTGAATCGAGGAGGTCGATCAACATGCTGCGCGTGTCCTCCGGCAGATCGTTGTGAGAGGTGAATCCAACATTCCCCTTGTTCGTCGGTCTGAGGTGTGCGCTCATCGCGCGACTCGAGAACGCGGTGAGAGAAGAGGTTTGCCGCTTGAGGACGGGTGTGCTGCTCGAGTTCAGGTGCGGAACCCCGACGTCAGGAGCCCCCGGGGCAGTTCGGCCTGCTTCCGCTCATCGGCTTCCGTGCTCGCGATCAGGATGGCCATCGTTCCCTTGAGGTGGCGAGCTGCCGTTGACCCCGCGTCATGGATTCCCGAGGGTCCAGTCGCGTCGCGGCCCATTCGGGGCGCCACATTCCACGACCCCACGTTTCAGGCTGCAGTCCGGTCCGCCCGCGTGACCGACCTTTGACTGTGCCCCCCAAAATGGTCGAAAACCGGACAAAAAGAGGGCAAGTCTCTCCCGTGCGCTCAGCCCGCCCATTAGTCATCATGGTTCAGCTGGTTCTAGTTTTCATCATCGCGCGCGGTGGAAGTTGAGGTCGTGGCATCAGCCTCGGGCCCGGCCGCATCGTTCCAACGGGTCAAGAGCTCGTCGAGGTGAAAGATCCCTCCGACCGCGTGGGCCTCGGCGAGGCGTGGAAGGTCGCGCGGGTGGAAGGAACCGTCAACCCAGGTCGGCCCGCCGGCGGCGACCTTGGCCACCAGCTCCCACTCCGGGTCGTCCTCCCTCGGCGACACGATGAGGTGATCCGGCCCGGTCTCCCGGACGATGCGCGCGATCTCCATCGGGTCCCGGGTCTCCCAACCCGGATCGGCCGGCGCGAGATGCCCACCCACGATTTCGAGCTCAAAGACGAGCTCCGTGGAGAGCCGCCAGGCCCTACGCAACTGGCGCGGCCCCTGAAGATACGCGCTTGAGAGTACGGCCCGGTGGGCCCCGGCGACGAGAATGTCGATGGCCTGGTCCGCGTTGCGGACGCCGCCGTCAACCCAGAGGCTCAGGTCGCGTGAAATCTCTTGCAAGTAGTCGAGCTGGGGCTCTTGGTGCTCGATCCCGTCGAGGTCGACCACGTAGAGCATCGAGTAGTCCTTGGCCAACCGGTCGACCACATCGAACGGGTCGAACGGTCGCCCGCCGGGACCGGGCGCGACCACGGGGCCCTCCGGACCGGGAAGACAGACCTGCCCTTTCCGGAGCAACAGGCAGGGCATCAGCGCGGGACCGCGCGTCCCCGAGGGCGGCGGCCCTTCCCGTGACGGCAGCGGCCCGGGCATCGTTCGGGGGACCGTAGGCGGGTTATTCGGTCTTCGCCTCGGCCCGGCTCTGTCCGAAGGCGGGCAAGGTCGGGCGCCCGTGCTCAGCGGAGGCTTTTTCCCCCGCGGGCCCCTCGTTGGCCCGCCAGGAGGTGGAGGGCAGCTGACGGTGGTCCGTGCCGGCGACGGCCGGCCGCTGAGGAAAGTCCCCTCTCCGGGAAACACGGGGTTGGGCGGGAACCCAACGGGCGAGAGTCCGAGCTCCGGAGCAGAAACGACACAGCCCGATGGTACGGTGAAGGCGTCGCGTCGGAGATTCCATCGGGAGATGGTGAAACGGCCGACTCCCCGGGAGCAAGCCCTGACGGACGGGATGAAGCGTTTCCGCGACCGTCGAGGAGAGCGCGCAGTCGAATGCTGCCTGAAACGGAAAGGGGCTTACTACCACGACCTGGCCGGCGCGTCAGGAAACTGACGGGCCGCCCGCACGGAGACCTCGGTTTTCGTGCGGGAAACCCTCGACCGTCCGGCGACCATCCTCGCCGTCCCACCTCTGGTTCCTCTCCCTCGAAGAGGTCTCACGCGCGTTGGCGCAACGGGACGCGAAGCTCCGGGGCGACCGGGACCGCTTCGTCGGGTTTCATGGTCCGCCCGGGGCTGTCGGGCCGCGTCGCCGCCAGGAGACGAACGATGACGTCGTTGTAGCTCTCGCCCATCCGGCCGCGAGCTCGCAATTCCTCGCGGACCTCGGTGTCTACTTGGATCGTCGTCGTGGTCATTCGCGTCCGACCTACTATGACTGCTACGAAATTTATAGTCGCGACCTAGGGTTTATCCGTCTTACCTCGGCCCCTCGATATTGACCTCAAATTCGAGGTCGCACAACCATGAACGAGGCAGAGGAAACGCGCCCGACCCCCGTCCTTCGGGGGCTGGGCCGAAGAGGAATGTCGCCGACCATGGCCGCGGTGGTGCTCATCGTGGTGATCGCGCTCGTGGGGGGTGCCGGCTTCGCCGGACTCAACGCGATCTCCGGCGGAGGGGGAACGACCCGGACGAGCTGTACACCCGCGAACGCACCGGGGTGCGGTGGCCACGGGAGATTGAATGACGTGCAATTGTTCTTGGCCTACCAGCCCGGGTTCGGTGAGACGGCCGTACAGGTCTCGTTGGCCCAATCGATTCCGGCCACGGTCTCCCTTGGAGGCGGAGAGGCGGCTTCGAGCTTCTCGGTCGCCTGGGGTGACGGAACCACCACGACTCAAACAAGCTCCACGTTCTCGCACAGTTATTCCGGTATCGGGTCCTACGTCCTCTACGCGACCGCGGTCGTGAACGGGGTGACGCACACCGGGAGTTCCTGGCTGGTCCCCGTCACCGTGATCCCGACGATCGCGACGACCGCGAGCGGGGACTTCCCGACCCTGAGCACGTCCTTCTCGAACGGCACGTCGAACGGGATCTATCCCTGGGTCTCCCAGGGCGGTCAGGTCACCGTGACGGCATCCTACTCGGCGCTGCCCACCGCCTCGGGATTCACGGCGGGTTCGCCCCAGATCGTGGCGTCCGCCGGCGCGACGCAGGTGTCGGTCTCCAATTCCACCACGAGCGCGACGGGAACGTTCTCCTTCGCCGCACCGGGCGTGTACCACCTTACCATGGTCGGCCCGGTTACCGGCCCGCAGGGAACGGTCTATCAGAACTACACCTGGGGCGTCTTCGTCGGAGCCACGGGGGCACCGCTGCAATGCGCCAACGACTGCAAGGGCACCGGGACGGTGGGCGCCACCAGCCCGCACCCGGGATCCCTCTACGCCTACGAGGTCGCTCCGGGCGGGGCCACGAGCCTTGACCCGGCCGTCGACTACGAAACCGTCGGCGGCGAGATCCTCGAGAACGTCTACGAAACGCTCGTCAACTACAACGGAAGCTCGACCGCGAGCTTCGTTCCGGTGCTCTCGACCTGTGTCCCCGGCCCGGCAGCGAGCGGTCCCAACTCTTGCCAGGCGCAGTACGGCAGCGACCTCGTCCAGGGCAACTACTGGACGTTCCCGATCGACCCGAACGCGCGGTTCTTCGATTCGGGCACGGGCGCTTCCTGGGGCGTCTACCCGTCCGACGTGATGTTCTCGATCGCGCGAACGATGATGTGGCTGCAGACCCCGAGCCAGTATGTCTACAATGGCTGGATCATCGGACAATCCCTCCTCCCGTACGGGAACGCACACTGGGACGGGGGCGTCCACGCCCCGTGGAACAACACGCCCCAGAACGTCCTCGGCTCGATGCTCGTCAACGACTCCGCCTATTGTCCGTCCGCGGCGATGACCGGCGCGCACGGTTGCATCACGTTCGATGTGGCCGGGTCCGGCGTGATTTGGCCCGAGTTCCTCGAGTTCCTGGCGGACGAAGCCGGCGCGTCGGTCGTTCCGTGCGGCTGGTTCACCGCCCAGGGCGCGGGCCTGCCCGGGTTCATGATCACCGCGGCCCACGGCGACGGACCGTGCACGCTCCCCGGCGGAGTGACCAGCACGAACACCTCGGCCTTCCAGAGCTACGTCTCGGGCGCCTCGCCGACGCTCTACGACCCGATAATCGCGCTCGGAGCCTCGAGCCCGTACCAGCCCCAGCCTCAGGTGCGCTGGAACGCGGTCGGGAGCGGGCCGTACTACATCGTCAGCGTCAACCAGGGCCAGGGATACATCCTGAAGCCGAACCCGGCGTACACCCAGCCCAACTGCGCGAACCAACCGAACTGCTTCCCCGCGCCGGGCACCTACGTGAAGGACGTCTACGTGTTCTGGGAACCGAACTCGGTGACGGGCGTCGAGCAGTATATCGCGGGGCAGTCCGATTACTCGGTGATCCTGCCGACCGACATCCCGACCGTCCTCAACCTCGTTCAGAAGGGGAAGGTCAGCCTGTTCTCGCTGCCGACGTTGAATCTCTTCCTGCAGGGGTTCTACTACCACTTCGACCCCGCGGCGACGCAGACGGATTCCTCGTTGACGACGAACATCCCGGGCGACTTCTTCTCCTACGTGGGGATGAGGGAGTTCCTCGCCCAGGCGTTCCCGTACAACACGTTCATCACGCAGTACAATGCGGAGGACGGGATCCCCTTCATCCAGGGGGTCGGGGGCGCGATTCCCCAGTACCTCGGGAACTACTACCCGACGAACATCACTTGGCCCGGCCTGAACGCGACCACCGGCGCCTGGCAGGACCCGAACACGAACCCCTCGGCGCAGGGAAGCGCGGCGTGGTGGTGGGCGGAGATCACGAACCCCGCCAACACGGCGTACTACGACCCCGAAGCGGTGGCCTGTAAGACCACCACCTGCGTCTTCCCGATGGTCTCGGAGCAGGGCGCGGCTCCGTGGGACGAAGGAGTCGCGGCGTGGAGCGCCGAGGTCAAGACGATCACCGGTGGCGCGATCGACTTCTCCACCTGGGACCCGACGTTCAGCCAGATCGTGCAGTATTCGACCGTCGCACCGGGGACGAGCCCCTTCACCTCGGCGATCGACGGGTGGCTGCCCGACTATCCGGACCCGACGGACTACATGGCGCCGTACTACTACCCCGATGGGTCGTACACCTACTCGGCCGCCCTGAACGAGACGTTCGTGGCCGATGAGTTCGGTGGGGACTACATGGACGCGAGCTGCGGGCACGCCGCCGACAACTTCGCCGACCTCGTCTACTGGGCGGGTGTCGCGGGGCCCACCGCGGTGATTCCGAACGACTGCCAGGGGATCGCGTACGCTGTAATGACCTGGGCCGCCGACCAGGCGGCCTCGATGACGGTAGGGCCGGGACGCGTCCTCTTTTACAACCTGGTGGAGCACATCGCGAACGGGCTCGCGCTCTACGTCTACGAGGAACAACAGGTGCTGACGACCTCCGACGCGACCTGGATCACTCCGGGGTCGTTCGACACCAACGTCGTCTCACCGGGGCAACTCTGGTTCTTCTGGACCGGGACGGGGGTGGTCGGGTAGGAGCTCGAGCGGGACCTTCCGGCTCCGTGGCGTACGGCTACGGAGCCCCCAACCCTTTCCTTCTCTTTTCTGCCGTTCCCGGAGGACGACGCGAGGGGTCCCTTCTCCCGGTCGGACGCGGGCGGAACCTCAGAGGGTATCGGGAGGACCGTCGCGCCGAACCTCGACCGGAACACAGTGGATCGAATTGTTTCCGACGCCACGGAAGTTCCACTCGGCCTGCACCGGCTGGGAATTGCCGCGCTCGTCCGTGGCTCGCACCCGGATGACGTAGAAGCCGGGACGGGGGATCTCGCACAGGAGATCCCAATGGCTCCAGGTGTACGACGAGGACCCGGGCACGAGGTGGGCCGGCTTCCAGATCCCGCCCGCGCCGGTCTCGGGGCTCGTACTGACATCGACGCGGAGGATCGACCCTTCGCCAGACCAGGCGACTCCACGAAGACGGTGGGGTCCCGGAGCCAGCACCTGACCTTCTCTCGGCCACGTGACGAGCGACTTGACCCGCACCGAAGTGACCGGGGGTTTGGGAGCATCGCTCGGTTGGCCCTCTCGGATGTACGCGTAGGCCCGGCTCCGGAAGTACCCCTGGAACGGCTGCGCCGTGAAATTGATCCGGGTCAGCCACTTGACCGACGCC
>Ga0335078_10006276_pt1 | contig 17599 bp, 11 predicted proteins | sample Lox_Sample_32_FD_206711 | JGI IMG/M metagenome (GOLD analysis project Ga0335078, IMG submission 206711) | Soil microbial communities from Loxahatchee National Wildlife Refuge, Florida, United States - Lox_Sample_3.2 | ecosystem: Environmental > Terrestrial > Soil > Wetlands | place: USA... | reverse complement strand
ACATCGCGGGCGCGCCCCTGCCGCTCGCGGAGGCCATCGGGATCGCCATTCAAGTGGCGGATGCGTTGGACGCCGCGCACGCCAAGGGCATCGTGCACCGCGATATCAAGCCGGCCAACATTATGATTGCGCCGCGCGGGCACGTGTCGGTGCTGGATTTCGGATTGGCCAAGATGAAACCCCCAGCCGCTGGTTCGGGCGCCAGCCGCGCGGCCACGCAGTTCCTCACCGATCCGGGCATGGTCATGGGCACCGTGCATTATATGAGCCCCGAGCAGGCGCTGGGGCGCGAAGCCGATGCGCGCTCCGACCTGTTCAGCCTGGGCGTGGTGCTCTACGAGATGGCCACCGGACGCCTGCCCTACTCCGGCTCGAGCGCCACCGAACTGCTGATGCAGATTCTGCACGCGCAGCCGGAGGCCATGGCGCGCTTCAATTACGAGACGCCGCCGGAGCTGGAACGTATCGTGCGCAAGTGCCTGGAGAAGGACCGCGAGCGGCGCTATCAATCCGCGCGGGATCTGCTGGTGGATTTGAAGAACCTGCAGCGCAGCTATGAGCCCGCCGACTCTGCCGGGAAGGTCGCGGTGTCGACCAGCACGCGGGCGCGCAGCGTGCAGATCGGCGCGGTGATTGTGGACGACGAGGAACTGGCGCGCGGCCTGGTGCGCGAAATGCTGAAGGCGCATCCGGATGTGCACGTGCTCGCCGAGTGCGCCAACGGATTCGAAGCCGTGAAGGCGGTCGCGGACCTGAAGCCGGACCTGCTTTTCCTGGATATCCAAATGCCGAAGCTGGATGGCTTCGAGGTGCTGGAGTTGGTGGGCCGCGATGTTGCGGTGGTCTTCACCACAGCCTACGACACGTACGCCATGCGCGCGTTCGACGCGCACGCGGTGGACTATCTGTTGAAGCCGTTCAGCGCGGAGCGGTTCGAAAAGGCGCTGGATCGCGCCAAACAACGGCTGGGCGAGAAGACGCCCGACCCCGCCGTGTTGGCGGCCGCGGCGCGTCCGCCCGAGCAGTACCTGCAGCGCATCGTGGTGAAGGACGGCACGGCGGTGCATGTGATTCCAGTCGAAAAGCTGGACTACGCGGAGGCGCAGGACGATTACGTGGCGCTCAAGAGCGACAAGAAGACTTATCTGAAGCAGCAGACCATTTCCAGCCTGGAGGGCATGCTGGATCCCGCGGTGTTCATCCGCATCCACCGCTCGCACATTGTGAACCTGGAGCGGGTGGCCAAAATCGAAGCGTACACCAAGGACAGCAAAGTCGCCGTGCTGCGCGACGGTACGCAATTGCCGGTCAGCCGGGCGGGTTATGCGCGGTTGAAGGCGTTATTGGGCGAAAGCTGATCACCCGGTTTCATACGGCAGCAGGACCTCCACGCGATACCGGTGGTCGCCGCTTTCCACCACCATGTCCGCCCGGTCGCCGTAGCGCGCCAACAACCGCCGCTTCACGATCTGCAATCCCAGGCCGTTGCGGCGGGCGGTGGCGCCTTCCGGATCGAACGGATTCTCCACCCTGATGTGCATGGCGTTTTCGATCCGCCATGCTTCCAGGCGGATGGTCCCGCCTTCCACCATGCTGGCGACGCCGTGCTTCACCGCGTTCTCCACCAGCGGCTGCAGCAGCAGCGGCGGCACCAGGCCTGCTTCGCATTCGGGCGCGACTTGCTGCTCCACGCGCAACCGGCCGCCAAAGCGCACCTGCTCCACCCCGAGATAGTTGTGCGCCAGCGCCAGTTCTTCGCTCAGAGGGACGGATTCGCGCTCGCCCACACGCAGGCTGCTGCGCAGAAAGTCGGAGAGCCGCACGCACATATCGCGCGCCCGCGCGGCGTCCACGCCCGCCAGGGCGCTGATCGAATTCAGGCTGTTAAACAGGAAGTGGGGGTTGATTTGTGCCTTCAACGCCTTGAGTTCGGCGTCGCGCGCCGCCACCAGCGCCTGCATCTCGCGATCCAGGGCTTCCCTGGATTCCTCGACCGACGCCAGGGCGTAGTGCATTCCGGCGGAGAGCAGGTAAAGCAGCACGCCCATGCCGAACAGGAGCGGGGCGTGCGGCCGGAAGCGCTGATCGACGGCGTGGAAGGTGGAGAAACGCGAAAGCAAAACCGCCATGCCGCGGGCGATGGCCAGCAGCAGAATGGCGCCGCCGATCGCCGCGCCGAAGTTGGTTGACAGAATGCGCGGCATCGCGCTCGACCGCAGCGGGGTCATGCGCACCACGTACCACGGCGACAGACACACGAAAGCGTAGACCATGCACGCCGGTATGACGATCGCGGCGCTGGCCTCCCAACCCAGGCTGCCGGAGGCTTCCAGAACGTAGACGAGGAGCGCGGCCAGCGGTACCCAACCCATCAGGTAAATGGCGAGCGCGGCGCCGGAGACAAGAAGGGGGTGCATCCGGGCGCCTCAGTTTTTGATGCCCAGTCCCCCGAATATCGTGGAGCCCCGAATGGTAAGCCGCTTGGGTTTGGGCACCAGCCGTGGATCCGGCTGGTGGGTCTTGTCTTCATGGCCTCCGAAAATGCCCGCCACGTGCACCTCGACCAGCCAGGTCTCGGGAACCCGGATCTCGAAACCGCCGAAGATGGCGTTGACGCTGACTACGGCTTCATCCGCGGCCATGGTGGCGTTCCGCAGGTCGAGCCCTCCGCCGCCGAATATCGCCACCAGGTCCGCTCCCTTGAAGTCGCCACTCACCTTTCGATTGCTGCCGCCGAACATGGAGAACATGTTGCAGTTGCCCGGGATCGCGGGCCCGGTGAAACCCAACCGGACGGCGACGCCGCCCTTGCCTTCCAACGCCCCCCACAGCATCATAAAGCCGAAGAGAATGATCGCCAGGGGCCACAGGTCCCAAAGATTGCGATCTTTCAGGAAGGGCAACTGGATCTTGTCGGCGATCAACACCAATCCGACGAGCATGATGATGGCGCCGCCAGTGCGCCCGGAGGTATCTCCAGAATCGACCAATTTGGCCAGACCGATGGCGATCAGGATGACCGGCCAATATCCCCAAATCCAGCCCACCGGGACGTTGAAATTGTCCAGCAGAAAGAGCACGCCAACGGCGACGATGGCCAGCCCGAAGATCAAGCTGGCACTGATCGCGCCGCTGTCCGGATCCGATGCGGGCTGCCAGGCTCTGCGATTGCGGTCATCCATATCTGCTCTCCCTAATAGCAGGTTAGCCCGACCGCGCGGCTAAGTCCTGTGTTTTTCGGCAAAGAGCCGTGCACAACCGGTAAGTGGCGAACCGGGGTGACAGACGGCGCCGCCAGAGCCGCTGGACGCAACCTCGCGACTTCGGCCGATGAGTAAGACGAGATGCCCATGATCTCCATCAAGAAGCTCATCGAGCGAGCTGAGGAGGAAACCCTTGCCGCCACCCTCGATTCTTACCGCTCGGCGTTGACCGCCATAGGGGACAGCGGCGTGCAAGCCTGCCCGCAGGTGGGCAACACGTTGCGCCAAAACCTGCTCAGGCTCCAGGCGGTTCTTTCGCCGGAATCGACGCCAGACCTTCTCCACCAGACCGGGCAGAAGGTGGAAGCCGAAATTACCCAGTGGGGTTGCGGCGCCGCGGACTATTTCAAGCAGAGGGCTGGTGAGGTTAAGGAACTGATGATGATCCTGGCGAACGCCGCGGAGCTCGCAGGGGAGCGCGATCAGCGTTATAACCGCCAGTTCCACGAATTCACGGGCCGCCTGCAGGCTATCGCCAACCTGGACGATCTGCGGTTGATCCGCGATTCACTGGTGGAGAGCGCCATCGACCTGAGGGCCTGCGCCGAGGCGATGGCCGAAGAGAGTCAGAAATCCGTGGCCCGCCTGCGCGCGGACGTGGAGGTTTACCAAACGCGGCTGGACGAGGCTGAAAGGCTGGCGGGCCAAGACCCACTCACCGGACTGGACAACCGCAGGCGGGTGGAGTCCGCGATTGCGTATCGCCTGGAGATCCAGAAGCCGTTCTCGGTCCTGCTTCTGGATCTGAATGGGTTCAAAGAGTTGAACGACACCTGCGGGCACCTGGCGGGCGATGAACTTCTGAGACAATTCAGCGCCGAACTGAAATCCGGCTTCCGCGCCACCGACGTAGTCGGCCGATTCGGCGGCGACGAGTTCATCATCGTTCTGGATGCCGGCGTCCAGGATGTGAACGCGCATATGGAACGCATTTCCCGGTGGGTATTCGGCGACTACACTATACGCCTGGGCGACTCCAGCCGGAAAGTCGCGGTGAGCGCGGCGATGGGCACGGCCGCATGGCAGCCCGGCGACTCGCTGCGCACGCTGATGGAACGCGCCGACGCCGCCATGTACCGCAACAAGCGCGCGCACAAACTGCCGTAGCGGAACCCGCCAGCAGGCCACTCAGCGGCCAAACTCCGCGGGAACCGGCAAAGGACCCGCATATCCCATTTGTAATCCGTCGCGAAGTTTCCATGCAGCGATCAAGGCGAACGCGCCACCCTGTGCGCACGTTTGCTACGATTGCAACAATTGTGCTACGGTATCGGGTTCACACGAATCGCTCCAAAAGGAAGGACGCCGAAATGGCGCAGAGCAGTTCCAGTCAGACTACCGGGTTCGCGCTCTTCTATTGTGCGCTTTTGTTCGTGTTCTTTGGTTCGGTGCAGACGCTCAGCGCTCAGGAGGATGACACGCGAGTAGTCAGCGGCGCCGTTGTGAATGAAAAGTCCGAGGGTGTCGTTGGCGCGACCGTTTCCGCTCAGTCACAGCATGCACAACGCACGGCGGCCACCGACAACCAGGGCAACTTCTCACTGCGCATGCCGGTAGAGGAAATGACTCTGACGGTGTCCGGGCCGTCAATGGCCAAATTCCAGCAGACGCTGGCCGCGAGTGCACCGTCGCAGGGGTTGCGGTTGCAAATTCATTCCGTCAGCGCGAAGCCGCCTCAGCTATCGGGAACTGTCGTTGACACGTCTGGCGCGGTGATTGCCGGGGCTACCGTGGAGGTTCTAAGCGCGAACGGTACAGTACAAGTAACCATCCAGGCGGACAAGAACGGCTCCTTCATCATTTCCGGACTCCCGGCGGGTGATTATCGACTCGCGGTCTCTAATTCCGGTTTTGAAACCAAAGAAATCCCCGTTTCCATAGAAACCACCGAGGCTCCGGCCCCGCTGCGCATCTCTCTGGCTGTGGGCGCCGTCAGAACCAGCGTAACCGTGCAGGGCCGGGAGGATAGCCTGGTCGGAATTGCCGAATCCGCTACCCAGGGAACGGTGGGCGCAGATGAAATCGGAGATCGTCCGATTCTTCGCGCGGGAGAAGTTTTGGAGACGGTTCCAGGCCTCATCATCACGCAGCACGCCGGCGGCGGCAAGGCCAACCAATATTTTCTTCGCGGCTTCAATCTCGACCACGGCACAGACATCGCCAATTCCATCGACGGTATGCCGCTTAACCTGCCGTCGCACGCCCACGGCGAGGGGTACTCGGACATGAACATCGTCATCCCGGAGTTTGTGGAGCGGGTGGATTTCCAAAAAGGTCCTTATTACGCTGATGTCGGCAACTATGGCTCGGCGGCATCGGCCAATGTGGTGTATTTCAAGACGCTGCCCGAGAACTTCTTCCAGGTGGAAGCCGGTATGTATGGCTATGGGCGGGCCGTTTTCGGCGTATCGAAAAAGGTCGGTTCGGGCAACTTGCTGGTCGGCGGAGAAGCGTATTACGATGACGGCCCATGGGTGCATCCGGATGGTTATGCCAAATTCAACGGCCTGCTAACCTACAGCCAGGGCGACGACGCCAATGGTTTCAGCATCACGGCCCGCGGTTATCACGGAAAATGGAATTCGAGCGATCAGATCCCCGTTACAGCAACGCCCCTCGTTGGTTTCTTCGGCGCACTGAACCCGAGCGACGGTGGGAACTCCCAGCGTGAGAGCGCGCAGGCTGAATGGCATCGTCAAGACGACAATTCCGCGACGAAAATCATGGCCTACGGGTTTTATTACGACCTGGATTTGTTTTCCGATTTCACTTACTACCTGGATGACCCCATTAAGGGCGATCAGTTCGAACAGAAGGACAATCGGTTTGTGGCAGGGCTGGATGCACGCCACACGCTTTTCAACAATTGGTTCGGCCGCAAAGTGGAAAATACGTTCGGATTGCAGGTCCGCAACGATTGGGTCCACAATGGCCTTTATCGGACGGAAAATCGCGTGCGCACGGACAAGAATGATATCAACGCATGCAATGACGAACCCATCGCGGCATGCGCTACCAATCCGGATTTGGTAGCGGTCTTGCCCGCGGACACGGATGTGAATAAATTTACCGACACGATGGCCGGTTTCTATTTGGAAAATAAAATCCAGTGGGCGGATAAATTCCGTACGCTCCTGGCCATGCGCGGCGACGTGGGACACGCTGACGTCACTAACTTGACTCCCAGTTATACCGCCACCGAACTGCCTGGCGCTCCGGTGGTCAACTTCGCGGCAGCCAATTCCGGCGCGGTCACCAAGTTCCTGCCCGAACCAAAAGCGAGTTTGATTTTCGGCCCGTGGTCCAAGACTGAGTTCTATGTACAGGCCGGATCCGGTTTTCACAGCAACGACGTGCGCGGCGCAACGCAGAGGGAGGAACCGATTTCGCCGGACAATCCATTTCCCACGGCCACCTCGAGAATCCCCCTCCTGGTCCAAACCAAAGGGGCGGAAACCGGCGTGCGCACCTCGGCCTTCTCCAATCTGCAAAGCACCTTTTCACTCTGGTATCTCCACAGCGAATCCGAACTGCAGCAGGATGGCGACACCGGAGGCACAGTTGCTTCATTATCGCCGAGCAACCGCTACGGCATCGAATGGGCGAACTACTACACGCCGCTGGAACATTGGGCTTTTGATCTTGACCTTGCGGATTCCAGAGCCTTTTTTACGGCAATCGACGCGGCTGATGTTGCGCCGGGCAGTACCGGTGGCAAGATTGTGCCCGAAGCGGTTCGGGTGGTGGCCTCATCCGGCATCACGATGCACGATTACAAACGCTTTTCGGCGAGTTTGCGCCTGCGCGCCTTTGGCCCGCGCGATTTGACGTCCGATGCACTTTATCGCTCAAATGCAACGGTTTTGCTCAATGCGGATGTCCGTTATCGAATTGCCAAGAACTGGAGCTTTGTCGTCGAAGCTCTGAACTTGCTGAACCGCAGGGATCACGACATTGACTATGCCTATACCTCCCGAATCACGCCAACAGCCGATGCGGCATTCACAGACGTTTACCACCCCGTCGAACCGTTTCAGTTGCGATTCGGGTTGCATCACGCTTTCTAATTGATTCGCTGTTCAACCTGTGCGGAAGGCCGGGGACTCAACACCCCTGCCCGTTTTTGCGTTGCCGCCACGCGGTGCTAGGTTTTTCAAGGTTTCGTGGAGGCGCCGCCCGTTCGCTGGCGCGCGATGTATCCTAATGAAGGACGAACATTATGAGCGACCTTTGTCGAATTGGCGTGGCCCTCAGCGGCGATCTCCTGGAGAAGTTCGACAAGCTCATCGCCCAGCGGGGATACACCAACCGCTCGGAGGCGTTCCGAGACCTGATTCGTAATGAACTGGTCGAGGAGACCTGGAAATCCTCGGAGTCCGAGGTTTTCGGGACGGTAACCCTGGTTTACGACCATCACGCGCGCCTCCTCACCGAAAAGCTCACGGAGTTGCAGCATCATTATCACGCCGCCGTGCTTTCCGCGCTGCACGTGCATCTGGATCACGACAACTGCTTGGAGGTAGTGCTGGTCAAGGGGAAAGCCGCGCTGGTGCAGAAACTGTCTAACGCGCTGATCGCGACCAAGGGTGTGAAGCACGGTGGCCTCACGGTAACGACGTCTGGCCACGACCTGCCATAATTGGGGAAGGGCGGTTAAGTTATGAGTATGCGTACTGGGATGCTGCTGCTGTTCCTGGCGGCGACATATATCTGGCCGGCCCGCGGCCAAGACCAGCCCAAGCCGGTCGCCGCGAAGCCAAGCGCCAAGGAAATGTTCCTGACGCGACAATTTGTGCCTCACGACCAGGATGAACCGGCAACTCCAGCCAGTCCCAAGGCGAAGCCCGCTGGAACGAAGGCGAAGCCCAAAAAGCCGAAGCCGAAGACAGACGAGGCAGCCGTCAAGGGCCAGGCTCAGGCCGGACAACCGGCGCCGGAGCACGCCGTTCCAATCATCCGGGTCAGCGATTCCGGCGTCCCGCTGGGATTGCGCTACACGGTGCAAAAGACAGACGGCGAGCACGGCACCGATGTGCCCGCCGACACCATATTCCATTCAGGGGAACACATCCAGCTCAAGCTGGAAGTTAACGACACGGGCTATCTTTATGTCGTCAGTCAGGGAAGCAGCCACAAATGGAGCGCGCTGTTTCCTTCGGCTGAAATCGATGGCGACAATCGCGTGGAAAGGGGGCGTGTGTACACCGTGCCGCCGGGAACGAAGGCCATCACCTTCGACGAGACACCTGGCGCGGAGCACTTGTTCGTGATCTTCTCGCGCCAGCCCGTCGCGGAGATCGACAGCCTGATCTTCTCGCTTAAGGGCGGACAGCCGACGCCGGCTTCCGACGCCGGCCGGGAACGGCCAGTTGCCGCCACTCTCATGGCCAGCGCCAGACCCATCGAAGATAGCCAGATCGCCGCGATGCGCGCCGCCTACACACGCGATTTGATCATCGAGGACTTGAGCCAGGAACAGAGCGGCCATGCGCAGGAGGGCCAGCCGCAGGACAAGTCCGTCTACGTGGTCAACCCCAAGGGCAGCGCGGAGTCCCGCGTGGTGGCGGACATCTCGCTGAACCACCAGAGATAGGGTGTTTGCGGTGCGACGTTGGCTGCTACTCATGTTGGCGATGACCGGGGCGCCGGGCGTATCCCGAACGCAATCTCCAGCCGCAACCCCGCATCGCATGGAGATCGGGGTCGAGCGCCTGGAAAGCGGCGGTTGGAAACTGGTGGACCCGGGGCTGGTTTTCGACCGGAACGACCGGGTACGCTTCCGCTATCGGGCGAACTTCGCCGGCTATCTATACGTCATCAACCGGAGCACGTCCGGCAAGGTGGAGCAATTGTTCCCGCGCGCCGAGACCGGTCAGGACAATCGCATCGCCGCCGGGAAACAATACGCCATTCCCGCCACCGGCACGATCTTTCGCATTGCCGGGCCGGCGGGCCACGAGCTGATCTATTGGCTGGCGAGCCCGGTCGAGTTGAGCGCGCCGCCCCTGGTTCCGGCCGCGAAACCGCGGCCCGACGATTTTATGCCGCGCTGCGACGACGCCATTTTCCGCGCGCGTGGCGACTGCGTGGATACGTCCGCGGGCCCGCGGGGCGTGACGAAGGGCGAGCAACTGCCGCAGGCTCTGGCCAGCGCCGGTGACGCGACCCCGCGCGATCTGTTATTCATGCGCCAGGATCAGACCACCGTGGTATCTTCTCCCGTCCCGCTGACAGGACCGGTGATCTACGAGTTCCGCCTGGCGCACAAGTGAACCTTATGCCGCGCGGATTGCTCTGCCTCTGCCTGCTCCTGGCGCCGCTTTGGGCGCAACAAACCGGGCAGCGCGATTTGAAGATCGAGGATTTGCGCACGGCGCCGAAGCAGACCGCCGTGACCGTGCCGCGCAGTTATGCGCTGGTGGTGGGGATTGCGGGCTATCAAAACCCGGGCATACCCAAGCTGCTCTACTCCGAGCGCGATGCCCAAGACATCTTCGACGTTTTGATCAGTCCCGAAGGCGGCAATTTCCACAGGGAAAATGTGCATCTGTTGATTGGCGCGAAAGCCACCCTCGCCAACCTGCGCCACGAACTGGAGGAATGGCTGCCCGCGAAATCCGAAGACGGCGACCGCGTGCTCATCTACTTCGCCGGGCATGGCTTCGTCTTTCAGGGCCACGGCTACCTGGCCCCATTCGACTTCGACCCGCGTAATGTTGAGAAATCCGGCTACCCGATGGACGAACTGGGCGCGACCATCGCCGGCAAGATCCGGGCCAAAGACAAGATCCTGTTGACCGATGCGTGCCACAGCGGCGCGATCCGTCCCGAGGACTCGCAGGACATCAACCACACGCTGATTTATCCGGACAAATCGATTTTCTCTCTGACGGCCAGCCGCGACCGGGAGGTTTCCTACGAAGGCCCGAAGTGGGGCGGCGGGCACGGCATTTTCACCTGGTATGTGATGCAGGCGCTGGCCGGGGAAGCCGACGAGAACGGCGATGGCATCGTGACCGCCGACGAGCTGTCCTACTACGTGACCAGCAATGTGCGGGAAGCGACACGCGACGCTCCCCAGGGACAACAGACCCCCAAGGAAGGCCAGGGCAGTTTCGATCCGCAGATGCTTCTGGCGTTCGTTCCCAGCCGGGCCAAACCGGGTGCTCCGCCCGCGCCCAAAGAAGGCACATTTGTCATTGAGTCGAACATGGACGGAGTCGAAGTGTTTGTCGACGGCAAATCGGTGGGCGTGGTGGACAAGGGCAAAGCGCTCTCGCTGCCCGGCATGGCGCCCGGGACCCATACCATCAGAGGGGTGAAGATGGGCTACGAGCCCGACGGCCCGCGGGAAGAGACCGTCTATCCCGGCCGCGAAACCACCGTCAGCATCAAGATCATGATCGCGCGGCGGCGCAATCGCGCGGCGGCCGACGCGCTGGATAAGGGGATGGGGTTCTACCAGAAGGGTTACGAGCAGAATTATCAGAAGGCTGTCACCCAGTTTCAGAAGGCCCTGGAACTGGATCCCGAATACAGCCAGGCGGCGCTCTACCTGGCGCGCGCGTACAATGCGCTGCGCGATGAACCGAACGCGGAGAAGTACTTTCGCAAAGCCATCGAAATCGATCCGGACTATCTGGAGGCGCGCGCCAGCTTTGGAGGCATGCTGCTGGATATTGGAAACAGCGACGAGGCCATCCGGCAGTTCGAGGCAGTGAAACGCCGCGATCCCAACAACTTCATGGCGCTCACTAACCTGGCGCAAGCGTACCGCATGAAAGAGTTATACAAGGATGCGATCGAATCGGCCCGCGCGGCGGTCAAGCTGCGGCCGGACACGGCCGAGCCGCATCTTTGGATGGCCGATAGCCTGCGGCTGAGCGGCCAGTATGAACTTTCTATACCGGAGTACGACAGCTACCTGCGTCTGAGTAACTTCGACACGAAGCTGGCGGGCCAGTTGAACTATTACGTGCTCGGCTTTCTGGTGGGCATGGGCAGGAAGAAGCGGGCCGCGCAACAGGACATCTGGAAAGATCTGCGCAATCTGGCCTATTACGGCATGTGCGACAGCGAAAACAGATTGAAGCGTTTCGATCGCGCCATCGCAGACTGTCAGAAAGCACTGACTTACGACCAGAGCGATCCCTACGCGCACTACAGCCTGGCGCTGGCCTTCGCCAACCAGGGCCAGCACACCGGCGACTGTGGGATGCTGGCGGCTGCCCTGCCCCACTTCCGATCTATGCTGCAAATCGATCCCGACCTCCAGGAAGCCGCGATTGCCCGCCAGAACCTCGTGAACATTGAGAAGTTCCTGCCGCAGTGCCCGTAGGTTCAATGCCCCGCATGCGGGTCCCTTACGCAGCGGAAGCCGATGATGGGAGATTTCCAGCGAGCCGGCGCGACCCATTCCTCCCAGAGTCCTCCATAATGCTCGCTGGTCAGATCGTCGGCGAAGGATTCACCGCGAGTTTCGTACCAGAGTTCCTGAGGCCCGGGCGGGGGGTCCAGGTGTTTCGAGAAATACGCCACATTCTCCGGTACCGGTTTGACCGTTTCGTCAACGAACTCCCACACGTTGCCTACCATGTTCAAGGCTCCAAACGGGCTCGCTCCTTGCGGAAAGCTGTCGGCCCGCATGATCGCATGTTTTCCGAGCGAGTCATTGTCAGTGACGTTGGCGCGAGTTGGATCTCTCCGGTCGCCCCAGGGAAACGTCTTTCCATCGACGCCGCGCGCCGCCTTTTCCCATTCCTGCGCCGTGGGCAGACGCTTACCGGCCCAGGGCGCGAACTGGCGGGCATCCGCAATCGTTACGTTGACCACCGGATAGTCGGGCTGACCCTCCTTAAACTGCGGCGGCAGCGGGTGACCGGTCTCCTTACAAAACTCTTTGTAAGCGGCATTAGTCACCTCGGTCTTATCGATGTAGAAAGCCGGCAATGTTACAGACAGCTTGTCTTTTCCGAAAAGAAACCGGCCGGCGGGCACCAGAACCATATCGCCGGTGGGCGTCTTCAGAGTAAGTGGAAGGTTCGGCGTGAGTAATAACTTCACCAGCACCGCGACGGCGGTCAATAGCGCAATGCCGAGCACCACCGCCATCCATTTCTTGGCGATAGGCCGGGCGGCGGCGGCGGGCGGCGCGGGCGGCGCGAGGGGCGGGGGCGTCGTCATGCCGGCCAGGATCTGCTCAATCTCCGCGACCACGGCCTCGAAACTGGCAGGCCTGGCGGCCGGGTCCTTCGCGGTCGAGCGCGCGATCAAATCGCAGACCGGCTGCGGAGCACTATCCCTGAGCGGCTGCAGGTCCAGCGGCTCGTTCAGGATCGAGTAGAAAATGCGCTCGACGGTCTCGCCCGCGACGGGCCGGACGCCCGCCAACAACTCGAAGAAGAGCACGCCGAAGGCATAGATATCCACTGCGGGGCCGATGTTCTTGCCGACCACCTGTTCGGGCGCCATGTAAAACGGCGTACCCATTACGTAGCCGGTGCGCGTCATGGAGAACCCCTGGGTCTTGGCGATGCCGAAGTCCATTAGCTTGACGGCGCCGCTGTTGCTGAGGTGAATGTTCTCCGGCTTGATATCCCGATGAACGATGTTGAGCGAGTGGATATGTTCCAGAGCTCGCGCGATCTGGAGGGCGATCCGCAGCTTCGCCTGAATGTCGCCCAGATGGCCCTCCCGGATGGCGTGGCGGAGATCTTCCCCGCGCAGGAACTCCATCACCATGTAGGGGCGCTGCCGGTCGTCCTCCCCGAAGTCGTAAATGCTGATGACGTTTTCGTGCTCGATATTGCCGGCCAGACGGGCTTCCTGCAGAAAACGCGCCTTGGTGTCCGGATCGGCGCATCCGGCTTCGGTGAGAATCTTGATCGCGACGGTGCGGCCGATCACGGTGTCGCGCGCGCGGTAGACTTCCGACATCCCGCCGCCCAGATACTGTTCCAACTCGTATTTTCCGATTCGCGCAGGAAGCTGCAGAGCCAGCGGCGGTCTCCTTCTTTATGTGAGGTTACCACAGCATTGCTTGGGCGCCGCGATGCTGCGAGCGCGCCGCGCAGAGCCGCGGCGCTCAATGCGAGGATTTCGCGAGACTGGGCTTAATTTGGGAGAGGGCGCCGCTCACCGTGACCTCGTGTTCGAAGGGCTCGTATCCGTCCTTCGTCCACCTCACCTTGTATTGGCCCACAGGCAAGACAATTTTTGCGGGTGTGACTTCAGGGCGTGGCGTGCCGTTCACGGATATCGATGCGCCCGCCGGGTCCGAGTCGATCCACACCGTGCCTGTGATCTGGACCAGGGTAAAGGTGATATCCGGCTGCTGCCCATCGACTTCGAAGTCCTTCACAAGCTGAAAATACCCTTCTTTCTTAGCCTGGAGGGTATGCTTTCCGGCAGCCAAGTCCATGCTGCACGGAGACTGGCAGGCCGTATCGGGCTTGTTGTCGATGGTCACCGCAGCGCCCTCGGGGTCGGTCACCAGCCGCACGGGATGGTTCACGGCAGCCGGCTTGGCGGCGGCAGGCTTCGGCAGCGCGGCAGCCGGAGCGGCTGCGTGCACCGCGGGCGGGCGGCCGGCTGGCGGCGGACTTGGAGAAACCGGCGACTGGACCGATTCAGCCGGGGCCGCGGGCGCCGTATGACGCAACAGCAGCCACCCCGCGGCCACACCCGCGATCACGAGCATGATCGCCGCCCACGCGATCAGCTTCATCGGGGAGCCCGATTTGCGCACCGACTCCGCGATCGGCGTCTCCGGATGGGTGGCCACCGGAGCGACTACCGGCGTTGGAATCGCAGGCGTCGGAATCGCAGCCGGTGGAACCGATGGCGTTGGAATCGCTGGCGTTGCAACCACTGGCATAGGGACCGGTGGCGTTCGAACCGGCGGCGCTGCGACCGCTGGAGACGAGGCTGGCGCCCCGGTGCAGGCACTCTCCAATGCCTCCGCGAACTCGCAACAATTCGGAAACCGGTCCGCCGCCTTCTTGGAAAACGCCTTGGCGAACACCGCGTCGACTTCCTTTGGCAGGGCCGGGTTATGCTGGCATGCGGGTTCCGGATCCAGGGTCATGATCCGCGCCATGACCTGGGTGTAGCTTTCGGCGCGGAACGGTCTGGCGCCGGTGGCCATCTCGTAGGCCACCACCGCCAGCGACCACTGGTCGGACCGGCCGTCCAGCGGCTGTCCCAGGACCTGCTCCGGAGACATGAATTCCGGTGTGCCCACAGCCATTCCGGTTTGCGTTTGCGTGAACTCCGTGGATTGCATGACTTTCGCGATTCCGAAGTCGCAGATCTTCACGGCGCCGTCGTTTTGCACCAGCAGATTGGTCGGCTTGATATCCCGATGAATCACGCCATGCGCGTGCGCGTAGTCGAGGATGCGGGCCGCCTGGCGGCAGAGGTCCAGCTTGGTCGCCAGGTCGGGACCCGGCTGCGAACGCAGCAGGGCGTCGAGCGTCTGCCCGTCGATAAACTCCATCACGATGTAGGCCAGGTTGTCCTGCCGGCCCGCATCGAAAACGCCGACCACTCCGGGGTGGTGCAACACGCCTGCCAGGCGGGTCTCCTTCAGGAAACCTTGAGCCAGCATGCGCTGTTGTTCGGCTGAACCCGCGTCGTCCAGCCGGATCAGTTTGATGGCGACACGCCGGCCAATCACGGGATCTTCCGCCAGAAACACGGCGCCCATGCCGCCATGTCCCAACTCGCGTTCAATCTGGTATCGCCCTATTTTGGTCCCTGGAGACATTGGTTGTTGTCCGCTCGCCACACGTGTCCGAAGTTTCTATACGCAAACCGGCATTTCTGTTTTGGTTCTAAACCGGATTCCCATTTGATGTGCAAGAATATCTTCAGTATACACCTCGCTGCTTTCTTCGAGCCACAGCGGTGAGACGGCGACGTTGTGTCTAAGTCCACGCGCCCGATAACGGCGCGAGCGGTTGGGCGATGGACTGAAAACGCAGCAGGCGCGCGGCATCCTGATTCATGATGGAGACCAGAGGCATAAAGCCCTGCTCCAGAATCCACTCGGCATCCGCCTCGGACAGGAGCACCTCCGCGCAAGGCTTGAGCTGCGGTTCGCCCTCCAATTCGTAGGCATGCAGGGGCAGCCCCGTGATCGCGGCATGCGTGCCGGGCCGCATATCCCAACCAGCGCTGCTGAATGCCCGGCCCAGCAGGCAGGCGCAGGCGAAGGCCGGATTGCCCCACAGGTAATGGTGGTGGTCGGGCGCCCCCGGCATCTCCTCGAAGGCAAAGCTCTCGATGGTGCTGGTCTTTTCGCCATAGGGCAGACGCAGCAGAAAGCGCGGCAGGGCCAGTCCAATCGAAGAGGCCTGGGGCGAGTTTCGCAGCGCCTGCCACACGCGCTCGGCATCCTGAGTTTTGGCATCGCTAGGATCGGCCTCCGCCAGGAAGACGGCGCCGGCAGCGCGCATGATGCCGCCCAGTTCGCCGAGCAGGCGAACGTCGCTCTCGGCCCGCGCGAAAGTGAAATTGGCCACCACCACGGTCCAGGGCTCCCCGCCAGGAGTTCCGGCAGCCTCGTCCACCAGAATGCGGCGCAATTCGCGCAGGCTCCCGGCCAGATCGGCCTTGGAGATATCGAGCGCGTAAACCTTCAACTGCGGCCCGGTTTCGAGGCCCCGCACCAGCCAGTCGACGGCGCGCCACGCCGCTTCGAGCGTCTGGAAATCGGAATAATGCAGCAGAGCGCGCATTGCCTTGCCGGCATCCTCGGCCGCCTCTGCGGCTTTTTGGGCGACACGCGGATCTTCGCGTGGCGCAGTGTGAGGTGCAACCGCCCGCTCGATAAAGTCTCGCAACGCGTCGGGCTGACGCGCCGGCTGGCCTTCGGTGGTATCCAGCACGCTGTCCAGCAGGCTGCCACCGGTCAGCGCTGGCATATCCGGCGCCGGCTGCGGCTGAGGCGCTTTGGCTGGGAGCGCCGCTGGCGGAGCCGCGGCGGGGGGGTGCGGCCGCACCGCGCGGAGTTTCTCGAACAGCTCCTGCTGGTAGATGCGGTCCGGATGAAAATCCTCGAGCTCGTGGAACCGCAGCACCAGGCCGTGCTCCGGACCGCCAAGGTCCAGGGCCGGGCGCATGCGGAATAGCACCTCGTCCACCGTATCCCGATCGACCAGGTAGGGCCGCAAGCGCTCCGGCGGCGGCTCGCCACGATTACGGCGGCCGCTGAAATCGCCCAGCAGCAGAATGCGGAAAGCAGTGTCCGGGCGCGGCTCAGTCGGCAGCGGCCGGGCCTCGGGGTCCACATCGAGAACTACAGAAGCATATGAGGGTTTGGGCATAGGTTCTAGGGCTTAGCCACCTCCGACACGCAGGCCAGGTGAGAAAAGAAGCTCTTCTGGAACACAGGCGGACCCGTCATCTCCAGATCCAACCGCACGGTCACCGGTTTTCCGTTGACCATCGAGGGAGCGCCTGCTTTACCCTGGCGGATGATCCAGTCGTACTCGCCCGCGCCTCCGGACGCCGGACTCTTGTCCGCGTCGGCAAACATGCGGAAAATTGCCCATGTCCCGTCTTGCATCTCAAACGTGACGCCGTCGGCGCCATAGGTTCCCTTGGCGCCGTGCGCCCCGGCGGCTTGCCAGGTAAACTGCTTCGCCGCGGGAGCTCCGCCGTTATAATCCAACTTTTGTCCGTCGATCTCGAGGCCGATCTTCTGGACAGTTTCGGTAGCGACCGGCTTGAGCGAGTAGCTAAAGTGCGGGTCCCCGCCCGCGTAGAGGAAATCCGAAAATGCCGCGGCCTGCTTGAAGAATTCGACGAAGCGCGGCGTGAGCGTCACACTGGCGCCTGGCGCCGGGACATATTGATTGCCCTCTTTGGTCAGAAACTTCTTCAGGTTGTCTTCGTAGAATTTCCACAGCGCGCCATCCGGCTTCTTCAAAATGGAGTTTACCTCGTCCACGGTGGCATCCTGCTTGCTCGACGGGTTAAACGGATACTTATTCAGCACTGCGCGGAATTGTCCGCACAGACCCTTACCACCGGCGTTTAACTCATCCGCACCGACTCCCCGCAGCTTGGCTTCCAGGTTGGTGATCGGTTCCAACATTAGGTTACGCACCAGGTTCTCCGGATCCGGGTTGAACTTGATCGCGGCAAGCTGGTTGGTGGTGGTCTTCGCATCGCGGGCGTCGGCGAGCGCCTGGTTCGTGGCGGCATCGCTGTTTCCCGGCGTGTTGGCAACCGCGTCGACGTCGCTTTGCAACTTGCCCAGCGCGCGGACGTACTCCTCGTTTTGTGGATTGGTGTAGCGTTCGCCTCCGGGCGGCTCGACGTATTGCACC
>Ga0335078_10006275_pt1 | contig 17602 bp, 17 predicted proteins | sample Lox_Sample_32_FD_206711 | JGI IMG/M metagenome (GOLD analysis project Ga0335078, IMG submission 206711) | Soil microbial communities from Loxahatchee National Wildlife Refuge, Florida, United States - Lox_Sample_3.2 | ecosystem: Environmental > Terrestrial > Soil > Wetlands | place: USA... | reverse complement strand
ACCATTCAAGAAGCTCGGATTGTCTAGGGGCGAACTTTAGCGGTCTACCTTAGGACGTTGGTACCGGCGAAAAGCCTACTTGAACACTGTAGGAGCGGTACCGCTAGAAGCCCATTTCTTTGCTCAAGGATGCCGTGGCGTCGTCGAGTGCAGCGGTTGACGGCAGGCTGCCTTGCGCCATCGTGGCGTTGCCGCCGCCGCGTCCTCCGGCCTCGGTGAGCGCGCGTTTCAGCAGGTCGCCGGCGTGAATGCCGCTATCTTTTGAGACGGCCAGCAAAATGGAAGGTGGATCCGCGCCAACGGCGAGGAACATGGCGCGCGAACCCTCGGTGAAGGATTGGGCTTCGGGTCGCAGATCCTCGGACAGCGCGTCCAGGCGGCGCTCGACGCGGCGAACTCCGTCCGGACTGGGTGAAGTGTCCGCAAAAAGGACGCGGCCGCGGAGTTGCGCCAATTCCGTGGCAAGCTTCCGCCGCGTCCGGTCCGCGTCGGCGAGCTTCTCGCGCTGCGCTTCCACCAGCGCCGGCGTTTCGTCCAGCGGCGCGGAAAACGTGCGCGCGATTTGGGAGAGCGCCGCAAAATCCGCCTGGGCCCGGCGCACGGCGCGCATCCCGCAAACGAATTCGATCCGCAGATTGCCGCGGATGCGGTCGAGCTTTCGGATCAGGATCGGTCCGATTTCACCAGTCGCTCGGACGTGCGTGCCGCCGCAGGCGCTGCGGTCCAGATCCTGAATGGAGACGATGCGAATTAGGCCGGCCCGTTCGGTCGGCTTGCGCAGATCCAGGTCCTCGGAGGAATGCTGAAACGTCACGCCAACCGGGCGATTTTCGAAAACGATCTGGTTCGCGCGCCGCTCCGCTTCCCGAAGCTGCTGTTCTGTGAGCGCGCGGCTGACGTCGATGGTGCTGGAATCGGCGCCCAGATGAAAACTCACTGTGGGTGCATCGAAGAGTTCGATCAAGACGGCTGAGAGCAAGTGCTGGCCGGTGTGCTGCTGCATATGATCGAAGCGCCGCTTCCAGTCGATGCTGCCGGCCACCTCGGGCGATGCCAGCGGCGCACGCAGCACATGCGCCACCCGCTCCTCCTCATCGATCACCTCGGCGACTTCGACATCACCCAGACGGCCGATATCGAACGGCTGGCCGCCGGAGGTCGGGTAGAATGCCGTGCGGTCCAGGTAGACGCGCAGGCGATCCGGGCTCGCATCGACCACGCGCGCCCGGAACTCGGTAAGGTAGCTGTCCTGATAGTAAAGGCGCTCCGTCATTTCACCGGCAGTTGTACTACGTCGCTGGGGAAGTTGTCCACTGTCAACGTAAGGGGTGTAGTGCCGGATTTAAGCCCAGACGGAATTTCGACGTTGACCTGATAGAGCCCGACAAAATTGGGCGTGAGGCCGACGAACTGGGGTGTGGCGCAGGGCGGCGTAAAGAAGGGCGTCGGCGTTCCGAAGCAAACCGATGTGGTGCCCTTCACTTCCGCCAGCGTGCTTGAGGGCGAAGCCGTACCGGATGGAACGGGAGGCATGGTAGGCCCGAGACCTATGGTGTAGATGACCACAACATCGCCCGCTTTTACGGGACTGCCGGGAATGCCCGTCAACGCGCCCTGCGGCGTAGTCATGATCGCGTAAGGACCGCCGTTGAGCAGCAGGAAGCGCGGCGCGCGAGGCGTGACGTTGATATACGCCTGGTTGCCCGGCTGGCTGTTGCGCACGATCTGCACGGTTCCGTCGCCGGTAGTCGCGTCGATGGGAATCTCGAAGTTGATCTGCCCCGGCGACACGTAATACAGCGGCGCCGCCTTGCCGTTCACCAGCACCTGGACGTTGCCGAGAGTGCTCCCTAGCGGCAGGGTGCTGGCCGAGGCCGGATCGCCATACGTGAACTGGTCGCCGAAAACGGCCACGATGTCGCCTTGCGCGAGCGATTCTCCGCTGCCGAACGTTCCGTTGTTCACCACGCCGCCCGCGTAGGCGACCGGTGGCGTACCTACTTCGACGGTAAGCGTCACCGGAATGATGACGCTGGCGTTGGCCGCATTGCTCGCGACGGTCACCGTCCCTTGATAGATATTGGGCGCCAAACCCGTCGGGTCGGCTGTGATGGTGAACCCGCCTGTGACCGTCGCGGCGCTAAGCCAGGTCCCGCTCGAAGCCGCGGCAGCGGTGACGCCGGAAACGGTGAGCGTGCCCTGGCCGCTGTTGGTGGCAGCCACTGTGGCCGTCTGCTTATTGGCGCCCTGGGCAATCTGGAAGTTCAAGGTAGTCGAACTGGTCTGCAAGATGGGCTGCGTGGTCACGTGCAGCAGCACCGCGATCTGCTTGTTGTCGGGTGCAAACGAAGAACTAGAGATCGTAATGGTCCCGTTATAGTCGGCAGCGGCCATCGTGCTGGCGGCGGTGAGTGTGACGGTAGCGCCGCCAGTCTTGACGACGGTGATCTTCAGCCAGGCGGCGTTGCTCCCGACCGCGCCCTGAGCTCCCGCGCCCGTGGCGAACGTGGTGGAAACAGAGCCGCCCGGCGCCAGGTAAAACTCCAGCTTGTCGGGCACGCTCCCGCCGACTGCGACATTGACCGTGATGTGCTGCGGCGCGTCGATCGCCCCGGCGTCCGTGACCGTGACGATGCCCGTGTAAGATCCCTTGGCGAGCGAAGCAGTATTCAGCGCCATTTGAATCGGGGTGCAGCCTCCGCGCAGGCCGCAGGTGGTCGCCTTCTCCACGGTGGGAACCAGCCAGGACACGTTGGATGAGACCGTCAGGTTCAGAGCGCCACTGGCGCCGGTGTTGGACGCGTTGGAGACCTGGGTGGCGGCGTTCGACCCCGCCGCAACCAGGACCGTGAATGACGTCTGATCGAGATTCAGGCGTGGTGCGGCCGTCAGCACAGACGCCAGCAGAAGAAGCAACCCGCAGCAGCGCGCGCCGGATGAGTACGTGTGAGTCAATGCGATCTCCTTGGTTTCGAAGAAAAATGAATCAAACAGCGGAAATGGACCCGTTTGGCAGGGAAGTTGGAAGCGCGGGCAGCCAATCCAGCCGCTGCAGGTTGCCTACCATTCTTGCAAACCACGGATACGCAGTGCAGGAACAATCCGCGCCGGAATCGTTTTGCCACAAGCGGTGAGGCGGCGGGAAACAGTGGTCAATGACAATGCGGTTTCAGCTGCCCGCCTTGGGCTCATCGATACTGAAGCCGGCGGTCAGAAATTGCCAGTCGGGCAGTTCGTAGACGCGCATCTTGGTGGGAACTTCCACCGAGACGTCGCGCAGCTCGGAAGGGCCGAGCTTGGAAACCTGCGCGGGGAACGTGATGAGCGGCGGATCGCCCGGCTTGGCTGCCGAGGTGCTCAGATTGACGGTCAACTTCACATCGCCGACGTCGCCCTCGGAATGGTTCACGATGCCGAACTGAACGATCAGATGTCCTGGACTACGCTCCCGAATGCGGAGGCCGACCAGCTCAATGTACTTGGCCAGTTCGTTGGAGGTGTTGCTGGCCGTGAAGTGGGGAGGAATCGCCGGGCCGGCCGTCGCTGTCTTGACCTGCTTGCTCGATGACGAACAGGAGACGCAGGCAAACAGGCCCAGCAAAAGCAGAGTGAGCCTCATGAGAGACATCATACCAGCGCGGGTTAGAGCTGCTTGGTGCGGTGCCATACTGAAGGGGTTATGGCGAGAACAGCGTTAGTCTGCTTGTGGATGGCCGCGGCGTGGATGGCGGCGGATTCGGGCGCCGGGCTGCGCTGGACCGCGCCCTCCGGATGGAAGGCTGAAGCGGAGCGGCCGATGCGTCTGGCCACGTACACGATCGCCGCGGCTCCGGGCGATAAAGCGGGCGGGGAATGCGGCGTGTACTACTTTGGCCCCGGCCAGGGTGGGAGCGTGGAGGCGAATCTGGACCGCTGGATAGGGCAATTCCTGCAGGCGGACGGCAAACCGTCCCGCAGTGCGGCAAGACTCGAAACACGCACCCTACATGGGTTGAAAATCACAAGCGTGGACGTCTCGGGGGCCTATACCGGCATGGGCGGGCCGATGGCCAAGCCGGGGCCGGCAGTGCCGGGATACCGCCTGCTGGGGGCCATTGTGGAGGGCCCTAACGGCTCGGTGTTTCTTAAATTTACGGGGCCGGCGGCAACCGTGGCCCGCAACCGGATGGCTTTTGATAAGATGCTGTCTTCCTTTGGACCCGCGAACCGGTAATAAATGGATCGTCGGATGCGATGAGATAATCAAAGAAAAGCTGTATGTTTAACGCCGTACGGGAACAGATTGACACGATCTTCCGCGGGGATCCCGCGGCGAAAAGCACGCTCGAGATCTTCTTCTGTTATCCGGGCTTTCATTCCATTCTGCTGCACCGACTGGCGCACAAGCTGCATGGCGCGGGGTTTACGCTGCTGGCGCGGATTGTCTCGCAGTTCAATCGCTCGATGACCGGAATCGAGATTCACCCCGGCGCTCAGATCGGCCGGCGCTGCTTCATCGACCATGGCATGGGCGTGGTGATCGGCGAGACCGCCGAACTTGGCGATGATGTACTGCTTTATCAGGGCGTGACGCTCGGCGGAACCGGCAAGGAGAAAGGCAAACGGCACCCCACGCTGGGGAACAACGTCGTGGTCGGCACGGGCGCGAAGATTCTGGGCAATATTACGATCGGAAATCACGCGCGGATCGGTGCCGGTTCGGTGGTCATCCGCTCCGTGCCGGATAATTCCACCGTGGTCGGCGTGCCGGGCCGGGTGGTGCGCATGCGCGTGGATGCCGCCGATAATCTGGAGCACGGGGCCTTGCCGGATCCCGAGGGTCAACTCATCGACGACCTCACCAAACGAGTCGAGCAACTGGAGGCGCAGATCAAGTTGCTGGCCGAAGAGCGCCTGGCCCAGAGGCGATGAACGCTTTTCGCTGGCTCGCATTGTGCTCGTTTAGCGCGATCGCTCTGGCCGCGACCACGCCGCAAAAGTACACATATTGGGTGCAACCGTGCAGGCAGGCTTCCTCGATGTGCCAGCCCGGCGATCCGCAACTGGCGGACTGGGCATTTGATGCCTGGCAGCGCGCGGCCGGCGGAGCGTTGCAGTTTACAGAGGTGAAAGATCCGGCGAAGGCGCGCATCAAATTGTTCTGGGCCTCCGCCGAGTTAGGCCTGTACGGAGAGACCAAGCCTGTGGATTTCCACGGACAAGTCGGCGCGGAAGTCTACGTTCTGACGGCGCCATTGCGGACGAACGGGGATCCCCTGATGCGCGATGCCATCGTCTATCTGACCTGCTTGCACGAGAGCGGGCACGCGCTGGGGTTGTCGCACACGGCTGATTTCGCCGACATCATGTACAGCTTCCAGTTCGGCGGCGATATCAATGAGTACTTCGGGCGCTACCGCAGGAAGCTGGAGACACGCGCCGACATCGAGAAGAACTCGGGAATGTCGGAGAAGGATCGCAAGCGGCTGCTGGCGATTCTGATGAATTAAATTAGTGCGACGACGGAGCGTCCCCGGTGTCGGCCTTCAGCGGATAGTGCGCGCCTTCGGGCATCGGCGCGAGCATCTGTTCCTTGCGATAGATCAGCGTCGAGGTGTTGTAGCTGGCGATCTCAAAACCATGGCCGTGCGTGATGGCGTCGGTGGGGCAGGCCTCCACGCAGTAGCCGCAGAAGATGCAGCGGCTGTAATCGATGTTGTAGACCTTGGCGTAGCGTTCGCCGCCGCTGATGCGCAGCGCGTCGGTGTTTTCGGCGGCTTCAATGTAGATGCAGTCAGCCGGGCAGGCGGCCGCGCACAGGAAGCAGGCGACGCACTTCTCCAGGCCGTTTTCGTCGCGCTGCAGCACATGCACGCCACGGTAGCGTTCCTGAAACTTGGCCGGCGCGTCGGGGTAGTCTTCGGTGATGGTGGGGTTCATCATCTCGCCGAAGGTGATGCTCATGCCCTTGGCGATCGCCGCTGCATGTTCAAACGCTTCAAAAATTTTGGAAGCCATTTTCGCTTTCTATTATCGCAGGTCCCGGACCGGGACTAATTTTTCGACCCTCAACCCGCTTTCCATTCGGGAACATTCTCGGCGGGGCGGAACATCTGGACCCCGGCGCGTTCCCCGAGCGACTCCAGGTCGCGTTTGGAAAAGCCGTTGAACGATTTACTGATGGCGCCGTCGGATTCCAGCAGAAAGAGCGATGGAACCGAACTGATGCCGTAAGCGTTGCTGGCCGGATAATCCTCGCCCGCCGGATCGACCAGCGTTGGGAACGTCACGCCGAAGCGCTCGTTGAATCCACGTGTGGAGCCGGCATCATCCTGCGAGATGCCGATCACTTGCAACGAACCCCCGGCCGCCAGGCGCTCTAGGTACGGAGCGGTGAGCTGGCAAACCGGGCAACTGATTTTGTAGAACACCACCAGCGCGGGGCCGCGTTCGAGGATCTGGTCGAGCGAACGAGGCGCGCCGTCGAGTCCGGTCAGCTCAAAGGCCGGCGCCTTCGACCCGGCGGCCGCCATGGTCTTCTTTTTGTGCCCGAACATTTCTAGGCGCCTTCTTTTTGCTGCTGCACGAATGCGAGGATGTCGAAGTGCTTGACCTCGCGCTCCGGGAAAAAGCTGTTCACCGCGTCCTGCTCGTCGCCAAAAATCTGAAACACGGTGGAGAGCTTGGTGAGCAACAGAAGCTCGATGTTGCGGCGGTTGAGATGCTCCAGCTTCATGGTGCCCGATGCCTTCTGCAGCGAAGTGAAGCAAATGACCATCATGCCCAAGCCCGTGCTGTCGATATAGTCGACGTCCTTGAGGTTGAGGATGACCTTAGTGTGCCCCTGGGCCATTTGGGCATTCACCTTCTCGCGGAGCACCGACGCGCCGCCGACGGCGAGCTTGCCATTCAGATCGAGAATCATCACGCCTTCGCGCTCGCGGGCTTCGATATCGAGTTGGGCCATGCAGTCTCTAGTGTACCCGCTCCGCAAGAGGGGCTGCGGGAACTTCGGGCGCTTTTGGCGTCAGTGTTCCAATGGGCAAGGTGACCACGAAGCGGGTGCCCTTTTCGAGTTCGCTCAGCACCTCGATCGTTCCGCCGTGAGCTTTGACGATCCAGGCGACGAAGCTGAGGCCCAGTCCGAGGCCCTTGTCCGGATCGGAGGAAGGAACGCGATAGAAGCGGTCGAAGATGTGGGGCAGATGATCGGGAGAAATGCCGACGCCGGTGTCTTCGACGACCAACTTCACCTCTTCGGTCCCCGGTGTGAGACTTACCTTCACGCTGCCGCCAGACGGAGTGTACTTGATGGCGTTGCTGAGCAGGTTCGAAACCAGCCGTTCGATCTGAGTGCGGTCGGCGTAGATACGGCAACTCGGGGGAATTTCCTCGCTAAGTCGCACTCCCTCGGCTTCGGCGGGAATCTGGTGCTCGTCGACGACGCCCCGGACCAGTCCGGCGATATCCAGGTCGCTCCTTTGGAGAGCCAATTGGCCCGACTCGGCCTGGGATAGCAACAGCAGCGCCCGTACGATGTTGGAAAGCCGCTCGACTCCTTCCAGGGCGGTGGCCATCGAATCGCGGTATTGTTCCACGGTCTGCGCCGTAAACAGCGCCACTTCGAGCTGCCCGCGCACTACAGTGAGCGGCGTGCGAAGCTCGTGCGAGACGTCGGTGGAGAACTGGCGGATCTGCTCGAAGGAGAGATTCAGCCGCGTCATCATGTGGTTGAATGCTTCGATCAAGCGATCCAGTTCGTCGCCTGCGTGGCGCATGGGGATCTGGAGGTGGAGGCTGGAATGCGTAATGCGCTGCGCGGCTTCGGCGACGGAATTCACCGGGCCCAGGGCGCGTCCGGCCAAGAACCATCCCAACAGGCCGCTGAGCACGATCACCACCGGCATGACACTGAAGTAGTTCCGCGTGAAATCGTACAGCACTTTGTCGTTCTGATCGATCGCGCGGCCGATGGCCAGATAATAGTCGTTGCCGCGTTCATCGATCATCAGGCCGGAGCGGATCATGTAGCGCACGCCTTTGGGGTCCGTGCGGATGCGCGTGGCCTTTTGACCGGATTTCAGGACGGCCTGGATTTCCGAGGGCGAATCGAGGCCAATGGAATCGTAGATTTCTGAGTGCTGCAGCACGTGTCCCTGCGTGTCGGCGAGCAGATAGACGCGGCGCAGGCGTTCCACGGTGAAGGACTCGTCGGGATCGTGCGGGTCGTAAAACCAGTCCGGGCCGATGGGGCCGGTGCGCAGATAGCCCTTGACAGCCCCCCACTCTTCGTCCAGCACGCTTTCCATCTCCGACTGGAACGTGGCGTCGAGCGTTTGCCGGAAGACAATCCCCAGCAGCACCAGCAGAAGGGTGAAAAAGATCACGTAGCTGAGCGCCAGGCGAAAACGCAGCCCGCGGGCGAAGCGCAACAGGCTTCGAGCGCCGGTCATGAGGTCTGCTCGACCAGATTCTCAGCCGGCTTTTCGGGCGTGTCCAGCATGTAGCCGATGCCGCGCACGGTGTGGATCATTTTCACCGGGAACTTATCGTCGATCTTGCTGCGCAGGTGACGGATGTAGACGTCGACGATGTTGGTGAGACCGTCGTAGTCCATGTCCCAGACATGTTCGACGATCATGGTGCGGCTGAGCGGGCGGCCGCGGTTGCGCATCAGGTATTCCAGAATGCTGAATTCCTTTGGCGCAAGTTCGATGTTTTCGTTCGCGCGCGTGACCTTTCGGCGGATGCAATCCAGAGCGAGGTCGCCGACCTGCAGGCGCTCGGGCGTGGGCTGGCCGCGGCGGAGCAGGGCACGGGCGCGGGCCAGCAACTCGACAAAGGCAAACGGCTTCACCAGGTAATCGTCGGCGCCGAGTTCGAGACCCTTGACGCGATCGTCCACCGCGTCGCGGGCACTCAGGATCAGAACCGGCGGGCTGGTTTTGCGATTGCGGATCTTCGTCAGGACGCTGAGGCCGTCCGTGTCGGGGAGCATCAGGTCGAGGATGATGAGGTCGTACTCGGCGCCATGCACCAGTTCGATGGCAGTGGCGCCATTGCCGGCCACGTCGACGGCGTATCCTGCGCTCTCCAGGCCGCGGGAAAGGAAGTCCTGGATGCGCTTCTCGTCCTCGACGATGAGAATTCTCATAGACTTAGGTTCTATCTAAATTAGACCACCGTGGACGATTCTCGGCGAGCGTTGAGAGGGTTCGCCCCCCGGCGTGGACCCCGGAAGCCCTACGCCGGGAGCCGGGAGTTTACAGCAACGCCGACGGCCGGCGCGTCCAGGGCTTGCCTTTTTCCTTGGAGACTGCTTCGACGTCCTTCACGTACGCCCCGGCCTGCGTCAGGATGTGATGCAGATCGTTGCCGATGCTGATCAGCGAAAAGTCCTTGTCCAGGAACTCGCCCACGCGCGAGGTGCCGAACAGGAACAGGCCCAGGATCACGTTGTTCTTTTTGGCGGCCGCGCGGAGTTTGTCGGTGGCGGCCTGTAGCTCAGGCGATGTGTACATGTCGGGGAATTTGTACTTTTCGTACAGGCCCATGGACATGCACAGGTCGTTCTGGCCCAGGAACAGCAGATCGACACCCGGCACGGCCGCGATCTCGTCGATGTTCTTGATGCAGTCGGCGGTTTCCACTTGCAGCGCGACAATTCCGTTCTCGTTCCAGCCGCCGGCGTAGCCGAGCAAGCCCGCTTTGTTCATGCTGCGCTGTGGGAAATAGACCGAGCGCGTGCCAACCGTGGGATACTTCGCGCAGCTCACCGCTTGCCGTGCTTCGTCGGCCGTGTTGATGTAGGGTACGAGCACGCCATCGGCGCCCATGTCGAGAGATTGCTGAATGCCGCCGCGGTCGTGATAGCCCGCCACCCGCACCAATGATTTCGCGCCGCCGTTCGCGATGCCTGCCAGCATGGCGGACAATTCCAGATTCCCCATCGGCCCGTGCTGGGTATCCACAAGCAGCCAATCGTAGCCGCTGTGCGCCAATTGCTCGGCGACCGTTGGGCTGTGCGAGTTCAGGAACAGGCCGAGTTTCGGCTTGCCCTCGCGCAGTTGCTTCTTAAACTCAGCTCCACTGAGTACTTCGCTCATTCGATGATTTCTCCTGGATTCCGGACAGGGGACCTGGGCAGCCGGACGACCACCTGGTTCCGGATGAGTCTAAAAGTTATCCGGCCTCCAAAGAAGTATACACTGTCGCGGCGAATGCTTCCCGTGCGGCGCCGAATCAGCGCGCGATATGGGCCTTCATCAGCGGATGACGGGGCGATGAATTCACTGTTTCCAGAGTTCCGCCGTCTTCGAGAATGCGCTTTCGCAAGCCGCCTCTGCGGCTGGGATAAAACAGGAACTCCTTCCCGGGTGCTGCGAAGTCCCTATACGCGATGACTGGTACGCCCAATTTGCCGAATTCGCGCAGCGGGAAGGTCCGCTTGCGAGCCGACTTCACGAAAATCAGGCTCGGCTTGAGGCGCTCGGGAGTGTAATACCAGATTTCCAGATATCCGATCAGGTCGTCCATTACCACCGGGCCGCTCTCGAGCCGCTGTTCCAATCCGGGGAGGCGCTGGAGGGGGCTTTTGAAATGTTCCGGTTGCGTCATGAGGTACGCAAAGGGTGCGAGGGCGGCCAGAACGCAGGCTAGGCCCACCGCCGAGCGCTTGCCTGCCCAGCGCGCCGCCAAAAACGAACCCAACAGCGCATATCCGGCAACAGCTGGAGCAGCGTAGCGGTTACTAAAGGCGTGGGGCGGGATCGCCAACTCGATGGAGACCGCGGCAACGGGAGTCAACAGGAGAATCGCCGCCGCGATCCATTCGTGGACCGGAATCCGGGCCGGTTCATTGCCGGATGGCATTTCCTTGCTGCCTCCCAGAACAAACCATGCGGCCAGCAGCAGCGCTGCCGGAATCGCAAAGGCGAAATAAACCCGGAACTCGGTCCGGTAAAAGTCGAGATAGTCGAACGGGGTCACCCGCAGTTCCGCGTAGGGAGTCCAACTTCCGAGGCCGTGCAGAATCACGAACACGAAGGCGGCCAGCGGTGTGGCGCCTAGCGCGAAGGCGATCCAGATGGGCCAATCGATGCGGCGGCGTTGGTAATCGCGGTATACTTCGGCCCCGGCCAGCGGCAGGCCGATCAACACGCCCCAGTATTGAAAGGAGATCGCCCCAGCGATGCCTAAAGCCAGACCCACCAGCGGCCAGGCGCGCCGGGTTCGTTCTGTGGCGGCCTGCCACGAAACCAGCGCGATGCCGCAGAAGGCGAGCACGAATGCATAGCTCCGAGCCTCATAAGAATAAGATTGAAACGCGCTGGCGTAGGGAAGCAGCAAGGCCATCGAAGCGAAATAGAAGCTGACTCGGCGCCGGGCGAAAAAGAACAGGCATAGGCAGAATACCCAGAAGGCGATCATCACCGGGATTCGAAACGCGATTTCGCCGTGCCCGGCCAGCTTGTCCGTAAGGTAAAACACAACATGGCTGGCGGGCGGCATCCAGTCCACATCGCCCAGAGCGTGCAAGGACGCGGAAAGGCTTGGCTGGCGCGCTTCCAGCAGCGTTAAAATCTCGTCGTACCAGAATGGCTTGCCGAGGGCACGCAGCGCGGTTCCGGCAAAATAAGCCAGACTCCAGAGCGCCAGAACCCAGGTCTGATGACGCTCCAGGAATCGCTCGCAGGCGGCAGCCCGGCCCTCCAGTGACCAGCCGGGTTTGGCGGAATTCGGCTTTTCGAGCTTTTCCATCCCCCCTCGTCAGGCCGATTATCATATGGCGGAGATGAGCAGGTCCAGCGGAGGTCCGCAATCTGCGAGAAAAACAGGACTTAACGCCCGCGACCCGGGTCGAAGACCTTATGTTGGACCCGGTTCCGGCCGATAGTTACGCTAATGCTATTAGTCTTACTCGCCGGAGCACTCGGCATCGCGGCCTTGGCCGGCGCGATAGCCTGGATGCAGACCCGGCGGCTGACGGAAGCAAAACGGCATCAGCAGATACTCGAACGCTCCTCGCGGGTGATTGACGAGGAGCGCCGCGTTCTGGAACTGATCGCCCGCGGCGCATCCCTGAGGGAAGTTTTGGACGCGCTCACCAAGGCCATCGAGCGGATGGCGACCGACTGCTACTGCACGGTCCTGTTGTTGGACGAAGAGGGGCGGCACCTGCTGGAGGGCTCGGGCGGGAGCTTGCCGCCTACTTACATGCAAGCCGTCAGCGGCCTGGAGATCGGGCCTGAGGTGGGGGCCTGCGGCACGGCGGCTTTCCGGAACGAAACGACAGTGGTAGAAGACATCGCCACGGATCCGCGCTTTGCGTCGGCGCGCGATTTCGTGATGAGCTTCGGTTTGCGCTCCTGTTGGAGTGTACCCATTCGCGATTCCAAGCATCGAGTGCTGGGAACGTTCGCGATGTATCACAAGCGCCCCGCCTTTCCGCGCGATTGGGACCTGCGGGTAGTGGAAGCCGGCGCGCACCTGGCTGGAAACGCCATCGAGAGATTGCGCGCCGAGGAGAAGCTGCGAACCGACGCCGAGCGGATTGCCATGGCGGAAAAGGCGGCGGCATTCGGCATTTGGCAAGTAGATCATCTAGCCGGGACGGTGTCGTATTCGGAAGGATTCGCCGCACTTGCCGGATTGCCTTCGACGCCCCTTCGAGTGCCGCACACGCAGTGGAGCGAAATGATTCATCCCGAACACCGCGAAACGCTCAAGCGGGCAGCCGAGCAGGCGTTTGCAGAATCCGGCGTACTGGCAGAAGAATTCCGAATCATGCGTCCGGACGGATCGGTACGCTGGATGCGCTGCCATGCGCGGGCGGAGAAGGAAGGCGACCGCGCGAGGGTGTTCGCCGGCGCGATGATCGACATCACCCGGGAAAAGGAAATGCTGACACGCCTGGAGCAGGCGCTGGTGGCAGCCGACGCCGCCAACCGGGCCAAGTCCGATTTCCTGGCCAATATGAGTCACGAAATCCGCACGCCTATGAACGGCATCATCGGCATGGCGGAGTTGGCGCTGGAAACCGAGTTGGACCTGACCCAACGCGAGTACCTGAACGCGGTGAAATACTCGGCGGACTCTCTGCTGGGTGTAATCAACGAAATCCTGGACTTCTCCAAGATTGAAGTGGGCAAGCTTAGCCTGGACTCGGTTGAATTCAACCTGCGCGATCATCTGGGTCACGCCATGAAGGCGCTGGCCGTCAGCGCCCACCAGAAAGATCTGGAACTGGCCTGTTTCATTCCGCCCGAACTGCCGGACTTTGTGACGGGCGATCCGGTCCGTCTGCGGCAAGTAATCCTCAACCTGGCCGGCAACGCGGTCAAATTCACCGAGCGAGGCGAGGTGGTCCTGCGCGTCGAAGTGGAATCGCAAGATGCCAGCGAGATGTCCTTGCGCTTTTCGGTGAGCGACACAGGAATCGGCATTTCCCCGGAGCAGAAAGCACTCATCTTCGAGCCGTTTGTGCAGGCGGATTCGTCCACTACCCGGCGTTATGGTGGGACGGGCCTGGGGTTGTCCATTTCGAAGCGGCTCATTGAGATGATGGGCGGGCGAATTTGGATGGAAAGCACGCCCGGCCAAGGATCCATCTTCCACTTCACGGCGCGTTTTGGTGCTTCCGACGCCGTGCACCCACACTCCGCGCTGCCGGATCCCGGCGTGCTGGAAGACGTGCGTGTGCTGGTGGTGGATGATAACGCCACCAACCGGCATATTCTGGAGAAGACGCTGGCCTATTGGCGCATGCGGCCGACGGCTGTCGCGGGCGCCAAGGACGCGCTGCGGGCGTTGGATGAAGCCAATACGGCCGGCGTACCTTTCCGCCTGATGCTGCTGGACTGCCACATGCCGGACGTCGACGGCTTTACGCTGGCGGAACAGGTGCAGAAGGCGCCAGAATTCAGGGAGCTGATCACGATCATGCTCACCTCCGGCGGCCAACGCGGGGATGGAATGCGCTGCAAGGAATTGGGCATCGCCGCGTACCTGATCAAACCTGTGCTCCAGTCCGATCTCTTACAGACGCTCCGGCAGGTGATGGCGTCCCAGGACGACGCGAGACCGGCCCAGGTGATTACACGCCGCGCGCTGCGCGAAGGACATTTGCCGTTGCGGATCCTGCTGGCCGAAGACAACGCCGTCAACCAGAAGGTGGCGTCACGGCTGCTCGAAAGCCGCGGGCACATCGTCACTGTGGCCAGCGATGGAGTACGCGCGCTCGAAGCTCTGCAACAACAGAGTTTCGATCTGGTTCTGATGGACGTTCAGATGCCTGTGATGGACGGTCTGGAGGCCACTGCCAGGCTTCGCCGCCAGGAAGCCGCCGCAGGCGGGCATATGCCGGTCATCGCCATGACTGCGCACGCTATGGTGGGAGACCGGCAGCGGTTCCTCGAGAGCGGCATGGACGGATACATCGCCAAGCCCGTTCACGCTCATGAATTGTTCGAGGCGATCGAGACCGTGCTTTCCCACACTTCCCGCACCGCACCGATTCCCACGGCGAAGTAGCCAGCCACGGGTCACTAACTAGCCGCCGGCCACTAGCCACCAGTGCCTCCCTGCTTTAATAAAGAAAGTGTCCATTGACGAACAGCTCGCATACTTGAAGAAAGGCCTGGCGGACCTGATCCGGGAAGAAGATCTGCGCGAGCGGCTGATCCAGTCCCAGAAAAACGGCCGGCCACTGCGCATCAAGGCGGGTTTCGACCCCACCGCGCCAGACCTGCACCTGGGTCACACCGTCCTGCTGCGGAAGATGAAGCATTTTCAGGATCTCGGACATCGCGTCATCTTCCTGATCGGCGACATGACTGGACTGATCGGCGATCCTACCGGCCGAAACGTGACCCGGCCGCCCATGACACGCGAGGAGATCAACCGCAACGCCGAGACGTACAAAGCGCAGGTCTTCAAGATTTTGGACCCGAGTAAAACCGAGGTCCGCTTCAACAGTGAATGGCTGGAGCCGATGCGCTTTGAGGACGTCATCCGGCTGTGCTCGCAGTACACACTGGCGCGGATGCTGGAGCGCGACTATTTTGCGAATCGCTATAAGCAGGGCTTGCCGATTTCGATCCACGAACTGCTCTATCCGCTGGCGCAAGGCTACGACTCGGTGAAGCTGGAGTGCGACGTTGAGATGGGCGGTACCGACCAAAGATTCAATTTGCTGGTAGGGCGCGACCTGCAGCAAGACGCCGGGCAACCGCCGCAGATTGTCGCCACAGTGCCTCTGCTCGAAGGCACGGACGGAGTGGAGAAGATGTCGAAGTCAAAAGGGAATTACATCGGCATCAACGAGCCGCCGAAGGTGATTTTCCGCAAGATCATGGGGATCAGCGACGAGCTGATGTGGCGCTATTGGGAGTTGCTCACTGACAAGAGCCTGGCCGAAATCGGGACAATGAAGACCGAGGCTCCGATGCAGGTGAAGATGAGCCTGGCGCGCCAGATCGTCGCGGACTTTCATTCAACGGAGGCGGCCGCGCAGGCGCAGGCGGATTTTGACCGGGAGGTGCGCGAAGGACAGGTGCCTGCCGACATCGAAACGGTCGCGCTCCCCCTTGAGGCCGGAAATAATTTTCCGAAGCTTTTAGTGGCAATTGGCCTGGCCGATTCGCGAACCGACGCCGAACGCAAGGTGAAAGCGGGCGCCGTGGAGATTGACGGCGAGCGGCACGCCGGCCTGACCATCGTGCTTGCACCCGGTGATCACATATGCCGTGTCGGCAAGAAATGGAAGCGTGTGCGCGTATGACGCGGCGTCACTTCGTTTGGAAACTCAAGACACGCGAGCTGCTGCTGGGCGAGCGCACGCTGCTGATGGGTGTGCTGAATGTCACGCCGGATTCGTTTTCCGACGGCGGGAAATTTCTGGATCCCGACCGCGCGTTCGCGCACGCGATTGAATTGGAGGAGCAGGGCGCCGATATCATCGACATCGGCGCGGAATCCACAAAGCCCGGGTCCGCCCGGATTTCCGAGGCCGAAGAGCTGCGGCGCCTGATTCCGGTATTGAAGCGGCTTCGCGGCAAGCTGGCCGTGCCGATTTCCGTCGACACTTATAAGTCGGCGGTGGCGGAAAAGGCCATGGAACACGGGGCCGAAATCATCAACGATCCTTCGGGTCTGACCTTCGACGCACAACTGGCGCGCACCGCCGCCCAGCACGATGCCGGTCTGATTGTCAGCCACATGCGCGGAACGCCCGAAACGTGGGCCAAGCTGGGGCCGCTCAAAGACGTGATGGGAACCATCCGCCAGGACCTGGATGCGTCGGCGCATCGCGCGGTTCGCTCGGGCGTGGAGCGGGCGCGGATTGCCATCGATCCCGGTCTCGGTTTCGGCAAGCGCAAGGAACAGAACGCCGAGATCCTGGCGCGGTTGGAGGCGCTAAGCAGCCTGGAGTTTCCACTGGTCGTCGGTCCATCGCGAAAATCGTTTCTGCCGCAGGGTGAGAAGGACTCGGATTCGTTTCTGCAATGCGCCACGGCAGCGGCGGTCACAGCGGCCATCCTGGGCGGCGCGCATGTCGTGCGTGTTCACGATGTGGTCGAAATGAAAGCCGCAGCGCAGGTGTCGGATCAGATTCTCAGCTTCGCTGGCACTTTGGACAATAATGCGTCCCGCGTTGCCCCACCACGATCCGGCGGACCGGCGTCCCGCAGATAAAGCAGGGCTCGCCCGCGCGGCCGTAGACCTGGTGTTGGGCCTGAAAACTGCCGCGCTCGCCGGAAGCGTCCACGTAGTCCGAGATCGATGAACCCTTCAGGCGGATGGCTTCGGATAGAATGTCGACCATGGCGCGATGCAGCCGCGTGGCGCGCGCCTTGCTCAAGCTGGAGGCTAGTGCGAGCGGATGAATCCGGGCCTCAAAGAGCGCTTCGTCGGTGTAGATGTTGCCCATGCCGCGCAGAAATCGCTGGTTCATCAGCAGCGGTTTGATGCGCGAACGGCGCCGTTTCAACAGCCGAAGAAAATCGTCCAGCGAAATGTGCAGCGCGTCGGGACCGAGCGCTGCCGCGCGTTCGGGCAGTTGCGCGCTCCATTCGATGCGCCCGAAATGCCGGATGTCATCATAAACCAGGAGGCCTCGGTCGAGCGTAAAAACGGCGCGGGCATAAGGGCCAGGTTCTGAATCCACCAGCAGTTTCCCAGTCATGCCCAGATGAACGGTTAACACGCCACGGTCGAGTTCGATCACGATGAACTTGCCGTGGCGCTCGACAGACTTTACGGGTTGATTGCGTACATGTGCCCGCAACGCCGAAAATTTCTGCCGGACCACGTGGTGCGAAGTGAAGCGCGCGTCCACGATGCGCCTGCCAGTGAGTTTCGGCGCCAGCGTCCGGACGACGGTCTCGACCTCGGGAAGTTCAGGCACGCGATTCCGGATCGAGCAGGATGTCGTCGCCCTCGGCTTTTACGGAGAAGCGGTCCAGCTTGACGGCCGGATCGAAGTCGTTCTCGCCGGTGCGGCAGTCGTAGGCCCACTCGTGCCAGGGGCACACGACCATATTGTCGGCGAGGTTGCCTTGGCCGATGGGTCCGCCGGCGTGCGGACAAGTCCCCCACAGCGCGTGCAGTTCGCCGTTGAGAT
>Ga0335078_10006273_pt1 | contig 17603 bp, 15 predicted proteins | sample Lox_Sample_32_FD_206711 | JGI IMG/M metagenome (GOLD analysis project Ga0335078, IMG submission 206711) | Soil microbial communities from Loxahatchee National Wildlife Refuge, Florida, United States - Lox_Sample_3.2 | ecosystem: Environmental > Terrestrial > Soil > Wetlands | place: USA... | reverse complement strand
CTGACTAGCCCCCTGCTTGATCAGACCAACGGGTTCATCTATGTTTTTGCCTCCAGTGACGGTACAAATGGTTGTACCGGCGGTACCGCCTGCGCTGCAGTCTACGTTCTAGGAACGAGTTTCCCAGCAGGTAGTGCCGGCTCCGAAGCCACTGTAGGCCAAAGCGTCGTAGCCGGAACGTTGCCGAATCCGAATCTTCTTTATCTGGGTGCAATGGATAGCGCTTATTACAATTCCGTGGGCGGAACGGGAAACATGTATGTTTGCGGCAACACTGGTTCTCAACCGGGTCTGTACCGCATCCCGGTTACGTCTGGAGCTTTGGGCACAGCTATACGCATTTCGGGATTGACTCCCGCCGCTCGCGCACCAGCCTGTTCGCCGGTGACCGACTTTCCGAATCCGAACAGCGGCAGCGTAAGCAAACAGGAACTGGTCTTTTTCAGTACACAGAACTATGGCCTTCCATGCGCCAACAAAGGCTGTCTGATGAATTTCGTGTCCCAGCCTTGGCAGGCCCAAACCACCTACACACAGGGGCAAGAGATTCTTGTTCTCAGAGCCGCCAACAGTACGCTCTACATTAATACGGCTGCGTCGACTGGAAAATCGGGGACAACCGCTCCGGCTTGGCCCGCAGTAGTTGGGCAAAAGACGACCGACGGCACCGTCACGTGGGTGAACCAGGGCACAACAACGGTCGTCGCCCTGGGAGCCTGGCAAGCAAATCACGCCTACGGGCTGCAAGCTCGGATCACCGACGGAACAAACATTGAGGTGGCGGTCGGCAGGACGGGTCCATCCGGGGCGACGACTCCGCCCTGGAACACGACAATTGGAGGTACCACGCCCGACGGCGGAATTACCTGGATCAACGCCGGCCCGTGGCCCAATATCGGACTACAGATCACCGGAGGAACAGGCGGCGTCATCATCGACAATGCGGCGAGTTCGACCGGAGCGTCTCAGGTATACTTTTTCACTCTAGGTAAACAACTTTGCACTACATCGGGCGGCACAGGTGGCTGCGCTATGCAAGCTTCCCAGTCGTCACTCAACTAGGCAGGATTTCGAATGGATATGGACAATTTTCAATCCGATGAAGCTCGCACTCCGGTGACCAAGAAGCCGTACGAGAAGCCATCGTTCCGGTTCGAGCAAGTATTTGTGACCACGGCCCTTTCGTGTGGGAAAGTCGGGAGCACCTCAGCGAACTGCATCAACACCCCGAAAAACTCGTGATCGTTGACGATTCAGTCCTGAGTGAACCACATGCCGTCAAGTGCGAATTGGCGACAGGTGTATTGCGCTCTTACGGAAGACTCCGCTTGCAGGTCACTGGATGGAGCATGTTTCCGTCGGTTCGGCCAAGCGACGCGTTAATCGTTGACCTGGTTAGTCGATCACAAGTGAGAAAAGGCGACATCGTCCTATTCATCCGGGACAAACGACTATTCGCACACCGGGTTGTCGCGACTGACGCGGCGTCTGCGGTACTGACTCGCGGAGATGCGATGCCAGCACCGGATTCTCCGGTGGGCGCCGCCGAGCTTTTAGGCAGGGTCACCTTCATCGTCAGGGGCGACCGGTATATTCAGCCGCGCAAGAGTTTGCGTCTTCATGAACGGATCATTGGAACGTTAGTGCATCGTTCAGAGGTGGCTTTCCGGATCATCGTGGGGATACACGGAAGGCTTCAGCAGTTGCGAATTCAAGCAGCATAGGATTCTGGGTTCTCTTGCCTCAATTAACCACCGAAGTCGCGCAGCACAGTCTCGTAATCGAAATCGGGGGCATGCCGGTCCGTGTCAACACGAACGATCCGGGATTTCTCGATTTGCTGCAGAACCGTTACTCGGGCTTCGTCAACGATTCGAAGGAGGCTGAGATTGAGTTCGACGTTGAACTCGCTCCGCCGAATCCCGCTGATCGCGACGCCGATGTCGAGGTGAAGTATCGTTTCGGCCGCTGGTCGCTAACGCGTGGAGATTTCCGTGCCGAGTGGGAGCCGTCGGCTAGGCGAGGCTGGATTCGTCAGAGTGCGAATCCGTATTCGATCGACGCGGTGCTTCGTATCGTGCACACGCTCGTGCTGGCGCGACAGGGAGGGTTCCTGATGCACTCGGCCAGCGCAATCCGGAACGGAAAGGCGTTCCTGTTCGCAGGTGTATCGGAGGCCGGAAAGACGACGATTTCACGCCTGGCGCCGCCCGATGTCACGCTCTTGACCGACGAAATCTCCTACGTTCGCCGGCAGGGTGACGGCTATGTTGCCTTCGGCACTCCTTTTACCGGAGAGTTGGCAAAGGTAGGAGAGAATGTTTCCGCGCCGGTCAGGCAGTTGTATCTTCTGGCCAAGGGCAGGGAGAATCGAATCGACCCGGTTGCTCCGGGTGAGGCGACACGGTCTCTGCTTGCAAATCTTCTGTTTTTCGCCAAGGATGAAGCACTGGTGCAGGCCACGTTCCACTCCGCTTTTGAGTTCGTGAACCGCGTCCCGGTCTCGCGCCTCACATTTGTGCCCGATGTACGAGTATGGGAGTTGATTGGATGACGAAGCTTTACGTGGCACGAAATCCGCGGGTGGCCGCACGCAGTCTCGACGGCGAGATGATGATTATGTCGGGCCGGGACTCGACGCTGTTCACGCTAAACAAAACCGCGACGATTCTCTGGCAATCGGCTGACGGATCTACGACATTGGATGAGATCGTGAAGCTGCGCATCTGCACCGAATTCGAAGTCGAACCCGCCGAAGCCATGCAGGACGCTGAAAATCTTGCGCGGGAACTCGCCGGGCACGGGATTCTGCAGATCTCCGAAGCGCCGATTCCCCAAGGTAAAGCGGTCGCTGGAGAAACTCGATGAGCGGGTTGCTCGAAGAACTGACCGCGAAGGCACTGAAGAAGAATGTGCCCCTCTGCGTGCAGATGGACCTGACCTACCGCTGCAACGAGCGCTGCGTTCACTGTTATCTCGACCACGACGATCACGGTGAGATGACGACCGCCGAAATCAAGCGGGTGATCGACGAGATGGCCGACGCCGGAGTTTTCGTCCTGACTTTCAGCGGCGGTGAGATTTTGCTGCGCAAGGATTTCTTCGAGATTCTGGAGTACGCCCGCCTCGAGCGTCAGTTCTGCGTAAAGCTGAAAACGAACGCCATCATGATTCGCGAGCATGAGGCGGCACGGCTTCGCGAGATTGGCGTGGAATCCATTCAGATCAGCATCTATTCGCACCGGCCGGAAGTGCACGATGCCATCACGCTGGTTCCCGGTTCGTTGAAACGTTCGATCGACGCGGCGAGATTCCTCAAGTCACAGGGCCTGCGCGTGATTTTCGCCAACGTGCTGATGATTCAGAACCTGCAAGACTACAAAGGCGTCCGCGCTCTGGCCGAAGAACTAGGCATCGAGTGCACGCTCGATCCAACCGTCACGCCGATGATGGACGGCAACCGCTCGGTCCTGAACTTGGGCGTCGATCACAAGTCGCTACGCGAAGTGTTTCGCGACGAGAATCTGGTTGGCAATGTCGACGAATTCTGTGCGATCGCCGACCCTGCCGACGAAGACTCGCTTGCGGCTCTGCCCTGCAGCGCCAGCCACACCGCCTGCTATATCTCGCCGTATGGCGACGTTTTCCCGTGTGTGCAGTTTCCGCTTCCGACGGGGAATGTCCGCACGCAAAAATTCCTTGATATTTGGCGGCATTCGGATCGCATGAATGAGGTACGCTCGATCCGATTGAAGGATCTCACGACCTGCACGTCATGCTCGCACGTCGGGAGTTGCACACGCTGTCCGGGACTTGCCTTCATGGAAGGCAACATGCGCGGGCCCTCCTCGCAGGATTGCGATAAGTCCTTTGCCCGAACCGGAGTCCCTTCGGCGAATATGCTCGCCAAGAGTCGCGCGGCGGCAAATCTGGTGCAAATTCGCATCCTGCCGCCATCAGTGACGGCTCCCGTGGCCGGCGCGCTGGCGTGATTTCGAGTCCGTTCGACCCTCCATCCAACATGCCTGGCACTAGCTCCACACTCGAACCCGAGTGGTCTCTGCTGTGTGCCGCCTGTTCTCCGAGTGACACTCCAGAGCAACTGAATCGCATTCGCACATTGTTGCAGTCACCAATCCGCTGGAACGTGCTTCTGGATCTTGGCGACCGCCATGCAGTGAAGCCGCTTCTATGCCACAGGCTTTCTAGCGTGCAAGATCTCGTCCCAGCGGAAGACTCTGCCTCCATGCAAAAAACCTTTCACGCGAATTTGCGGAAGACTCTGCTGTTGTCGCGGGAGTTGATTCGGATCGTCGACCTCCTCACGAATGCCGGCATCGGAGTGATGCCCTACAAGGGTCTCGCATTAGCTGAATTGCTCTATCACGACATCGCTCTTCGCGAAGCCGGCGACATTGACCTGCTCATTCGTCCCACAGATTTGTCGCGCGTTCGCGAACGCGTGCAAGAACTCGGATACGCTCCGCATGTAGCTTTTTCGCAGGCGGAGGAAGAAGCCTATCTGAAGTCGGGGTATGAATACGCTTTCGACGGTACCGCTGGCCCGAACCTCCTCGAAGTGCAGTGGGCCATTCAGCCAAGGTTCTATGCTGTCGATCTTGATGTGAGCCGGCTGTTCAAGAACGCGGTAACACTTCCGGTTGCAGGCTACTCTGTGAACACGCCTTGTCTCGAGGATCTTTTTCTAGTGCTTGCGCTCCATGCCGCGAAACACGCCTGGGCGAAACTGATCTGGCTTTGCGATCTGGCACGAATCATGACGATGCCACGCGTCGAATGGGCGCAGATCGCCGCTCAGGCAACGGAACTGGGGATCGTCCGAATGGTGCGCGTCACGTTGAAGCTTGCGAACCAGTTGCTGGCCACCGAAATCCCACAAGAGGCGGAAAAGCATCTCCCACACGATTCGGTCGCCGCTGCTCTCGCGTCCGGAGTTCAGGCTCAAATCGTAAGTGGGAGCGAGTTCGACGTCGAGTCCTTGGCCTACTTCCGTCTCATGCTGCGCCTGCGTGAAAGACGCTTCGACCAGTTAAGAATGCTTAGCCGGCTCGTCTTGACGCCCGGCCCCAGTGAATGGAGCGCGATCCGCCTTCCACCGCGCCTCTTCCCGCTCTATCGGTTAGTGCGCTTGTCTCGTCTCGCCGCGAAGCTGGTCACGGCTTAGAGCGGGCGCCGGGCGAATGCAAGTCCACCGCGTTCATTCTGAGGGCTGCTCGACCATTGCCCTCGTCCACGGCCCCAGGTAAAGAAGAAACATCAGCGAGCAGGCGAGCAGCGGGATCAACAACCCGGCCTTCAGAGTACCGAACCGAGTTGAGGAAACGCCTACGATCCAAGGCAAGAGTCCGCCTCCGATATTCGACAGCACGAACATGACCGAACCGATTCGCGCCGAGGCGAATTCCTTCGATAGCAGAGAGATCGTGATCGGATAGACATAGGAGAGTCCGAGTCCCGCGGAGCATGCGCTCGCCAGCACCCCAGGCAAGCCGCTGGAAAAAACAAGACCCGCCATACCGGCACAACTGAGTAACAATCCTCCCTGCACGAGTTTGATTTCGCCCGCGGCTCGAAGCAAGAGAGGGGCAAGCCATCGACCGAACGTCATCGCAGCATAGAAAACTGACGGGGTCATCACGGCTACCGTGGGCGTCAGTTTGCCGAGACTCTTTGAATACGACGCGATCCATCCTCCAAAGCCATTTTCCATACCCACGTAGAGGAAAAAGAGCGCTGCCAAAACCGTAAAAGACAGCGACTTGGTGCGGACCAGAGGTAGGATCTCTGGCTCGCTTTTTCCGCTGGCAGAGGGCTCCGCAACATCCACCGGCATCAGCGCGATCCCTGCTGCGATTACCAGGGAAACGCCCGAAACCGCTCCGAGGAACAATGGAATCGCGTGATTTCTTGCGGCAGCAGCTATTAAGAACGGGCACGCTACCGCCCCTACACTCCAGAAGAAGTTCAACAGGTTGAGCGTTGCACTTCGCCGTCCAGGGTTGGCATCGGCCACTAGCAGATTGGCGGCGGGAACCGCAAGACCCAGCCCCGCTCCGGACGCTGCAATGCACAAGATGCCCATCCACTTCGGCCCAACCATCAACAATCCAAGGCCGGACGACATCAAAATAAGTCCGGCCTTGATGGCGAATCGATATCCCCACCTCGAGGCCAGCCATCCGGAAACTGCGACCGCGCAAGTCGACGCGATATATTGCGCTGTGAACAGCGCTCCAGCCTGCGCGTAATTCATCGACCAGCGCACGGAGAGGATCGGGAGCATCGGGCCAAGCAACACGGTTGCGATCCCGATCGGAACGAATGATGTGTAAGTCGCCAAGGTGAGCGTGCGCGCTAAGGGCGTGATCGTTAACGTGTTGGCGGCGGACATGCGCGGATGCGCGGCTCCTCAGCACGAGGAAACGGCGCTGCTTGGGATGCTAACAGGAGCCGGGCGCCTTCGCAGTGGATTCGCGAAACACAAGTTCCGGTTCGATCGCGATATCGGTGGGATATTCTTTCCGGTCTTCAATGCGGTCCAGCAAGGCCTGCGCGGCAACTTCGCCCATGCGATTCAGAGGCTGTCGCACGGTGGTCAAGCTGGGACTATGGAAGGCTGCGCCCGGGATGTCGTCAAAGCCCATTACGGAAACGTCATGAGGTACGCGCAGTCCCTGCTCCTGAAGGGCGCGAATCGCCCCAATCGCAGAGATGTCGTTGTAGGCGAACAGTGCGGTAAACGGTTTTTTGCGCGAGAGGAGCTGCTTGGTGAAGGGATAGCCCAACATCGGCGTTGGATCATCCGCATCAATCTGAACTGTCAAATCAGGGTCAATCGTGATTCCAAGTTGCGCGGCAACGCGGACGATGGCATCCCACCGGTCTTGCGCATCGGAACTTACCGGATTGCCTTTCATGAAAGCAATTCGTTCATGCCGCAAATCCTTCAGATGGTTCAGCGCCAGGACGGCCGCGTGGTCGTGGTCGAGCACAATATTGGTGACGCCCTTCAGTTTCTTGTGTCCCGCGATCGCCACCGTTGGCAGCATCGGCGCATCCTGCACGGTAGTGTCGACGGTGATAATCCCTTCCACTCCCCGTTCCGACAAGAGCTGAGAGTACCGGCTCAACAATACAGGGTCATGGCGGTGAACTACCGTTAGAAAGAAATAGTCTCTCTGGCGGAGGAATTGCTCAATCCCGCTGATGATCGACGAACTGTAGGAGTCGCCGATCTCTTCGGCGATCACGCCGATGGTGTAGGTCCGCTTGTTGCGCAGCGTGCGCGCGAAAAAATTTGGCCGGTAGTTGAGCTCCTTCGCCGCCGCACGAATGCGATTCTTCGTTTCCTGCGGAATGGAGCGCGCCGACGGGGAGTCATTGAGGACTGCCGAGACCGTCCCCGGTGTAAGTCCCAGATGCTGCGCAACGGCTTTGAGTGTGACCACCTGCGGCCTTTGGCCGGGTTTCTTCAGTTGCACCATGTGGGTTTAGATCGTCTAGTCAGATTGACCGCTCAATTCGCGCCCATACTAATCACATCACCGAACCTCTGTCAGTGATTGTGCACACGCGATCATTCTCGAGTACTTTGTTTTCTCAACATCACGCTTGTGCGTGACGTTCGCTGTTGGGTTTCGATCCACTCAGGGCAAAGTACAGAATGTACAGATAACAAATGACCGGCAAAAAGAAGGCGTGGTGAATACCAATGCGGTCTGCGATCCATCCTTGGGTCACGGGAATAATCGCTCCGCCCACGATCGCCATGATCATGATGCCGGACCCATCTCCAGTGAGGGGACCCAGTTCGGCAATGCCAAGAGTGAAGATGCTCGGGAACATAATCGAGTTGAAGAAGCCGACCAAAATGATGCTGTACATCGCGACGTGGCCATTGGTTAGCATGGAAACGGCAACCAGCCCGGCAGCGCAGACAGCACAGACGCCAAGAAGGCTGCCGGTCTTCATTTTCTGCAAGAGTGCGGATCCGATGAACCGCCCAACCATTGCCCCTCCCCAATAGAACGCAACAAGGTTCGCTGCGGCCTTTTCGGTGAGGCCCCCGATTTCTGGTTGACTGAAATAGTTCACTAGGAAACTCCCGATTGAAACCTCCGCTCCGACGTAAACGAAGATCGCAATCGCGCCGAATACCAGGTTTGGATGTTTCCAGATTGAATCATTTACTTTCTCGCCCACCTTGTGTTGTGCATGTTCGATCTTCGGTAGCTTGAAACTCCCGATGGCGATCGCAAGCAAAACCAGGGCAATGCCCAACCCAACATACGGCAACTTTACGGTTGCGGCTTCGTGCAACCGATACGCCTGCAGCGCGTCCGGTGCCAAGGCTCGCACTTCCTCCATCTTTCGCGCCGCGGTCAGGATAAAAAGTCCCCCAAAGAAAGGAGCGAGGAAGGTCCCCAGCGAGTTGAACGCCTGCGTCAGGTTCAAACGACTCGAAGCTGTTGCGGGCTTACCCAGGACCGTTACGTACGGATTCGCAGCGACCTGCAGGCAGGTAATCCCTGCCGCAAGTACGATGAGAGCGCCCAAGAACAAGGGATAGGAGGGAACGCTGGCCGCGGGCACAAACAGAAACGCCCCCAAACCCATGATGAGCAGGCCAGCCACCATCGACCGTTGGTAGCCAATCCAATCAATCACCCTGGCTGAGGGGATGGAGAAGATGAAGTAGGCCCCAAAGAATGCGAATTGAATAAGCATCACTTTCGCGTAGTTCAGATCGAAAATCGATTTGAGGTGCGGGACCAGAATGTCGTTGAGGCACGTGAGAAATCCCCACATGAAGAAAAGTGTGGTCACGGTCGCCAGTGCTGCGCCGTAGCCTTGTCCAGAGTCGGGGGCGGTAGCAGTGGACGACGCAGGGGTAGTATTTTGGGAAATGATCGCCATGAGTTCTAGATCCCCTCCTGGGGGGTATGATTTCCGAGAACGCCGCCATCATACATCGGCGCACGCGGATTTGGCGCAATTTTTTTCCACGAGCACCAAGCTTAAGCCCCTACAAAATCGATTCTCTAGCTTGACATGCGAGCGCCGTTGCCGGACACTTCACTCGTTTCCCGCAATCGAATTCCGATCAAGGCCTACCTATGAATAAGCTTCTCATTTTCGCTATTATTTCGACGCTTCTTCTTGTCTGTCCGGTGTTGCTCATGGCCCAAAACGGCAGCACGAGTGTCGTTGTCTTGAATGAACCCGGATTTCCGTCCGCCGACTCGGCATTCCCTTCCCCGCAACAACTGGCCGGGGTATTTTCAACGGCTCGCATGGCAAGCGCTGATCAACTCCCGGAAGCGCTGGCCGCGACTTCCACTCGCCTTTTGGTCCTTCCCTATGGATCGACGTTTCCTGAGGCTGGATGGCCTGCGATCAAACGTTTCCTGGACGGGGGCGGAAACCTGCTGGTTCTGGGCGGTAGGCCATTCACCCGTGCGGCATACCGTGATGCTGGCGGCTGGCACCTACGCGATTACAGCGTCCGATTTATTCGTCCGTTGATGATCGATCAGTATCAGGACACGCCGGGGTCTGAGGGCATGCAATTCCAGACAAACCCCGAACTGACTTTGCAACCCTCAGCATTTTCGTGGAAGCGAGCCTTCAGTCCGGTGATCCGCTTGAGTGCTGTGGATCTATACAAACGCGGCGGCGCGGCAGGTTCCATCGACGCTCGCCTGGATACTCTGGCTTGGGGCGCAAAGGACAGCCGCAAATTGTCTGCCCCAGCGATCCAGGTTGACCACTACCGCAACGGATTCGATGGCGGCCGCTGGATTTTCGTGAACGCGGATCTGCCCTCTGACTTTTTCGACAAGACGAAGCTGGTGCAATCGCTCGTCGACCGCGCCCTGCAAGGCGAGGAGGAATTCACCGTCCGGCCGGCCCTGCCACTCTATTTGCCTGGAGAACCCGTAGAGCTGCAGGTGGTATGGCGTGCCGCTCAGCAAACCGCAACTTCTTTGTCTCTAAAGGTTACGTCCATCAACGAATCACAGCCTTCGGATCGTTCCACTCTGACCGTACCGTTCCAGCGTGACACAGCGGTTCCGCTGCCACCGCCAGCCGGGAAAGGGCTCTACACCGTTGAAGCTCAGTTGATGGAAGGCGATCGTGTGCGAGCGATTTATCACTCCGCGTTCTGGATCCGCGATGAAGCCTATCTACGTTCCGGGCCGCGTCTCACCGTGAACCGCGATTACTTCGAGCTCGACGGCCATCCCCTCGCGGTGGTGGGAACGACCTACATGTCGAGCGAAGTCCAGCGGCTTTTCTTCGAGCATCCCAATGTGTACGTGTGGAATCGAGATCTCGCTCAGATTCACGATGCCGGACTGAATATGATCCGCACGGGCTGGTGGACGGGCTGGGACAAGTTCTGCGACGAGAACGGCCAGCCGTATGAGCGCACACTGCGCACGCTCGAAGCGTATTTAATGACTACTCGCAAGTACGACTTGCCGGTGCAGTTCAATTTCTTCGCATTCCTGCCTGATGTGCTTGGCGGACAGAATGCATTTCTCGACCCCGAAGCAGTGCGCCGGCAGCAGACACTCATTTCCGCTGTAGTGACGCGTTTCCACGACGTCCCGTTTCTCGCGTGGGATCTGATCAACGAGCCCAGCTTCTCCGAGAAGCTGTGGCGGACACGTCCCAACGGTGATCCGATCGAGTTTGTGGCCTGGAATGAATGGCTGAACGCGCGTTACCCGGACCGCGCAAAGCTCGCAGCTCTGTGGAACGTTCCTCCTGACCGGGTCGCAGGAGCGATCTCCCTTCCCAGCGAAGAAGAATTCTCAGCGCGCGGCATGTACACCGGCGTCAATTCCCTCAGGCTTCACGACTACTTCCTCTTCGCGCAGGGATCATTCACGAAGTGGGTTCACTCCATGCGCCAAGCGATTCGCGCCACCGGCTCTCAACAACTCGTCACCATTGGGCAAGACGAAGGGGGAATCCAGGATCGACTGTCTCCCGCATTTTGGGGTGAGGCTGTCGATTTCACCACCAATCACTCGTGGTGGCTCAACGATGATGTGCTCTGGGATTCGCTCGCCGCCAAGCAGCCCGGCCAGACGATGCTGATTCAGGAGACCGGCCTGCAGCGGGAATTGAATCTCGATGAGATCGCGCGTCGCACTCCGGAAAGCGAGGCTGCGCTGCTGGAAAAGAAGATCGCCACTTCGTTCATCCAGGGATCAGGTGCAATTGAATGGCTCTGGAATACGAACTCATACATGACGGAAAGCAACGAGACGCCGATCGGGGCCGTCCGCACCGACTACACCGAGAAGCCCGAGGCCACACTGCTGCGGGCATTCGCCCGGCTTGCACCCGAGTTGCAGCCCCACCTGCGCGATCCACAGTTGCCTCAAATCGCGATCGTGACCTCGCAAGCGGCACAATTCTCGGTGATCGGTGATTTACAACTCGCCGCACAACGCCGCTCCGTGCGTGCGCTTGCCTACTCCGCACACCTTACTCCATACGTAATCGCCGAGAATCAGATCTCGAAGCTCGGCTCGCCGAAGCTTGTCATCTTGCCGTCGCCGCAAACGTTGACCGATGGCGCCTGGTCCGCATTGCTGAAGTACGTCGAGGCTGGCGGCAATCTCTTAATCACTGGCCCGGTCGATCGCGACGAACACTGGCAAATTGTGAACCGTGCGCGCGCACTCGGCCTGGCAGCGCACACCGAACCGCTGGTCTATCACAACGCCGAAATCCGTGCGGGAAACCGTGCCATTCCGCTCTCCTTTGGCCAGCAGCCGCAAAGTTGGCTCGATTCGCTTCGCTTTGACGACGGCTCAACCCTGAAAGAAGTCGCTCACGGCAAGGGCCGCATCTTCTGGGTCGCTTATCCCGTAGAACTTGCAGAGGATTTGCAGCCTACCGCCGACCTGTACTCCTACGTGTCGAGCCGTTTAAACATCACTCCGATGTTCACGACGCAGAGCCCGCTGTCACCGGGGATTCTGGCGTTCCCCATCGCGTTGGCGGACTCCATGCTTTATGTCTTCGTATCCGACGCGGCCGACGACGCCAAGATCGACCTGCGCGATCAGACAACGGGAGCACAAATTGATTTCTCTCTAGCGGCACAACATGCAGCGATCGCCGTCATCGGGAAAGAGGAGAAAAGGGTGGTGGCGAAATACGGCTTCTGAAAGGGCTTAAATTGCAGAGGTTGCGGAACTGATCTTGATTGTTTTGCCGGAGAGCGTGCCCACGATGCGGGCGCGTTGTCCGGCGAGTTTCTTCAGGGCCATCATGTCGCCTTCGAGAGTGTAGGTAGAGTCCGCATCGACGAGGACGAAACTTCCTCCGTCATGCACGCACGTACGAACGCAGACATCAGCGGTTTTTCCGATTGCGGCAGAATGACGAGCCCCACACCTTGAACACGTCACCATGCCTTCAAAAGTCCGCTCTCTTGCCGTTGGCTGCTCTTCCGTTTGCTGCATTTGAGGTTGGACTACCGTGACCGCCGCTCCGGCGACCGCTCCCAGCGTAGCGAACAGAACCGCGAGCGCACATGCGATGAGTGTGCCGAAGACCAGTATCTCGACCCAAATGCGATGCTTTTTCATAGCTTTGCCCCTTAAGAACGCAGCGCGACGAGAAGGATTAGCTTGCTCTGACAAAGGCTGCAATTCGTCTGCCATCGTCGCCTTGCCGACTGTCGACGAGCGTAAGGTCGTGCATCACAAGGGCTAAGAGAGGCATCGCGATAGCGTAAGATTGCGAGGCAATCCACTGAGGACAGTGAAGAATTTTCGGGGATTCTCCATCACTAGTAGCGGGCACTTAGTAGCAGCGTTAATACAGTAAACACCTGAATGTGAGATTTGGAAGCGAGGAACCTGCAACATGAAAAGTCGGTCCATTCTGCATATGTGCGTCGCTCTTCCTTTAGCTATTCTCTTTTTAGTCTTGCTGGAGAGCTCCGTAACGGCACAGGCGACTGCCATGGGTTCAACTCCGCCTGCCCATCTCACTGCTGAACAGGATCATCAGCGCATGATGGACCTTCTGCACATCACTTCCATTCGCAGAGGCGCAGACGGCGATCCGAAATCGCCTAACGCGGCGAACTATGACGAGTCGAAGGTAGCTCCGTACGGACCTCTTCCTGATCCGCTGCTGCTCAAGAACGGAAAGCGAGTGACCACGCCCGAGATGTGGTGGAATCAACGCCGCCCGGAAATTGTCGAAGACTTCGACCGCGAAATTTACGGTCGCGTTCCGAGCAACATCCCCAAGGTGACATGGGAGGTCGTCAGCACCACAAAAGAAACCAACGGCGACGTGCCAGTGATCACGAAGAAGCTAATCGGCCACGTCGACAACTCCAGCTTCCCTGCTGTTTCGGTGAACATCGATCTCACGCTGACAACGCCCGCCAATGCCCGTGGGCCCGTCCCGGTCATGATGGAACTTGGATTAAGCCCGGAAGTTTTGGCGATGCTGATGAAGCGCTTTCCTGACATGATGCACCCCGGACCCGGCCCAACGTGGCAGCAACAGGTTCTCGCCAAAGGCTGGGGATACGCGGAGTACATCCCGACAAGTGTCCAACCTGATAATGGTGATGGACTGTCGTCCGGCATCATCGGACTCGTCAATAAAGGCCAGCCCCGCAAACTCGACGACTGGGGTGTGCTGCGGGCATGGGCGTGGGGCGCGAGCCGTGCACTCGATTACTTCGAGAGCGACAAAGCGGTCGACGCGAAGCAAGTGGGCATTGAAGGGCACTCTCGCTATGGCAAGACAGCTTTGGTCGCGATGGCTTATGACCCGCGATTTGCGATTGGATATATTAGTTCCTCCGGCGAAGGCGGAGCCAAATTGTGGCGCCGCAATTTCGGCGAGCAGATCGGCAACATCGCGGGAACCGGCGAGTATCACTGGATGGCCGGCAACTTCATCAGGTATGACGGGCCCTTGACGGAACAGGATTTGCCTGTCGACGCGCACGAATTGATTGCGCTTTGTGCTCCGCGTCCGGTGTTTATCAGCGCCGGTGCACTCAATGGTGATGGCTGGGTCGACGCGAAAGGAATGTTCTTAGCCGCAGTCGGCGCGGGTCCGGTCTACAAGCTTCTCGGTAAGAAAGATTTGGGGACGTCCGAGTTTCCGCCGATTGAAACCACACTCATCGACGGCGATATCGCATTCCGCCAGCACAGCGGCGGTCATACACCCGGACCGAACTGGCCAACGTTCCTGACGTTCGCGAGCCGTTACATCAAGACTGGCTCCACTGCGAAATAAAGGAAGCGCCGCACTTCTTTACTTGTCTCAGTTCTTGCTTATGAAGTGCGGCGCTGGAGCTTAGGCTCCTTCGGGCGAGTGCAGCACCCGGAAAGTGTTTCCACCATTCGACCACACGAGCAGCAATGCGTCCTGACCTTTGGGAACACTCTGCAATTCGTGCTGGACATCACTCGGGCTCTGAACCTTGTGACGGTTCACTTCGAGAATGACGTCTCCCTGCTGCAACCCCGCGTTGTCGGCTGAACTGCCGGGCTGCACCTGCTCGATCACGACTCCGTGCAGGTCCCGCGGCGCTTGCAGTTGGTCCCGCATCTCGGGAGTGAGATTCCCCAGACCGAGCCCCCACCGCATCTTTCCTTGGCCATCGCCTGAAGTTGTGCTGCCATCGGCGGATCGGCTGCCGAGTTCCTCGAGCGTGACAGGCACTGTCATCGTCTTACCGTCGCGAAGCACAGTCAACTCGATCTTCGATCCCGGTTGCTTCTGACCAACCATGACCTGCAACTCTCCCGCGTCGCTGACCTTCCGGCCATCGATTTCGGTGATTACGTCTCCAATCTGGAGTCCGGCTTTCGCACCTGGCGAATCCGGTTCGACCTGCGTCACCACCCCACCCATCGCCGCAGAGTCTCCGAAAAACTTGGCATTCTCCGGCGTCACGTCGGAAATTCCAATCCCGATGTGTCCATGGCTGACCTTGCCATCGCGAATCAGCGTCTCAACCGTCGGTCGCACGATCTGAGTAGGGATGGCAAATCCCATACCAGAAAACGTGCCCGACGGAGAAATCAGGAAGGTGTTGATTCCGACAACTTCACCTCGAGCATCGACGAGGGGTCCACCCGAGTTTCCGGGATTGATCGCCGCGTCGGTCTGAATGAATTCGCCCGGCTTGCTGGGATTCGTCGGATCAGGATTGGCTCGGTGTAGAGCGCTCACAATTCCACGCGTGACCGTGAAACGGAATCCATAGGGATTCCCAAATGCAAGCACGGTCTGTCCCGGACGCAGTTCTTTCGAATCTCCCCATGGAGCACTCACCATGTCTGTCGCGTCCACCTTGATCACGGCCAGATCTGTCAGCGCGTCTCTGCCGATGAGTTTCGCTTTGAGCACGCGGCGATTGCTGGTTGTGACACGGATGTCAACCGCTCCATCGACGACGTGATTGTTAGTTACGATGTAGCCATCAGGCGAAATTACCACTCCGCTGCCCATTCCGTGCTCGATCTGGGGCCCGCGCTGCATGTGGGGTCCAAAGAATTGTCCAAATGGGCTGGACTGGCCAAAGAACTGTTGCATGTCATCGGGCAATTCCCTCCCCCCGGCTTCCGCCTTTGTCCGTGAAGTGACCGTTACATTGACCACTGCTGGAGTGACTCGCGCTGCTAGAGTTTCCATCGCTTTGTCGAGCGCTAGCAGAGCGCCAACGCTGTCGGTGTCGAGAGGAGCGGCCGTCGGCGCGGCGGCAGAAGCCCTCGCCGCCGCCGGCTTGACGCACTCGTAGGTTACGAACGAGGCGACCAGCGCGAGAGCCATAATTGGCATCGCCAGCCGCCGGATCCATTTTGACTTTTTTTCATTGAACCAGGTTCTTGCATTCATCACTGATGTTCCTCCAAAATTTGTCTTCTCAACTAATTCGTTAGTTACACTGCATAAGCTTGCGTCTGCTGTTCTCTGCCCTTCCTTCCTACGTTTTTCGCGGAGTTCGAACGATCGGCGGGACCGATTCGCGCAGGATGGTCACCCGAAACATCTGTATCTGAAACGCGTGCACGTCCGGCGAGGGAGCGTTGCCTTCAATTACAAAGAACACCGTCTCGGTATAAGGCACAACCGTAGACCGAGCCTCAGTCAGGTGGACCATTTCATCCGCTCGTGGTTTCGTGATCGTGGTCCGGAGTGCTGCCGATCGAGCTAGTCTTCTCGATGGTGTGCCGTCCGTGGAGCGCAGCTTCACCGGTTGCGCGGGCGGGACTGTGCGGGCGCCACCGAACTCCGCTCGCGCACTCGGGAGATTCGCCGCGATCAAAGTCTCGTTCGCATGCCCCGGCGCTTGACTGTCGAATGCAATCAGCTTGGGGCCTCTGGCAGACCACATTCCGCACGCGATGACGAATGCACCCACAACGGACGCTGCCAACTTCCAGCCCCAGGGATTTCCCGTTCTTCGATTCGTATCGAGAATCTTCGCCACCCGCAGCGATGTGTGCCCCACTTTGCCTAACGCAGCCTGAGCCAGTGCGAGGCTGCGCTGCATGAAACTCTTTTCCGCCAGATGGGCCAGGCACTCGGCATAAACCCGCGGACTTCCGGTTTCCGCGAGCACTGCCTCGTCACATGCCATCTCCCGTTCCAGCGCAATCTTCTTCTCGATCCACCAAACCGCAGGGTGAAAGAAGAAGACCGCTTGAATGACTTGCTGCGCAAGATTGGTCCAATCGTCCCAGCGGCGCAGGTGCGCCAGTTCGTGCAACAAGACCTGGTTCAACTCCGTCGGAGTAAGTTCCTGCATCGCCCAGCCGGGAATGACGATGGCAGGTTTCAGCAGGCCAACTGCGGTGGGAACGCGAACATCCTCCGACGTGCAGAGTTCCACCTGACGATTCGCTCCATACCGTTGAAGCGTTTCTCGGTTTTGCATATCAAGGGACTCGAGATCCACTGGAGCGCACCTCGCGCGGAGGATGTGCAAACGCCACAAAGCGGCAGCAACCCTTATCACCAGACAAGCCGCGATCGCCATCCACACGATCACGATGTACATGGCCCAGCGATCCGGCAATGTGATCATCGATCGGCTCGAGATCATGGACCGGCTCGAGGAAGAGATAGCCGCTGCCCCACCACGCATCCACCATTCGCCGCTGATCAGCGGAAAGATGCTGATGCCAACAAGCGCTGAAAACCACACGGCAAATCGCGTCCCGGCATTCTGACGTGCGGTCCGCAAGACCAGCGCAGTGATCACCGCAAATGCTGTTCCCCACGCCAGAGAATCGGCCATTCGTGAGGCCAGGAAGTGCGCGACATCGTGCAGGGCAGGAGTCATCGCGATTCTCGCTCGCTCCTCTCCAGCAGCTCGCGTACGCGAACTAACTCGTCGCGGTCGATGTCCTTGTCTTCCAGGATGTTCTGCACGAGCAGCTCGTGCGAATTCTCAAAGAACCGGCTGAGCAGGTGCCGCACCTCAAAGCGGGTCGCGTCTTCGCGCCCGACTTTCGGCAAATAGACGTGAGCTCTCCGGTCTTTCACGTGCTTCACGTAGCCTTTTGTCT
>Ga0335078_10006272_pt1 | contig 17603 bp, 10 predicted proteins | sample Lox_Sample_32_FD_206711 | JGI IMG/M metagenome (GOLD analysis project Ga0335078, IMG submission 206711) | Soil microbial communities from Loxahatchee National Wildlife Refuge, Florida, United States - Lox_Sample_3.2 | ecosystem: Environmental > Terrestrial > Soil > Wetlands | place: USA... | reverse complement strand
TCGCACCTGCATCACAAGCCTTTTGAGGTTACACGCGAGTAGGTTCTTGAAGAGGAGAGATGGCGTTGAATCAAGTTCCCGTTACTTATAAGAGCCCGCTGCATGAGATGACGCAGACCACGCCGACTTGTCTGTGGAATGATTCCGCGTCACTGCAGGAATTGACTTACTCGATGGATCACGGGGCGGTGGGCGCGACATGTAACCCAGTTATTGCCTTGGGCGTGCTAAAAAAGGAACCGACACTTAGAACACAGATTTATTCTCTTAGTCAGCAGATACCTGCCGCAACAGAAGGAGATATTGCCTGGCGGTTGGTTCAGGATATCTCGATCAAAGGTGCGGCGTTGCTGAAGCCTATCTTTGATCGTGAAGGTGGGAAAAACGGCCGACTGTCGATCCAGACTGATCCGCGCCTCTTTCGTGACACCAAGGCCATCGTCGAGCAAGCGGTCCGCTTCAGCAGCCTCGCGCCGAACATGATCGTTAAGATCCCCGCGACGGCGGCGGGGATTCCTGCGATGGAGGAAGCGACGTATCGCGGGATCAGCATCAACGCTACAGTATGTTTTACCCTTCCGCAGTGCGTTGCCGTGGCTGAGGCAGTAGAGCGAGGATTGATGCGGCGCGAACTTGAAGGCAAAAAGATCGCCGACATGGGCCCAGTGTGCACGATTATGGTGGGGAGACTCGACGACTGGCTGAAAGTGCTGATCGAGAAAGAAAACGTCGCGATCGATCCCGGATACACCGAGTGGGCGGGAGTAGCGGTGTTTAAGAAAACATACCAGCTTTTTCAAGAGCGGAGATATCGAATCCGCTTGCTGTCGGCGGCTTTTCGCAATCACATGCACTGGAGCGAGTTTGTGGGGGGAGATGTCGTGATCTCGCCTCCACATTCGTGGCAGGTGCGTTTCAACGGCAGCGATGTTCCGGTGCGCAATCGAATCGATGTTGCCGTCGAAGCGAAAGTACTGGAGGGGCTCCTGGGCAAGTTCGGGGATTTTCGACGGGCGATTGCAGAAGATGGACTATCGATCCGTGAGTTCGATGCGTTTGGCCCAACCCGCCGTACTTTACGCCAGTTCATGGAGGCATGCCACGCCCTGGAGGTGTTAGTGCGCGATGTTCTGGTGCCGAATCCTGATGTTGGCTGAGCAACTTTGATCCGAAGCACAAGTCAGAAACAGGACTCATGGAGGAGGTCGTTCGTGGGAAAGTTAGCGATCACAGGCGGTGAGGCCTTACGGAGAAAGTCATTCACCCAGTGGCCTCTGGCGATGAAGGAAGAGCGCGAAGCGGTGGAAGACGTCCTGGCCAGCTCCCTGTGGGGCGGGCAACCGTTTCCGGGAAAATATGCGACGGTCTTTGCGAAGAAGTTTGCGCACCTTCACACTGCTAAGTACGCGCAATGTGTCAATACGGGAACAGTTGCCATCCAGGCCGCGTTGAGGGCAATTGACATTCAACCGGGCGATGAGGTGATCGTGCCCGCGTATACGTGGGAGGGTACGGTTGGGCCCGTTCTTCTAGTGAATGCGGTCCCGGTCTTTGTGGACGTCGATCCCGAGACCTATTGTCTGGACGCAAAGCTGGTCGAGAAGGCGATCACGCCCAGAACCAAAGCGATACTTCCCGTCCACCTGGGGATGCGCTTTGCGGATATGGACGAGCTGTTGCGCATCGCCGCCAAGCACAATCTAAAGATCATCGAGGATTGCGCCCACGCGCATGGAGGAATGTGGAAGAACAAGGGCGCCGGTTCGATGGGGGATATAGGTACCTTCAGCTTCCAATCAAGCAAGCTGATTACTTCCGGAGAAGGTGGCGCCGTTATCACGAATAACCTCGAATACATGGAGAAAGTGCAGAGCTATATCAATGCTGGACGCGCCAGTGTAACGGACACGTTTCATCATCGGATGATCGGGTTCAACTACAGGCTGGGGGAATTTCAAGCAGCGGTTCTGTGCGCGCAAGTGGATCGGCTGCCGCAGCAGGCCAACGTGCGTGAGGAGAACATGAAGTATCTGGAGAGCCAGCTACAGGGCACGAAGGGGATCCGGTTGTTGAAACCCGAGCCTCGAATTACACGGTTGGCTCCGTATGGATATGTGTTGAAATATGTTGAGGAAGAGGTCGACGGGATTCCGCGGGCTGCGTTTGTGGGGGCGCTTCAGTCGGAGGGAATACCATGCGATGGCCTGTTCTATGAACCGGTTTACAAGAGTTCGTTATTTCCGGTAAGAGCGTCGGATTTTCCGGCCCTGAGCTGGAACCGCGAGCGTCCGCTGGACCTGAGAACCATGTATTCCTGCCCGGAGTCGGAGCGCGCGGGATACAAGGAAGCGGTGTGGTTCATGCATCAACTGTTCCTGGGGTCAAAGCAGGATGTAGACTCGATTGTCGATGCTATCCACAAGGTGTTGGCGAGTCGCGAAGAGTTGCGCAACCTGGATCACAAGGCGATTCGGAATCAGCGGCTAAGCCGCGCGGACCGGGAAAGCTAACAGGCAATTTGAAAACCAACAAAGTCTGAATTTATGCCTTCGGCCAAATCAAATCACCGATCGAGGGCGACCAAAGCAGCAAGTATCTATGACGTCGCGCGCAAATCACAGGTATCAGTCTTTACAGTTTCAGCGGTCATCAACAATAAGAGCCACGTAGGAAAGAAGCTGCGCGATCGGGTCGAAGAAGCTATCCGGAGGCTCAACTATCGGCCGAACCTCGTCGCCCGTAGCCTAGCTAAGCAGCGTACACACACGATCGGAATGATCGTGTCGGACATCGCGAACCCATTCTTCCCACTCGTAGTACGAGGCGCGGAAGACGCAGCGCAAGGCCATGGCTACAACCTGTTGCTTTGCAACAGCGACGATAGGCTAGAGAAGGAAGAGAAGGAAATTGAGTTACTGCTTTCCAAGCGGGTGGATGGAATTCTGCTGACAAAAGCTGCTGGCGACTTCCGGCCATCACTCCAACAGATGATCAAGGAAGTGAACGTTCCCTTTGTGCTAGTGATGCGGACTTACCCGAAACTCACCAAAGACGCTGTCATTTCTGATGATTATCAAGGCGCTTATGATGCTGTGTCACATCTGGCTCGTGCGGGATGCCGGCGCATCGGGTTGATTAGCGGTCCACTGAAAATCAGTAATGCGATTGCGCGGTCGCAAGGATTCCGGGATGCTTTGAAGTCGCAGGGATTGCCTTTCGAGAAGGCTCTGGTGATTGAAGGTGATTACCGCATCGAGTCGGGGTTTCGTGCCGGGCATGCGTTACTTTCGCATCAGCCGGATGGAATTTACGTTGCGAATCACCTAATGACCGTAGGCCTGTTACAGGCCGCGGAAGAGATGGGGTTGAAGTGCCCGGACGATTTCGCTTTAGTAAGTTTCGATGATTACCCGTGGCTGGGAGTATTTCATCCGAAGCTAACGACGGTAGAGCTTCCGAAGCGGCAGTTAGGGCGCGAGGCCGTCGAGTTACTGATTCGAAGGATCGGCGGCAGTACGGAGAAAGCCGTCGTGCGAAAGCTGCAACCGGAATTGCGCATTCGAGAATCGTGCGGGCTGGCCCTGCATGTATCGAGAGGGGCGGCCTCTGCAATCGCGAAGTAAGCTCGCTGGCGTTCCGTGACAAGAATATTGGCCGGTTTGACGTCGCGATGGATGATTCCTTTTACGTGGGCAGCGTCGAGCGCATCAACAATCTCGATTGCCAGCGAAAGAATCGTTTCGAGTTCCATGGGACGGCCGGCGATCCAGTGCTTGAGCGTCGCGCCGTCCAGAAACTCCATCGCAATGTGGGACTGCCACCGCTCTTGCCGATTTCGTAAATGGTGCAGATGTTTGGATGGTTCAGCTCGGGTTGGGTCTTATCTCGTGGGCGACGCCGGGGGGGCTGGTGGCCTTCGCTTGGAGGAAATGGTCGAAAGCGCGGCGCAACGGCAATGCGGTAGGGGACCTGATTGACAACCCCGCATTCCTCAGCGGTCAGATTCTTGCAACTGTCTCGTGCCGCGCGTTTATTCCAGTCAACATATTCGCTGCGGCTAGAATCGATCAGCCTCGGCAGGTGCTCAACCTAAAGGCATGGCGCCTTACCGTAGATCCCCTGCGTACCACTGACTACCTGATGGTAACCTCCGCCAGCAGGGGCAAGTGCTCCGAGGAGTCACCGACGTAGACAATGAACTTACCCGGATCGACCCTCCAGTCTCCCGACTCAACACTCCAATATGCCAGTGAGCGGCGATCCAGGGTAATGGAAATATCCTTCGTCTCACCCGGTTCCAGCATGACGCGCTCGAAACCCTTCAACTCCTTCTCGGGCCGCAGGACGGTAGCTGAAGGATCGCCGATGTAAACTTCGCAGACCTCGGCACCGGACCGCTGGCCAACGTTCTGAACTTTGAAAGTCACGGTGATCGGAGTGCCGGGGCCGGCCTCTTTGGGTTTAACGCTCAGGTTGGAAAAAGCAAACTGCGTGTAGGAGAGCCCATAGCCAAAAGGATATAGTGGCGCTGGCTGGCCTTGATGGCCATACGCCCGGTAGCCCAGGAAAATCCCTTCCCGATAGTGCACGTCATGTGTTCCCGGCTCCTCGTAGTAGTTCTTGTAGGTGGGATCGTCCTCGACCCGCCGCCACCAGGTAATCGGCAATTTGCCAGAGGGATTCACTTTGCCCGTCAGCACTTCGGCCAAGGCGCGGCCGCCTTCCGATCCCCCATACCAGCTCTGGATAAACGCGGGTACTCGGTCGATCCAGCCGCTCGTATCCACGCTCCCACCCGCGGTCATCACCAGAATGGTATGCGGGTTCGCGTCAAGCACCGCCTTGATGAGTTCATCCTGACCGGGAGACAGACCGTAAGTTCGGTCGTGCCCCTCGCCTTCGGTGTCTTCATTGAAGCCGACCGACAGCACTACAACATCGGACATGGCAGCGATTTTCTTGACATTCGGCTCGAGCATCTGACCCACGGGCAGCGCACCGAGCCCGGCACGGATTTGCTCGGTGTCTGGCAAGTAGTCAAAGCGCACCGCCGCCGGCTGGCCGGCCGGAAGGTCGACATCGGCCGCCTGCGGCACCTGTCCTTCTTGATGGGTTTGCTTCAGCATGAGCTTGCCATTCACGTAAAGCGAATACTCGTCCCCACCCACTGCTGCGGCGATAAAGCGCTGCGCCCCCGATGTGTCCGACGTGTAGTATCCCGAACAGCGATAGCCGTGTTTTGCCGAGGAAGATGGTGCCCACTGATCGCCGCCCCAAAAATTTATAGTCCAGACGGTGTGCTCGCTGAGCGGCTTGCCGGTGAAGCTGGCATTGGCGAATTCCTCGCAGTTAAGACCGAATTGTTTCCCTTTCGCGTCGGTTGAGAAGTAGGGGGTCTGAAAGATGGCAGGTAGTTCTCTGACACCGCGGTTCCAGTAAACCTTCGCGCCAGGGGAGAAAGCATCACTCAGCCCAGTCGCGAAACTGACAGGATCGAACGGCGTAACGTGACCACTGCCGCCGGCCGAAGCGACTGCAGGATAGGCATCCGGACCGATGACGGCGATGGAATGAATATGGCTCATGTCGAGCGGAAGCAGATTTCCCTCATTCTTCAGCAGCACCATGCTCTCCTCCGCCGAACGGAGGGCGACCGCGAGCGAGTCGCGATCGTAGAGAGGAATGTTCACGTCGGTCTGATCATGATCGATGAAGCCGTACTCGACGGCAATCCGAAGAATGTGGCGGACTTTTTCGTCGATGGTGGCCTCGGAGACAGTGCCAGCCTTGATGGCGGGCATAAGCTGCTCCGCAGTCAAGAAATGCGCTGGGGTTTCAAGATCGAGCCCGGCATTCGCGGCGGCCACGGCATCATGAGTGGCGCCATAATCAGACATCAGGATGCCGCGGAATCCCCAATCTTTTCTGAGGACATCGAGGTTCAGAAATTTGTTCTGCGTGGAATGCTCACCATTGACCAGGTTGTAGGAATCCATCACGGAACCAACGTTTCCCTGCTTGACCGCAGCTTCGAAAGCCGGCAGGTAAATCTCACGCAGCGTACGGGCATCAACAATCGCGTTTTCTCCATTGCGGTCGTACTCCGCATTATTTGCGGCATAGTGTTTTACCATGGCGACCACATCCTGGCTCTGCACGCCCTCAATGTAGCGGACCGCGATTTGCCCGGCCAAGTAAGGATCTTCGCCAAAATATTCAAAGTTGCGGCCGTTCATCGGTGCCCGATAGATATTCACGCCAGGACCAAGAAGAAAATGCACTCCCCGGGCGCGGGCATCGCGGCCGAGCGCTACTCCAACTTGCCTGGCAAAGTTCATATCCCACGAGGCGGCTAGTCCGATGCCGATCGCGTATGCCATGCTTGGGCCCCAGGTGCGGACGCCCACGGGTCCATCGGACATTTTGAGGCTCGGTAATCCGATCTCCGGAATTGGGTGGAAGAACGAACCGTCCAAGCTTATCCCCAGCAACGCAATCTTCTGACCGAGATTCAGCTTGCTGAGCAGGGCGTCCACCCGACTCTCGACCTCGGAGGGGGAAAGCTTTTGTTGGGCCGGCGGTCCGGCCGCGAACCCGGCTGTAGAGTACGCGATCATCAAGACTGACACGACGAGTAGAGTCATTAGGCTCCACAAATGCTTGCCTCTCAGGGTGGAACGAAAAATGTCCATTGCCGACGCGTTCTTCGGGATCTCAAACGAAGCATTCGGGGCGCTCTGTTGCCTGTGCGCGGAACCAAGGAGCAGACACAGCAGTGCGGGAGGTACGAACATCCTGAAAACGTGCGCTAGTAAACGTGAACGAATATTCATAGGAGCCACCGTGAATCATTTGCGTCGCTTAGAAGATTACGCTTGAATGGCAAATCGCGCTGCAACTCTTGCACAGAACGATGATTTCCGCTAGCAGGCGATTTGACTCATTGAGAATTGGCTGGCTGGGGTCGATAAGTTGAGGATTTGCCGATCCTTAAGGCTCATAATGTTTTGGGTCGTGATTGAACATCACATCGGCCGGTCGAATTTGCGTGCCACGATGGGCGAACCTCAAGTTTCGATCCATCAAGTAGTGCGGGCCCATGCCAGAAACACTTATCTCAACAACACGGCGAGACGAGCGGCAGTTGAGCGACGCGCATTTCGCAATGCGTCTTTCTTTGATTGTTGGGTTGGCAATGCTGTTCGGAAAGACAACTGTTTATCTCATGACGCATTCGACTGCCATTTTTTCGGACGCAGCCGAGTCAGTCGTCCACGTGATTGCCGTAGGATTTGCTTGGTTTAGTCTTCGCCTCAGCACCAAATCTGCTTCCCCGCAATTCCTTTACGGTTACGAACGGATTACTTTCTTCTCCGCAGGATTTGAAGGTGCAATGATCGTGGTAGCCGCAATCGCCATCCTTTATGAATCGATCCATAGGTGGATCGCAGGGCTCCAGCTGGAGCACTTGGGAGCAGGCACAGCGTTGATACTGCTGGCCGGTATGCTGAACGCGGGTCTCGGTTACTACCTCATACGAATTGGTCGGCGGACCAATTCCTTGATTCTCGAAGCAGATGGCAAACACGTTTTAACCGACAGCTGGACCAGCTTCGGTGTTGTGGGAGGATTGGCACTTGTGCTTCTGACACGCTGGAAACCGTTCGATCCGCTAGTGGCGATTGCCGTTGCCGGAAATATTCTTTGGTCAGGAGGACATTTGGTCTGGCGCTCGGCGGTTGGACTGATGGATTATTCCGATCCCGAGGCTGGTCGTAGGATTCGCGAGAAGTTGGATACGATTTGCACGGAACTAGCCATTCAATACCATGGCGTCCGCTTCCGAACTACCGGCTATCGCCAGATCATCGAGATACATCTGTTATTCCCGCATCTCACCTCGGTCAGCGAGGCCCATCGTCTAGCGACGATCGTGGAGGATCGTTTGCCGACCGAACTGGGAATGCCAGCTGAAGTCACGACGCACTTGGAATCGTTGGAAGATCATGCCGAGGTCCACCGCGAGCAGCACTACACGGGCAAACCCGAGTAGGCCCATCGAACGGCACAAAGTGCCCTGTACCTAGGCGTCAATGATCTCGTGCTCGATAAGCAAGACAAGAACATCTATGCCGTGACCGACGGCGATCCCTCGGTATTCTTAGGATCCCGATTAAGGACGATGGACGGCCGGTGAACCGGTGCCATTGCCTTACGGATTCTCAGCATTCGATGGGATCGAGTTGGACGCCGAAGGCAACATCTACGTATCGGAGATTTTGCTCAAACAGATCTGGGTCCTTTCGCCCGACGGTTCGCAGCGCATCCCGATAGCCACTAAGCAGAACGCGCCGCTGGGCAACAACACTAGCCTGGTCTTGAGAGTAGATGTTCTCTGTACAGCCAACCTTGGCTTCACCCACGCGAAACCCGAGGAAGCAGACCGAACGGTGGTCTGCATGAAGGGTTCCCCCCTGCCGAAATAGTTGGATTATGGAAGAGTAGCCGACGATACGGGAGGAATCCCGGGCAACTTGAGTATTCCTGTCGAGTGAATCTGAAGGCTGACTGGGTTCCCGTTGAATTTGACGGAGGCCAGTGATTGACGTTGAAACTGTTGTGGGCTAACTGCTGAAACTTGTTGCGCGTTGTTGAGTTGGAACGCTCTCGCAGTCTCAAAATCGCGCCATTAGATTCCGCCCGAGTTCCGCACAAATCGTGCAAGTCATTGGGAACCGAGGTACAGCGCGGTTTGTTAAGAGGCCAAAACCGGATCCCGCCTTGATTCAGCCGGCTTCGCCACGCCGGCGGGTTGCAGGCGGTCCCTCATCAACTGCTCCCCGCGTGTGAACAGCTCCTCCTTGGAAATCTTGCCGGCATCGACATCGGCTAAGATCGATCTTTGGGCCGCGTAGTCTTTGTTTGCGATGCCCGCTTTGCTCTGCAGCATCCGCCACGCTTTACGTCGCTCGACGCAGAACAGTACAAGCTGGCGCGAGATCGCCCGGTAATCGACGTCTCCTTTCGCGCTCTGGACCTTGATGTAAACGCCGAAGTCGGGGACGTAGGAGCGGTGTTCGGGGAGCAGGCAGCGGCGATACACCACATCTTGCTGCGTAATGCGGACGAGCATGTTTTCCAGCGGGATCAGCTTGTCTGCCTGCTCCTTTTTGATCTGCTTGAAGTGGCTGCGGAATCTGGCCTCGGTAAGGCACCAGTGGGCGACGGTATAGCGCGAAACCTCTTCCGTGCTTTTCACCTTCGACTCGTACCAATCCTTGTCGGGCGAGGGATTGCCCTTGAGATCGAGTGTTTCCTGATAGGTTTCGCCGAGCCGCGGATTGAAGACGAACTCCGGCGCGCCCCGCGAGTCGCGCACGCGCTGGGCCTGAGCCAGGGCCATGTCGTCGGCCACTCCATGTTCCGGCTGACAGGTCGTGAAGCATTGCAGGAACGCGGTTCCACGATATTCGAGACCGTCGAGAATGGCACGGTAGAACTTGGGCGCGTTGGCCATTGAGATTTGGGCGACGAAGGGCGATCCGTGTCCGGCCAAGAACGTCTCGGCAACGGTCTTCTTCTCCACGCTTTTGCCCTGCGTCGCGGCTCCGAACACGTTCATGTCGCTGCCGCCCAGCATCGGCGTCGAATCGGAATTTTGCCCGCCCGTGTTGGAGTAAAGCTGAGTGTCGAGCATGAGCACTTTGACGTTGGGACGATTCTGCAAAATCACTTTCGAGGTATTCTGGTAGCCGATGTCGCCCATGCCGCCATCGCCACCGACCGCCCACACCTTCGGCAGCTCAAGCACTTCCTGATCGGTCATCAACGCGTCGCTGAAGTGCGCAAGCTCGTAGTACTCGCGCGGCGTGATCACATTTTTTTCGCGGCCGAGCAGTGCATCGGCAAGTCGCTCAGGAATCACGGAGCGGCGGGCATGATCGACAATGAAGCTTTCCCCCATGAGCCAGGCGACCGTGACGCCGTCCTGGAAGAGCGAGTTCATCCAGGGATAGGGGTGCGGGTTGTTGGGCGGCGTAGACCCGTAAACGGTGTTACAGCCGGTGTGCGCGCCCATCGCCATGACGCACATCCCGTTGGCCAGGCGCCCGTCGACTGACTGCAAGTCTTTGTGATTGAAAGCCTCTTGCAGCAGAACAGCCACGATCGCGTCGATCAGTTCCCGGTCTGAGATCGCTCCATGGCGCGTGATGCGGGCCTGGGTGTCTTTCTCATCCTCACCGCCCAACCCCATCAGCAAGTGCGCCACCGCTTGCCGCAGCAGGTCGTATTCGTCTCGATTTCTCGCTTTGAGCGCGGCCAACTTCTGGACGCCTGATTTCTCCAGTTCGGCTGCCTTCGCCTGAAGCCGGTCGGCTTTGGCGTGATAGAGGGGTCGCATGTAGGCCTCGGTTACGGCCGCGATGGCCCGCAGGACGCTTTTCTCGCCACAGCCCGCGCAAGCGCCGTCGCCGGAAACAAGGGCGTCATAGTTGTGCCGGACCATCAACATATTGCGGAGTGTGGCCGTCTTGGAGTCCTGTGGTCGTTGATCGTTGTACAGGCCGAGATATTTTTGGGGTGTATCGGGAAGAAGATTCAGGAACGCAGTCCCGGTCTCGTGTTCGCCATTGACCGCCGCGGTCTCTTCCACCATCTTCAACGCCTCATGCTCGCCGCACGCCGTCACACAGGCGGCACAGCCTTTGCACAGATCGCTGACGAAGATCGAGAAGATCCCGCCACCGCCCAGAGCTTTTCTCTCCGGGGTGGAGAAGATTGCATTCACTTTCTGAAAAGCCATCGGAACCTTACCGGTGATGGCGAAGAATTGGCGCTTGGCTTCCTCGGAGAATCCGTCAACTTCGTTGGTGACTTGGCGAAGGATCTGCGGCAGCGGCATGGCCGCATTTTTTGCGACGGCATCCCGCATCAACTGGCGGGTACGCTGCTCGATCTCGGGCAGGGAGGTCAGCATCTTTAGGCGCTCGCCGGGATCTGTCACGTAACGCGCGACTGCAGTGTGCAGGATGGTTGCCAGATCCTGAGAACAGTTGGGCATCGCCGTGTCGGGACAGACGACAATGCATTCCATGCACTGCGTGCAGTTCTCGGCGATGAAAAGGGGCGTCTCGCGGCGCGCGACATACTTGGACGCGGTGTCGCCCGTGCCCGCGGCCATGACCCCGACCGAGGCATAGGCCGTGGACGGCTGATTGTAGCCGAGACCCGCGCGGAACGCGGCGTTGAAGGTCGCGACTTCCGTCACCGGCGTGCGTTCGTGCTGGGTGGCAGGAATGGGAACGGAACGACGTCCGGCGCGGCAGTCGCCGCCGTCCTCACCGCTGATGACGGGCAGCAGCGCTTCTCCGCGCAACGTCGACCGATCGGGAGCCTCCATTTCGCCCACTCGAATCTCGCGGACGCGCTCGAAGCCCTGCGTCATCACTTCCATGTTCGATTTGACCACCGCATCGCCGAACCGCCCAAACTTTTCCACATACTGATGGTGGACGACCTCGCGGAACTGCTCCGGGGTGATGCGGAAATCCGCAAGCAGCGGCGAGACCCGGAAAAACGCGCCCAGAAAAGCGTTGCCCTGCATGCGGAGTTGAAGGTCGGCACGATCGGTAGCCTGGCGCGCGATCTGGAAGCCGGGCAAGGTGAAGACATGGATCTTCTTGTCGATAATCTGCCGGCGCGCCCACAACGGCAGCCGCTCCCAGGCCTGCTCACCTTCCTCGTCGGATTCCCACACCAGACAGCCGAACGCGGACATTCCGTCGAGCGGGTTGGTATGCGTGAACGCCTTGGGATCGCAGCACAGTACGACGTTGACGTGACGAAGGTCGCAATTCACGCGGATGCGCTCCGGCGCGGCGACCAGGAAGTAAGCGGTGGGAGCGCCTTTCTTTTCCGATCCATACTTCGGATTGGCGCTGACGTGAATAATCTCTTTCGGATTGCCCAGTTCATCGACAATCTTGTCGCGCTCGTAGAGCAGGTCATTCAGATCGCCAATAATTGCGCCCAGGTTCTTTCCGGTCGTGATCGCACCCCAGCCCCCGATGGAATGGAAACGCACAGCGACCGCACCCTCGGGCAGAAGCGACGGCGTGTCATCCGACTTCACTGCATACGGATGATCGACGCCCAGCACAAAGAACGACGTTCCGTCCGCCGCTCGCTTGCCGTCCTGGCGGGAGCAAGCGCCCGTGGCGAATTCGTAGGCGCCGAAGATATGTTCGGGCCGGAAATCGCGCGATCCGAGACCGTAAATACCAGAGAACAGGCGCGGCATCTGGCCGGCGGTAATCGCGGGCAGTTCGTCGGGGACCGGGTTGCCATCGGTCCGCAAGGCCTTATTGAGCGCAGTTCGTATGTCGCGCCCCATGGGATTATCGCCGGCCATCGGTTCATCGGTGCGTTCGAGGACGATGACATTCTTCTTGCCCGCGAGCGCCGTGACGACGGCCGCTTCGGGGAACGGCCGAATGACATTGAGGTGAATCGACCCCACTCTGGCGCCTCTGCGCTCGCGAAGATAGTCGACCGCGGCTTCGATGTTCTCGGCGGCCGATCCCAACGACACGAACACAGTGTCCGCATCGCCGGTCTTGTATTGCGTAATCAAGCCGTAATAGCGGCCGGTCAGCCTACCGAATTTAGCGTACGCTTCTTCGAGGAAGCGCAGGATCGGCTCGGTAAAGTTGTTCCGGCGGGCCGCTACGCCCTGCATGTAGTGTTCCTGATTTTGCACGGGTCCGAGCAGCACAGGGTTGGCGAGATCGATCATGCGCGGCACCCGGCGGCGCGTCGGGCCGAACAGGATGCGCTGGCTCTCGGTCGGACATTCGATGATGTCGTCGGGGGCGCCGAGAAACTCGCGGATGAGTTCCGACTCGTGCTTGTAAAAAGTTCGCTCCAGATGGGAAGTAAGAAAGCCGTCCTGGCAATTCATGCCGGGCGTCAGGCTCAGTTCGGTCACGCGCCGCAGGATAAGTGCCTGGTCGGCGGTTTGCTGAGCGTCTTTGCCGAACAGAATGATCCATCCGGTGTCGAGCGCGCCGTAGACATCATCGTGGCCGCAGTGCACGTTGAGTGCGTGCTTGGTCAGCGCCCGAGCGACGACCTCCAGCACCATCGTCGAGCATTTTCCGGGGGCGTGATAATACTGTTCGACGCCGTACAGAATTCCCTGGCCGGAGGTGAAATTCACTACCCGTTTGCCACAGACTGAGTGTGCAATGGCTCCGCCCTGAGCGGCGTGCTCTCCTTCGGCTTCCACGGCCAGAGTGCTGCGGCCAAAAACATTCAGCCGCCCTTCGGCAAACGACTGCTGGTAGAGTTCGCCGCCTTCCGTCGAAGGAGTGATGGGATAAAACACACCGGCATCGGCAATGCGTGTTTCTGTATGGTACGAGACCAGCTGATTACCGTTTGCGGTGACTCGTATGCCAGGGTAGCAAGGTGCGGTAGTCATAATGTCCTCCGCTAACGTCTACTTCGCGGTGAGCTGTCATTAGAAATACCTTCACGACGCGGATGATTACCCGCGGGATCTGACTGAGTTTCCGTTCCGTTTCGTTGCCGAACCTGCCTTGGGCACCTTCCCTGCGGTTAGAATGGCCAGTTCGTTTTCCGTGTCCCCCTGATTGGAAGAATAGAGAAAGTCTTCGATTTCATCGATTCGTTCGCTGGCGTCATGGTAACCAATCGCAATGAGGTCTCGCGTGTAGCTGGGCGTGAACAGCAGATAACTCATTAGATCTGCACAGGAAGCCGCGTCTCGTCCCAAACTGGATACAAAGTACTGGATCAGAGAGGGCATGTCTCTCTGGTGCTGCTCCGCCAGATCCGATAAATTGACCGAAGGCGTGATGATGAAGGTCCCCAATGGCCGTATCTTTTCATGTCCTTCAATACCAAGCTGATTGATGTGGCCATCGTTGAGCAACTGATTCAAATGTTCAAGGTGCTCGATGTCAGTTGCGAGATGATCCAGAAACATAACGTTCAAGAGAACCCCCAATACCTGCGCGAGCGAAGGGTTTCTCTCATCTGTGCTTTCCTCTTGACTTTCTCTATTTCCGCAGCGGACGCCGATCGCGAAAACCTTCTCCGCCCCCAGGCGGATCACCGGGCTGAGCGGCTGTTGCAGGCGCAAACAACCATCACCGAAGAAGGCTGACCCACGCAGCGTTTTGAGCTTTACCGGCTGGAATACCAAAGGAATAGCCGTGGACGCGCAAACGTGGTCGACGGTAATCTTCGTCGCCACCGTCACCAGCCGGATCCGGTTCCACAGGGGATGGCCCTTCTTTCCCTGAATGAAGAGATAGCTTTTCCCCGAGTTATAGTTGGTCGCGGAAATAGCGAGAGCGTAAAGATGCCCACGCTTGATGTTTTCCTGGATCCGGTTGCAGTCAAGGTGCTTATCGAGAAAATGGCGTAAGGGAGCGGCATCTAACAACGATCGGGCATGGCCTCCCCCCAGAATCGCCCCAAAGGAGAGATCGAGTATCCAGGTCATCGAATTACGCGCTTGGGACAAGAGGCCACAGTGAAAGATTTCGGAGGGGTGGAGAGTCGCCCAGGCTTCTGCAACCATCCGGGTTGCCAAAGCAAAATCGTCGCAACCTGTGGCCAGACCAGAACCATTGATCGCTCCCGCGGAAGCGCCTCCGATGATCGGAAAAGGATTACCGTGTGTTCGGGCGCGTTTCAGTTCGCCAATGCGTTTGAGAACCCCGGCTTGATAAGCGCCGCGGGCCCCGCCGCCCGTCATGACTAGACCGACCGCGTTTTCCATCGTCCTCCCTCGCTGAGCCGGCGTTGGGAACATCCAGTCAGTTTCCCGTGCGGCCGCACTTACGTCACAGGGCTCCACTGCCTGGCTTCGTTGCGACTGTCACGCAACCAAGTCTGTGGAGCGCTGCGATGAGAGCGTCTTCCCAACCACCATGCTTCTTTATATAGACCTCCCCTTCCATTCAACCTCGCTGGGCTCATCCTTGACTGTGACGAGACTCACAACGCTGGTGGCTGGGCTGCTCTCGGCGTTCGTCGGCTACGGCCACTGGCGGCTGGCGCCGCATCCCGGGTCGCCTCACCCGTGAGCGCTCCAGCGAACCAACGTCTTTCACGCAGCTTGAGAGTTCTTAAGTCTTGAGGTCATTGCGAATGTGCAGGAATATCAAAACCCTTTGCTTGCGGCGCAGAGAGATTCGGTGGTTTGAGCCGCCAAACACTCTCTGTGGCCAAGTATTGTGGGCGGGTGACGGACAACCCTTCCGTGATACCGGAACTGGTTGTAGAGAGACACATGCGCTCGCGGGTGGTGGTTGAAAAAGCAAATCCAGTTGGAACAATGCTGGCCCGACAGGTCCACCAAGCCGGCCGCATTGACGCTGATCGCTCAAGAGGACAGTTCCGACGCTTGGGTCTATACACGCGCCAGCGTCCTCCGCGCGAGCGGCTTCGTTCTCACGGGCAAAGCGTCCTCAATCCCGATTGAGGAAGAGTTCGCCGACCACCCGGAAGTTGGCCTGACTAAGTTACGGTCGGATCGCCCATGCTAAACCGTCCGGCTCGCCCCCAACGTCGTTGTGGCTCGTGACCTCTAACGTCTTCAGGTCCAGCACAGCGACGTAGTTGTCAGGCCCACACGCGATGAAGGCACGATTACCATCCCGATCCATTAGAATGCCCGCCGCTCCGTGGCCAATTTTCACTCGCTTGAACTCCTTGCGCGACGCTGTGTCGTAGATCACCAGATCACCGTTACCCAGCATTGAAATCAGCACAAGCTTTCCATCAGGAGTGAACTTCAGCCGGTTTGCACCGAACGTCTTCGCGTCCAGCGTAGCCGACACGGTCCGTGTCGTGAGGGCGAGCACCGAGAGCGTACCGTCCTGCGCATCCGCCGTCCATAGCTCGCGTCCATCGGGCGATACATCGAAACCTTCGTCGCCTTTACCGACCGGTATGACGGTCTGATTCCACTCCATGCGCGGTTGATTCCCTCCCGGCGGAGGCGGCGGAGGCTGTGAACCCTGGGGCGGGCGCATTCCCGGAGGAGGTCCCATCGGTGGAAGAGTGACCTTCTCCAGGATGCTGACGGTTGCGGAGCTAACGTTGGTGGTGTAGATCTGCTTCTCGTCCGGAGTGACGTAAAGCATGTGTGTCCGGTTCTGGCCGGTGCCCATGATCCAATCGATCTCGGCAGATACGGGATCATAGGTTGCAATGGCCTTCGCGCCTTCAGCGGTGAACCAGACCTTTCCTCCGACAAACGCGAGACCGTGAGGGCCATTCAAGGCTCCGGTATCGATGTCGGGCAGCGCTCTCTGCCCAACCAAATCGATCACGGAAAGCGCATGGTATCGGCCCCCACCGTAAATCGAGACATAAGCTGTCCTCCCATCGGAAGACGCGATCACCTCGTGGGGGTCGGGGCCGACAGGGGGGCGTGCGATGACCTGCAGCGTATTCGGGTCCACTATGGCGAGTGTGTGATTACGCTTGGACAGCGCCAACAAAGACCGGCTCGGCGTCGCCTGAGCTACAACTCCGGTCGCGGCGGAAAGGAGTGCGGCCAATACGGCACCGGCAACTAGCGATTGGGGATTCTTGCTTCGCATCATTCTTCTCCATTGAGTTTAGTGTTCGATGGCGTGTTGATTTACCCGATCATTCCTTGTCGGCGGCTTGCCGCTCTCTCAACTCGATGGCGTCATCACGGCACCAGGAGGAACAATGAGAATGGAGAGGCATCGCGTTGGTTTCACAAAGGCCGTGGTCGCAGGGGACTACGACAACGACGGCTACGTCGATTTCTACGTCTCGAACCTTAACGGCGACAATTTCCTTTATCACAACAATCACAACGGAACTTTCACCGAGGTCGCCCTTCAGGCCGGAGTGAAAAAACCATGGCAGAGTTTCGGCGCGTGGTTTTTCGATTATGACAATGATGGCTGGCCCGATTTGTTTGTGACCAGCTACTACGTGTCGATCGATGAATCGATCCGCAGCTATCTCGGTCTTCCTTCCAACGCTGAGACGCTCAAGCTGTACAAAAATCTGGGCAACGGCAAGTTTCGCGATGTCACCGCCGAAGTCGGTCTCGATCACGTCTTCATGCCGATGGGCGCAAACTTCGGCGACATCGACAACGACGGGTACCTCGACATTTATCTCGGCACCGGAAATCCCAGTTACGCCTCGATGTTGCCCAACGTCCTGCTGCACAACAAGGAAGGACGATTCTTTACCGATGTCACCGCATCCTCGGGCACGGGCGAACTCCATAAGGGACACGGTGTGGCATTTGCCGACATCGACAACGACGGAGACGAAGATCTCCTCACTGAAATCGGCGGCGCGGTGCCAGGTGACAGCCATGCTTTCCGGCTGTTCGAAAACCCCGGCAACAGCAATGACTGGATCAGTGTTCATCTCTCCGGCGTGAAGACAAACCGCGCAGCCATCGGAGCGCGGATCAAAGTCTCGGTACAGGATGAGGGAAAGGAACCGCGGTTCATCTTTCGAACTGTTGGCAGCATCCTCGGCCTCGAAATCGATTGGCCCGTCAGCAAAAC
>Ga0335078_10006270_pt1 | contig 17605 bp, 13 predicted proteins | sample Lox_Sample_32_FD_206711 | JGI IMG/M metagenome (GOLD analysis project Ga0335078, IMG submission 206711) | Soil microbial communities from Loxahatchee National Wildlife Refuge, Florida, United States - Lox_Sample_3.2 | ecosystem: Environmental > Terrestrial > Soil > Wetlands | place: USA... | reverse complement strand
CGCGGTGGCCCCGTTCCTTTTCGAAGCCGGCCCGCCTTTGGCCTGATCCGACATTTGCCGCAGGCGTTCCACTAACTCCTTGCCGATCTTCACCTCGGCAGGATTGGATTTGTAGCCGGGCATCCGGGGATCGATATATTGCCTGCGGAATAGCTGATCCGATGCCAGGGCAGTTAGCAGATCGAGCTCCTCAGGGGTAAGTTTCACGGTAATAACTGTCATTCGACTGTGCCTATAGTCTGTCGAGATCGCGAGAGGACGGGGACGCTCGCGGTCGTGCACGCCACTGCCAGCGCAAAGAGCGCGGTCTCGAACGGGCGTGAGACGGCCAATACCGGCAGGCTGACGATGAAGACGGCGATGAGGAAAGCGAACGTCGTGGTGTGCTTGATTCCCATAGACATCGGCCGCGCGTCAGACATAGCAACCTCCCCGGTTACCGGTTAGCCTAAGAAGCGGGAATCGGATCGTCCGACTTAGTTCACACGACCCGAGAGTGGGCAGAAGCGCTCAGACGCTAACCATTGTACGTGAAGCCGGTTGCGATTGTCAAGCCGCGGCAGTACCGGACGGAGAGGCATCCGGCGTCTAACATAAGAGCCAGATATCTTAATATCCAGTAGCTCGCGGAACTCCGCAGCGAGGGGAGTGAATCCGCGAGTATGTAGGCCGGCTGAGTCAGTTACTCCACAATGTGGGAGCGTAACGAAAGAGGGGCAGCGCGCCCGCGGACGCGGCCCCTCCCCGACAATCGGGCGTAACGGCTAGTAGCGGCCGCCGCCACTGCGGCCGCGGCCCCGGCCGCCACCGCCACCGCCGCCGAATCCGCGCTCGGTTTTCGGACGGGCTTCATTGACGTTGAGCGCCCGGCCGTCGAGATCCCGGCCATTCAATTCGGCGATCGCTCGGTCGGCTTCCGCGTTGGTGGTCATTTCGACAAATCCGAAACCCCGGGCCTGGCCTGTATCGCGGTCGGTTACGATGTTGACGCGCTCGACGGCGCCATACGCTTCAAACAGAGATCGAACCGCAGCTTCGGTAGCCCCAAAGCTGAGGTTGCCTACAAAAATATTCTTCATGTGCTTTTTCCTTGGTTAACTTACGTTGGTATCGGGCAGGATCGGACGAGGGCGGCGGACCGGACTAATGCGAAGATGCCAAAATTACTCTTTCAACTGTATACTACCACAAAAGGGCCGCGGAATTTGCGGATCGCGCGGAGGGGGCGGCGGGCGGCGCGCCTGGCCGCGGGCAAGGCGAGAGGCTTTCGCCCACGGCGAACGACGCGGCGGCGATGCCGCCAGATACGCCGAGAAGAGCGGGGCTGCGAGCCCCGCGCAGGTCACTGGCGGAGCTCGTCGAGCAGCGCGCCGTCGGGCGCGAGCAGGCGGATGTAGATGTCGGGCAGACCGGCGGCGTGCGTGGAGCAGCTCAGGCAGGGATCGTAGGCGCGCACCACGGCCGAGACGCGGTTGAGCATGCCTTCCTGCAGGCGGTTGCCGTCGATGAAATGCTCGCTGACCTGGCGGACGCTACGGTTCATGGCCAGATTGTTGTGGCCGGTGGCGACGATCAGGTTGGCCCAGCGAATGGCACCTTTTTCATCCACCTTATAGTGATGGATCAGCACGCCGCGGGGGGCTTCGGCGATGCCCACGCCCTCCAGCGCATTCACGCTGGCGTGGGCGCGCACGTGCTTGTCGAGTATGGCGGAATCGGCGAGCAGCGCCTCCATCCGCTCCAACGCGTAGAGCGCCTCGATCAGGCGCGCATAGTGGTAGTGAAACGCACTCGCGACCGCGCGTCCGTAGCGCTGGTGGAATTCGGCGAACTCGGCGTCGGCCTCGGGCGTGCCGCAGCGGTCCGCGACATTGAGGCGCGCCAGCGGTCCAACGCGATAGGCGCCGTCCGGCACCCCGAGGGGTTTGTAATAGGGCGCTTTCAGGTAACTGGTGGGCAAGGTGGTCTCGGCGATGTAGTCCGCGTATTGGCGCGGGCGTATCTGGTCGGCCACGATGTTGCCTTCGGAGTCGCGGAAGCGCAGCTTGCCGTCATAAAGCTGCAAGGCGCCCGCCGAATCGACCAGGCCGGCGTAGAGCGTGGGAAGGTTGCCGAAGTTGGCGATCTCTTCCGCAAACCGATCGACGATGCCTTTGAAGAAGGCCAGTGTGCGGCGGGCGACGGTTTTGGCGGCGGGCAGCCCGGCGAGGATGCGGTCGCGCACTTCCGGGGAGAGCGGGGCGTTGACTCCGCCGGGCACGGTCCAGGAAGGATGGACGCGCTCGCCGGCCAGCCATTCGATCACCTGCTGGCCGAACTTGCGCAGGGCGATGCCGTCGCGGGCGCGCTCGGGATGCTGCTCGACCAGGCCCAGGACGTTGCGGCGGGCGGGATCGGAGTCCATGCCCAGCAGCAGGTCGGGCGCCGAGAGATGGAAGAAGCTGAGCGCGTGGGATTGCACGAATTGGCCGCAGTGCAGCAGCTCGCGCAGCATGGCCGCGGTTTCGGGGATCTGGACGGCCATGATGGCGTCGCAGGCTTTGACCGAAGCCAGCAGATGGCTTACAGGGCAGATGCCGCAGATGCGAGCGGTGATGGAGGGCATTTCATAGAAGGGCCGGCCTTCCGTAAATTTTTCGAAGCCGCGTACTTGGGTTACGTGGAGCTGGGCATCGGTGACATGACCATCGTCATCGAGCTGGATGGTGACTTTGGCGTGACCTTCGATACGGGATACGGGATCGATTTTTATTTTTTTCATGGTGGCCTCGATTAGCTAAGAGCGGGGCCTGGAGGCCCCCCGCAGACCTGGAGGTCTGCCCCACAGCTTGCGCGGAAACTGGTGGATATCAGTACAATTCATCCGAATCTCACTTTGCTGGCGAGCTCCGGCATGCGGCCTTCGAGCAGCTCGCCCAATACGAACGCGATGGCCTTGGCCGGCGGCGGACAGCCCGGCACGTGCAGATCCACCTTGATGGCGTCGTGCAGCGGCACGGCGTGCTTGAGCAGCGGCGGCACGCCGTCGGCGGGCACGGCTCCATAAATGCCTTCCAGCAGCTTCTTCACGGGGATGTTGTTGCGCATGGCGGGCACGTTGCTGGTGACCGCGCAATCGCCCAGCGCCACCACCAGCTTGCTGCGCGCGCGAATCAGGCGGGCCTTCTCCAGGTCGTCCTGGCTGCTGACGGCGCCCTCCACTACCGTGACGTCCACGGACTTGGGGAACTCCTGGGCGTCCACCAGAGGGCCGTAGATCAGATCAATCTTGCCAGCCAGGGGGACGAGCGCCTCGTCGATATCGAGCAGCGACATGTGGCAGCCGGAGCAGCCATCCAGCCAAACGGTCGCGAGTCTGGTCTTCTTCGTCATTGATTGCCTCCGCGCCTGACGGCCAGCCAGGTGATGTTGTCGACGCGCTTGGTCATCTCTTCGACGGCCCAGCCTTTTTCGGCCAAAGCCCCGGTGGGGCAGACCTGGACGCACTTGCCGCAACTGGTGCAGTTGCGCGCCTGGCCCCAGGGACGGTTGAGATCGCAGCAGATCATGGAGCGGATGCCGCGGGAAGCCACGTCCAGAACATGCGCGCCCTCCACTTCGTCGCAGACGCGCACACAGCGGGTACAAAGGATGCAGCGGTTGTGGTCCAGCACGAAGCGCTCGTGCGACATGTCCACGGGAAGGAGCGGGTAACTGTACGGATACTCCACCGAAGTGACGCCCAGCTTCTGCGCCATGGCCTGCAGCTCGCAGTGGCCGTTGGAGACGCACACCGCGCAATAGTGATTGCGCTCGGAGAAGAGAAACTCGATGGCCATGCGGCGATAGCGGGTCAACTTCTCGGAGTTGGTGGTGACGGACATGCCGTCCTGCACGGGAGTGGTGCAGGCGGGCAGCAAGCGCCCCACGCCGGACACTTCCACAATGCACAGGCGGCATGAGCCCACGGCGCTCAGACCTTCCAGGTAGCAGAGCGTGGGAATGTACTTCTTATTGGCGCGGGCCGCTTCCAGGATGGTTTGGCCGGCGGTGGCCTCGATGTACTCGCCGTCGATCTTGATGGAGATTCTGTCGGGCAGGGCGGCGGGCGGCTGGTGGGTGGTGAGTGGCTGTTGGGTGGTGGACATGGCGGCTCCTTAGACCTCGACGAGTTCCCCGACGCGGTGGCCGTGCTGGTTTTCACGGATGTCGCAACGGAGGCAGCGGCCGGCCTCGTCCAGCGCCTGTTGCGCGGTGAGGCCCAGCATGGCTTCGTTGAAGTTCAGCACACGCTCGCGGGCGGGCAGTTCGGCCAACTCGTGGCGCGGGCACTCACTGGGCTGGCCGGGAGGCGCCTTGGAGTATTCGAACCGGGGCATGATGCGGTCGAAACGGGCGGCGCCCATCAGGCGCCGGTCGATGTTGCGGGCGGCCTTCTTGCCCAAGCCCATGGCGTTGGACACGTTCGAAGCGCCGGTGATGGCGTCGCCGCCGGCATAGAATTTGTTGCGGCTGGTTTCGAGCGTGAAGCGATCGACTTCGATGGTGCCGGACTCTTTGATCTTGAGGCCGGAGCCGCGGCCGAAATCGGGATCCACACTCTCGCCCACGGCCAGGATGACGGTGTCGCATTCGTAGCGGCGGATTTCTTCGGTGGGGACGGGCTTGCGGCGGCCGGAAGAGTCGAATTCGCCGAGGCGGGTTTTGACCACTTCGATGGCCTTGACGCTCGACTGCTCGTCGCCCACAATGCGGTGCGGCGTAGCCAGGAAGATGAACTTGGCGCCTTCGGCTTCGGCGGCGTCGGTTTCCTCTTTGATGGCGGGCATATCTTTGCGCTCGCGGCGGTAGATGACGGTGACGTCGGCGCCATTGCGCAGCGCGGTGCGCGCGGAATCGATGGCCGCATTGCCGCCGCCGATCACCACGACCTTGCCGCCCAGTTGCACGGGCTCGCGCTTGGACACGGCTTCCAGGAAGATCAGCGCGGGCAGCACGCCTTTCAGCTCGGTGCCGGGCAGGTAGACCCAGGATTCCTTCCAGGTGCCGATGGAGATGAACACGGCGTTGTACATGTTGTCGAGCTCGTTGAGGGTGATATCGCGGCCGATGGCGGTGTCGCAGACGAACTCGACGCCCATGCGCTCGATCAGCTCGATTTCGCGGTCGAGCGCGGACTTGGGAAGGCGATACTCGGGGAGCGCGTAGCGCAGCATGCCGCCGGGCAGCGGGTTGGTCTCGTACACGGTGACCTCGTGGCCCAGCAGCGCCAGGTAGAAAGCTGCGGTGAGGCCGGTGGGCCCCGCGCCGACTATCGCTACTTTGCGGTCGGTGGGCTGCAGCTTGTAGGCGGCCACTCTGTCCACCAGGGAGTCGAAGCGCTCGGAATCGTAGATGGAATCGGCGATGTAGCGGTGCACCTCGCGCATATTAACCGACGCGTCGACCGCATGGCGGCGGCAGCGGTTGTCGCAAGGGTGCTGGCAGACGCGGCCGGTGGAGGACGGCAGAGGATTGTCCATCACCACGGAGAGGAAGGCGTCTTCCAGGCGCTGCTCCTGGAATAACTGCAAGAAGCGCGGGATATTCATGTGCAAGGGGCAACTGTTTTCGCAAGGGGAGAGGGCCAGCTCTTCGCAGACTCCCGCGCGGCAGCGTTGGGCGCGGATGTGGTCCTCGAATTCGTGCCGGAAATGGCGCATGGTGGTGAGCACGGGATTGGGCGCGCTCTGGCCCAGGCCGCAGAGGGAGGTGTCGCGGATCATGCGGCCCATTTCGTCGAGACGGTCGAGGTCGGCGGGGCTGGCGTTGCCCCGGGTGAAGGCGTTCAAGATGCGCAGCGCCTTATCCAGGCCGACGCGGCAAGGGATGCACTTGCCGCAGGACTCCGCGTGGGTGAACTCGACGAAGTAGCGGGCCACGTCGACCATGCAGTTATCTTCATCCATGACCACCATGCCGCCGGAACCCATAATGGATCCGAGCTGCGCGAGGGTCTCGTAATCGACGGGCGTGTCGAACATTTCCTGCGGGATGCAGCCGCCGGAAGGTCCGCCGGTCTGCACGGCTTTGATGTGGCGGCCGTTGGCGCCGCCCTCGCCGACATCGTAGATAAACGTCTTGAGCGGCGTGCCCAGAGGCATTTCGACCAAGCCCGTGTTGGCGATCTTGCCCACCAGCGAGAACACCTTGGTGCCGGCGCTCTTGGTGCTGCCGGTCTCGGTGAACCAGGCCGGGCCTTTGGCCACGATGGGCGCGATGTTGTACCAGGTCTCGACGTTGTTGATGTTGGTGGGGCAGCCCCACAGGCCCTTCTGCGCGGGAAACGGCGGGCGCGGACGGGGGCGGCCGGCGAAGCCTTCGAGCGAGGCGATGAGGGCGGTCTCCTCGCCGCAAACGAATGCGCCGGCGCCCTCGACGAGGCTGATATCGAAGCTGAAGCCGCGGCCCAGGATGTTATCGCCCAGCAGGCCGTAGATGCGGGCCTGCGTGATGGCGCGGCGCAGGCGATGCACGGCCAACGGGTATTCGGCGCGCACGTAGACGATGCCTTCGGTGGCGCCGGTGACATATGCGCCGATGATCATGCCTTCCAGCAGCGCGTGCGGATCGCTTTCGATTTCGTTGCGGTTCATGTAGGCGCCGGGATCGCCTTCGTCCGCATTGCAGATGATGTACTTCTGTTCGGCCTGGGCCTTGCGCAGGAACTCCCACTTGAGGCCGGTGAGGAATCCGGCTCCGCCGCGGCCGCGCAGCTTGGAGGCTTTGATCTGCTCGATCACCATCTCGGGCATGGCGTCGATCAGAACCTTATATAAGGACTGGTAGCCGCCCACGGCGATGTACTCTTCGATATCGTCGGGGTTGATCAGGCCGCAATTGCGCAGCACGATCTTCTTCTGCTGTTTGAAGAAGGGGATGTCGCGCCAGAGCGGGATGTCGGGGAAGCCCTCGCCGTAGCGGACCTGCGCGGTGAGGTGGTCCCACTCCTCGATCTTGCAGAGCGCCAGGTCGGCGGGAATGCGGCCGGCTTCCATTTCGTCCAACAGGCGATCGACGTCGTTGGCCTGGAAGCTGCGGAGAATCGCCAGCGGGCGGCCGGGGAGCCACACGTTCACCAGGGGCTCCTGGGCGCAGAAGCCGAAGCAGCCGGCGGGGGCCAGGCGCACATCGCGTCCGCGCTGATGAATGGCTTCGGAGAAGGCGTGAAAGACGCCTTCAGCGCCGTTGCCGTTGCCGCAGGTGCCCATGCCGACGGCGATGCGCGGGCGGTTGGGCAGCAGTTTGGCAAGGCCAGCTTCCTTCACCGCGCTGAATGAGGAGATGTCCTGTATGCGCATATCAAATCCCCTTTTCGCGCTCCAGGGCCTCCACCTCGCGGTGCAGGGCCTGTTCGTTCATGTGGCCGTAGATGGCGTGGTCCACTTCCACTACCGGCGCCAAGGCGCACTGTCCGAAACAGGCGACCGTGCGCAGCGAGAATTTGCGGTCGGGCGTGGTGATGCAGACTTTGTCTGCGCCGCCTTCGTCGCCGCTGTCGGGGACGCCCAGCTCCAGCTTCAGGCGCTCCAGCAGGCTGCGCGAGCCGCGCGTGTGGCAGGCGGTGCCGCGGCAGATGCAGATGGTGTGATCGCCCTGCGGCTCCAGATTGAACAGGGCATAGAAGGTGGCCACGCTAAAGACCTGCGCCAGCGGAATGTCGGTCTTTTCCGCGATATATTCGAGGATTTCCAGAGGCAGGTATTTGTGCGGATTATGTTCCTGAACTTTTTCCAGGATGCTGAGCAGCGCGCCGGAGCGGTCGTCGCAGGCGGCGATGGCCTGGTCGGCGAACTCCTGGTCGCCCAGGGGCGGCTGCGGCTTGGCCAGTTTGGACTTCACGAGATCCCCCTTTTGTGGAGTGCTTAAATAAGATATTAGCACCCTTAGCTATTCAATTTCCTACCACCAAGGGCTTAGCCGCGTGCGGCCCGGTGTCCGCCCGAGAATGAACCCGGATGTTCACCGAACCGGGACCACAAAATTCTTCCCCGGCGAGTGGAACAGTTGGCCTGCTCCATCCACTTTGAGGGTAAGGCAGACTTGCCTGAGGAAAAGAAAGGAAGGGAAACGTATGTCACTCACTCAACAAACAATGAAGGGCCCGGCCGGCAGTAGTCTGGCCGGAAAGTTGTCTCGCGGGGCCGGCTACTCGATCGCCGCCCTGGCTATCGCGTTTTGTCTTTCACGGGCCGCGGAGGCCCAACCTGTCTCCGTGTCTTTGAAGGACCACCCCGGCTGGGTACAGATTCCGGGGGCCTTGATTCGTCCGGATTGCGTGCATGAAGTCCCGAACGGCGCCGAGGTCGAAGAGAACGGCGACATCACTTTAGAGGGGTCCATCGTGGCCCACTACGATGCCTGCCCGGAGGCACCCATCAGTACGCGCCCGCGGCATGGTGTAGTCCCGCAATATACCGATGAGCCGGGCACCGGAAACGGCTGGATCGAAGCGGTGCAGGAGGATGTGTCTCTCTCGAGCGGCGACAATGTCGACAAGATAGTGGGGACTTGGACCGTGCCGTCGGATCCGTCCAAGAATGGCGGCACAATCTTTATCTTCAACGGGCTGGAACCCACTACCGAGAATGTGATCATTCAGCCGGTGCTCCAATATGGATCCAGCGCGGCTGGCGGGGGCAATTATTGGGCAATCGCGAGCTGGTTGGTAAACCCCACAAATGCCTACTTTAGCCCGCTCGAGACAGTCAACACCGGCGATACGATTCAAGGCAACACTTACATTAAAAGCACATCCAGCGGCAAATTGAATTGGGAAATCAAGGCCACGGACACCACTAGCGGCGCTTACTCCAATCTAGGCGCCTATAGCTCGGGGTATACGTGGAATTGGGCTTTCTCCGGCGTTCTGGAAGCGTATAACATAAGCTCGTGCAAGAATCTCCCCGCAACCCACTCGGACCAGTTTAAGGGCAACACGGTTGACCATGGATATCCTGCCTTCAACAAAGTGGCGGCGGGCTGGTACGGAGCGACGTACTCTTACGGCGGTCCCGCCTGCGGCTTCGCGCCGTCGGTGAGTACTTCGTACAACAAATTAGTGTGGTAGACGATTCGCCGGGGATTGGCGGAACACAGGCTGTGCATTCCGTCAGTCCCCGTCCGCAGTGGCAGCCGTCGATCCCTCCCCTATGCATCCCATGCCGCGCTACACTAAGCGGACGTGTGGCAAGTCGTTCCCAGCTCGATCTACAGGGCCGGGCTCCTGTTGTACCTCTCATCGTGTTTTGCCCGGATGCCGGCGCAGGATGTGCCGCAACCGCCCGAGCGGCTGCTCACGCCGCGCGTGCGCGTAGGCGGTGCTTTCGAAAGTCTGGCGCCGAGGGTCTATGGCGTACAGTCCGGCGCAGGCGAGTATTTTCGCATTGTCATCCAGCCCAACGGATCGCCCATTTCGGCCCAGTTGAGCGGACCATCCGGGTCGTCCCTGAGTGCGGCAACCAACCCGGCCGGACAACAAAGGGCGCTGTCCATATCCTGCGTGGCGGCGGAAGCCGGAGCCTATACAGTGCGGCTCAGCCTCACGGAGCGGGACCCTCCGATTCGCAACTACACCATCACCTTGGCCGAGGTGCGTCCCGCTCGAGCGCAGGATGCCACACGCGTCCGAGCGGAACAGGCTCGGGAAGCGGCAAAGACGTTTCAGGGACAGGGTACGAAAGAAGGGCTTCGCCAGGCGATCGCGCAGTTCGAGGCAGCGACTGCACTTTGGCACGCACTGGACGACAAGCTGGAAGAGGGTCACAGTCTGGACGCGGAGGGCGACGTCCACCTGTCTCTCGGCGAGAAAGCCAAAGCGGCGGAATGCTTCGAGCGGGCGCTGACGCTGGCAAACGCCGCCGAGGACGACGATGGGCGGGGGAGCGTGCTCAGCAACCTCGGTGTAGTGGCGGCTTATTCAGGGAAATCGGCAAAAGCGCTGGAGTATTACGAGCAAGCCCTGGGTTTCAGCCGCAAGGCCGGCGACAAGGGTCTGCAGGCGATCACGCAGAGCAACATCGGCTCGGTGTACATGAATCAGGGAAACCCGCGCAGGGCGCTGGAGTGCGTCACCGTGGCGGCGCAGCTCGCGGGAGAAGCCGGAGACCGCAAACTGCAGCTTACGGCGCTGGCCAACCTCGCCGCGGTTTACGTGCGGCTAGGCCAGACGCAGCAGGCGCTCGATTCTCTGCGCCAGGCGCTTCCCCTCCGCCGCCAAATGCAGGACCGCCGGGGAGAGGCGCAAACGTTGCAATACATGGCGACCTCCTTCGCGCAACTCGGCGAACCGGACAAGGCCGTGGAAGCCTACCGGGAACTGCTGCCGTTGACCGCCGCCACCGGCGATAAGCGCGGTCAGCTCACGGCGCTCGCCAATCTGGGCACGGCTGAGATGTCGCTCAGCGAGCCACGCGAGGCGCTGATCGCGCTGCAGCAGGCTCTGCCGCTCAGCCGGGAACTCGGCGACGCGCATCTTGAGGAGACCGTGCTCACCAACCTGGCGCGGGCGTACCTGTCGGTGGGCGATTCGGATCGGGCGTTGGACTACAACTCGCAGGCCCTGAAGATTCAGCGGCGCATCGGGGACAAGCGCGGAGAGGCTGTGGCGCTGGGAAATCTGGGCGGATCGTACGAATACATGGGGGAGCGCGAGAAGGCCCTGGACTGCTACCGGCTGGCTCTTCCCCTCGCGCGCGACGCCAGCGACCGTGCGGTGGAGGCCAATCTGCTGGATAGCATGTGCACGTCCCACCTGCGCAGCGGCGACGCGGCGGCCGCACTGCCCGAATGCGAGCGGGCCCTGGCCTTGTCGCGGGACTTGGGCGACCGTCAACGCGAGGCGATCAGCCTGGTGAGTGCCGGATCGGTATACCTGGCGCTGGGCCAGCGGGAGAAGGCCAGGCAGTCGCTGCGTGCGGGCCAGGAACAACTCTCGGCCATCGGAGACCGGCTGCATGAGTCGAAGGCGCTCTTCTATCTGGCCAAGCTGGCGGCGGATGGAGGGGACTGGCAGGCTGCGCTTCAGCATCTCGACGCGGCGCTCGAAATCGACGAGGCCCTCAGAGCCGAGATCATCGGCTCCGACCTGCGATCTTCGTACTTCGCGACCGTGCTCGGACAATATGAGCTGCGCATCGACGTGCTGATGCACCTCGACCGGCTCCATCCGAAGCTGGGCTACGGCGTGCAGGCGTTCGAAACGTCGGAACGTGCGCGAGCGCGCAGCCTGCTCGACCTTCTGAACGAGGCGGCCGGAGCTGTCCCGGAGGGTGTCGATGCCGAACTGCTCCGGAAGCGACGCATCGTGCGGGCGCTTTTGCACGCGCAGGCCGAGCGGCAGATCCGGTTTCTCGCGGACAAGGACGCGGCGCGGGTGGCCGCCACCGAAGCCGCCATCCGGAGCCTGACTACACGGTATCGCGAACTGGAAGAGGGCATTGTGGCGGAGAGCCCACGTTATGCCGCTTTCTTCGAGCCTCAGCCGCTGACCCTGGATGAGTTGCAGCGGGAGTATCTCGACGAGAACACGCTTTTGCTGGAGTATTCGCTGGGTACGGAGCGGAGCTTTGTTTGGGCCGTCACGGGGACCACCTTCCGCTGCTTCGAGCTGCCGGGACGCTCGGCCATCGACCGCCTCGCGCGGCAGGCTTATGCGGAACTAAGCGGGAAGGGCACCCTGCAGGCGGATTCGTCGCTCGCGGAGCTGAGCCGCGCGGTTTTGGGTCCGGTTGCCGCTTTGCTGGGCTCGCGGCGGCTGCTGGTAGTGACGGAAGGCGCACTTCAGTACGTCCCCTTCGCGGCCCTGCCTTCGCCGCGCACACCTGGAACGCCACTGATCGTAGGCAACGAAGTGGTCAGCCTGCCATCGGCATCCACCATCGCCTTGATCCGGCGTGGGATGGAAAAAGGCCGCCATGCGAACGGGACGATGGCCGTATTGGCCGACCCGGTATTCAGCGCGGACGATCCACGATTGGCGTCTCCGAAATCGGGTTCCACATCCGCAGGGCAGCGGGCGGCCGCCGGGGACATGCAGAGAGCCGCCCCGCGGTTCGACCGGCTACCGTCCAGCCGCCGGGAGGCGGAAGCCATCCTGGCCCTCGTGCCGGCGCGCAACCGCTTTTCGGCGCTGGATTTTGACGCCAGCCTGGCCACTGCCACCAGCGGAGTCTTGAGCCGCTATCGGTTCATCCACCTGGCCTCTCATGGAGTTTTGAATGCGGCGCATCCCGAGCTGTCGGCAATCGTCCTTTCGCTGGTTGACCGCGCGGGACACCCGCAAAACGGACTCTTGCAGACTGCCGACATATTTAATCTGAAGCTGCACGCCGAACTGGTGGTGATGAGCGCCTGCCAGACCGCGCTGGGTGCGGAAGTGAGAGGCGAGGGTCTGGTGGGCCTGACACGGGCGTTTCTGTATGCCGGGAGCCCCAGAGTCGTGGCCAGTTTGTGGACCGTTCCGGACCTCTCCACCGCGGAGTTGATGGGCCGCTTTTACAGGTTTATGCTGGTGGATGGACTGCGCCCCGCCGCTGCACTGCGCCGGGCTCAGGTTTCCATCTGGAACGAAGGCCGCTGGGCACGGCCGTATTATTGGGCCGCATTTACGCTGCAGGGCGAATGGAGATAATCCGATCCAGTCCGGCGGACCTGGTGCGGCGCATTCTCGCGGGGGATAGAACCGCCGAGGACGAATTGGTCGAACGCTACGCCAATGGTGTTCGGTTTGTGATCGTCCACTCGACGCCCGATCCTTCCGCGGTGGAAGACATTTATCAGGAGACTTTTTGCCTCGCCCTGCAGAAGATTCGCCGGGGCGAAGTGCGGGAGCCGGAGCGGCTCTCCGGATTCATCGTGAGCCTGGCGCGTAACCTGATGATCGACCATTTCCGGCGGACCGCCCGCCGGCAGGCGAGGGAAGAGCCATCGGGCACCGGGGACCTGTACAGCCCAGAGCCCAGCCAACTGGATCGATTGCTGCAGGAACAGCGGAAGGTGCTGGCGCGGCGCGTCCTGGCCTCCATGCCGTCCGAGCGGGATCGCACGGTGCTGTTTCGCTTTTACATCGCCGACGACGACAAAGACCGCATTTGTGGAGATCTGGGTCTGTCGAGCCACCACTTCAACCAGGTCCTGTGCCGCGCCCGGGAGCGCTTCCGGAACCTGCTCGAGGAGATGGACAGCCAGAAGAAATGATGGCGCGGAATGGAACAGCCGGGCCGGGAGGATCACTTAGTAATTGAAAAGAACAATAAGAATCCGAGGAAATGCCCATGGAACATGAGCAGATCGGGGAGAACCATCTCATCGACCAGTATGTCCGCGGAACCCTGCCCATCGATCTGCGGACCGCGTTTGAGGAGCACTTTCTCGATTGTCCGGACTGTTTGGAACAACTGAAACTCGCCAGCAGCCTGCGGGACGGGCTGCGTCTCTGCGCCGCGGAACTGGCCGCGCTGGCGGTAACCCGCCGCGACGCTTCTTTCAGCGCGCGATGGCGGAATTGGTTCGCGTGGCGCTGGGCGCCCGTCATCGCCGTGGCTTGCCTGGCGCTCGCCGCGATGCCTTCTGTGGTTCTTTTCCGCGAGCTCGGCTCCGTTAGAAACGACCTGACCAGGGACCAGGCTGCGCTGGGCGCCGCGCGACAGGCGATCGAGGGGGCGGAGCGGGCGGACGCTGCGGTCTACATACTCAATCCCGTCCGCGGCGAGGCGTCACCGGCCAAGGTTGCGGTCGCGGCCACCCCTGGGTGGACGGTGCTGTCGCTGGAGTCCGACTTTAGCCGGTTTGCCACGTACCGCGCCATACTGCGCAATGACCTGCACCAGGTGGTGTGGCAAAAGGATCGGATTCATCCGTCGTCGCCCGACGCCATCGGCATCGTACTCACTCCCGCGGTTCTTTCTACTCCCGGCGTGTACACACTGGCGCTGGAAGGCGAGCATGGCCCGAGCCTTTATCTACCGGCGGCCTCGTTTTCCTTCTCCGTCTCACGCTGACCAACCCGGTCCGCGAATGCTTCCATTGGATACCATGGAGCTATGCAAAAACTGCCGGCATTCCACAACGAACCCTATACCGATTTCTCCACTCCCGCGAACCGGCGGGCCATGGACGAGGCGCTGGCCATGGTGCGCGCGCAACTCGGGCGCGAATACGATCTGCAGATCGCCGGCGAGCGGCTGCAGACGGGCGATTTGCTGCGCTCGGTGAACCCATCGAATCCGCGCGAGGTGGTTGGCGTGCACCATCGGGCCACGGCTGAACTAGCGCGCCGGGCGGTGGATTCGGCGTACGCTTATTTCCCCAAATGGTCCGCCACGCCGGACGAAGAGCGCATCCGCCTGCTCTTGCGCGCGGCCGATATCATCCGCCGCCGCAAGCTGGAGTTCGACGCCTGGCTGGTGCTGGAGGCGGGCAAGACGTGGCCGGAGGCGGACGCCGACGTTTCCGAAGCGATCGATTTCTGCGAATACTACTCGCGCGAGATGCAGCGCCTGAGCGGTCCGCAAGCGCCGGCCGTCCAGCTTCCAGGCGAGCGCGGCGAATTGCGCTACTTGCCGCTGGGTGTAGGGGTGATCATTCCGCCATGGAACTTCCCGCTGGCGATCCTGGTGGGGATGACGGTGGCGTCGCTGGTGGCGGGCAACACGGTCATCATCAAGCCCTCCAGCGAAACCCCCACCATCGGCGCCAAATTCGCCGAGGTATTGCGGGAGGCGGGCTTCCCGGAGCGGTCGTTCTGTCTGCTCACCGGCAGCGGGGCGGCGGTGGGCGACGTAATCGTCGAGCATCCCAAGACGCGCTTTGTGGCCTTCACCGGCTCGCGCGACGTCGGCCTTCGCATCAACGAGCTGGCGGCGAAGGCGCAGCCGGGCCAGGTTTGGATCAAGCGCGTGATCGCGGAAATGGGCGGCAAGGACGCCATCGTGGTGGATGCGGATTGCGATCTGGACAAGGCCGTGGAAGGCGTGGCCGTCTCGGCGTTCGGGTACTCGGGCCAGAAGTGCTCGGCCTGCTCGCGCGCGATTGTGGACGCCAAAGTGTACGACGCGTTCCTGGAGAAGCTACAGGCACGCGTGGCGAAGATTAAGGTGGGCGAGGCGGAGAAGCCCGAGAACTACATGGGGCCGGTGATCAGCGATGCCGCGCGGCGCACGATACTGCAATATATCGAAACCGGCAAGAGGGAAGGCAGGCTGCTGCCGGTCTCTGTGGCGGCGCCCGCGGAGGGATACTTCGTGCCGCCCACGGTGATCGCGGATGTGGACTCCAAGGCGCGCATCTTCCAGGAGGAGATCTTCGGGCCGGTGCTGGCGGTGACCAAAGCACGCGACTTCGAGCATGCCATGGAGCTGGCCAACGATTCGCAATACGGCCTGACCGGAGCGATCTTTTCCAACGTGCCCGAGCACATCGAGCGCGCGCGGCGGCAATTCTTCGTGGGCAATCTGTACGTGAACCGCAAGTGCACCGGCGCCATGGTGGGCGCACATCCGTTCGGCGGGTTCAATATGTCGGGCACGGATTCGAAAGGCGGCGGTCCGGATTACATGCTGCTGTTCCTACAGGCGAAGTCGATTGCGGAGCGTGTGGGATAAGCCCCTTGGCGTTCCGCGTGAAGGTAATCGCGTGTGCTTCTCGAAGCATATCGGCGGGAAGCGTGGCGGGCGTTGGGCAAGCAGGGCAGGCGCACGGTGCGAACAAAAGGCAGGTCACGCCGCGACTGTAACTCGGCTATGCTGGTTGGTTATGCGAAAGCTGTTTAGCGTGCTCGTTCTGGCAATGATTTGTTTGGGGCAGGAGGCGGGCGATCCGTGGGCCACATCGGAACTGATAGAGCCCACGGTCCTGGTCGCGGCGCTGCACTCGGCCAAACCTCCCGTCATCTTGTGCACCGCGTTCACGGTGCTGTATCGAAGCAAGCGTATCCCGCACGCCATTGAAGCCGGGCCGGGATACAAGCCCGAAGGGATCGCGGTGCTCAAAAAGGCGGTCGCGAACCTGCCGAAGGACGCCGACATCGTCCTCTACTGCGGCTGCTGTCCGATGGCGAGGTGCCCGAATATCCGGCCGGCTTACCGCGCACTCAAGGAGTTGGGCTTCCAACACGTGCGCGTGCTGAACATCCCCACCAACATGCATGAGGATTGGTTCAGCAAGGGCTACCCATCGGAGGGCAGCTAGGTTCACAGGCTGAGGCATGTGCCGCCATCATTCGTAACGCAGCGCCACGCGAAGATGGCGGGCAGCATGGTCTGCATAGGGCCGCTCGCCGCGGTTCCGGACTGGATCTGCTCCAGCGGCCGCAAATCGGCTATCGCCCGATCTTTGAGGGTGGCGATGCCATTGCGGTAGCGGTAGGGCAGGGGCTTGCGCAGTTCGCCGTTCACAAAACTGAGAAGGCGGTGCTGGTTCCGATGCCCAGGGCGGTCGATTAGACTCCGGGTTCCTGAGCAAATAAGCCCGCCGCCCAGCGTCCTGGCCGCATTCGTCGTCAATTCTCGCGCATGTTGCTTTGAGGCCTTCTCCCCCCGATCCGGCCTGACGCACAAATTTGTGGTCTAAGTCTACACCGATACCAAGGTACCGGTACGCAGGCGGGGCGGTTAGAGTACCACTCCATACAAGTCTATGCTGGAAAATCGCAAGAAATCCGCCCACTCGGGATAATCCTTGATGTATACTGGCCGCTAGCTCCGGGGGGGAAAATATAACATCCCGGCCGCCCTAAAGATGCTCAGGGCCGAAATCAAGTCTCATGGAGGTTTTACCCTAAATGGAAGGTACACGGTTTTTTGCAACACTGGTAGTGGCTGCAGGTCTGCAGGCGCCGCTGCTGGCAACTGTAACGATTCAGTCTGTAACGCCCTCAGTTTCCGCGCCGCAACCGGTGGGAACACCGGTCATCTGGACGGTGACGGGCACCGACAGCAACCCGGGCCCGCTCACTTTTCAGTTCAGCGTGGCTTATGGCAGCGGCGCTTTCGTGATGACGAAGGACTTCAATGTGGGTACGCTCAACGCCGGCGTCTGGACCGCGCCGTCTTACTCCTGGGCCACCATCCAACCCGAAGGGGTCTACCGCATCAGAGTCGTGGCCAAGGATTTTAGTACCGGTCAATACACTTCGCAGACGGTCAACTATCGCCTGACCTCGCGGGTCACCGCAGGCACGGCCGTAGTGAATTCCACCGCCAATGCACTGGTCGCGTTGTACAGCGCGCCCTCTTGCCCCGTGGGCAGCGCCATGCGCGTCCTTTTCCGGAAAGCGGGCGGGACAGGTCTGACCGCGACAGACTGGAAGCCCTGTAATGGCACGACAAGCATGAATTTCTATATTGCCGGCATGTACCCCAGCACTACCTATGCCATGGACTATGAGACCGTCACGGGAACTTCGACATCCACTGGCCCCAACACCGTGAGCTTTACTACGGCAGCCCTTCCCTCCAACATTACGTTCCCGACCTTCTCCCTGTCCGTACCCCCGGGCCCGGGCACAGACACGGCCCAATCGGTTGATATTCACAGCCTGATCTCGTTCACCGCCAACCAGTTTCTTACCGTGGCCACCGACCTTTCA
>Ga0335078_10006269_pt1 | contig 17606 bp, 11 predicted proteins | sample Lox_Sample_32_FD_206711 | JGI IMG/M metagenome (GOLD analysis project Ga0335078, IMG submission 206711) | Soil microbial communities from Loxahatchee National Wildlife Refuge, Florida, United States - Lox_Sample_3.2 | ecosystem: Environmental > Terrestrial > Soil > Wetlands | place: USA... | reverse complement strand
GGTCGGCGTCGAGCTGGAGCCGCTTCTCCGAGAACGGCATCAGCGGCGGCACGTAGAACTGGGTGAAACCGTCCTGGAGGATGTGGGCGATGCCCCCGACCTCCATCACCACAAAGTAGACGAGGACCGAGCCGGGGAGGATCATCGGCGCGACCAGGCACCCGACGGTCGCGACCACGGTCACGCCGAGCAGCGAATGCGTGATCCCGTGGTGCCGCAGGATCGGGAAGCGGCGGGCGAGCGGGAAGAAGAGCGCGTCCGCGTCCGGTAGACCGCCCGCGAGGGCACCGGCCGCGAGATACTGCGGTTGGAGTCCGACGATCGCGTAGGTCAGCAGGTAGGCGACGAGAACGTGCGAGAAGAGGTCCACGGCAGCCCCGGAACGGGCGTCCCTAGAGGAGCCCCTCCTCCATCACCTCGACCGACTCGACATGGGGAACCTTGGCGAGCGCCTGCTCGGTCGACTCGAGGATCCCACCCGTGTCGTCCATGACGACGGAGACGAGGAGCGACTTCAACCCGAAGGCGATGTCCTTCACCTGCATGCCGCGCACCGTGACGCCGTTCGGGAGCGCGGCACGGACCCCTTTCGCCACGGCGGTGAGGTCGGTCTCGACGCCCTGCGGCATCAGGCGGAACAGCACCGCGACCTGGCCCATGGAGACCTCCTACGGCCCCTCGAACCCGCACTTCGGGCACCGGTAGAGGACGCTCTGGTCGCGGCAGCGGGCGCATCGGCCGATCGTGGTCTCCCCGCAGCTCGGGCACGGGAACTGGGTCGCGCCCTTCGCGGGGACCGTCCGTCCGCACGACGAGCACCGCAGGTCGACTCGAGACGCCATCCGATCGAGATCCTTTGCCGTCAGCGGCGCGCCGCGCCCCGCCGGCGCGCGGCCACCCGGGATGCGAATATAAAGATGGCCCCGAAGAACGCCACGATTCCGGCGACGTACCACACCGTGTAGTTGGGCGGCGGCCCCGCCACGTAGAACGTGACCGAGTAGGAGCTCTGCCCGTTCGCGAATCGGACCAGGCCGTGCGCCTGGACGAGCGAGAGCGAGAAGGTGTGGGAGCCCGACGAGAGCCCGAGGGTCGGGTACTTGAACGTGACGACGTACGACGCGCCCGCGAGCAGGCTCGAGACGTTCACGGTCCCGATCACGTTCCCGTCCAGCAGCACGAGCACGGCGAAGCTGCTCACCGTCGCCGACGACGTGTTCACGATCGTCGTCGACACGACGTACGGTTGCACGACGTTCACGGTGTACGTGAAGTTCGTCGAGTCGTTCTTCCCCCCGAAGACCGACGAGATCATCACATCGATCGTGATCGCCTCGGTCGTGTTCGCCGCGGTGAGGTTCGCCGAGAGCGACGTGTTGGTCGTGAAGTTCCCTTGCGCCGGCACGAACGAAACTCCCGTGAGGTTCCCGGCGAGCACTGTCGTGTAGTACGAGACGTTCCCGACCCTCGTCCCATTCGCCGCGACCGCCGGACCGCCCCATCCGAAGACGTGGTACAGCTCGACCGACCCCGGCGAGACGACGGTCGGCCCGGTCATGGAACCGGTCACCGGGGGCGTCGCCGCCGCGCGCGCGCCGGGCGCGAGGGCGACGGTGCCGACGAGCAACGCCGGGACGAGCAGCAGGAAGACGAGCGCCAGCGCCGTGGTGCGGTGGCGGTTCATCGTCGGGTCCACCTCCGGGTGCGCCACCAGCGGTAGGTCAGCACCCCGATCACGAGGGCGATCGCCGGAACGAACGAGAGGAGCGGTACCAGCCACACGGGCGGCAGGTTGGGCGCGGGGCCGACCGACGGTCCGGTCACCGTGAGCGGTGGCTGCCCGATCCCCGAGCTCGCCTTCAACGACGCGATCGGGACCGTGAGCACCTTGGAGGCGGATACGCTCCCCGTCGCGTTGAGGACCGAGAGGGCGACCGTCACGCTGCCGGGCGGAACGAACACCGACGACGTCGCGGTGAGGTTGACATAGAGCGTGATGTTGCTGCCCGCCGCGAGGTACTCCGAGATCTCGTTCGGCAGGGTGCTGCTGCTGAACGTCGTCGTCCAGCCGAGTCCCTGGATCCGCGCCGCGTCCGCGATCGTCGCGACCACCGTTTCCCCGAGGTTCCCGGAGTTCTCCACGTAGAACGGCACGAGGACGGAGTTCGGAGTGACCTCGACCGGCACGTTCGCGGTCCCGGTCGAGATGCCGTAGTAGCCGACCACAAAGATCTGCGGGGCGGGGGTCACCGAACCGACCACGGTGCCGTTCGCCGTTTCGAACTCGATCGTGACCCCCGGATGCACGACCGGAGTCCCCCACGGAACCCAGATCCGGACCTCGCCCGAGGCGGTTCCGCCGCCCGGTCCGGGCTGGAGCGTGACGTTCGAGAAGCTGAAGGAGAACGTCCAGTACGACGGCGAACCCACCGGCGAGACCGTGACCGGCACGTTGCCGGTGTCCCTCACCGAGAACGCGAAGGTGACGTTGTGCCCGACCGCGACCGTCGCGGTCGTTGGACCCACGAGCGATCCGGAGACCTGGGTCGAAACCGTGTACGCCAGGGCGAGCACCGTGCCGACGTTCCCGTTCGCTACGGTCACCGTCGCCTGGGCCGAGGCGTTCGACGGCGCTCCACCGAGGGTGCCGACGGCGGTCGCTCGCACGATGTACGTCCCGGCGGGCAACGCCAGCTGGAGCGGGGAGTTCGGAGCCTGGCCGGTGTACACGACCTGGGTTCCGAGCGCGTCGGTGACCGAGACGGTGACGGGACCAAGGCCCGATGCTCCCGTCGCGGGAGGCGTGACCGTGATCGTATCGACCCAGGTAGGGGCCAAGGTGACAGTAACGTATCCGGGTTGGGACGGGAGGGCGAGCACCTGTACGAGCCCCGCGAGCGACGGAGCAGAGCCGCCGGTGGCGTACAGCGAGTACGCTCCGGGGATCACGCGGGTCGAGAACGAACCCGACGAGGTCGTCACGACCGTCACGTTCGTGGACGGATACGGCCCGACCAGCCGAACGGTGCCGGAGATCGGACCGGGGACTCCGGACGCGACCAAGGTCCCGTTGAGCCAGACCGAGACCGGGGCGCCGGCCACGAGAACGGAGCACGCCGTCGCGACCGTTCCGAGAGAGCATGTGGCACCCGGTCGGGAGGACCAGGATTGGACGTAGCTACCGTTCGGCCCGGTGACGATGGTGGAGCCGTTCACGAACACGGCGTAGGTCGTGCTCGGGCCGAGGGAGAGGGAGAAGTTGCCGTTCGACACCGGGACGCTCGCGACCGCGCCCCCCGGCGCCACGAGCGTGGCGGTGGTGTTCAGCGGCACGATAGCCCCGGAAGCGTTACGAACGGTACCGACCAGTGTCGGACCCGCGACGCTGAGGGTGATCGTGGGAGTGATGTTGCCCGCCGCCGAAACAGAGACGCGGCCGAGGCTCGAGTAGTTCGTACCGTCGAACTCAACGGTGGCGTAGGCCGAGTACGGTCCCGCGGCGATGCGGAAGCCGTCCTTGAGCGCGAGCCCGTTCACGGTCACGTTCTGCTTGGGAGACGAGAACGAGACCGTGACGTTCTGGGCGTCGACCTTCGGCGGTAGCGAAAGGGTGCCGGTGGCGTTCACTTGGGCCAGGACCGTGAGCGTGATGTTCGAATGGGCCGCCCCGATCGGGATGGTCGTTGAGAGGGCTCCCGGCGGCAGGTAGACGACCGCCCCGGACCCGGTGCCGGCGCGTGCGCTCAGCGTATACACCCCCGGGGCCGCGGAGAAGGAGAACGAGGGTCCTCCGTACAGGGTCTGGTTGACCGCGGTGGTACTCGCCGCCGTCAGGTTCACCTGGACGGAAGTTCCCGCCGGCAGCCCGACGACCGTGAGCGACACCGGAACCGGGGTCAGGCTCGTGACGACCTGCGTCAGTCCGGCGAGGGCGGTCGGGGTCAACGAGCACATCGACGTCGGGGCGAACCCGGACGCCGACGTACGCACGCAGTACGATCCCGCCGACAGCGGAAGTGTTCCCGGAACGTAGAACGCCGCCGACCCATTGGCGCTCGTGACGGTCGGGATCGCGGGGCCGGACGGTCCCGCACTGACGAAGGCGAGCGCGCCGGCCGCAGGGTAGAGCACGCCGCCCGCGAGCGGCGCGCCGACCGTGAACTGCGCCCGGACGGCTGCGACCGGGGCGAGCGCGACCGAGGTCGGTGTGGTGAGCGTGACCCCAGTGAGCGCCGCCCAGACGGTCGTGGTCGTGTCCGTCGGGCCCGCGAGCGCGAGCAGGCTGTAGGTTCCTGCCGGTAAGGAGAGGCTGAACTGTCCGTTGGAGACCCAGGAAACGATCTCGGCACCGTTCCCGGCGTACGCCAGCACGGCGGTCTGGGCCGCCACGCCGTTGGACGATGGCACGGCGGCCACCGTGCCCGAGAGCGAGACCGAAGGAGAGAGGGCAAGGGTCGCGGCGGAGGAGGAGACGCCGGCCGCGATCGTCGTCGCGGCGACGCCCGTGTACGGTTGGCCGTTCAGGATGGCCGCGGCGTAGACGGAATAGGTCCCGGCGGGGAGCGCGGCGGTGACCGTCCCCGACGAGGAACTAACGAAGACGCTCGCGTTCGTGGACGCATCGATGAGCTCCTGGATCGCGGGGGTGGTCGAGTTCCCGAAGTTCGCGACCGGGGTGAATCGGACCGGTACATCGGCCGCGACCCCGCCGTTCGCGGTGAGCACGAACGTCGACGTTCCCGACGGTTGCAGGGTGAAGTTGGCCGTCACGTTCGGTTGCGAGGTCGAGATCGAGACCGGCACGGCCGCGGCTCGGAGGCTGGCGGTCGGTTCGTAGGCCACGAGGGAGTAGTTGCCCGGTCCGACGTTGCCGAGCGCATACGTCCCCAGGCCGGCGGTCGTGGTCGAGTCCACGACACCGAGCGCGTCGGAGAGCGCGACCGTGACCCCGCCCGTCGGAGTGCCGGTGGGGCCGACGACCATGCCGGTGACGGCGCCCGACTGCAGACCGATGGTGGCGTTCACCGGAGCGCTCCCGTAGACGGTCAGCGGAGATTCCGTGTAGTTCGCGCCTCGGTAGAGCACGTTGTAGTTGTAGACTCCCGGAGCGAAATTCGGTAGGTCGAACGACCCGCTCGCGTCCGTGGTCGCGACGCGCTTCGTGAGGTTCCCGCCCCAGAAGACGACCTGGGCGCCCCGGACCAGCAGGTCGATCGTGGGGTTGTAGGTGCTGTTGCTGCCGTTCGCGAAGTAGACGAACCCCTGGACCGTGGAGGCTCCGACCGTGAACGTCTGGACGAGGTTCGGCGCGTCGAGGCTCAGACCGAGCGCCGGCGAGACCGTGATGTGAACCGACTTCAGGACGGTGCTCCCCTGTTGCGAGAGGCCTTGGAGGGTTCCGGAGGTGATGTTGAGGGTGTCGTTGCCCGGCGGCAGCACGATCGTGAACGTGCCGTCCGGGGCGGTCAGCACGGTCTGGTGGGGGATCCCCCACTGGTCATCGACCGTTACGCGCGCGCCGCCGACCGGCGCGCCGTTCGGCAGCTGGACCTGGCCGAGCAGCGTCTCGCCGGGATAGTACTCGAGCATCGACTCGCCGCCGCTGAAGTAGCTGAAGGCGCTCGTGTCGGCCGAGCCGTTGATCCGCGGAGCCTGGGCGATCGCCGTCGGCTCATTCTCCGCGACGCACGTGCCGCCGTCATTGGGTTGCGAACAGAGGTAGGCGGTCTTGTAGACGACCTCGAAGTGCTGGAGCATCCAGCCCGGTTCGATCGTCGAGTTCAGCGAAAGGCCCGGGATGCCGGCCCCCTGACCGATGTCCGTTCCGTTGTAGCCGAAGTAGGTCCGGTAGATCATCGAATTGTAGAAGGGAGCGTAGTAGTTGATCACCGGCGACCCCACCGCGGTGACCCCGGCGGGCAGCTGGCCGTACGGGTAGTAGTTCCCGTCCGAACCGAGCTGGCTCAGGTTGAAGAACGTCTCCGGCTCGCCGTTCGAATCGAGGACGCGGCCGGTGAGGTCGGCGGGGGCGTAGAAGATCCCGGTGTCGGTGCCCGTGAACGGGATCAGGCGGGAGTCCGCCATCGCGTAGCGGATCGTCCACCCCGTGTAGGATTGGATGTCATTGTAGACCTTCGCGACGCCCGAGATCGGGAGGGACGTCGCGAGGAAGTATTCGACCGCGAGGTACATCGCGTTGTCGTCGGTGAGCGTGTTCGGGTCGACCGGCAGATACCGGTCCGGATGCGCGACCACGAGGTTGTAGTCCGAGCTCGTGTTGACGAGCAGGTTGTGGAGCTGGGTCGTGTCGATCCCATCCCGGGCGAGGATCACATTGAGGGCCGGGGGAAGGTTCGGCAGCCCGGACGCCTTTTGCTCCGCCTGCAGCAGGGTGGTCGCCAGAACGGCGATCGCCTGGGACTCGTTCTGGGAGAGCAGGAACTGACCCGCGGGGTCGATCCCGTTCTGGAAGTTGTCGGCGACGCTCGGATGCTGCCCCTGGTCGATCGCCTGGAACCCGTAGTCCCACCAGCTGACGAACGCGGGCCGCTGGGCCGGAGGTAAATTGGTGTCCTGTTGCGCGAGCCAATTGTACCCGGCGCTATCGTACTGGTTGGGGGTGTCGAGCGAGCTTCCGGTGGCGCCGAAGTAGTACTGGCCGGGATTCGACGTGTTCAGCTGCAGCCACGGGGGAAGCGTCGCGCCCACCTGCTCGGCGTACTGGGTCTTCGTGTTACCGGGGATGCTCGCATCGATCGCGACCCAAACGTTCGGGAGAACGATCCCGACGACCACGATCATGATCAGGACGTGCCGGGGCTTGAACGCCTTACGGAACGCCGAGAACTGGCTGCGCCGGTCGGAGAGGGATGCGGTCGTCCTCCGTAATTCGCCGTATCCGGCGATATCGAGAGCGCGGGTGATCGCCTCGGACGGCAGCAACGCGAAGATCGGAGAACCGACCAGGAAGAACTTCGCCGCCGAGATCGGCAGCGCGATCGAGATGAGCGAAAAGACGAGGAAGACGACGTGGTGGCGCTTGAACCGCCCCTTGACGAGAAGGTACACGAAGATCGCGAGGCCGGCGAACGCGAGGAAGAAGGTGACGATCCCGTAACCGAGGACGAGGGAGTCGATCGACGGGGCCTGGGCTTCGGCGACGGTCGAATAGATGAGCGTCTTGACGAAGTACCCCTGGCCCGTCACGAGGGAAGTGAAGTTCGTGGGGCTCGCGATCGCGAGCACGCCGACCGCCGCTGCCACGACCCCGACCAGGAACGGGATCGAGAAGACCCAGGGCACGTCCCGCATCAGGAGGAACGGCAAGAGGAGCGCGAGGACCCCGAAATAGATCAGAAGCGGAAGGTCGAACCACGCCGTGAACTGCTGCTGGACCAGGTAGTACGGCATCGCCATCGGGAACCCGACGAGGCCGACGATCCACGTCACGACGTACAGCCCGAAGGAGTCGACCCGTCGGACCCGCTCGGCGACCATCGCGACCAGGACCGAGATGGCGATCACGACGACGCCGTAGGTGTACCCCTGCCACGCAAGGGCCAAGGCACCGAGGGAAACGCCGGTGAAGACGGCCCACTTGACCGCGCTACGTTCGGTTCGTAAGAACGCGCGCAACGCGGGGACGTACTGGCGCGGGTGGCGGTAACTCTCGACCCATCGCCGACTTCCGACCGCCTTGACGGTACGGATGTAGGAGTAGACGACGACGAGAATGATGAACGTGTAGAACGAGAGGTAGTTCGCGTAGCCGAAGATCGACGAGTCGATGTTCGCGCTCAGGAACGGAAAGATGAGCGCGGCGATCAGCCCGGCGCGCTTCCCGAGGACCTCGCGGCCGATCAGGTAGACCGGGAACACCCCGAGCGCCGCCCAGAGCGGCGCCTGGAGGTCGAGAAACCACGCGCCCGCGTTGACCGCGTTCCCACCGAAGAACGGGGCAAAGACGATCCCGAGGATCGCGTTCATCCAGTCGAAGAGCGGTTCCCGGGGATTGATCGCCCCGACCGGGAACTTGAGCATCGAGTCGTGGATCAGGTTCGTGTGGGTCTGGATGATGTACTGCATCACCCGCGAGTGGTAGTACGAGTCCGAGCCGCCCCCGTAGGTGAACAGCGCGCCGTACTGCTGGATCACCGGATACGCCCAGATGGTGCGGATCGCGAACGAGATCCCGAAGGCGGTGAGCAGGATCGCGACCGTCCACCCGTGACGGTGCCACCACCCGGTGTTCGTCGATTCCATGAACGACCGGCTCCTCGAGCCGGCGGCGCGCGAGACTTGGGGGGTGTATAAATAGCCTACTCCGCGAATTCCCCCGGAAATTGCAGCCGCCCCGACCCGGGCCCGGTCGGTGCCCTCCGCCGCGCCGTCGCGGGGATACCGAGGTCAGCCGATGGTCCGGAACCGGTAGAATACCCGGCCGTCCCCGACCTCGTACGATTCCGACGTCACCGGCTCTCCGATCCGAAGCGCTGTCCACGACTTCCCTTCGATCCGGCCGAACAGCCGGAGCGGCGCGCCGACGAGGTCGACGAGCCCCACCGCGAACGGAACCTCGCCCTCCATGCCGAAGGGGGCGCCGGCGAGCACGGCGCTGAACGCGTAGAGATGGCCGCGCTCCGGAAGGTCGACCCAGTCGAGCTCCTCCGAGTGGCACGTCGGGCACGCCGTGCGCGGAGGCCAGTGGAGGTTGCCGTCCCGACGACACCGGGTCGTCGAGAGGCGGCCCTCCCGCAACCGGTCGTAGAAGCGGTGCAGGCGGGTCTGGTCCGCGGTCTCGAGCGGAAAGAAATCCAGCAGGAACGGAAGCTTCGGTCGGGCCTTCGGTGCGTGCTCCGGCGTCCCCAACGGCATCTCCTTCCGTTCCGGGACGGTCGGCGTTTCCGCCATGAGGGGAGCCGTCCGCCGTCGCGGGCGCGAGCTGGGGCTCATGCGACGCCCCCGCGCTGGTAGACCATGACGGAGTGGACGTTCGCGCTCCCCGAGAGATTGTGGACCAGCGCCCATTCGGGGTCGGGGGCCTGACGCGCCGCAGGCACGGATCCGGAGAACTGCTGGAAGACCTCGACGGCCTGGGCGATGCCGGTGGCCCCGAGCGGATGTCCGCATCCGAGGAGGCCCCCTCGGGGATTCACGACGAGGTCCCCTCCGATGTCTCCGCGTCCGTCCTCGGCGAACCGACCCCCCTCGCCGGGTCCGCAAAGCCCGAGGGCCTCGTACTCGATCACTTCCGAGATCGTGAAGCAGTCGTGGACCTCCGCGAGGTCGAGGTCCCGGATCCCGATCCCGGCCCGGTCCAGCGCCTCGCGCGAGGCGCGGGTGAGTCCCTTCCATTCGGTGAGCGACCCCGCGTTCGCGAGGTTGTGAAAGTCCGAGTACTGGCCGCTTCCGCGGATCCACGCCGGGGTGTCGGTGTACATCCGGGCGAGGTCCTCCGAGACGAGGACCACGGCCGCGGCGCCGTCGGTCATGGACGAGCAGTCGCCGAGCCGCAGCGGCGGTGCGACGACCGGAAGGCGAAGAAGTTTCTCGCGAGGGAACGTCTTCTCGTGGAACTGGGCGGTGGGGTTCGAGTTGGCGAACCGATGGTTCTTTTCGGACACGGCCGCGAGCTGCTCCTCGGTCGTGCCGAACTCGAGCATGTGCCGCTGGGCGACCATGGCGAAGAACGGAGGGGCGGTAGCTCCGTGCGGACCGTCCCAGGCACGGTCCATCACGCACCCCATGGCCGAATTCGCCTCGGCCATCGACGGGAGGTTCATCTTCTCGACTCCGACCGCGACGGCGACCTCGGAAAGCCCGCTCGCGATCGCCGCGTAGGCCGAGCGGATCGCCGACTGACCGGACGCGCACGCTAGCTCGGTCCTCTGGAGGATCCGGTGGGGAGCGAGCCCCATCTGTTCCGCGGCCAGGGGGGCGACATGCGACTGAAAAGCGAACCGCTCCGGCTCCGCGGCCCCCACGAACAACGAGTCGACGTCCCCTGCCCGGAGCTCGGGGACCGCACGGAACAGCGCCGCACCGACCTCTTGGGCGAGCTCGCTCCAGGTCGTCGGCCGCACTCCGAACTTGGTCGTGACGCCGCCGACGATGGCCACCGAACGTCCGCTCATCGGGCCTCGCTGCGGACCGCGGCAACGACGCGGTCTCCCGCGGCGCTGGTGGAGAGGGTCCCCCCCTGGTCGTACGTTCGTGCCTCGCCGCCGGCGAGGGTCCGGGAGAGCGCCCGCTCGAGGCGGTCCGCCTGGCGGAGGAGACCGGAGTCCTGGTGGCGGGTGCCCATCCATCGGAGCATCTGCTCGACCGCGAAGAAGGTCGCGAACGGGTTCACCTGGTTCTTTCCGGCGTACTTCGGGGCGCTCCCGTGCACCGGTTCGAACATCGCGTGGTCCGCGCCGATGTTCCCGCCCGAGGCGAAGCCCATCCCGCCCTGCAGCACCGCGGCGAGGTCGGTGATGATATCGCCCATCATGTTCGTCGCGACGACCACGTTGTAGCGCTCGGGATTTCGGACGAGCCATTGTGCGAAGGCGTCCACGTAGGCGTAGTCGCGTTCGATCTCGGGATACTCCGCGCCGACCCGGTCGAACGTCTCCCGGAAGAATCGGCACCCTTCCATGACGTTCGACTTGTCGACGCACGTCAGCCGTCGGACCCCGTCCTCGGGGGCTCCGCGGGCACGGGCGCGGGCGAGCTCGAAGGCGTAGCGCACCACGCGCTCCGACCCCTTCCGGGTGATGATCCGGGTGTCGATGGCGACCTCGGTTTCATTCCCTCGTCGTAGACGACCCCGGGCGGGTGTGTACAGGTCCTCGGTATTCTCGCGGACGATCACGAGGTCGACGTTCTTCGGCGCCCAGACCTCGCGGTACTCCCCGCTGATCCGGTGGCGGACCCCCGGGTACAGTTTGCACGGTCGGACGTTCGCGTACAAGTCGAGCCCCTCGCGCAGCCCGAGGACGAGCGCCCGGCCGGCGATGTCCCCGTTCGGAAGCATCGCGCCGGGCCATCCGACGGCCCCCAGCAGGATCGCGTCGGCCCGACGGGAAGCCTCGGCCGCTTCGGGTTCCCATTCGCGGCCGGTCTTGAGGTAGTACTGACCGCCCCCCGGATAGGACGTAACGTGCCACGGAGCCGGCCCTCCTTCCGCCAGTGCGTCCAGGAGGCGCAAACCCTCCCGTACGACCTCGGGACCGGTGCCGTCCCCCGGGTAGACCGCGACCTCGTACCCGGCGTCCTTCACGGAGCGCTCCCGTGCGACGCCCGGGCTTCCAGTTCGCGTCGGACCTTCTCCACCAGTCCGCCGGCCTCGAGCAGCTCGAGGAGGTGGTGGGGGAGGGGCGGGAACGACACCGACGCCCCGGTGCGAAGATTCGTGACGCGGCCGGCGGTCATCTCGATCCGGGCCGAGTCGCCCTTCTCGAAGATCGCGCGGACGCCCCGGGCCTCGATCGTCGGGATGCCGAGGTTGATCGCGTTGCGGAAGAAGATGCGGGCGAACGAGTCCGCGACGACGGCGCCGACCCCGATCGCGCGCATGGCCTGAGGCGCGTGTTCCCGGCTCGACCCGCACGCGAAGTTCTCGTCGGCAACGATGATGTCGCCCGGTCGGGCCTCCTTCGCGAATTCGGGCAGCGCGATCTCGAAAACGTGCTTCTTGAGCTCTTCCGGGTCGATGATCGTGAGGTACTTCCCCGAGATGATCTGGTCGGTATCGACGTCCGGGCCGAGCGTCCAGACCCGCCCCTCGATGACGTCCTGCATCAACGCTCCTAGAGGAGTTCCCGCGGGTCGGCGATCTCGCCCTTGATGGCCGTCGCCACCACCGCGGCGGGAGACATGAGGTAGATGCGCGCCTCCTTCGCACCCATTCGGCCCGGGAAGTTCCGGTTCGACGACGATGCGCAGACCTCGTCGGGCGCGAGGATGCCCATGTTCCCTCCGAAGCACGCGGAGCAGCTCGAGTTCGTGAACACGGCCCCAGCGTCCGTGAACGTCTCGATGATCCCTTCGTGCAAGCACTGGTCGTAGATCGGGGTCGACGCCGGCGAGACGATGAACCGCACGCCGGGGGCCACCTTCCGGCCTTTCATCAGCGCTGCCCCTTCGCGCAGGTCCTCGATGCGGGCGTTGGTGCAGGAACCGAGGAACACCTGGTCGACCTTGACGTGCTCCCGCACGACGTCGGTCAGGGGCCGGACGTTGTCGGGCGAATAGGGGCACGCCACCATCGGGGGCATGCCGTTCACGTCGATATCGATCGTGCGCTCGTAAGCGGCGTCCGCGTCGGCCTTCATCGGGTGCATCGGGTGTTTCGCGATCTTGGAGAGATAATCGAACGTCTTCTCGTCCGGCCCAACGATCCCCGTCTTGGCCCCCATCTCCGTGGTCATGTTGCAGATCGTGAACCGCTCCGGCATCGAGAGATGCTCGATCGTCGGGCCGGAGAATTCGACTGCCTTGTAGGTCGCGCCGGTCGTCCGCACCTCGCCGAGGATCCGCAGCACGAGGTCCTTCGCCGTCACGCCCGTTCCGAAGGAACCTCGCACACGGACCTGGATCGTCGGGGGGACCTTCAGCCAGAGCCGCCCCAATGCGAGGACGGCGGCCATTTCCGTCGGACCGATGCCCGCCGCGACCGCGCCCATCGCTCCGAGCATGTTCGTGTGGGAGTCGGTGCCGACGGCTAGGTCCCCGGGGACGACCCATCCGTTCTCCGCAAGGATCTGGTGGCAGATCCCGTGCCGCCCGACGTCGTAGAAGTGGGGCAGTCCGGTCTCGGCGGCGAACTTTCGTAGGATGCGGTGCAACACCGCGGCCCCTTCGGTCGAGGCCGGCACCCAGTGGTCGATCGCGATCACGACGCGATCCGGGTCCCAGACCCTGGTCGCTCCCATCTGGTGGAACGGAGCCACCGTCTGCGCTCCCTGCTCGTGCATCATCGCGAGGTCGACCGCGCCTTCCACGATCTGGCCGGGAACCACGCGATCGAGCCCCGACGCCCGGGAGAGGACCTTCTCCGCGAGCGTCGCACCGTGGCCATTCGAGCTCGTCATGCGCTCATCGGTCGGATGCCGACCGCCTCGACCATCGCCCAGAACTCATCATCGCTCAAGCCGGGGCGCTCGAACAGGGACCGGTAGTCGGTGAGGAACTTTCGGAGCCCGGCCTTCGACCGCGCCTCGGTCTCGGATTTGACCCGGCGGAGGAGCTCGATCAAGAGCGGGTCGGGTGCGGAGATCCCCCGCTCCTTCAACTTCTCGACCAACGCCGCTTTGCCCGTGTGCTTTCCGAGGATCATCTGGCGTTTTCGACCGACGACCTCGGGCTGCAACGGTTCGTACGTGAGCGTGTGGGCGAGGATGCCGTGAGTGTGGATGCCCGCCTCGTGCGAGAACGCGTTGTATCCGACCAGCGCCTTGTTCGCTGCCACCGGAACGCCCGAGAGCTCCTCGACGAGCCGGGAGAGGTCGTGAAGACCCTCGGTCTTGATCCCGGTCCGAATACCGTAGAGGGTCTCCAGCCCGAGCACGACCTCTTCGAGCGACGCGTTCCCTGCGCGCTCGCCCAGACCGTTCACGCAGACATGCGGGGCCCTCGCACCGCACTCCACCGCCGTGATGGTGTTCGCGGTCGCGAGGCCGAAATCGTTGTGGCAATGGACGGAGAGGTCGTTCGGACGGACCCGGCGCTGGAACTCGCTGAGATACCAGCGGAAGGTGAGCGGGGTCATGATCCCGACCGTGTCGGCGACCACCAGTCGGTCCGCGCCGGCGTCCTGAACGTCCCGGTAGAGACGCTCGACAAAGTCGAAGGGCGCCCGCACCGTGTCCTCGGTCACGAACGCAACGTGAAGGCCGGCATCCTTCGCCTGACGGACGGTTCGGACCGACGCGTCATGGACCTCCTTCTGGGTCATTTTGAGCTTGAACTTCAGGTGGACGTTGCTGGCCGCCACAAAGATCGCGATGTGGCTCGCCCCGCTGTTGATCACCGCGTCGACGTCGGCCGGAACGGTCCGGGCGGCGGCCAAGATCTTCGCCTTGAGCCCCGCCTCCGCCACCTCGCGGACCGCCCGTGCCTCCTCGTCCGACACGACCGGAATTCCCGCGTTGATCAATCCAACCCCGACGTCGGAAAGGGCCGTGGCGATCCGGACCTTCTCTTCCGGCGAGAAGTGGACTCCCGGCATTTGCTCGCCATCGCGGAGGGTCTCGTCCCAGACCACGATCCGGTCGGGAATGCGCCGTTCGTGGTGGGTCTCGGAGTGGTAGTCCTCCACGAGGCGGGTCTTCGGCATTTGGCCTTCTACGGGTTCGAGCGAATTAACCTTTGTCGACCTGAACGACGGGCTCGACGGGGAGAGCGTCGGCCGCCAGGATGAGTACTTAAATAGCCACCCGACCTGAAACTCGGTACAAGTCGGCGACGACCTGTTCTTGGTGAAATCGATGTCCCCTGCGGCCGCCCAAACCTCCCCCCTCCCCGAACAGTCCGGACCGGGGGTTCCCCGACCCCCTCTCGAGCTGAACGATGTCAGCGTGATGATCGGCGGCCAGGGCGGGGACGGGACGTTGACCGTCTCCGACCTGCTCGGCCGGTACTTCCGCGGACGGGGTCTTTACGTCTACACTTCGCGGAACGTCCTCTCCCGCATCCGCGGAGGACACGCCGATGCATCGGTCCGCGGGAGTCGCGACCCGCTCGCGGCGGTCAAAGCCCAGGTGGACGTTCTCGTGGCGTTCGACAACGAAGCGGTCGAGATGGGAAAGGCGGAACTCGCACCGCACGGCTTCATTATTTACGATTCGACGACGTTCCACATCGCCGAGCCGCACTCCGCGGGTTTCCCGTTCGCGACGCTCGTGGGGGGGCCGTTGGGTCAGCCGATCTTCAAGAACACCGCTGCCTACGGCGCGCTTTCCGTGTTGCTCGGTTTTGATCCGGCGCACACCCGGTCGGTGATCGAAGACCGGTTCAAGCGGCGCGGCGGAGAAGCGCTCGAGAAGAACCTGAAAGCCCTCGAGATCGGAAGGAAGGCGGCGCTCTCGGCTGCCGGGGTCGAGAACCGATTTTCGATCCCTTCCGGGGACGCCCATGACCTCATCCTCACGACGGGGAATCAAGCGGTCGCCCTCGGCTTCGTGGTCGGGGGAGGAAGGTTCTTCGCGGGCTATCCGATCACCCCGGCGACCGAAGTGATGGAGTACCTTCAGCGGTACCTTCCACCGTTCGGGGGCGTCGTCCGGCAGGCGGAGGACGAACTCGCCGCGATCAACATGGTCATCGGCGCGGCGTACGCCGGGGCCCGAGTGATGACGTCGACGAGCGGACCGGGTCTTTCGCTGATGACCGAAGGGATCGGCCAGTCCGGGACCGCGGAGATCCCCGTCGTGGTGGCGGATTGTCAGCGGGTCGGTCCCTCGACCGGCCAGCCGACGCGCCACGAGCAGTCCGACCTTTCCCACCTCGCGAACCTCGGGCACGGGGAGTATCCTCGGTTCATTCTCGCGCCCGCCGACCCCGTGGACTGCTTCGACCTGACCGTCGACGCGCTCAACCTGGCGGAGCGCTGGCGCCTTCCCGTGTTTCTGCTGCTCGACCAGGCTCTCTGTCAGAACACCACGACGAGCCCCCGGTTCGACCTCACGAAGCTCCACATCGACCGGGGGAAGCGCCTCAGCCCCGAGGCGGTCGCCCAGCTCGCCCAGTACAAGGTGTACGAGCACTCCGCCGACGGGGCGAGCCCCTACGCTCCGCCGGGCACCCCCGGCGTGTGGGCCGAAGTGACCGGCAACGAGCACGACGAGTGGGGCCACGTCTCCGTGAATCCGGTGAATCGGAATCGGATGATGCACAAGCGAATGGACAAGATGGTGAACGCCCGCGGGGAACTTCCGCCCTGCCGGCTCTACGGTCCCCCCGACGCCAAGATCGGGCTGATCGGTTTCGGGAGCACTTCCGGACCGATCCTCGAGGCCCAGGCCCTCCTCCAGCAACGGGGCGTCGCGACGAGGTACCTGCAGGCCCGTACCCTCTACCCGGTGCCGGTCCACGAGATCGACCCGTTCCTGAAGGAGGTCGATGTCGCCTACCTCGTCGAGCACAACTTCACCGGCCAGTTCGCCCGACTGCTCCGGGAGACGATGCCGTGGCACCACGCGAAGCTCCGGTCCGTGCTCAAGTTCGACGGATTCTCGTTCCGTGCGCCCCAGATCGTCTCCGCGATCAAGGAGGTGGCGTAGGATGGTCCAGTCGGCCAAACCCGTTCAACCGATCTGGTGCCCTGGCTGCGGCGACTTCGGAGTGCTCGCGGCGGTCAAGCGCGCCGCCGCGGAGATCAAGGTCTCCACCTCGGAGCTGGTCCTGGTCGGCGGGATCGGATGTTCGGGGTCGATCCACAACTTCCTCGAGATCAACGGCATCCACGCGCTCCATGGGCGACTCTTGGCGCAAGCCGTCGGTGTCAAACTCGCGAACCCGGCCCTCACCGTCGTCGCCGCCGGAGGGGACGGCGATGGGTACGCGATCGGAATGGGGCACTTCATCCACGCGTTCAAAAAGAACGCGTCGATCCTCTACATCGTGATGAACAACGAGACATACGGTCTCACGAAAGGACAGGCGTCCCCGACGAGCCAGCTCGGCTTCGAGGGGAACGTCGAGCCCCCGTTCCACTCGATCCTGACCGCCCTGTCCATACCGGCGCCGAACTTCATCGCCCGAACGTTCTCGGGAGACCCGAAGGGGATGACGGCGATCCTCGCCGAGGCGCTCCGGTTCAACCGCGAGGGTCGAGGGTTCGCCTTTGTCGAGGACCTCTCCCCCTGCGTTACGTACAACGACACGTACAAGCTCTGGCGCGAGAAGGTCGTCGACGTCGCGACCGTCGAAGGGTACGACCCCACCGACCGCAAGGCGATGTTCCGGATCTGCCTCGAGACGACCGAGGCGGGTCGGATCCCGATCGGGGTCATGCACCGACCGAAGGAGAGCGCGAAGGACGGGCTCGAGGTCAAGCTCGTCGGCGACGGGCCCGGTCCGGTACGCGCGGATATCGGCCTCGCGGCCAATCTACCGGCGTACCAGAAACTGCTGTCGGGGCTCGCGTAGGCGACCGGCACCGGTCGCCCGCGGCGCACATGCGCGGGGGGTGACCGCGATCTGGGTCGGAATCGACGACACCGACAGCCCATCGGGCGGCTGCACCACCTGGGTGCTCTCCGAGCTCCTCGCGCTCGCTCGCGACGAAGGGGTCGACCTCATCGGCGAGCCGCGGCTCGTGCGTCTGAATCCGAACGTTCCATGGAAGACCCGCGGCAACGCCGCGCTCTCGGCGCGATTCGGGGTCGGTCGGGGTCCTCGGATGCGGGTCGGGGAGGTCGCCGGCCGGCCGGTGTGGAGCCATGCACGAGGCGGTCCGCTTCCCCCCGCACGCCGCGGGCCGTTCCTGGAGCGTGCGTGGGACAGGGTCCTCCAAAGCGCGCGGCTTGGCGAGAATGGTACGGACCCCGCGCTCGTGGCCGTGCCGCGCCGCCTCCCGGCAGCGTTCTACTATCGGTCGGTCCGCCAGATCGTTCCCGTAG
>Ga0335078_10006268_pt1 | contig 17609 bp, 14 predicted proteins | sample Lox_Sample_32_FD_206711 | JGI IMG/M metagenome (GOLD analysis project Ga0335078, IMG submission 206711) | Soil microbial communities from Loxahatchee National Wildlife Refuge, Florida, United States - Lox_Sample_3.2 | ecosystem: Environmental > Terrestrial > Soil > Wetlands | place: USA... | reverse complement strand
TAGCGGCCATAAGCCTCTACCGTGCGCAGTGCCAACGGGTCGGCCTTGTAGGCTCGCTCGTACCGCTTGCCGGCGTCTTTTCGGTTGTTGGCAAGATCAAAGATGAATCCGCCATGCAAATCCTTGAAGATGCCGTACCAATCCGGTCCGGTCAGGTGATCAAGGGAGTCAACCGCCCCGCGCGCATCACCGGCGCCCGTCGTTGCCCATGCCGAAAGCAGCGCTGCAGTAAGATCCGTGACCGGTCCCCGCACCGATTGTGCGAAGTTCTGCCGAGCGAGCACATATTGCTTCTGCTTGAGCGCCCGCACGCCGATCACCAGCCGTGCGATGCGGTCGCTGCGATCGAGCTGGATCAACCGGTCGGCAAGTCTGCCGGCTTCATCAATGTCGCCGTCGCTTAATACGGAAAGGAAAGTACGGCTGAGCAGATCAGTATTGCGCGGATCCGTCTTGAGCACGTTGAGATAATACGCGGCCGCTGTCGTGGAATCGCGCTCGACGCCGGCGTGCCGCGCTGCCAAGTAGCTTCCGGCGGCAGTAGTGTGAGCAAGCTCCTGCGCCGTCGGCGTCTCGGCCGCAAACGCGGGTTGCAGGCTCAAAAGCGCGACCGCGCCAGCGATGGCGGCGTGCCGGGTCAGCAGCAAAGAACTCACGATAGCTCCATTTGGCGAACCGAGGCGGCAATGGGAATCAGTAGCCGCGGACTGTTGGGGCGAGAATGACCCTTTTGCCGCGCCCCCGCAAGAACATAGGTCGTCTAGGCCGCAAGGGAGGCAAAATCGCGGCAATCACGGGATGAAATGCCGCAAGCGCGCGGTCCAATCACATGTTCGGATAATTTGGCCCGCCGCCTCCCTCCGGCGGTACCCAATTGATGTTTTGATTGGGATCCTTGATGTCGCAGGTTTTGCAGTGGACGCAATTCTGCGCATTGATCACGTAACGCGGTTGTCCTCCTTCTTCTACCCATTCATAGACGCCTGCAGGACAATAGCGCGCCGAGGGGCCGGCGTAGACGTCGTGCTCCGAAGTCTTCTGTAACGCGCTGTTGCGCACAATCAGATGCACCGGCTGGTCTTCCTCGTGATTGGTATTCGAGAGGTAAACCGAAGACAGCCGGTCGAACGTGAGCTTGCCGTCCGGCTTTGGATAAGCGATCGGCCGGCAATCTGCCGCCGGTCTCAGCGTGGCAAAATCCGGCTTGCCATGCTTGAGCGTGCCGATTGGCGAAATCCCGATCGTATTGGCCCACATATCCACCGCGCCGAGCGCGATTCCTGCAACGGTCCCAAGCTTCGACCACAGCGGCTTGGCGTTGCGCACCCGCCAGAGATCTTTTCCGATCGCAGAGCCCCGCCACGCCGCATCATAATCGGAAAGTTCGTCGTGCGCGCGTCCGGCAGCGAGTGCTGCGGCAACATGCTCTGCCGCAAACATACCCGAGAGCATGGCGTTGTGGCTTCCCTTGATGCGCGGCACGTTCATAAAACCGGCCGCGCAGCCGATGAGAGCGCCGCCGGGGAAGGCAAGCTTCGGCACCGATTGCCAGCCCCCTTCCGTCAACGCGCGCGCGCCGTAGCAAATGCGCCTTCCACCCACGAATGTGTCGCGGATAAGCGGATGAGTTTTGAAGCGCTGAAACTCCTCGAACGGCGACAAATAGGGATTGTGGTAATTGAGATGAACGACGAAGCCGACCGCCACGAGGTTGTCGGCAAAGTGATAAAGGAACGAGCCACCGCCGGTGCGGTTCCCGAGCGGCCAGCCAGCGGTGTGCTGCACCAATCCTTTACGGAAATTTTCCGGCGCAATTTGCCACAGCTCCTTCAGCCCGATCCCGTATTTCTGCGGTTGCCGGTCGCGCTGGAGAGCAAAACGTTCGATCAGCCTTTTGGCAAGACTGCCTCGCGCGCCCTCCGCGACCAGTGTGTATTTTCCACGCAATTCCATACCGCGGGTGAAGGTGTCCTTGTGGTGACCATCCTTTGCGACACCCACGTCGCCGGTGGCGATGCCTTTGACGATCCCATTTTCGACAAGTGTTTCAGTGGCAGCGAAGCCCGGATAGATTTCCACGCCCAATGCTTCAGCCTGCTGCGCGAGATAGCGGCAGATGTCGCCAAGTGAGACGATGAAGTTGCCGTGGTTGCTCATCAGCGGCGGCATCAAAAGATTCGGCACGCGCAGCGCGCCAGAGGGGCCGAGCAGATAGAAACGGTCGTCGGTGACTGCGGTATGGACCGGCGTCGCTCCTTCGCGCCATTCGGGAATGAGTTCGTCCAGTGCGACCGGATCGATAACCGCGCCGGACAGAATGTGGGCGCCGACTTCGGAGCCTTTCTCCACGACCACCACGGATACCTGCGGCGCGAGCTGTTTAAGCCTGATCGCAGCGGCAAGACCGGCCGGGCCGGCGCCGATGATGACCACATCGAATTCCATCGCCTCGCGGGCCGGAAGTTCGGTATCACTCATGGTCCGCTCCTTGGTCCGTGTAGTGGCCGATATTGCATCCTTTCATCCCTCGCATAGACTAAAGTAATCGTCCATAAACCTGCTCACCGTGACATCCGCATCCACACACGTACGCGAGCTAATCGCCTTTTACCTCGACGCCGGGGTTGACAGTGTCGTCGGCGAAGAACCGGTCAATCACTTCGCAGACCGGCTGGAGCCAATCACTTCGCCGCTCGCTACGCGGGCGACCGCGGGTCGCGTCGGGAAGCCGACGCAGCCGGCGTCGAGCGAGGCGCCGTCGTCTCCGGCGGCCCCGCGCAGAGCGACCGGGCGAGGCATTGCCGAAATCCCTCGCGCAAGCCCCGCGCCCGCATCGGTCATTTCCCCGGAGGCCGCTGTGATGGCGGCGCGGGAGGCTGCGCGAACTGCGCAAAATCTGGACGAACTACGGGCGCTGCTGAACAATTTCGAAGGCTGCATGTTGCGCGCCACGGCCACCCAACTGGTGTTCGCCGCTGGCAATCCAAAGGCGCGCGTGATGTTCGTCGGCGAAGCGCCCGGCCGTGACGAAGACCTTGCCGGCGAGCCATTCGTTGGACGCTCGGGAAAATTGCTCGACCTCATGCTGCATGCCATCGGGCTCGACCGCTCCAAAGCTTATATCGCCAACGTCGTTCCCTGGCGCCCGCCGGGCAACCGCACGCCAACACCGCATGAGACAGCGATTTGTCTGCCCTTCATCCGTCGCCAGATCGAACTTGCCGACCCCGACATCCTTGTCTGCCTGGGTCAGCCGTCAACGCAGACGCTGCTCGGCACCAAGGACGGAATTACGCGAAGCCGCGGGCGGTGGCTCAAGTTTCATACCGGCACCCGGGAAATACGCGCGATCGCTACCTACCATCCGGCTTTCCTTCTGCGCAGCCCGCTGCAGAAGCGGCTCGTCTGGCGCGATTTTTTGGCGTTGAAACGGGCGCTGGCCGGATAGGTGTTGTCGCTGCCTCGGCGTGCCGGGCGGTTTTGAGGTCGGCAATCAACGTGGATTAGAAGGTATTGCTGCTTCGCGCGCCGGCCGGATCATCCCCCATCCGATGCGCAACGGCGGTAGCCTGCCGCGCACCGGCCGCGCGAAAGTCTCGGGCACTTCAGTTGCGAGATCAGGAAACAGCGCTTTGATCGTGGGCGGCGGTTCCTGCGTCGTCTCCGACACCGGCCAAACGATGATCGCACCCTTCCTGCGGATGTCTTCGGCAGTGATGGACCGCGAACCGGCAACGTCGTCGCCGAAATAAACGGCCGGCTGGCTTGCGGCAGCGAGCGCGACCAGCGCCGCGGTCTCTATGTCCCCGCCGACCACGGCGAGCGGGCTCCCGGTACGCCGCTCGAAACTTTCAGCGAAGAAACGGCCCATCGCGTCGGCAGGTTGTGCAACGCTCAGGTCCGGGCCGCTGATCCACGGCAATACGAGGATTGCCGCAGGCACCAAGATTGCCGGCACGAGCAGCAACCCAATCCAGGCAAAGCCAAGAATATGCTGATGGCGAAGCTCGATTTGCTCACCCGCAACGACAACACAGGCAAGCCCTGACAGGACCAGAAGCGGCGCCGCGGCGCCGATCGGCAGGCCAACATCAAGAAGCACGGCGATTATCGTTGCGAGCAGTGCCGGAAAAAGCGCGAACACCTTCAAGTAGGTCGCCGCCGATCGAGTGACCGGCGCGCGGAAGATCACCGGCGCGTGGCGGCCGCCAATAGCGGGCCAAAATTGCGCGAGGACGAGCAAAACAACCAAGCCGGCGTGAGCTAGAGCGAATGCGGCGAGAAGCCACAGCCACTTCAAGGTATTCGCGATGGCCGTGTTTGCATCGCGCAGATGCGCGAGAGCCGGCATCAAGCCAAAGTCCGCCCGTTCGAGCCATAGCGAGTGCACGAACAATGCGGCGATGAATAGTGCCGCGGCGACCCATGTATCGACCAGGCCGACCATGGCACTGGCGCGCCGGTCGAACGCTGTGAACAAAATTATCGCGCTTAGCAGAATGAGTGCTGCGTAACTGGTAAAGAGTAGAAGCGCCGCGGTCGCACCCACGGCATACCAATAGCGCCGCCGCTCTTCAAAAACGGCGCGCCAATAAAACAACAGCGCTGCTGCCCAAAGCGCCATTGCCAGCATCGGCGGGCCAAAATTCGGCGTTGGCACGGTGAAGACGGAAATGCCGGCCATCAGCAAGACCGCCATAGCCGCTTGGGCTTCGCCGACAATGGCCCGGCCGAGGGCGAAAACGCACCAATAGGTCGCGACCAGACAAATTTGCGAGAGCGCATAGACTCCGGGCAGGCCGGCGAGCCGAAACGCAATTTCCGCAACCCAGTAAGCAAGCGGTGGCCCGAAGCGGCCGTCGAGCGGAAACGCATGTCCCAGCGCCAGCATTTGCGGCAGGCCGCTCGGCGGCGCCGCATAGAACAACACCGGTACAAGAAACCACACTGCTGCCTGCGTTAGCGTTGCCAGCCAAAACACCAGCGTCGGACGCGAACGCAGTGCTTCAACGTAGATCGCGACCTGAAACATCGAGGTTCTTAGTTTCGATCCATCTGATGTGAGCGACGCCGCGATCGGTTCCCGCCCCCGGCAAAAAACATAGTCGTGCGATTCCAGCGCCGGTCGCCAAGGTCACGTCCAGGAGGGTCGCGTTCGGCTTGACAGCTACAGCGGCAATACGGCGACGACAAGATCATCGGCATCGGCCGCCAATTCGCCCCACGCGCCGGCGACCGGTGCGAACGAGCGTCGATGATGGATCGTCGGGCCAAGCCGGTCGAGGGCGGCAAAGTGCTCGGGTACGCTGTAGCCCATATGCCGCTCGAAGCCGTAACCGGGATGGGCCGCGCCGAGACAAACCATCAGGCGGTCGCGCGTGACCTTGGCGACAATCGACGCCGCGGCAATGGAGGTGACGAGACCATCGCCGCCGATGACGGCCTGGCAGTCGCAGCCGCAAGCGATGCGGTCGCGGCCGTCTACCAATACCAGCCGGGGCCTGACCGGTAGCGCGGCCACGGCCCGCGCCAGCGCCCACAGGGACGCGCGCAGAATGTTGTCGCGATCGATGCGCGACGGCGGCGCCATCGCCACCGCCACCTGTGCGCGCGCACAGATACGCTCATAAAGTACTTCGCGCCGCTCCGGTGTCAGTCTTTTCGAGTCATCGAGGCCGCGTGGGACGTTTTCGGGATCGAGAATGACAGCGGCGGCGACCACAGGCCCGGCAAGCGGCCCCCTGCCCGCTTCGTCGCAGCCCGCCACCGGCCATATGCCGCGCTTAAGCGCGGCACGCTCGCGGCGGAACGTCGGGCGCCGGTTTTCTTCGTTCAGCGGCAGACGCGGCGCGGCGGCTTCCTTGCGAGTCATGCGTCATGTTTCACCACTTACTTACGCCATCCGCAACGTGCAAAAAAAGCGAACCCGGGACTGTGTGGACAGGTGCTATCCGGAATGGCCGGCCTGGACGGCGGCACCAACGCCGGGACCACACCTCAAAAAAGATCGAGTTGCGCCGATGCCGGGTGCGGCGGCCGAAAATGCTCGGTGGTAATCGGCGCGCTTTTGCGGTTGAAGCCTAATCGCTCGCAGGCAATCTCGAAGCGCCGTCCGATCATCCAGGCGATGGGGCCCTTGCCGATCATGCGCGTGCCGAAAGTGGAATCATAATCCTTGCCGCCGCGCATATCGCGGATGAGTTTGAAAACGTGCCGGTGGCGGTCGGGAAAATTCGCCAGGAGCCACTCGCGAAACAAGTCGCGCACTTCGAGGGGCAAACGGAGCAATACGTAGCCGGCATTACGCACTCCCGTTAATGCGACCGCATCGAGGATGCGTTCGATCTCGGCGTCATTGATGGCCGGAATGACCGGCGCCACCAGCGTTGACGCAGGGACGCCTGCGTTCACCAATTGTCGCAGCGCTTCGAGCCGGCGCGGCGGCGACGCTGCCCGTGGCTCCATGATCCGCGCGAGCTTGGGATCAAGCGTGGTGACCGAGATGGCGACTTTGACCAGATCGCGCTTGGCCATGCGGGCAAGGATGTCGAGATCCCGCAAGATCAATGCCGATTTGGTCACAATGCCGACGGGATGACCTGCCCGCTCCAGCACTTCGAGGATGCCGCGCATGATATTGTAGCGGCGCTCTATCGGCTGATAGGGATCGGTATTGGTGCCGATAGCGATGATTTTCGGCACGTAGCCCGGCGCGGTCAATTCACGCTCCAGCAATTCCGGAGCGTTGGGCTTCATGAACAGCTTTGATTCGAAATCGAGGCCGGGCGAAAGTCCAAGATAGGCATGTGTCGGTCTCGCAAAGCAATACACGCAACCGTGCTCGCACCCGCGGTAGGGATTGATGGAACGGTCGAAGGAAATGTCTGGAGAGTCGTTGCGCGCAATAACCCGCCGCGTCGCATCCACCGTCACGGTCGTTTTGAAGGGCGGCAAATCGTCGAGACTTTGCCACCCGTCGTCGAAGACAATTCGCGCCAGCGGCTCGTACCGCCCCGAGGCATTTGACTGCGCGCCCCGCCCGCGACGGCGCTCGCGGTCGACATTCGTCCGCGGCTCCAGCGCAGAGATTGGCAAGCGTCGCAGCGAAGATGAGCGGGTAGCCATAAGCCTAAGATAATTGGACATCGTGAACAAAACAAGAACAATATTCCCCAGTTCGAAATGGATGGAATATCAAGTGCATCGGACATAAGGGTTGCCCGAATGGCAAAGTGGACCCCGCCGGCCTCATGCTGAGCGTCATCATCCCCACACACAATTCTGAACGACCCTTGGTCCGGACATTGGCCGCCCTCGTTTCCGGCGCTGCGGGAGGTCTGGTCAGCGAGGTGTTGGTTACTGATGCAGGCTCGCGCGATCAGACCGAAGCCGTAGCCGATCACGCAGGCTGTACCGTTTTGCACGAAGCGGGTCCGCTAGGACGGCAACTGAAGGCAGCGGCCGAAGCCGCACGAGCGCCGTGGCTTCTCTTTCTCCGGCCCGGTGCCGTTCTCGAGCCTTCGTGGACCGCGGAGGTGAGACTCTTAGTGGAGTTAGGACCGGGACAATTTTCCGCTGCCACGTTCCGCCGGGCCGCCCGGAGACACGGCGGATTGCAGGAAATCGTGACGCTCGCGGTCGAAACTTTTGGCGGAAGGCTGCTGCCGCAGCAAGGCTTGTTGATTGCCCGGGATCTTTATCAACGAACCGGCGGCCATTCGCCATCCGCCGCCGATCCGGAAGGCGAATACCTAAGACGGCTCGGCCGACGAAAAATCCGCATCCTTTCGACAGCGGTCCACTTCTTTGAATAAACGCCGTACGCCTAGGCTGCGCCAGATACTTGACTAAGTCAATTATCTGGTGAGCCTTGGTCCATGGCCAGGGCCCTGCCCGACGCGCGCGTCGCTGCGGTACGCCGCTTCAATCGCTTCTACACGCGGCAGATTGGCGTGCTGCGCAAAAGCTTTCTCGACAGCCCCTATTCGCTGGCCGAAGCGCGGGTGCTGTACGAGATCGCGAATAGTGATCCAACGACGGCGAGCGAGATCGGCCGAAAGCTTGACCTTGATGCCGGATATTTGAGCCGAACCTTGCGCAATTTTGAGAAGCGCGGATTGATCGTGCGCAAGACGTCCGCGCGCGACGGCCGCCAAAGCCACCTTAAGCTTTCACTGCTCGGCCGCAAGGCATTTGCTCCGCTGGAGCAGCGTTCGCAGCGCGATACCGGAGCAATGCTGGCAAAACTCGCGCCTGCCGACCGAGGGCGATTGATCGACGCGATGCGCACGATCGAGACGCTACTTGCCGGCGAGAACGCGGCACAGTCACCGCCTAAGACGCCCTACACATTGCGCGCGCCAATACCGGGCGATTTCGGTTGGGTGATCAAACGCCACGCCGAACTCTACGCGCAGGAGTATCAATGGAAGGCGCCGTTCGAGGGCCTCTGTGCGCAAATCGTCGCCGATTATGCCAACAACAACGATTCAAAGCGCGAGCGCTGCTGGATCGCCGAGATAGGCGGCGAAAACGTCGGCTGCATTTTCCTGGCAAAAGAATCGGCGACGGTGGCCCGCATCCGCCTTTTGCTGGTCGACCCCAAGGCTCGGGGGCTCGGTCTCGGCGACCGGCTCGTCGCAGAGTGCGTCCGCTTCGCACGCCGCGCCGGCTATAAAAAGGTCACGCTGTGGACCCATAGCGTGCTGACCGCGGCGCGCCACATCTATCAGAAGAGTGGCTTCAAACTCATGCGCACCGAGCGGCATAGGAGCTGGGGGCGCCCCGTCGTGAGCGAATATTGGGACTTGCGGCTCTAGCACATTGCCGCGCCGGTCCCTTTCAGGCGGCGTAGATGCTCGTCCAGCCGCGGCATGATCTCGACGAAGTTGCACGGCCCGTAGCGGTAATCGAGCTGATGGACCAAAATCTCGTCCCAGGCGTCACGGCAGGCGCCCGGCGAGCCCGGCAAGCAGAAGATGTAGGTCGAACCGACAACCCCGGCGGTGGCCCGCGACTGAATCGCTGAAGTGCCAATTTTCGGAAAGCTCACCACTAGAAAGAGCGCCGAAAACGCATCCATCCTTTTTTCAAATAGCGGCTCAATCGCTTCCGGCGTTACATCCCGACCAGTAAACCCGGTTCCGCCCGTCGTGATGATAACGTCAATCTTTGGATCGGCGATCCAGGTTTTCACCCGCGCCTGAATGGCGGCGATGTCGTCTGGTACGATGCTGCGCTCTGCCACCAGATGGCCGGCAGTGCCAATGCGCTGCACCAGCAGCGCCCCCGATTTATCGTCCTTCAGATTGCGGGTGTCGGAAACGGTCAGTACCGCGATTTTCAGCGGTACAAACTGTTTGCTCTCGTCAAGCCCGGGCATGGCTACACCTGCACGCAACGTAATTTCAATCCGCAGCAGCCGACACGAAGGCGCGGATGGACGCGATAATACATTAAAGCGCGTCCGCTGACATCGTATCGCAGGCGCCGACTTTGCCCAACTGAAAGCCTTGTGAAAACCAGTGCTTGCGCTGCTCCGATGTGCCGTGGGTAAAGGCGTCCGGTACCACGTAGCCCTGCCCCTCTTTTTGCAGGCGGTCGTCACCGATGGCGGAAGCGGTCTGCAGCGCCTGATCGACGTCGCCAGGGTCGAGGAAGTGATGCTTTTGCTGCGCCCTATTCGCCCATATGCCGGCAAAGCAATCAGCTTGCAGCTCGACACGGACCTGGAGGCGATTTGCTTCGGCGCGGCTCGCAGAGGCCTGCTGCATCGACATCACGCGCGGAAGAATCCCTAATTGGTTCTGCACGTGGTGGCCCACTTCGTGGGCGATGACATAGGCCTCGGAGAATTTGCAGGCGCTCGCGTTGTTGCAGCCGCCGAATTTGTTCTGCAAGTCCGCGAAGAACGAGGTATCGAGATAAATGCGCTCGTCACGCGGACAATAGAATGGTCCCATGGCCGACCGAGCAAACGCGCACGGCGTCGGTTCGGAACCCGCAAACAGACGCAGTTTCGGAGCGTGGTAGGTCTTCTGTGCTGTCGCGAAAATTTCCGACCAGCGGTCTTCGGTATCGCCAAGCACCAGGGCGACAAACTGCCCGGTCGGGTCGTGCGGAGCTCCGGCGGTCACTGGTGGTGCCGCGTTGGTCGATTGCGACTGCGATCCTCCGGTGAGGATCTGCGCGCCATTTAACAACGCGATCGGATCGATCCCGAAGTACCAGCTGATCAGGCCGATGATGATAACCGTCCCGATGCCAAGTCCGCCGGTACCGCCCGGTATGCCGCCGCGTGCAGCGCTTTCTTCGCGATCATCCTCGACATTGTCGCTGGGACGGAAGTCATCCGTACGCATTTTTCCATCTCCCGGCAAACTGTTTCGCGCCATTTACTGGCATGCATTTGCACCTAATTAACCAATCGTTTCCAGGTTTTAAGACCCGCTAATCATATCACGCAGTTAAGTCGATTTTTACCTAGGCGCTGCATCATCCGTGCATCGGTTGTAGGTCCCGCGTCGCCGATCGCGTCGCCTGAGTCAGAGTCCTGAGTCATGGTAGTGTCGCGTCGCGGGGCGTCCGTCAGGGCGCCCCGCGTGAGTTTTCAGTCTGCTGCATCCGCACGTATCCTCGTCGGCGATTGCGTTGCAGAGATGGCGAAACTCCCAACCGCCAGTGTTGACCTGATATTCGCCGATCCGCCGTACAATCTGCAACTGCAAGGCGAGCTCAAGCGCCCTGACGATTCCCACGTCGATGCCGTCGATGACGCCTGGGATCAATTCGCGAGCTTTTCCGCCTACGACGATTTCACCCGCGCCTGGCTGGTCGCTTGCCGGCGGGTAATGAAGCCGAGCGCCACGCTGTGGGTGATCGGCTCATATCACAACATTTTCCGCGTTGGTGCGCTCCTCCAGGACCTCGGCTTCTGGATCTTGAACGACATCGTCTGGCGCAAATCCAATCCGATGCCGAATTTTCGCGGACGCCGCTTCACCAATGCGCATGAAACTCTGATCTGGGCGGCGCGCGATGCCGGCGAGCGGGCCTATACGTTCAATTACGAGGCGCTGAAAGCCGGGAACGACGACGTTCAGATGCGGTCCGATTGGTTCATTCCGCTGTGTACCGGCGAAGAACGGCTGAAAGGACGTGATGGCAAGAAGCTGCATCCGACGCAAAAGCCAGAAGCGCTGCTGGCGCGCGTCATCCTTGCTGCATCGCAACCCGACGACCTTGTGCTCGACCCATTCTGCGGGACCGGAACGACCGGAGCGGTCGCCCGCCGATTGCGGCGGCGCTTTATCGGCATTGAGCGCCAGGCCGAGTATGCGACTGCGGCGGAGTGGCGCGTTGGCGAAGCTGCGCCATTGCCCGAGCCTGCGCTTGCTCCATTCATGACGGCGAGGGAGGCGCCGCGTGTACCGTTTGCGGCCCTGATCGAGCGAAGATTGGTTACGCCCGGCATTACCCTAGTCGACGCCAAACGGCGGCACTCCGCCGTCGTCCGCGCCGACGGTGCGCTAGCACTCGGCCAATCCGTCGGCTCAATTCATCGCATTGGCGCGCTGGCCCAAGGCCTTGAAGCCTGTAACGGCTGGACCTTTTGGCATGTGGAGACGCCGAAAGGCCTGACCGTGATCGACGCGTTGCGTGCGCAAGTGCGCGCCGAGATGGCCAGCAGCTAGAGGGCAGCGTCCAGCGCTCGCGCGACAACCTTGCGCATGAGACTTGGTAGCGCCTCCTTGCCGATTTTGCTGCAAGCAACCCAGCGCGTGCCCGCCGGCGCCGGCGCGCGGGCCGGCACCCTTCCCCAATAGACCGATAGCTCAAGCGGAAAATGCGTAAAGACGTGCCGCACGGGGGTCGGAATACGATGCCATTCGCAGACGCCGGGCCGCGCGGAATCACAAAAGTGCGGCGCGCTGTCTGAGGCCTTCGCCTCATCGAAGTCCGCCGACCAATCGGATGTTGGCACCTCGGTCATCCCGCCAAGCAACCCTTTCGTTGGCCGCGTTCGCACCAAGAGAAAGCCGTCTTCCCGCACTGCCACGAACGCGGCGCCGCGGCGAAGCAGTGCTTCGCGCTTCGGCGTGCGCTGCGGGAAGAATGCGGGATTACCGCCTCTGCGGCCGGCACAGCTTGCTATCCACGGGCACAATGCACATGCCGGCCGCTTCGGAGTGCAGATTGTCGCTCCGAGATCCATCATTGCCTGGGCGAAGTCGCCCGCGCGTCGTCGGGGCGTCAGAGTGCACGCCAACAGGCGCAATTCAGTCTTGGCCTGTGGCAGCGGGGCCGACACCGCAAACAACCGGGCGACGACGCGTTCGATGTTGCCATCGACTGGTGTAGCCTTCACATCGTAGGCGATTGCGGCAATAGCGGCGGCGGTGTACGGCCCGATGCCCGGCAGCTCGCGCAAGGTGCGCTCGCTTCGCGGAAATTTGCCGTCATGCCGCTCCGCCACGACGCGGGCGCAAGCGTGCAAGTTGTGTGCACGCGCGTAGTAGCCGAGGCCTGCCCAGGCGCTGAGCACCTCCGATAGTGGGGCCGCCGCTAACGCACCGACATCCTCCCACCGCGCCAGGAACTCGGCGAAATAGGGCGCGACCGCTTTCGCCGTGGTTTGTTGCAGCATGATTTCCGAGAGCCATACTCGATAAGGGTCGGCGGCTTCGCCCGGGGCGGCACGCCAGGGGAGCTTCCGGCGATGGCGGTCATACCAGGCGAGTAGGGCCGCGGCATGTGTGCACGAAGGTGCCGCCGGGCGCTTGCGACGCTGTCGCTTTGACCTCTTCACTGCTACCGTCATGCTCCCTCTCGCCTCAGGGATGACAGAGCGTTTCGCCATGAACAAGCCGTCGCGCACTTTTGCGAAGCCTTTACGAGACCTCGTTGGCAAAGTCGTCGGTGAGACTTTTGCGCGACGGGGATTTGCTTCGGCGGAGTTGGTCACGCGCTGGGCTGAGATTGTCGGCAGCGACATCGCGGCTCAAAGCGAGCCTATTAAGATTCAATGGCCACGTGGGCCGGACTCGCAGAACCATAGCCCGGGAATTCTGGTTCTGCGCGTCGAAGGGCCGGCGGCGGTGGAAATCCAGCACCTCGGCGCCGTCATTTGTGAGCGCGTCAACCGCTTTTTCGGCTGGCGCGCCGTTGAGCGGCTCGCCCTGCGGCAGTCTCCGCTGCGACGTGGCGCGACCCTGCCCAGTCGCCAAAACAATGCCGCGGTCGCGTCGCAATTGGCCGCAACTATGCGCGAGATCGCTGATGACGAATTGCGCCAGGCCCTCTCGCGCCTTCTCGCGGCAGTCAAGGGCGGCTGAGGACGTTTGCCATTAAACCGCCTTTAAGACGGACAGCGCCTGGCCTTGGCGGAAAGGCGCCAGGGTGCCAGATTCGAACCCTAGTTTGCCGCTCGACATAGGAGCCGACATTGATAATCAGCCGTCGCCGAATTTTCGCGGCCTTCCGGGCCGCCGCACTCCTTGGCGCCGCAGCGACGCTGCGCTTTTCCGAACAAGCTAAGGCCGACTCAGAACCCGACCAGGCCGAACTTGCAAAAGCCGGGCCCGATGGCGATGTAGTTCTCGGCTCCGACAAAGCGCCGGTCACCATCATCGAGTATGCCTCGATGACTTGTCCGCATTGCGCGCACTTCTCGACCACGACCTTTCCGGAATTGCAAAAGCGCTATATCGACACCGGCAAGGTGCGCTTCATTTTCCGCGAATTCCCGCTCGACGCACTGGCGGCCGCCGGTTTCATGCTGGCGCGATGCGCGGGTAAAGACAAATTCATGCCGATTGTCGAAACTCTATTTGCCAAACAATCGGAGTGGCTGGTGCAACAGCCGGTTCCGGCGCTTCGCGAGATCGCGAAGCAATTCGGTTTCACACAGGAATCATTCGATCAGTGCCTGGCGAATCAGAAGGTGCTCGACGGCATTCAAGACGTGCGCGACCGCGCCGCGGAGAAGCTTGGAGTGAATTCCACACCGACCTTTTTCATAAACGGCAAGAAGCTGACCGGTGACCAATCGATCGACACTTTGGCGAAAGAGATTGATCCCTATCTTAAGGAAGGATAAAGGTTTTTTGCCCTAAGCGGTTTTACCGAAACAGCCGGCCGCTTTTTTCCTTGGCAAATCTCCTCCGTGCGGACTCCTGAATAGGCCAGATGTCCTGTTGCGCTTATCGGCGCGCCGATTCATTCTCCGCGCCGATGCGGCATCGCTCCGACTCGCCTGTTGGGCGTGAGCCTCTTTGGATTCGCTTTGCCGCCGCAGCGAAGCAGATGGACGTAACAAGCGAATGAAGCTCACGCGGCTGCGCCTCATCGGTTTCAAATCCTTCGTCGAGGCGACCGACTTTGAGATCGAACCGGGACTGACCGGCGTCGTCGGCCCTAACGGCTGCGGCAAATCGAATCTCGTCGAAGCCGTGCGCTGGGTTATGGGCGAAACCTCCTACAAGGCCATGCGGGCCGGCGAGATGGACGACGTCATTTTCTCGGGAAATGCCGACCGGCCCGCCCGGAACCACGCCGAAGTCAGCGTCCTGGTCGACAACAGCGACCGCACCGCGCCGGCCGCCTTCAACGATACCGAAATGCTGGAAGTTTCCCGCCGCATAATGCGCGAGCACGGATCGGTCTTTCGCGTCAATGGCCGCGAGGTACGCGCCCGCGATGTGACCGTGTTCTTTGCCGACGCCTCGACGGGCTCGCGCTCACCGGCTCTTGTCCACCAAGGACGTATCGGCGAAATCATCCAAGCGCGTCCCGATCAGCGCCGGCGCGTACTTGAGGAGGCCGCCGGTATTTCCGGCCTGCATGCGCGACGCCATGAGGCCGAACTTCGCCTCAAAGCGGCGGAACACAATCTCACGCGGGTGGAGGATGTGATCGGGCAACTTGCCGCCCAGGTTGCTTCCCTGAAGACCCAGGCCCGCCAGGCGGTGCGTTACCGAAATGTATCCGAGCAAGTGCGCCGGACCGAGGCCTTGCTGCTGCACGTTCGCTGGACGGCAGCAAAGAAGGAACTTGGCGACACCGAACGAACCAAAGATGAAGCCGTTCGCCTGGTTGCGGAACGCACCAGCGAGCAAACGACCGCCGCGACCCGGCAAACGCTGGTCGCGTCCACGCTGCCCAGCTTGCGCGAAGCCGAGGTGAAAGCCGCCGCCGCGCTGCAGCGCCTCATCGTTGCCCGCGAGGGGCTCGAACGCGAAGAACTACGCGCCAAGGAACGGATTGCCGAACTCGATGGTCGGCTCGAGCAGTTCGCCGCCGACCTCGTGCGCGAGCGTGCGCTTGCCGGCGACGCCGCGGCGGCATTGCAGCGTTTGGCCGCCGAGGAAAAGTCCCTGACGCAGCAGGCGCAGGCGAGCGCTGGCCGCCTCAGCAGTGTCAATGAACGCGTGGCGGCGGCCGATGCGGCGTTGGCTGCCTCGGAAAAGTCGTTTGCCGAACTGACGCGCGCGCTGGCCGATCTGACCGCCCGCCGCAATCAGCTCGAAGCCGCCGCCGCCGATCAAGAGCAGCGCATCGCGCGACTGGCGACCGAACTCGCCGACGTCGAGGCTGGCCTTGCGGCCGTAGAAGGCAGTAGCTCCGACACGGCGCCATTGGCCGAGGCGCTGGCTGCAGCACAGGCTGAACTTGCAAAGGCCGAAAGTGCCGCACACGTCGCCGAAGCCAAGCACGCGCGGGCGCGGGAGCAGATCGATAGCGTGCGCGGCCCTCTCCTCGCCGCCGAGCAGCGCGTCCAACGCCTAGAGACGGAAGCAAAGACCATCCGCAAGCTGCTCGCTGTCGAGAATAAAAATTTGTGGCCGCCGGTGATGGACGCGCTCAGCGTCGCCGAAGGTTATGAGAAGGCGCTTGGGGCCGCGCTGGGGGACGATCTTGACGCGCCGGTCGACCAAAACGCGCCAATGCGCTGGGCCGGGGCTACGCTCGATCCTTCCGATCCCAAGCTTCCCGACCGCATTGCGGCTCTTTCCGCGTTCGTAAAAGCCCCATCCGAGCTTACCCGTCGCCTCGCGCAGATCGGCGTAGTCGAACGCGTAGACGGCGCAAGGCTCGCTGCTTCGCTCAAGCCCGGGCAACGCTTGGTCTCCCGCGAGGGCGATTTGTGGCGCTGGGATGGTTTCGCGGCCGCCGCCCACGCCCCGACGGGGGCTGCGCGTCGGCTCGCCGAGCGCGGTCGCCTGCAGACAATAGAGGGGGAGATCGCGTCTGCCCGCGCCGAAGTGGCAACAAAGCGTCAGACTGTAGAAGTCGCGGAGGCGTCGCTCGCCGCAGCAACTGGCGCCGAAACCAAAGCGCGCGCGTCTTGGCGCAGCGCCCAGGACGCCATGGACGCGGCGCGCGAAAATCATGCGGCTGCGGAGCGCGACATCAATCGCCAGGCGGCGCGTATATCGGCTCTCAACGAGGCGAAACAGCGCATAGCCACCGGCCGCGACGAGGCGGTTGCGAGCCGCCGCCAGACCGAGAAGGCGCTGACGGCCCTCACCGATGCTGCGCACCTTGAAGGCAAGCTGACGCAGGTAGAGAAAGCGATCGCGCGGGATCGCGAGGCTTTGGCCGCGGTCCGCGTGGAGGCTCAGGCCATTACGCGCGAGGCGGACGTTGCGGCGCAGCGGCTGCAGACCATCGCCGCCGAACAGCAGGCCTGGAATGAGCGCAAAAACGGCGCCGCTGCGCAGATTGCCACGCTCGGCCAGCGTGCCGAAGAGGCAAGACGCGAGCGCGAGGAACTCGCCCACGCCCCGGGGAAGTTTTCCAGGCAACATCAACCCTTGATTACCGACATCGAGACCGCTTCCGCCGCGCGCCGCGCCGCCGCCGACCGTTTGGCGCAGGCTGAACTGGAACAAGCGGCTGCCGACAAGGCCGCGCGCATAGCGCTCGAAGCCGTCGGCGAAGCTCGCGCCGAAGCGGCGCGCGCCGAGGAGCGCTGCGACGGAACCAGACGCCGGCTTGCCGACATCGAGCATGAGATTCGCGACCTGTTGGATGCCGAGCCGCTCGAAGCGGCAGAAATTGCCGAGATCAAGCCAAGCCACGAAACGCCCCAGATCGCGGACGTCGAAGCGAAACTTGACCGGCTGCGCCGCGAGCGCGAGCGGCTCGGTTCAGTCAACCTGCTCGCGGAGCAGGAACTCCGCGAACTCGAGAGCCAGCACGGCAAGCTCACCGCCGAACGGGACGACCTGGTTGAGGCGATCCGCCGCTTACGGCAAGGCATCCAAAACCTCAACCACGAGGCACGGGAGCGGCTGCTCGCCTCGTTTTCCATCGTCAATGAGCATTTCAAAAAGCTCTTCGCGGAGCTCTTTGGCGGCGGCAATGCAGAATTGCAGCTTATCGAGAGCGACGACCCGCTCGAGGCGGGGCTCGAAATCATGGCCAAGCCGCCGGGAAAAAAATTGGTCACACTGTCGCTCCTGTCCGGGGGCGAGCAGGCGCTCACGGCGCTAGCGCTGATTTTCGCGGTGTTCTTGACCAATCCGGCGCCGATCTGCGTGCTCGACGAGGTCGACGCTCCTCTAGACGACTACAATGTGGAGCGGTTTTGCGATCTGCTAGACGAA
>Ga0335078_10006267_pt1 | contig 17609 bp, 15 predicted proteins | sample Lox_Sample_32_FD_206711 | JGI IMG/M metagenome (GOLD analysis project Ga0335078, IMG submission 206711) | Soil microbial communities from Loxahatchee National Wildlife Refuge, Florida, United States - Lox_Sample_3.2 | ecosystem: Environmental > Terrestrial > Soil > Wetlands | place: USA... | reverse complement strand
CCGGCGTATCGACGTTGTAGAGCGCGATCTGGCCGCAGATCGCGATGCGCGCCCGATAGGCGAGGTTGGCGAACACGGCGTCCGACACCTTGCCGCCGACATTGTCGAAGTAGCAGTCGACGCCGTCCGGGCAGGCCTTGGCGAGCGCGGCGGCGAGATCGCCGCTCTTGTAGTCGATGCCGGCGTCGAAGCCGAGCTCGCGGGTGACGTAGTCGACCTTCTTGGCGCCGCCCGCGATGCCGACGACCCGGCAATCCATGATCTTGGCGATCTGGCCGACCACCTGGCCGACCGCGCCCGAGGCCGCCGACACCACGACGGTGTCGCCGGCATGCGGCCGGCATACGTCGAGTAGACCGAAATAGGCGGTCAGCCCCGGCATGCCGAGCACGCCCAGCGAATAGGACAGTGGGCCTGCCTTGGGATCGACCGCGCGGATGTTGCGGCCGTCCGACAGGCCGTAGTCCTGCCAGCCGAGCCGACCCTCGACCATCGTGCCGACCGGGAACCTCGGGTTCTCGCTGGCGATCACGCGGCCGACGATCGCGCCCTCCATCACGCCGCCGATCGGCACCGGCGCGGCGTAGGACTTGGCGTCCGACATGCGTCCGCGCATGTAGGGATCGAGCGAGAGATAGAGCGCGCGCACCAGCACCTGGCCGGGCCCCGGCGACGGCACCGGGGCCTCGACCAGCTTGAAGTTGGCCTCGGTCGGATAGCCGTCGGGACGAGAAGCCAAGGTGATGCGGCGGTTGATCTGGTTCATGGCAGGCTCACATCGCGGGACGAACGCACGCAGGATAGATCCGTCGTCCGCGATCTGTCTCGTCTCCTGTCAATGCGACGCGCTCGCATTGGCGCCCGAGACAATGCAACCCACGATCACGACGCGTCGCATTCTCAAAGCGACCCCTGCAATACGACGCGCCGACATGCGCATCGCGTCCGAGATTTGCGTCTCATTTTCAGCGCGTCGCGGAGACTATCCGAAAGGATAAGCGCGCATCGGGATAGCGATACTCCGGCGCTGCCCCTTGCTCCTTTCTATTTGGTTCTCTGTTCAAACATCAAAGGTCGTTCGCACGGGCGAGCGCGCTTCCGGAAGATGATTGACGCTAGTCGAAGAGAGAACCCGGTGGTTGAGCTCGGTAATGCCCCTGAAGAAGGATCGCGGATCAGCGAAGAGCGATATGCGCTTGCAGTCGACGGCATGCGGGAAGGTCTCTATGACCGCGATCTATCCAACAACACCATCTGGTTCTCGGAACGGGCGCATCAGCTCTTAGGCCTGCCGAACGGAACGCTGAACGGAGACCGTGCGAGCTACGTCTCGCGCATCCAACCGGACGACTTTGCGGTACGGCAACGTGAGCTGGGGCAGGCCATCGCCCGGCGCGCGCCTTATGACGCCGGTGTGTTCCGTATGCGTCATGCCGATGGCTCCTGGCATTGGATGGAAACCAGGGGGCGCATCCTTTACGCCGCCGACGGCAGCGCCTTGCGCGTCGTCGGATCGTTCGGTGACATCACGGCGCGGAAGACCGCGGAGGCTGCCCTCCTTGAAGCCAACCAGCAGTTGCTCGAAACCGAGCGCCTGGGGCGTGTCGGATCGGCTGTGTGGGATTTGGAGACGGACCGCGTCTATTGGTCCGCCGCCCTGTTTGACCTGCTGGGCATGCCGAAGCGGGACTCGCTCACGCGTGGCGAGTCGCTGAGCTTCATCCACCCGGACGACCGACATACCTATACCAAAGCCCTCGATGAAGGCGTCGCCACGCGACGTGACTTTTCGTGCGATTGCCGCGTCGTGCGGCCTGACGGAGGTGTCCGCTGGATGCACATCCTCGGCCGCCCGCAAGTCGACAGCGTCGGGGCGCTGGCCCGCGTCCATATCGTGTTGCGCGACCTCACCGACATTCGCGAGGTGGAACTGGCCCTGCGCGCCAGCGAAGAGCGATACGCCCTGGCCGTCGAGGGCATGCGCGAGGGGCTGTTCGACCGTGACGTCCGGTCGGGGGCCGTATGGTTCTCCGCGCGCATCCATCAACTCTTCGGTCTCCCCGACGGTGCCTTGAACGGCGACCGCACGGCATTTCTCTCACGCATCCATCCCGAGGATCTCGTCGTGAAGGAACGCCGTTTGGCGGAATTATTTGCCAGGCGCGAGCCCTACAGCGCCGGAGAACTTCGCGTCCAACATGCCGACGGCAGCTGGCGTTGGATCGCCACCAGGGGCAGGATTGTTTACGCCAACGACGGTACGCCCGTGCGCGTCGTCGGCTCATTCGGCGACATCACCGAGCAGAAGAAGGCCGAGGAAGCGCTGCGCCTGCGGGAACAGCAGCTGCAGGCCATCCTCGACAACGCCCCGGTCGGGATCTACGTCAAGGACAAAGACAGGCGCTACGTGGTCGTCAATCGGCAATACGCCGCGTGGCGCGGGCTATCGGTCGACCAAATGCGGGGGCGCACCGACGCCGACCTGCAGCCTGATATGTTCAAGCTCAGCCGCGCAACGGACGAAGAGGCGTTGACCAAGGGCAAGACCGCCCGTCTCGAGCGTCGGCCGTTGATGCCGTACCCCGGCCTCGAGCACATCGAAGTTCTCAAGTTCCCGATCTTCGGCGCCAATGGCGAAATCGTCGGCATGAGCGCCTTCACGGTCAACATCACCGATCGGCGGCGTGTCGAGAACCAGCTCAGCCAGGCTGCCAAGATGGAGGCCATTGGACGCTTGGCCAGCGGCATCGCCCATGATTTCAACAACATGATCGGCGCCATCGCCGGCTTCAGCAGTTTCCTGAGGGACGACTTGCCGCCTGACACTTCGCAGCATCGGTTCGCCGTCCGCATCACGCAAGTCTGCGAGCACGCGAGAGACATAGTCAGGCAGATCCTGGCGTTCAGCCGTGCTGGCGACGTCGATCGGCAATGCGTCGACCTGCGCAGGCTGGTTGCCAACGACGAGCCGCTGGTTCGCGCCGCTCTGGCGTCGTCGACCCGTCTGACGATCGTTCCTGGAGCAGACCCGCTGGCTGCCCTCATCAACGAGGGGCAAGTGCATCAAGTCGTGCTCAATCTTTGCCTGAATGCCAACGATGCTCTCCACGGCCGTCCCGGGGAGGTCTCGGTTCGGCTTGCGCGCATCGACGAGGACCATCCCGATCGCCGCAGGTTCGCCACGGCTTGTCCGGAACCCGGCACCGCGTTGGCCACCGGCGGCCGCCTCGACCCGCAACGGAACTATGCCGCGATATCCGTCGCAGACACCGGGGTGGGAATGGACCAAACGACCCTCGATCGGATCTTCGAGCCGTTCTACACGACCAAGGAGACGGGCCGCGGGTCCGGGCTCGGCCTCGCCGTGATCCATGGAATCGTCGCCGCGTATGCCGGCGCCTATCGGGTGACGAGCCGTTTAGGGCGCGGCTCCGAATTCACCATCTACTTGCCGCTCAGCGACATGGCCCAACTTGTCGCGCCGTCGGCGGTTTCCCGCGACGCCGTGCGCGGTAGCGAGAGCATCATGGTCATCGACGACGATGTCGGCATCACGGAGATGATGGCGATCGGCCTTGAGCGGCTGGGTTATGACGTGACCAGCAGCAACGACCCGATCGAGGCCGTCCACGCGTTCGAGCAGGATCCCGGAGCGTGGGACGCCGTCGTCATCGATCAAACGATGCCCGGCATGCTCGGCACGGAGCTGGCGAAGCGCATCAAGGCCGTGCGTCCGGACTGCCCGATCGTGCTTTGCACGGGCGGCGCCGATCCGATCGTCGACGAAGGCGAGCGTGAACTGTCCGGCATCGACGAGACCCTGTTCAAGCCCCTCGAGCCGAGACGCGTGGCCGAGCGCGTCCGTCGCTTGTTCGAGCGACAACATGCGCCGGTCGGCAGTGCGTAGGCCGTCAAGGAGGCGGCACGCTCGACCGATGGCAATCGGCCGGCGGGCTCGCCGGGTTGGTCCAGCGACACGAGCGACCCCTGCTCCGGTCGCGTCGGATCTGCAATACCGGTGCTCGCAAGGCGACGGGCATCGAGCATGAAGAACCGGGCATGAGGGCGGCGAGCGCTTGGATTTTCCTGCGTCGCGCAGGACACGCGGTGGGACGACGTGCCTGCCGTGGGGCCGCTTGCCCCGCTCGCCCCAATGGCCGGGGACCGTCTGGGCTGTTAGGCTCGGCCCCATGGACGATCCAGCGCATCCCCGCATGGCCTACGGCGGCAAGGCCGTCTATGGCGCCCGTCTCGGCATCCTGATGCTGGAGGCGCGCTTCCCGCGCATCCCGGGCGACATGGGCAACGCGCGCACCTGGCCGTTTCCGGTGCTGTTCCGAGTGGTCGCGGGGGCGTCGCCCGAGCGCGTGGTCAACCAGCGCGCCGCCGGCCTGATGAACGCCTTCCTCGACGCCGCCGCCGATCTGGTCCAGCAGGGCGCCGACGGCATCACGACCAATTGCGGGTTCCTGTCGCTCTACCAGGCCGAGATCGCGCGCCACGTCGGCGTGCCGGTGGCGACCTCGAGCCTGATGCAGGTGCCGTTCATCCAGAGCGTGCTGCCGCCCGGCAAACGCGTCGGCGTGCTGACGGTCAACGCCAAGAGCCTGACCCGCGAGCACCTGGAGGCGGCGGGCGTGCCGCTCGACACGCCGGTGGTCGGCACCGAGGGCGGCCGCGAGTTCACGCGCGTGCTGATCGGCAACGAGGAGAAGCTCGACGTCGCCAAGGCCGAGCAGGACATCCTCGACGCCGGCGATCAGCTGATCACCAGACACCCCGAGGTCGGCGCCGTCCTGCTCGAATGCACCAACATGTCGCCCTACGCGCGAGGGCTGCGCGAGCGCGTGCGCCGGCCGGTCTACGACATCTACAGCTTCATGACCTGGTTCCATGCCGGGCTCAGCCCGCGCGACTTCGGCCCGCCGGCGAGCGCGCCCGCCGCCTGGCGCGAACGCTGATGAGCGGCCCGCCCGACAAGCTGGGCGAGACGTTGCGCGTCGTGCTGGTGACCGGAGCGGCGAGCGGCATCGGGGCGGCGACCTGCCGGCGCATCGCCGCGCCCGACCTGCGCCTGATGCTGCATACCGGCCACCGGCGCGACGCGGTCGAGGCGGTGGCGGCCGAATGCCGCGCCAAGGGCGCCACCTGCGCGGTGACCATGGGCGACCTCGTCAACCCGGCGGTGCCGGCGCGCCTGATCGCCGAGACGACGGATCGGTTCGGCGGGCTCGACGCCCTCGTCGCCAACGCGGGCTACGCCGACCGGCGCCGCATCGGCGATCTCGACGCCGAGGGCTTTGTCAAGTCGGTGGCGATCAACCTGCGCAGCTTCTTCGACCTCGTGACCGCGGCGCTGCCCTGGCTCGTCATGTCGACGGCGGCGCGCGTCGTCGCGGTCAGCTCGTTCGTCGCCCACGAGTTCAAGCTCGGCGACACGTTCTTCCCGGCCTCGGCGGCCTCCAAGCGCGGGCTCGAGGGGCTGGCCAAATCGCTCGCCGCGCAACTCGCCGGCACGCGCACGACGGTCAACGTCGTGGCGCCCGGCTACATCAGGAAGGACGCCGGCACGACGACCTCGCTCAACGACGAGCTGTGGCGTACCTCGGTCGCGCGCATCCCGATGGGACGCTACGGCGCGCCCGACGACGTCGCCGCGCTGATCGAGTTTCTGCTCGGACCGGGCGCCGGCTACATCACCGGGCAAGTCATCCATTGCGACGGCGGGCTGACGCTGTGAGCGCCCCGCTCGCTGCGGCGTCGGCGCGATGGCTGCGCGGGTCGCCGGGAGAATGGCGTACGTCTGCGACATCGGGCCGCATGATCGTGACGTCATGCGTCGGCCAATCACGGCCATGATCGCGACAGCGATGGGGGCGCCGGTGGGGCAGGGATGAAGTCGCCCGAGGCGGTCACGGTCGGCCTCGCGGGCTTCGGCAATGTCGGCCAGGAGCTGGCGCGCCGCCTGTCCGAGGGGGCGATCCCGGAGGCGGGCCTGGTCGCGGTCACCGCGCGCAATCTCGAGCGGGCGCGCAGTGCCACGCGAATCTTCGACCCCAAGCCCAGGGTGGTGCCGCTCGACGAGCTGGCGCGGCTGTGCGACGTCGTCATCGAGTGCGCGACGGCCGAGGCGTTTCCCGAGATCGCGCGCACGGTGGTCGAGGCCGGCAAGATCCTGATCGCGGTGTCGGCCGCCGGCCTGGTCAACTGCCCCGAGCTGGTCGATCTGGCACGCGAGCACGGCGGCCGCGTGCGCGTCGCGTCGGGCGCGCTGCCCGGGCTCGACATCATCCGGAGCGCCGCCGAGGGGCGGATCAACAGCGTGCACCTGCGCACGCGCCTGCGGCCCATCTCGATGGCGCACGAGCCCTACGTGCGCGAGCGCGGCTTCGATTTCGAGCAGGTGCCGCCCAGCGCGCCGGTGCAGATCTTCGAAGGGACAGGCGCCGAAGCCGCCAAGGCGTTTCCGCGTCATTTCAACGTCGCGGTCGCGCTGAGCCTGGGCGGCATCGGTCTCGATCGCACCACGGTCGAGGTCTGGGTCGATCCGGATGTGCCCGGCGCCATCCATCAGGTCGAGGTCGATGCCGACGAGATCGGGCTCACCATGATCAGCCGCAACCGTCCGTCGACCAATCCGCGCACCAGCCGGATCGTCGTGCCGAGCGTGCTCGCCGCGCTCCGCGCGCTGGTCGCGCCGCTCCAGGTGGGGAGCTGAGGCCGTGAGCGACCTCGAGATCACCGGGCTCGACGTCCATCTGGTCGAATGGCCGCTCAAGATGAAGCGCCGGCACGGCGTCGGCGACATCGAGCGCGCGATGGGCGGCGTGATCGTCAAGCTGACGACCGACGCCGGCATCGTCGGCTGGGGCGAGGCGTCGCCGTGGTCGGTGTTCACCGGCACCGCGGAGGCCAACGCGCTCGGCATCCACACCTATCTGCGTCCGCTGCTGATCGGCGCCGATCCGTTCCGGGTCGCGAGCGTGATGGCGCAGGCCGACAAGGCGTTGGTCGGCCACACCGAGGGCAAGGCGGCGGTCGAGGCGGCGCTGCTCGACATCGTCGGCAAGCGCCTGGGCGTGCCGGTCGCCCAGCTGTTCGGCGGCTTCTGCCGCGCCAAGGTGCCGCTCAGCGTGTCGATCGCCAACCCGGACTTCGACGAGGACGTCGACTTCGCGCGCCGCTGCGCGGCCGACGGCATCCGGATCTTCAAGGTGAAGACCGGCTTCCTCTCGCACCGGGAGGACATGAAGCGCCTCGAGCGCCTGCGCCGCGAGCTGCCGGCCGACACCGACCTGCGCGTCGACTACAACCAGGGGCTCGAGCCGTGGGACGCGATCCGCCAGCTGCGCGAGATCGAGAGCTTCCGGCCGACCTTCATCGAGCAGCCGGTGCGGCGCCACGAGCGCGCCGCGCTTGCCGCCATCACGGCCGCGATCGACACGCCGATCATGGCCGACGAGAGCGTGTTCAGCCCGGCCGAGGCGATCGATCTCGTGCGTCTCCAGGCCGCCGACCTGGTCAGCATCAAGATCATGAAGTCGGGCGGCATCGCGCGCGCCCGCGAGATCGCCGCGATCACCGAGGCGGCCGGCATCGCGTGCTACGGCGGCACGATGTTCGAGGCCGGGTTGGCGATCGCCGCCGGGCTGCATCTGCTCGGCTCGACACCCAACATCTCGCTCGGCGCGGAGTTCTACACCTCGACGTTCGTGATCGGGGTCGAGATCCTGACCACGCCGATCGAGATCGTCGAGGGCATGACCGTCGTGCCGACCGGACCCGGGCTCGGCGTGACGGTGGATGAGGACGCGGTCCGCCGCGTCGGCATTGCGCACTACAAGTGACCCGAGCAAACTCGCTGTCAACGGGGACAAACCAAGAGGAGGCACGCATGTTTTCACGTAGGCAATTGGCGGGCACCGCGCTGGCGGCGGCCGCGGTTCCGGCTTCCGCGCTGATCGGCTCGCGCTCGCTCGCCCAGGCGCCGGCCGATGAGTCCACCATCGACCGCATCAGGCGCACCAAGGTGCTGCGCGCCGCCGCCTTGCCCGGCGAGCTGCCGTACTTCCTCAAGAACCTCGCGACCGGCGAGTGGAGCGGCATGTGCATCGACATGTGCAAGGACATCGCCAAGGATCTGGACGTCAAGATCGAATGGCTGGAGTCGACCTACGGCAACTCCGTGCTCGACCTGCAATCCAACAAGATCGATCTCGCCTTCGCGCTCAACCCGACGCCGCAGCGCGCGCTGGTGATCGACTTCACGCATCCCGTGTACATGCACGGCTTCGGCATGGTCGGGCGCCAGGGCTTCACGGCCAAGACCTGGTCCGACATCAACAAGCCGGAGGTCCGCGTGGTGTGTGATCTCGGCTCGGTGCACGAGGTCGCGGCGCGGCGGTTCGCCCCCAAGGCGCAGATCACCGCCTACAAGACGCGCGACGAGTGCGTGCTCGCGGTGCAGTCGGGCCGCGCCGACTGCGTGATCATGGCGGTGGTGATCGGACTGACCGCGATTGCCAAGAACCCCAACCTCGGCAAGTTCGTCATGCTGACCGGCCCGCGCGTGCAGCTGCCGACCTGCATGGGCATCCGCATGGAGCCCGACAAGCGCTGGCGCGACTTCCTCGACGCCTGGGTCGACTTCAACCGCGGCACCGGCCAGATCCGCGAGTGGCTGTACGCCGGCCTGGCGCTCACCGGCGTCAAGCCGGAGATGATTCCGCCAGACCTCGAGTTCTGAGCCGGCACGCGACGTGCAGGTGCGCTCCGGTGTCTCCCTTCGGGGAGGAGCCGGGGCGGGGCGATAGGCCGTGCATTACAGCTGGGATTTCAGCTTTCTCTGGCAGTACCGGACGTTCATCGCGATCGGGCTGGGCTTTACGGTGCTGTACGCGCTCGGCACCATCGTGCTCGGGCTGATCATCGGCTTCGTGGTCGGCATCGCCCGGCTGGGCGGATCGGGCGACGCGGCGGCGGAGGTCGCGGCTCCGGGCGGGCCCAACCTTCGGGTCCTGCTCACGGGGCGGCCGTACGCCGCGGCGCTGCGCGGCCTGCTCTTCCTCTACGTCGAAGTGTTCCGCTGCACGCCGCTGCTCGTGCAGCTGATCTGGTTCTACTACGCCTTCCCGGTGATCGTCGGCATCGACATCCCGGCCCACGTCGCGGCGGGCATGACGCTGTCGCTCTACACCGGCGCGTTCTACGCCGAGATCATCCGAGGCGGCGTCAATTCGATCGAGCGCGGCCAGTGGGATGCGGCGCGCGCGATCGGCATGCGGCGCGGCCAGGTGATGCGCCGGGTGATCCTGCCGCAGGCGATCAAGCGCATGATCCCGCCGTTCATGAACCAGTCGATCACTCAGCTCAAGAATACCTCGCTGGTGTCGACGATCGCGGTGAGCGACCTGCTCTATCAGGGCGAGATCATCACGGCGACGACCTATCGGCCGCTCGAGGTCTATACCGCGGTCGCCATCATTTATTTCGGCGTGCTGTTTCCGCTGACCCTGCTGGCGCAGCTGGTCGAGAAGCGGATGGCGGCGAGCGACTGATGGCCGATCGGATGATCGAGATCGCCGACCTGCACAAGTCGTTCGGCGCGCTGCACGTGCTCAAGGGCATCACGCTGGAGGTCGAGCGCGGCTCGGCGGTGGCGCTGATCGGACCGAGCGGCTCGGGAAAGTCGACCCTGCTGCGCTGCATCAACCTGCTCGAGACGCCCAACCGCGGACGCGTGCGCGTCGGCGAGCGCCTCATGGAGTTCGGCGCTGGCAAGACGCGGTTGCCGGGCGACCGCGAACTCGCCGCGTTCCGCGCGCAGACCGGCATGGTGTTCCAGCACTTCAACCTGTTCCCGCATATGACCGCGCTCGGCAACGTCATGGAGGGGCCGGTGACCGTCGCGCGCATGGCACGGCGGGAGGCCGAAAGCCTCGCGCGCTCGCTGCTCGACAAGGTCGGCCTCGCCGGCAAGGCCGACGCCTACCCGCAGCACCTGTCGGGCGGTCAGCGTCAGCGCGTCGCGATAGCCCGCGCGCTCGCCATGAACCCAGCGGTCGTGCTGTTCGACGAGGTGACGTCGGCGCTCGATCCCGAGCTGGTCGGCGAGGTCCTGGCGGTGATCCGCCAGCTTGCCGAGGAGGGCATGACGATGGTGATCGTGACCCACGAGATCGCCTTCGCGCACGAGGTCGCCGACGTCGTCGGGTTCATGAGCGACGGCCAGATCGTCGAGATGGGCGCGCCCGCCAAGGTGCTGGAGAATCCCGGGAACCCGCGGACTCAGGCGTTTCTCGAGCGCTTCCACAGCTTCATCGGCAGCTACGGCCAGGGCGCGGGCGGTCGCGCGCCGGGCTGACCCGCGCCGACTCGACGGGTCGCGTCTCTAGCGTGCCGCGAGCTCTGCGCGCACGATCGCGGCGCCCAGCGCCAGCGCCCTCAGCTTGCCGAACGCGACCGCGCGCGGCAGGTACTTCATGCCGCAATCGGGCGCCGGCACGAGCTTGTTCGGCGCGACGTGTGCCAGGCCGGCTCGGATGCGCGCCGCGACCGTCTCGGCGCTCTCGACCGCGAGGTCGCCGAGGTCGAGCACGCCGAGCATCACGGTCTTGCCCTTGAGCTCGCGCAGCACCCCGAGATCGAGCTTGGGCTGCGCCGCCTCGATCGAGATCTGCTGCGCCGTCGTGTCGGCGAGCTCGGCGAGGAACTGGTAGCCGGTCGGCTTGGCCCCCGGAACCACCGCGGCATAGCCGAAGCACAGATGCACGACGGTCGGCACCGTGATGCCTTCGAGCGCGCGGTTGATCGCCTTGACGGCGTAGCGCTTGGCGGCCGCCGGATCGCTGCGCACCCATGGCTCGTCGAGCTGGATCACGTCGGCGCCGGCCGCCTGCAGGTCGCGCAACTCCTGGTTCACCGCGACCGCGAAGTCCATCGCCATCGCCTCGTCGTCGCGGTAGTGGGCGTCGACCGCCTGCTTGCTCATGGTGAACGGGCCCGGCAAGGTGATCTTGGCGGTTCGTTCGGTGCTGCGCCGGAGGAATTCCATGTCGCGCACCTCGACCGGCCGGGTGCGGCGGATCGGTCCGACGACGCGCGGCACCGGCGTCGCGCGGCCGCCGCGCGCCAGCACCTCGCCCGGCGTCTCGAGGTCGATGCCCGAGAGCGCGGTGGCGAAGCGGTTCGAGTAGCTCTCGCGGCGCATCTCGCCGTCCGTGATGATGTCGATGCCGGCGCGCTCCATGTCGCGGATCGCCAACAGGGTCGCGTCGTCCTGGGCCTGCTCGAGGAACGGCTCGGGCACGCGCCACAGCTCGGCCATGCGCACGCGCGGCACGCCCTTCGACAGGAGCTCGCGATTGACCAGCCAGTCGGGCTGCGGGTAGCTCCCGACCACCGTGGTCGGCAACAGGGGCAGGGGCATGGCGGCTCGTCCTCCTCGTGGGGTCAGGCGGGTGCGGGCGTGGCGGAGCCCGGCTTGCTCTCGGGGGTGCCGGTCCGCTCGCGCCGACCGGCGGTCTGCCAGACCAGCGTGCGCCGCTCGAGCCGTCGCGCCGCGACGTCGAAGAGCACCGACAGCAAGAGGATCATCAGCACCCCGGCGAACACGTGCGGGCTGTCGAGCACGGTGCGGTAGCTGGTCACGAGATAGCCGATGCCGGCCGACGACGTCAGCATCTCGGCGACCACGACGCCGATGATGGTGAGCGCGCCGCCCAGGCGCAGCCCGGTCAGGACGGTCGGAATCGCCGCCGGGATGATGACGCGCGCGATCCGCTGCGGCACCGTCGCGCCCATCGCGCGCGCCGCGAGCAGGAGCTGCGGATCGATCGTCCGGATGCCGGCCGCGGTCGACAGCATGACGGGAAAGAAACCGTAGATGCCGGCGAACACGATCTTGGACTCCGAGCCGATGCCGAGCCAGGCGGTGAAGATCGGGTAGAGGATGACGATCGGCACGGCATAGAGGCTGGAGAATACCGGCAGCAGCAGGTTGCGCAGCCGCGCGATGCCGCCGACCAGGGCGCCGACCAGGATGCCGGCGCCGCAGGCGATCAGCATGGCGAGCGCGACCTCCGACAGGGTGACGAGCAGGGCCGCGGCATATTGATCGGCGTCCGTGACCAGCGCGATCAGGGTCTTGGACAGCGACGGCAGCAGGAGCTCGGGCAGCGCGCCGGTGCGCGGCACGACCTCCCACAGCACCACGAGGGCGAGCACGATCAAGCGGCGGACGGTGGCGGGGCGCAGCGTCATGCGTGGACTTTCAGGCCGTCGTGCGGATCTGCTGCCAGATCCGCTCGCGCAGCCGGCCGAACGTGTCGGTCGCCATCATCTCGTAGCTGCGCGGCCGCGCCAGCGGCACCGCGATGCGGTCGATGATGCGGCCGGGCCGCGCCGACATCACGAGGACCTCGTCGGCGAGGTAGACGGCCTCGGTCAGGCTGTGGGTGACGAACACGACCGTCTTCGACGTCCGCGACCAGATGCGCAGCAGCTCGTGGCCCATGGTCATGCGGGTCTGCTCGTCGAGCGCGGCGAACGGCTCGTCCATCAGCAGCACCGGCGGGTCCTGGACCAGGCCGCGCGCGATCGCGACGCGCTGCTTCATGCCGCCCGACAGCTCGTGGGGATGGCGTCCGCCGAACCCGGCGAGCCCGACCAGCTCGAGCATCTCGGTTGCGCGCCGGCGCCGGTCGGGGCGGGCCACGTGGCGCAACGCGAGCGGGAACTCGACGTTCTCGACCGCGGTCAGCCAGGGAAACAGGCTGGCTTCCTGGAACACCACGCCGACGCGTGCGGGGTCGGGCTCGCGCATCGGCCGGCCATTGCACAGGATCTCGCCCGTGCTCGCCGCGCGCAGTCCGGCCAGCATCATGAGGAGCGACGTCTTGCCGCAGCCGCTCGGTCCGACGATCACGACGAAGCGGCCGGCCGTCACGGTCAGCGCGATGTCCTCGAGGGTGGGCATCGCGCCGTCGCGTCCGGCGTAGACGTGGCTCAGCCCCGTCACCGCGATCGCGATCGGCGCGGCGGCCTCGTTGCGCGCCGCGCTCAGGTTCGCCACGCGCTGCACCGCGTCTCCAGCCAGCGGATGGTCTCGTTCAGCACGATGGCCGCCGTCGCGAGGAGGACGACCCCGGCGAACAGCTGCGTCATCTGGAAGTTCTCGCCCCAGCTCTCGATCAACTGGCCGATGCCGGTGCGCGAGGCGTACATCTCGGCGATCAGCACGCCCGTGAAGTTGAAGATCATCGACAGGCGCAACGCCTCGAGCAGCACCGGCAGCATGCTGGGCAGATAGACCCGGCGGATCACCTGCGCGCGCGTGGCGCCACACGAGCGCGCGACCAGGAGATGGTCGGCGCGCACCGACTCGACCGCCGCGGTCGCCGTCATGATGACGATGAACACGGTCGAGAACGCGGCGTAGCCGACCTTCTGCTGGAAGCCGATGCCGAACGCCAGGATGAACATCGGCAGGAAGATCGATTTCGGCACGCTGAACACGTAGAACAGCATCGGTCTGAACACCTCGCCGAGAAAATCGTTCTCGGCGATCAGGATGCCGATCGCGGCGCCGAGCGGCACCGCGATGGCGAACGCAACCGCGAACTCGGCGGCCGAGACGCCGATCGCCCCCTGGACGTTCGCGCGACCCAGGAGATCGATCAGCATCGCGAGCACGTTGCCGAGCGGCGGCAGCAGGCGGGGATCGACCACGCCGGCACGCGGCAGCGCCTCCCACGCCGCCAGCACCGCGGCGAGCAGCGCGAACCGCGTCGCGATGAGCGCCAGGCGGGTCATGCGGTCGCGCGCAACGGCGTCACTTCACGGTGGGCTGAGGCCGGAAGGTGGTCACGTAGCAATCGGCGGCCGGCGCCAGGTCGGTCATGCCGATCAGCTTGCTGAAGTCGAGAGCGCGCGCGACCCACTCCTCCTTCATCTCGCCGGTGGTCGATAGCTTGGACAGATCGCCGTCGAGCTCGGCCTCGGCAACCTTCGGCGGAATCTCGTCGATCTCGGCGATCATCTTGATCGCCTCGGCGCGGTTGGCGCGCAGATAGGCAAGCCCGCCGTAGAGCGCGTTGAGCGCCTTCTGGATCGCTTGCGGCTTCTCCTTGATGTACTTGTCGGACGCGATCCACACGCCGGTCAGGTGCTGCGGCACCGATGCGCCGAAATCGAGCAGGCTGCGCGCCGACTTGTCCTGCATGACCTTGAACGACAGCGGCGAGTAGAGCACGATCGCGTCGACGTTGCCGGACAACAGGTTGGGCACCAGCCCGCCGCCGCCGAGCGGCACTTCGGTGAACTTGATCTTGCGATCCTGCATGGCCCAACGCGCCAGGAAGTCCGAGCCCGAGCCGGCGGCCGTGATGCCGACCTTCTTGCCGTCGAGCTGGGCGGCGTCGGTGACCGGCGAGTCGGCGCGCACCATCAGGTACCAGCCGTAGTAGCCGAGCGCGGTGCCGGCGACCGCCTTGGTCTCGACGCCCTTGCGCCGACCGGCCGCCAGGATCGACACCGAGTTGAGCTGCAGGTCGGCGGCGCCCGCGGCCCCTGCCTCGAAGGTCTCGCCGCCGCTGCGGTAGATCGTCAGCTCGGCCTTGATGCCTTCCTTGTCGAACAGCTTCTGGCGCTGCGCGGTCTCGGCGATGATCGTCGGATAGTAGGTCTTGGTCGGCAGGCCGATCCGCACCGTGTCCTGCGCCCATGTCGCCGGCGAACCGAGACCGATCAGCGCACCCAGGACGATCGCCCCGAGCCCGCGCCGCGATGTGCACACCATGCTCGCTGTCCTCCCCGCATGACGCCGTTGTTGACCGACGGCGTCGGCTATCAGTGGCCGAGCGCAGGCGGCCCGGTCAAGGCGCGGCTGGCCCACCCCAGCCGCCCACCCCGAGGCGGATCAGGCGAACACGGCGCGCGCGTCGAGCCAGCGGACCGCTGCATGAGCTGCGGTGCGCTCGAGCAGCCGGTCGAGGAAGCGCCACAGCGCCGCGTCGTGGACCAGGTGATGGGTGAGCAGGCCGGTCGGTTCGTCGGCATCGGCCGTGCCGATTCGCCGGTCGGCGAGGTGGCGGGTCAGTGCGTCGAGCGCCTTGGCCTCACCGACGAAACCGCGCCCGGCGCGCCAGGCGATCGGGTCGACGTGCGTGTTCACGGTCGCGCGCTCGCCCGCGGGGCGCGGTCCGAAGCATGACAGCCCGCGGAAGCCGAGCGCCGGCAGCGCGGCGACGACCGGCGGATCGATGCGGTTCCACGGCGGCACCAGCACCGGCAGGAAACGCGCGCCGAACAGGCTCGCGAGATGGTCGCGGCCGCGCGCCAGCTCGTCGGTCACCGCGGCGAGCGGCCGGTCGGCGCCCAGCTCGGCGCTGCGCGCGTCCGGCGGCCGATGGTTGCGGTGCGCCCAGCCGTGCTGCAGCACGCGCACCAGCGGCGCGGTCGCGAGGCGGCGCGCCAGCGGCTCGCCGGCCGGCTCCGGCACGACCGCGAGCGCGACCGGCGCGCGCCCGGCGCCGAGCGTCAGCAGGCGGTCGAGCGCGGCGCTCGGCGCGACCGCGTCGTCGTCGCGCCACCATAGGGTCGCCGTGCGTCCGGCGGCCGCCCACTGCGCGAGCTCGCGCTCGAGCGCGCTCCATGGTTCGTCGAGCGCCGCGCCGCTCATGTCGCGCGTTCCGCGAGCCAGCCGCGGATCGCGCGCGCGCTCGCTGCGGCGCCGTCGCAATTGATCGCCATCGGCGGCGGGGGCGGGGCGGTGAGCGCGCGGTCGACCGCGGCCGCCAGGCGATCGGGCGTCAAGCTTGCTTCGTCGATCACGACCGCACGCCCGGCGTCCGCGAGCAGGCGGGCGCGCAGCGCCTGCTCGGTCTCGCCGGCGGCCGCGAACGGCACCAGCACCATGCGGGGCCCGGCCTGCAGGAGGTCGAGCACGGTGTTGTAGCCGGCTTGCGAGATCGACAGAACCGCGCCGCCGAGCAGCCGGCGAAAATCGTCGCGGTGGCGCTCCACCGTGACGCCCGGCGGTGCCGCTGCGCGGATCGCCGCGACCCGCGGTTCGGGCATCATCGGGCCGGTCAGCAGCAGCCAGGGGCGATCGCGCGCCTGGCTGAGCGCGCGCGCGCGGCACGCCGCCAGCAGCAGCTCGGCGCCGACGGCGCCGCCGCCCACCGAGACGACGACCGTCTCGCGCGCCGCGGCGGACTCGACCGGCGGTGACGCGGGCGCGGCGACGAAGCCCGTGTAGCACAGCCTGTCGGCGATCGCCGCAGCGCCTGGGAAAGTCGCGTCGAGGCGGATCAGGCTCGGATCGCCGTGCACCAGCACGCGGTCGATCGAGCGCTCGATGGTGGCGACGACCTCGGCGACGCGCGCGGGATCGGGCTTTGCCACCAGGATGTCGCGGATCGAGCTGACGACCAGCGGGCGTGCAGGCTGCGCCGCGAGGCGATCGAGCAGCGGCACGAGCTCGAAGCGGAACTGGCGCCGCGCGAACGGGAAGCCCTCGAGCAGCAGCACGGCCGGGCGAGCGGCGGCGACCGCGTCGAGCAAGGCGTCGCGTCGCGCGGCGCGCCAGGCGTCGTCGATGGGTCGGTCGTGCGCGTCGATCAGGGACTTGAAGTCGACGCCGGCCGCGCGCGCCGGCGGCAGGCGCACTATGCGGGCTGCGCCCCAATCCTCCCCGACGACCGGCAGGCCGCCCGACAGCACGACCACGTCGAAGCCGTGCGCGGCCAGCGCGCGCGCCAGCAGCTCGGCGCGGCGCAGATGGCCGATCCCAAGCAGGTGCTGGACGTAGAACGCGAGCGTCATGGCGGGCCGAGGGACGGGCGCGAAAGCGACCGGCGGCCGGCCGGGGTCACAACCCGGCCAGCATCGTGTCCAGCCGGCGCGCCGCGATGAAGAGGTCGTGCTCCTTGGCGCAGATCTCGCGCGCCGCGATGCCGTAGTCCGCGCGCTTGTCGGAATCGCCGAGCAGCACGTTGATCGCGGCGGCGAACGCGTCGGCGTCGCCCGGCGGCGGCGTCAGGCCGGTGACCTCGTGCCGGACGATCTCGGGCACGCCGCCGCTCGCGCCGGCGACCACGGGCAGTCCGGTCGCCTGGGCCTCGAGCAACGCCATGCCGTAGGCCTCGTCGATCGCCGGCCACACCATCAGGTCGGCGGCGGCGCACCACGCGGCGATCTGGGCCTCGGGCTCCTGGCCGACCAGCATGACCTGCTCGCCGAACGGCTCGAACAGCTGGCGCACCTCGGCGCGTGCCGGGCCGTCGCCGACGATGACCAGGATGTGAGGCGCGGCGTCGACCTTGGCGAGCGCCGTCGCCAGCAGCCGGTAGGAGTCGAGTTTGGCGCCAAAGCGCAGCATGCCGACCGCGAGCAGCCAGGGCCAGCGCGTTGACAGGCGGTAGCGCGTCGACAGGCTGCGCCTGCAGGCGTCGCGATTGTCGGCCGCCTTCTCGAACGGCGTACGATCGACGAACGGCGGCAGCGCGGCCAGCCGGGTCGGGTCGGACAGGTGGGACAGCACGCCCGCGCGGTCGGCGCCGTTGATGCCGATCACCAGGCGCGCGCGCTTGAGCGCCTCGATGGTGGCG
>Ga0335078_10006265_pt1 | contig 17611 bp, 16 predicted proteins | sample Lox_Sample_32_FD_206711 | JGI IMG/M metagenome (GOLD analysis project Ga0335078, IMG submission 206711) | Soil microbial communities from Loxahatchee National Wildlife Refuge, Florida, United States - Lox_Sample_3.2 | ecosystem: Environmental > Terrestrial > Soil > Wetlands | place: USA... | reverse complement strand
ACCACAACCTTGACCAGGCCAACCGCTGCGCGCAGTACCCATGGAAGGAACTCTCGTGGGACCAAGCCCACAGCCGCCATTTGATGGGCTTGTACTACGCCACGTGGCCGTGGCTTCGCGAATTTGTAAACGTCAACCGCCTCGAATTGCCGGCCATCAAGCTCTGGGCCTACGACCATCTCTGCCTGTTCGGCTGGCCCGCCCCACTGCCCACAACCGACGACCGCTCCTTCATCTACTGACGCCCTCGCACCAGTCGCTAGAGATCGCCGTAGGTTGGAACGGTTGCTCGTTTCAGTTGTGGAACCTCAGCCCGGCACGTTGACTGACATGCACTATTGCTGTGCGGAATCAAATCGTGGTACGGATCGATCAGTTAGTGCCAACTCAAGGCGCATTGGTAGCAATCGGCCCACGCTCGTAATCGTCGGTCCGATTGATGTAGGCGATGTTATCCAACAGAACCACGTGCAGATCATGTTCGCCGATATAAGCGAGGAGTGACTCGAGTCGGACCACACAACTCCACGGAAGGTCTATCGGGTGCCCGGACAGCGTCACCGGCAAACTCCGCAGGAGATCCACCAGCCCTCCGGCCACCACGGCATGCATCATCAGGGAACTTGTGTCAACCGGTTCACCAAGAGCAGCCCGCAAGGCGAGAGATACTACAGCAAGGTCAACGTACAATCGGATCTCCTCCGAGTTGAGTAAGCAGTTTGCAGTTCCATAGACACCTAGCCTGCGGATTGAGTATGTCGCTCCCTGGGCGAGTGATCGGCTCAGCGCGCGAAACTGTCGACATCGATCACGGCCTTGGCAAAGGCCTGGGGAGCTTCTTGAGGCAGATTGTGCCCAACGCCGCCCGCGATATTCCGGTGCTCATACTTGCCCTTGAATTTCTTGATGTAAGCGCTAGGATCCGGATGCGGTGCCCCGTTGGCATCGCCTTCCATGGTGATCGTAGGCACGGTGATGACTGGCGCTTCGGCAAGGCGCGTCTCCAGATCGTCATATTTCGGCTCGCCCTTCGCCAGGCCCAGCCGCCAGCGGTAGTTGTGGATGACGATCGCGGCATGATCCGGGTTGTTGAAAGAAGCTGCGCTGCGATCGAACGTGGCATCGGCGAAGTCCCATTTCGGCGATGCCAATCGCCAGATGAGCTTGGCAAAATCATGGCGGTACTCTTCATAACCGGCACGGCCGCGCTCCGTCGCGAAATAGTATTGGTACCACCACTGTAGCTCCGCCTGTGGTGGCAACGGTAGCTTGCCGGATGCTTGACTGCCGATCAGATAGCCGCTAACAGAAACGAGCCCCTTACATCGCTCCGGCCATAGCACCGCCATGACGTCACCGGTCCGCCCGCCCCAATCGAAACCAGCGACGATCGCCTTCTGGATCTTCAGTGCGTCCATTAGAGCGACGGTGTCAACAGCGATCGCCGCCGGCTGTCCATTGCGAACTGTTTCACTAGAAAGAAACCGCGTCGTGCCATATCCGCGCAGATACGGAACGATCACCCGGTAGCCGGCCGACGCCAATAGCGGAGTGACATCGACAAAGCTATGTATGTCGTAGGGCCAGCCGTGTAAAAGAAGTATCGCTTGACCACTCGCGGGGCCGGCTTCAACGTATCCAACGTTCAATACACCCGCATTAATTTGCTTCAGCGGGCCGAAGGAAGTGTTCTCGCTCGGCATACCCGGCCTCCCGGCACTGGTGTTTGCTCTGCTCACCTGCGCATCCAAGGGATCAAGTCCGCCAAGTTGAGCGGAAGCCGTGGCTATGGCGGCGATACCCAGAAAACTCCTGCGATTTGTATTGATCTCCTGGGGCTTTTCTTGAGACATTTTGGTCATACTCATTTGTTGGACCTCCTTTGTTTCATTTCGCACCGAATCCCTCCAAACCCGCCCCGGGGACCTTGTTCCATGTGGCGGGTCCGGCCGAGAGTAATTTGATCAGCGCAGTGACCTGAACGCCGCTCGCAGTTCTGCGGCGAAAAGCTGAGGCTGTTCCCATGCTGCGAAGTGTCCGCCTTTCGGTAGCCGACTGTAGTAAATCAGTTTGGGATAGGCCTTCTCGGCCCAGCTCTTCGGGGATTGATAGATCTCGTCCGGAAAGGCGCTCACGGCGACGGGCAGCTTGACGCCCCTGACGTCGAAGAAGCCTCCTCCGGTCGAAATTTGCGTTGTATCCCAGTAGAGACGCGCGGAGGAGATCGCGGTATTTGTGAGCCAGTAGAGCGTGATGTTGTCGAGAATATCCTCTCGCGTAAGGCCTTCGGCCTTCCCCTCGAAGACGCGGGCTATCATCAGGTAGCTGCGGATGTCATGATCGATCATCCACGCGGCCAGTCCGACCGGTGAATCCGCTATGCCGTAGAGCGTTTGGGGGCGGTTCGACATTTCTTGGGCGTAGGCCAGGCCGTGCTTGTAGAAATCATCGAGTTGGTCCCACGCATGTTTTTCATCGGCCGAGAGGCCGGCAGGCGGCGGGCCGCCAACTGAAAGTGCTCTTGATACATCGGCTGGGACCGTAGCCGCCATGTTGGTGTGAATGCCGATCAATCCCGCCGGCTGCTGCAGCGCCATCAGCTCCGAGACAGCGTTCCCCCAATCGCCGCCTTGGGCCACGTACCGTGTGTAGCCGAGCCGTTGCATCAGCGTCGCCCACGCCCGGGCGATGCTGGCGGGGTTCCATCCCGGCCCCATCGGCTTCCCCGAGAAGCCATACCCGGGCAGCGAAGGAATGACTACATCAAACGAGTCTTCTGCCTTTCCACCATAGGCAATCGGATCGGTGAGCGGGCCGATGATCTTCAGTTCCTCAATGATTGATCCGGGCCACCCATGCGTGATGATGATCGGAAGCGCGTTAGGATTTTTTGAGCGGACGTGAATGAAGTGGATATCGAGCCCATCGATCGTTGTGACGAATTGCGGCAGGGCATTCAGCCTCGCCTCTATTTTTCGCCAGTCGTAATCGGTAGCCCAATAGCGTGCGAGCCTCTGCATGGTCGTGAGCTGGACGCCTTGCGTCGCATCGTTGACGGTTTCCCGATCGGGCCACTTTGTCGCGGCAATCCGCTGACGGAGGTCTGCGAGTTGTTCCTCTGGAACGTTGACGTGGAAAGGACGGATTTCTGCTGTGGCTGCTTGCGGCACAGCGTCAAGGTGCTGAGTGTCGGTGTGAGCCATGGTCGTCTCCTTGTTGTTCGCGGCTTGGGCGCAACTGGATACAGCCACTAAGAGCGGGCTGCATGCAATGGTGACTAACGTGGCGGCACCGAACATGCGCCAGTTGTGCTGTGCTTCTTCGAGAGTCATAGTGGATTCCTCTTCTATCGGTGCTTGTTCGACAACTTTGGCAAGAGCACTTAGTGAAGGAAAGTTACATGCCGCGCTGGGCCGCGTCCGCGGCCTGGGCCAGCCCGGTCATATACGAGAAGAACGCATTCGACTGGCCGATGAATAGCCCCATGGCGGTAAGAAAATTGAGGGCGCCCATGGCGGCCCCGACTGTCTTCGTCGGCCGGACCACGGAACATGCCGGCAGGCTGGCGCTGATGAATGGACAGGGTTCGGGCATGATCAGGTTGGTTTGAAACATCTCCCTCACCCCGGTGCCGCTTGCTCCGGTATTGGGGTCGAGACCGTTGTTGAGGTTGGGGAATGTCAGATTATTGGTTGGGTCGACGAGCGGTGGCGCATTGCCGGCCTTTTCGTGCCAGGTTTGAAAGTGCATGCTCTCGATTGGCGCCATGCTGATCACGATTTGAAGCACTTCGACGCTCGTGACTCTTTGAGCCAGCGCCAGCCGCAGGCTCCCGCCGCCTTGTTCGACGGTCGGCATATGAAACGCCGCAGTGTTGGCAATCGCCTGAAGGTGTTCCTCGGGGTGCAGGTCGGCGTCGGTCCTTGGAATAGCGGTGAATTGCCCCATGTGCAGATCCGGAACTGCTTGCTCGAAGGGCGTGGGATTGACATCTGGATTGTTGGTGCTGCTGCGGTAGCGTGTCCACCAGCTGGTATCCAGCGTTAGCTGCATCAGGTTCGTAAGCCGTAATTTTCCGCTGGATCCCGTTGCGGTGCTGCCTGGCAGCGTCCGAAACGGTTCCAGGTCTGCGGTTGGGCCGCCCTTAGAGGCCAGATACGCATTGAGAAAGTTTTGATGGCTGATCTCGTCGTCGGTGTTGTCGTGAATGTACTGGGGAAAGTCCCGATCGATCTTCTTCAGGCAATGGGTATAGGCCCGGTTCCCGCCGCCGCCCGAAACTTCGTCGTCCGGAATTCCGCCAAGCTCGTTATACTGCGTCCAAAAGTCGACCTCGAGGGCCTCTCCCGCGGCCAGGAACCGCAGAATGGCAGCATCTCCTGCCGTGAGGCTGCCGCTTGATTGCGCCAATGCCTTTGTTCCGTGCACCAGCAAGCTGGTCCCTACGGTTGCCCCAGCCGCTGTTAGTCCAGTCTTCAGAAAGCTGCGGCGATTTCCACTTCTAACCAGATTAGGCTTTTCGTTCATATTGATCCTCTTTCCAAACTGCCCAAGCTGCGCTGCTTCGTTACTTCTTCATTTCCGGAGGGAAATGATCGAACATTCTTTGCACGTCCGAGGTGAGTGTTTTGATGTTCTCTATCTCCTTATCCTGTTCATGACGACTATGCGAACCTTCTGCCGGTGCGCAGGAGCGCAGTCAGGACGCCAACGTCGGGCTCTCGTGCTATGCGTTTGAATATTGCGCTCACTTCATGGTGATCACAGCGCGAAACCGCGCCTGGCCGCTCATCATCCGCGCGTAGGCCTCAGCGGCCCGTTCCAGGGGGTAGGTTTCGATCATCGGGCACACATGGCTCAGTTCGGCGAAGCGGAGCGTGTCCTCCGCATCGGCGGGTGCCCCCGTGTTCCAGCCCTGGATGCTTTTGCCTCCCATGATGAGCTGGACCGGCGTAACTTCGATCGGAGCGAACTCTACTCCGACCACGATGAGTGTGCCGTTCGGGCCCAGGCCACCGATCAGCTCAGACATGGACTTCGAGTTCGGAGCGGTGGCAATAATCGTTTTGGCGCCTCCCATCTTCCGCAGGGCTTCCGCCGCGTTCTCCAACTCGCTGTCGATGTACACGGTGGCTCCTAGTTTTCGTGCCAGCGCGGCCCTTTCAGGACCGCGCCCGATTGCGGCGACCTTGTAACCGAACCTGCTCGCAAACTGGATTCCCAGGTGTCCGAGACCGCCGATGCCTTGCACGGCAACCAGCTCTCCCGGCGAGGCGCCGTTGTGCCGCAGCGCGTTATAGGTTGTAACTCCTGCGCAAAGCAGAGGCGCCGCTTCGACGTCGCTGAGCGTGTCAGGGACGGCCACCAGCGCCTCGACCGGCGCGATCATATACTCCTGATATCCGCCGTCATAGCTGATGCCGGGAATTCTCAGGTTATGGCAATTGCGGTAGTCGCCGCGCCGGCATTCGCAGCAGGTGTTGTCGTGTCCGCCGTGCCAGCCCACACCGACACGCTGTCCCGCTTTCCACACAGATACGCCGGAGCCGACTTCGTCTACAAGCCCCACCACTTCGTGTCCCGGAATCCGAGGGTACTGAATTCCGGGCCACGAACCTTCTTTTGTGAGCGCGTCACTATGGCAAACGCCGCAAGCGTGAACCTTGATTCTGACTTCGCCCGCCCCGGTTTTCGGAATCTCGCGCTTGACAATCTGGAAGTCCTCACCCGGTGCGGAGACCAGTGCTGCTTTCATGGTTGTTACTTGGACTGCCGCATTTGCCATAAACTCTCCTCTGCGAAAGCCGCGCCTCGTGTCGCGAGCCTTGCATCTGTTGAACGCAACCCGCTTGCCAACCGCCGTGCTCGCAGATTCAGCAGCATGGGACTTCCGCAGATGCGGTAACGTCTCCTGGCTGTCGTCGGGAAGTCAGATTTGACGGTTTCCCGACTGCGAGCGTTGCTTCGGCACGCTGACGCAGGCAGCTTCGGGCATTGCGTTCCCCCCGAGGGCTGAGACGAATCGGCGAGTCCGTCATAGGATGCAGAGGTCGTGCCTAAATGGTGAGCGTTTGTAAGTTGTTGACGACCGATCCGAGGCGCGCGAGTGCATCCCGGAAGTTGATGGACTGGGGTTTTCCATCTGGGCGACCTGGAGTTCCCGGTTGAAAATGCCCATCCGGTTCGTCACGTCAGACATCCTCTCGTCACGCCTGCCGGTCCTCCGTTTTTCTTTGGACGGCGCAACCCACGCCAAAGGCCGCCTCCCGGAGGTGGCATGCCGAATGCACTGCCAGCAAGCATCGAGGCCGATCTCACCAGCGGCCAAGGGCAAATTCCCGCAGAGGGTCGAGCGGATGCATCGCAGCCGGAACGAGTGGTAATAGGAGAGCGACAGCAACCATGACACGAACTACGATTCACCGCATCGAAGCGGAGGGCGTCAAAGTGTTCTATCGGGAGGCCGGCCCGCCGGATGCCCCGATCGTGCTTTTGCTCCACGGCTTCCCCACATCGTCTTTTCAATACCGCGAACTAATCCCGCGTCTTGCCGACCGATATCGTGTCATCGCGCCCGATCTGCCTGGTTTCGGATTCACCGAAGTTGCCGAAGACCGGCATTATCGGTATACCTTCGATGCCCTGGCGGGCACGGTCCTGGCCTTTACCGATGCCTTAGACCTCAAGCGCTACGCACTCTACGTCTTCGACTACGGGGCGCCGGTCGGCTTCCGCCTGGCGATGGCGCGGCCGGATCGGGTAACGGCCATCGTTTCGCAGAACGGCAACGCCTACGAAGAAGGCCTGGGGGATGGGTGGGCGGCCAACCGTCACTACTGGGTGAATCCTTCCGCCGAGAATCGTGAGACTCTGCGTCAGGCCTTCAACCCCAATGGACTTCGCTGGCGATATGTGGCGGGAGCGGCCGATCCCGATGCCATCGCACCCGAGGGCTATACCCTGGATGCCGCGATGATTGCCAGGCCCGGCAATATGGACATTCAGTTGGGCCTGTTGCTCGATTATGCCAACAACTTGAAGCTGTACCCGGCCTTCCAGGAATATTTCCGAAAGAGCATACCCCCCCTGCTCGCAATCTGGGGTAGGAACGACCCGTTCTTCCTTCCCGCCGGCGCGCAGGCCTTTGCGCGGGACAATCCCAACGCAGCGGTCCGCCTGCTGGATGCAGGCCATTTTGCATTGGAAACGCACGTCGATGAAATCGCCGCGGCAATGCGACAATTCCTCGAGGAGAACGCGGCGCGAGCGAGGAGGCGACTGGAGGCCGCGCGGAACACGATGCCACCGGCATGACAACCGACTACCCGAAACGAGTCGGATTTGATTAAATCAAGGGATGCGAGGCCAGCCGGCGAGGGGAGAGGCAATGAAACCGGACGCGCCAATTCGCGTTCTCAGCGTAGAGGATCACCCCGTGTTCCGCCAGGGGCTCGCGACCATTATCGGCTCCCAGGCGGATATGGTGCTGGTGGCGGAGGCCGGCACGGCGACGGAGGCAATGAAGGAATTCCGGCTCCATCGGCCCGACGTCACTCTCATGGATCTTCGCCTGCCGGGCGCCAACGGTACGGATGCTCTGATCGCGATCCGCGGCGAGTTTCCGCAGGCGCGCGTGGTGGTTCTGACTACTTCCGACGGCGACGCAGAGGTACAACGAGCGCTGCGTGCCGGCGCCGCCGGTTACATTCTGAAGAGCAGCCCCCAAGAGGAACTGCTGACGGTGATTCGATCCGTGCATGCCGGCAAACGCTGTGTTCCGGCGGAGGTGGCAACGCGTCTTGCCGAACATGTGGGGGACGACGAACTGACCGCCCGCGAGTTGGATGTCCTGCGACTGATTCGCGATGGTTCGAAGAATAAGGAAATCGCCGCCCGGCTGGAGATCTCCGAAGCAACGGTGAATTTCCACATCAAGAACCTCGTTAGCAAACTGCAGGCAAACGATCGAACGCACGCGGTGATGATCGCAATCCGGCGCGGAATGCTGGAAGTGTGACGAAGTGGCACCGGCAATGAGAACGGGTCGCCTGAGGTTGAGGAACGGCGGGCTGGCAAGGGCCGGGCTCACAGGACTATCCCGCCGGCGGCGGTTCGGGCTCATTTCGTTATTCTTCTTTATTTCAACGGCCACCTGGGCTCTCGATCCAAGCCGGCAAATCTTTCAGTACGCCCACAGCGCCTGGACGCTCCAGGAAGGATTCCTGCCTGAAGTGCCGACGTCGATCACCCAGACCCCGGACGGCTACTTGTTGATTGGAACGGTCGGGGGGCTGTTCCGTTTCGACGGCGTGCGGTTTTCTCCGTGGACCGATTCGAGTGGTAAACAGCTATCTTCCTCATCAATTCACCAACTGCTGACGGCCCGGGATGGAAGCTTGTGGATCGCGGATTCCGACGCCGCCGCTGTCGCTCAACACCATCTCCACCGCTGGTCCAAGGGCCGGTTGGCCACCTACTACGAGGGGGCGGCGTTTGTATGGCCCATGGCCGAAGATGCCGAGGGAGCAATCTGGTACATGCTAGGCCGCAACCGGGATCAGCCCGGTTCGTTCTGCCGGGTGTTCGATGACAAAACCCGGTGCTACGGAACGCAAGACGGAATTCCGATCAGTTCCGCCAGCGCGATCGTCGAAGACACCGAAGGCTTCTTTTGGCTGGGCGGATCGAACCTATTAATTCGTTGGAAGCCAGGGTCGTCGCAAATCTACCGGCCAGAAGGACTCAAGGCAAATCCCGGCTATGGAGTGACCTCCCTGGTCGCGGCGCCCGATGGCTCGGTTTACGTCGGATTCGGCCTGGCCGGAGCGGGTTTGGGACTGGAGCGTATCGTGAACGGTAGAAGGGAGCCGGTCAGGGTGCATGATTTGGACGGCAGCGCTATGAAAGTCACGGTTTTGCGGCTGGATCGCGAGAACTCTCTCTGGGTCGGGACGCTCGATCAGGGAATCTACCGGATTCACGACGACAGAGTGGATCATTTCACAGTGGCGGACGGTCTGACGGGGAACTACGTGCTCACGCTGTATGAGGACGACGAGGGCAACGAGTGGGTCGGAACTACGGGCGGATTGGACAGTTTCCGGGGAATTCCGGTAACCAGCGTTTCGAGCCGTAACGGCCTGTGCACGGAGGAGCCGGATTCAGTTCTGGCAGCACGGGACGGCACAATCTGGGTGGGAGGCGCCGAGGCATTGTGCGCTCTTCGCGACGGCCGCTTCTCCTCAATCGTGCCCGGAAACGGATTGCCGGGACACCAGGTCACTTCGCTGTTCGAGGATTCCGCGCGTCACTTATGGTTTGGCGTCGATAACGCCCTGTACTTCTACGAGAATGGGAGGTTCAGCCCGATTGCAAGGCCGGACGGCTCTCCCCTTGGCTTCGTCCAGGATCTCACAGAGGATACAGATCACAACCTTTGGGCGGAAACCTCCGGCCCGGTGCGAACCCTGTTTCGGATTCGAGAAGGCAGGGTGCGGGAATCATTCCCAGCGCCGTCGATGCCTGCGGCGCGCAGAATCGCAGCCGATCCCCATGGCGGCATCTGGCTGGGCCTGGTGACGGGAGATCTGGCCAGATATCACCAGGGGCACATCGACGTTTTTCACTACCCGCACACGAGCTCGCAAGTGAGCATATACGGTGTGCGTACATTGAGAGTCACCGGCGACGGCACGGTCTACGGAGCGACGGACTATGGAGTGATCGGTTGGCGAAATGGAAAGCAGCAGGTCCTCGACACGCGAAATCGTCTTCCGTGCAGCGAAACCTTTGGTTTGGTCTTTGACCGTAGGGGCGATCTCTGGCTGTATTCGAGTTGTGGCCTGCTCCAGGTTTCGAGCGCGGACTTACAGGCATGGTGGGAGGATCCGGGTGCTGCCGTGCATCCGGCGGCATTCACCGGGTTAGACGGCGCCTGGCCGCGCACCGGATATTTTCAAAACGCCGCGGCCGGGGCCGACGGAAAGCTATGGTTTGTGAACTCGGTTGCCTTGCAGATGGTCGATCCGGACCACCTGTCCTCCAATCCCCGCCCGCCCCCGGTACATGTGGAACAGGTGACTGCGGATCAAAGGCACTATCCGCCGCGCGAGAACCTTTATCTGCCGGCCCACACGAGGGACCTGGAGATCGACTATACCGCGCTCAGCTTCGTCGTCCCGCAGCGCGTACGCTTCCGCTACAAACTGGAAGGCCGCGACGCGGACTGGCAGGATGGCGGTACGCGCCGTCAGGCGTTCTACACCGATCTTCGTCCCAGAGAATACCGGTTTCGGGTGATCGCGTGCAACAACGACGGCCTCTGGAATATAGAAGGCGCCACCCTCGAATTCAACGTCGCCGCCGCCTGGTATCAGACCGTCTGGTTCTATCTGGCCGTCGCGGGGGCGGTTTCGGTTCTGCTGTTCGCGGTGTATCGGCTGCGCATTCGTCAGGTTGCCGCTTCCCTGAATGCGCGTTTCGACGAACGCCTGGAAGAGCGAACCCGGCTCGCCCGCGATCTACACGACACCTTGCTCCAGACGCTTCAAGGAAGCAAGCTGGTCGCCGACGATGCGTTGAGGCACAATTCCGATGCCGCCCGGATGCATCACGCGATGGAACGGGTGTCGGAATGGCTCGGACAGGCGATTGGAGAAGGACGGGCGGCGCTGAGTTCCCTGCGTAGCTCAACCGTGGAACGAAACGACCTAGCTGAAGCGCTCCGGCGCGCAGGCGAAGAATGCCAGTTCCAACACCCGATCGAGTTTTTGCTTTCCGTCGAAGGCGAAAGCCGCGAGATGCATCCAATTGTGCGCGATGAGGTGTACCGGATTGGGTATGAGGCCATACGAAACGCCTGCGCCCATTCCGCGGGCAGCCGGGTCAATGTAGAACTCAACTATCTCGCCGACCTGGTCCTGCACGTTTCAGACAACGGCAAAGGGATCAATCTGGATTTGGCCGAAAAAGGAAAGGGCGGCCATTTCGGCCTGGCAGGAATGTACGAGCGCGCCGCCCGGTTGGACGCCCGCCTCACGGTTTCAGGTTCTCCGGGCGGGGGCACGCAGGTGCAGCTTGTAGTTCCAGGCCGGATTGCCTTCCACCAGCCAGATTCCGGGAATCGCCTGCGATTCCGTGGAATTCGGCGCGTCCTGCCACGATAGTTTTCCACCTCTAGAAAAATATAGGGCGAGCGCTCCTCCTTATGGTGTTTCGCGGTTTTCCGTTTCAACCTACGATTAGTTATCGATATGCCAAGTGGGTACGGAGGACAACCCGCTGCTGGTGGATCGCCTTCGAATCGGTCAGACAGGAGAATGACGATGGACATCAAAGAATTGATTGGAGCCAGTGCGAAATTCCGCGCGCTGCTTGATGACGTCAATCTGGTTGCACCGGTTGACTCTACCGTGCTTCTTCAGGGCGAAACCGGCACGGGCAAGGAATTGATCGCGCGCGCGATTCACGAAGCCAGCGCTCGCCGCGGGAATCGTCTTGTCGCGCTGAATTGCGCCGCGATTCCCGCAACACTGCTCGAGAACGAACTTTTCGGCTCCGAAAGAGGCGCCTTCACGGGCGCCGTGACTCAAACGATCGGGCGCCTTCAGGCCGCAGATCGGGGAACATTGTTCCTCGACGAAATCGGAGAACTGCCGCTCGAACTTCAGCCGAAGCTTCTGCGCGCTCTTCAGGAGAAGCAATTCGAGCGGCTGGGCGGCAATCGTACTCTTCAGGTGAATGTGCGGGTCATTGCCGCGACCAATCGGGATTTGCGGTGTATGGTGTATGAACGAAGGTTCCGGCCTGATCTCTACTACAGACTGAACGTCTTTCCCATCACCCTTCCGCCGCTGCGGGAGCGGCGTGACGATATTCCATTGCTTGCGGAACACTTTGTCGAGACGTTTGCAAGACAGCAAGGCAAAACCATTGATACGATCCCAGAGGAAGTCCTGACGGCCCTGACGCGTCATGACTGGCCGGGGAACGTCCGGGAACTCCAAAACGTCATTGAGCGCGGGGTCGTGATGACAGCCGGCCGCGTGCTAAGCCGGCACACCACAAAGTGTCTGGAGCTCGAGGACGCGCAGCCGCATTGTGCATCGAGCGTCTCCGGTCCGATCGTCTTGAAGACCGCACGTATCCGGACGCTGGCCGATGCCGAGCGCGCGCATATCAAAACCATCCTGCACGAGACAAATGGCCTTATTGGCGGACCGCGTGGGGCCGCCGCTCAACTTGGCGTCCCGAGGACGACGCTCATGGGGAAAATGCAAAGACTGGGAATATCGATCGGAGCTGTCAAAGATCGCTCGGCGCAATCAACGCGAGGAGGCGTGGGGGTTTCTGAAGGCGTCTCACCCGGTCCCGGAGAAGACGCCGGCGATAGTCTACATGTGATGGAAATGGCGGCTGGCTAACCGTAGCGCGGAGCGTCTTGTCGTAACCGTACAAACCGTGGGAATACGTTCCCGAATGAATCGAGGTCAATTCATCGTGAGGAGGGAAATATGCCGGTGAGGGGTATCGGATTGGTCATATGTTTTGTGGCGGCACTAATAGCTGTGGCCCAAATACGGCCTGTGAGCTCACAATTCATGCAAGAGATGAATGGAAGCATGGAGCGCATGGATCGTCGGATGGCCAAGGCGTCGATGAACGGAAATGTCGATCATGATTTCGCATCCATGATGATCCCGCATCATCAAGGTGCAATCGATATGGCGAAAGCCGAACTGACCTTCGGAAAGGACCCAGTGATGCGCCGGTTGGCTCAGGAGATCCTCATCGATCAACAATCCGAGATCGATGCCATGCGGCGATGGCTCGGAAGACCTGCCGCGGGCAATCCCCAAGAGGAGAAGTGACTCGTATGAAGCTCTGCGTAATTGCATTTTCACTCGCGGGTGCGATGATCGCCACGGCGGCGGGAGACCGAGTGTACACCGCCGACCAGATCTCGAATACAGTTTCGGTGATCGATCCTGCTACGAACAAGTTTCTCGGTTCGATTCATCTGGGCGAAGAGATTCCTGCGGCGCTGAGTCCGCTGTATCGCGGCGAACTGCTGGTCCACGGTCTCGGCTTTTCGCCGGATCACCGGACGCTTGCGGTTGTTTCGATAGGCTCGAACTCCGTGACGTTGATCGACACCGAAACGAACACGGTGAAGGGTAAGATCTACGTGGGCCGTTCTCCTCACGAGGCGTTCTTCCGTCCGGATGGCCGCGAACTGTGGGTGGCCGTGCGCGGCGAGAACTATGTTAGCGTGATCGACCCGGTAGGGAAAAAGGAGCTGCGGCGGATCGAAACCGCAAACGGTCCGGGCATGGTTCTATTTCGTCCGGACGGAAAGTTCGCGTTTGTGCCATCCAGTTTTACTCCAGAGTTGGATGTGATCGAGACAGCCACTTACAAAGTCATCGCGCGAGTGCCGCAAGCGAGTCCGTTTTCGCCGAATCTTGCTGTCGATCAGGATGAGGTCTGGTTCACTTTGAAGGACTCGGGCAAGACACAGGTAGTCAGCGCCAAGCCGCCTTTTCGCACGCTCGCCGTGCTCGAAACCGGACCGATAACGAATCACGTCACCTTGGTAACGAATGCGGCGGGACGGTTTGCGTACGTGACGGTCGGCGGCAGGAACGAGGTGCTGGCCTACCGGCGCGAGCCCGGCTCATCGCCGAAGCTGGTCGCGAGAATCAAGACCGGCGATCTGCCGCATGGCATCTGGGGCTCCGGCGATGGCAGCCGCGTTTATGTGGGTCTGGAAAACGGCGACAGCGTGCAGGCGATCGATACGGCCACGAATCAAGTTGTTGCCACAATTTCCGTAGGGCAAGCGCCACAGGCGCTGGTGTATGTGCCGAATGCAGTCGCCTCGGACAAGGGCACGGCGAACCTAAGGCCTCTCGGCCTGCCGGCGCCGGCGCTGCATCTGGAGTTGACCCCGCCGCCGGGATTAACTTCGGCCGCGCATGCCAGCGTTGCGATCAACTCATTGGGGCCAATCGATAACCTCCAGATCGCTGCGACCGGCCTGGAGCCCGGCAAGAAATACCGGGTGATGCTGGCAGGCGGCGCGGCACCGCAGGAGCTTGTCACGTTCACGGCTGGGATCGGGGGAGCCGCCATCACGCAAGCACTCGGACCGTTGAAGCGCGCTCTGGCGCCGCCGCAGGTGGAGCAAGCGATGAAATTGGAGGTTCGACTCGAAGAGAAAGGCGGAGCCCTGGTTCTTCAGCAGCGATAAGGGCCGCGCCCGCGTGAGACCGCCTGCTGGCGCTCGCGTGGAAGACACACTTAGAAGCCAGAGTTAAAGGAGAAAAGAGAAATGAACACGTTTATCACTAAAGATGGAACCACCATCTACTACAAGGACTGGGGCTCTGGACCGGTCGTCACCTTCTCGCATGGGTGGCCTTTGAGCGCCGATGCCTGGGACCCGCAAATGTTGTTTCTGGCGCAGCGAGGATATCGCGTGATTGCCCATGACCGGCGGTGCCATGGACGTTCGGGCCAGAGTTGGCAAGGCAACAACATGGATCAATACGCCGACGACCTCGCCGAGCTAATGAACCATCTGGATGTGGAAGATGCAACCATGGTCGGCCATTCCACTGGTGGTGGCGAGGTAGTCCGCTACATCGCGCGGCATGGGCAGAAGCGAGTGGTCAAGTGCGTTCTCATCGCCGCGGTGCCGCCGCTGATGCTCAAGACGGAGAAGAATCCGGGCGGCCTGCCGCTCTCGGTTTTTGACGATATCCGCGCTCACGTCGTCAACGACCGCTCGCAGTTCTTCAAAGATCTGAGTCTTCCTTTTTATGGCTATAACCAACCGGGAGCGAAAGTCTCCGATGGGGTTCGCGAGTCCTTCTGGTTGCAGGGGATGATGGTCTCCATCGCCGGCGCATACGACTGCATCAAGGCATTCTCCGAGACGGATCAAACTGAGGATCTGAAAATGATCGGCGTCCCGACTCTTGTGATTCAAGGGGACGCCGATCAGATCGTGCCCATCGACAACTCTGGGAGACTCAGCGCGAAGCTCGTTAAGCACGGGACGCTGAAAGTGATCGCCGGTGCCCCTCACGGGCTGTGCACGACGCACGCGGAGGCCATCAATCAGGAAGTACTCGAATTTCTTCAAAAGTAGGTTGGGCGAACGGGATGCATGGCGAACGGAGCCGCTGCCGCGGGAATACGCTTCGCTCAGGCGGTCGGCACGATAACGAGATGAACTGAGGAGGGACAGATCTATGACGTATGCAACACGGACCATGGTTGATCTCAGGGGAGGGATCGCATTGAAAGTTACTGGTGGCGGGGAGTGGGTGATTCGTTATGCGTTGGCGCTCGTAATCGGATGGATTGGAATGATGAAGTTCACTGGATACGCCAGCCACCGAACAGCGCGTCGTGAGATTTCGGTAAGCCTGCATAAGCTCAAAATGACCCTGTTTCTGCCGGAAACAGGTGGCCAGACTGCGCCGCATTCCGGGTGAGCTATCAGGGCTGCCGAGGATGTATCCTTGAAGCGGGAGCATTGATTATGAAGACGATGGCGTACCTCGCCCGCGCGTTCGCACTGCTCTGGGCGGGATTCTGGATGTTCTTCTTCCTAGCAGAGTCGCTGGTTTGGCATGCTCCGTTAGGCCGCATGACGATTTGGGTGGCCGTGGGCGTGGCGTTCGTGATTATCGCTCTGATGGCGTGGCGTTGGGAGGTGGCCGGCGGGCTGGCGCTGATGGTGGTCGGTGTGCTTGCGGCGTTGGCGTACGGGATCTTCGGGCCGCTTGAGGTGTCCGTCTCGACCCGCGTGACCGCTCTTCTCTCGTTCGGCATTCCGCCCGTGACCGCTGGAGCGTTATTCCTAATGCATCACCACCGCATCACCCGCCTCGGTGTTCGCGGTTGAGTGACTACCGCTGTTTGGGTTTCCGCGGTGGTGGAACCGACAAGGCGCGAATCTAGGGCAGCATCGGCCGAGACATTTTCGGCCGCCGGTGTCGCTGGCCAAAAACGTGGTCAGACTTTTCCTTTTCAGAGGCCCGTTTTATGGGCATTCGGTGAAATCTGTTCCACCTGGCCGCCATGGATCCTTTTCGGCCATGCTGGATTTATCATATTACGCGGCTGCAGCCGTGGCGAGTCGCGCCAGAGTCTCGCGATAGTTCCAGGGCATCCACTCCGCTGGGTTGGCTGCCAGATCCTCGGCGTGCCGTTGCAACTCGGTGAGGTAGTGGAACGGATTGGTTCCATTTAGCTCGCAGGTGTGGATCAGACTCATGAACAGATCGCCCACGCCGGCTCCGTTCAGGGTCTTATAGAACAGTGCGTTCTTGCGGTTCAGAATGGCTTTTTTCAGGGCACGCTCGACGATGTTATTGTCGATTGGGGCGCCCGCTTGCCTGAGGAAAAGCGTCAGTTTCGGCCAGTGATTCAGTAAGTAGGAGATCGCTTTGCCCAGTCCGGAGTTCGGTTCCGTCTTATGCTCCGCCAACTGCGCCTCCATCCACTCATGAAGGTCTTTCATCAACGGTCCGCTATGCTCCTGATGCAAGAGCAGCCTCTCTTCCAGCGACAGTCCCCGTTCCCGCGCCAGTGCGTCGTAGTGATAAACGGAACCCAGCGTCTCCAGCACATAACGGCATTCTTCAGGAAAGTTATCTGCCACTTCGTCGGTGGCGGAGTACCAGAGTTGGCTGTTCATTCCTGAGGTGCAGATTGTGGGCGTGATTCGCAACGAACGGGTGTCATGGCCGGGCGATCCCGATCCGCCGGTGGTTTATGCCGCATTGGCGCAGGCGCCGGCCGCATCCGTGAAGATTGTGGTTCGGACGGCCGTGGCCGCTGCTACGGTCATGCCTGCCATCCGCGAGGCGGTTCGTGGAGTCGATCCCAACCTGCCCCTAGCAGATGTCGCGACGATGGAGCAGGTGCGAGCGCGGACCTTCGCCGGCACCAGCCGGCCAGCTGGGCTGATCGGCGTCTTCGCGGCGATCGCCGTGCTGCTGACTGCGATCGGGCTTTACGGAGTGCTTGCCCAGGCAGTGACGCAACGGCGGCGGGAGATCGGCATTCGCATGGCGCTGGGCGCCGCGTCTTCGGATGTGCTCAGGCAAGTTCTGTGGAGCGCCCTGCGTCTCATAACCGCAGGACTTGGGCTGGGACTGCTTGGGGCGTTTGCTCTAACAAGAGTCATGAAGAGCTTGTTATTCGAGGTGTCACCACTCGACCCGGTGGCATTTACAGCGGCGTGCGTGTCCATGGCAGTGGTCGGGTTGTTAGCCGGATTCGTTCCAGCCAGCCGTGCTGCGAAGATTGACCCGGTCGTAATGCTCCGGGATGAGGGGTGAATCTGCCCAAGGGCGCCTGTCGCTTTTTGTTGTGTCGCCTCCAGACAGGTGCTCGAAATGATTGAAGAGGCTGGTCAAAGCACCGCGCCGGAGCCATAGCTCGTGGGAAACGCGCTAGGCTCGGCTGACGCTGGTTCTGATCTTCCCGTCGACATCTGCGGTCTATATCGTCCGCGTGCCGCCGTATATGCACTGAGCGCGCCAAGCGCTCGCGGGGTCATTCGGGTATAACGAAGCGCGGAGCCGCGAACTGC
>Ga0335078_10006264_pt1 | contig 17612 bp, 14 predicted proteins | sample Lox_Sample_32_FD_206711 | JGI IMG/M metagenome (GOLD analysis project Ga0335078, IMG submission 206711) | Soil microbial communities from Loxahatchee National Wildlife Refuge, Florida, United States - Lox_Sample_3.2 | ecosystem: Environmental > Terrestrial > Soil > Wetlands | place: USA... | reverse complement strand
GCAACCTGCGCGCCGGGTTCGAGGGCTCGGTCACCATCAACCGCAAGGACTACGGCGTCACCTGGAACGCCGCGCTGGAAGGCGGCGGTGTCCTGGTCAGCGACAGGGTCGTCCTGGAGTTCGAGGTCTCCGCGATCAAGACCGCCTGACCCGGCCACGGTGCCGCCGGCCGCTCCCGGCCGGCGGCCCGGTGCGCTTCACCGCCGCCCGCGGTTCCCCGGCATCCGCCTGGCCGGCCTGCGATCGGCGCCTCTTGACAGCCGCGCCTCGCGGCTTAGAAGCTAATTCCAGAAAATTATTCTGGTAATCGAGGTGACGAGGGCATGACGGCCAAGCCCGTCCCGGTGCCGACTCCGGAGACCCAGCCGTTCTGGGACGGCTGCGCCGAGGGGGTGCTGCGCATCCAGCGGTGCGCCGACTGCGGGCGGCCTTACTTCTATCCGCGCCCGGTGTGCCCGGCGTGCGGCTCGCGGAACGTCGAATGGTTCACCGCCAGCGGCTGGGCCACCCTGTACTCCTACGTGATCAATCACCGCCCGGCCCCCGGGTTCGAGGACGAGGGCCCGCACGCGATCGCCGTGGTGGAGCTGGCGGAGGGACCGCGGATGATGACCAGCATCGTGGGCGTGCCGGCCACGCCGGAAACGCTCCAGCTGGACATGCCCCTGCAGGTCAGGTTCGAGCGCCGGGGCGACATCAGCCTGCCGGTGTTCGGCCCCCTGGAGCCCCCCGGGCCCCCCGGCCCCGGGGAGGCGCGGTGACCGGCGTCATCATCGCGGGCGCGGCCGAGACTGACCGGATCGGCAGGCTGCCGGATCATTCCACCCTGCAGCTGCACATCGAGGGCGCGCTGAACGCGGTGGCCGACGCGGGCCTGGCCCTGCGCGACATCGACGGCATCGCGACGGTCGCCTCCCCCGGGCCGGTCCAGGTCGCGCACGCGCTGGGCATCACGCCGGGCTGGATCGACGGCACCGGGGTCGGCGGCACCTCGTTCCTGCTGCACGTGCGGCACGCGGCCGCGGCCATCCGGGCGGGTTACGCCAGGACGGTCCTGATCACGCACGGCGAGTCGGGCCGGTCCCGGGTGGGCGCGGCCCCGTTCCGGCTCGCCGCCTCCTCCCCGCCCGGCCAGTTCGAGGCGCCGTACGGGACGTTCGGCCCGACCACCACGTTCACCATCCCGGTGCTCCGCTACATGAAGGAGTACGGGCTGACCCACGAGCAGCTGGCCTACGTGGCCGTGGCCCAGCGGCGCTGGGCGGCCAAGAACCCGCGCGCGGCCTTCCGCGACCCGATCACGGTCGAGGACGTGCTGGCCTCCCGGATGGTGGCCTACCCGTTCCATCTCCTGGAATGCTGCCTGGTCACCGACGGGGGCGGTGCGCTGGTGGTCACCTCGGCGGAGCGGGCCGCGGAATTCCCCGAACCCGCCGTGCACATCCTGGGCACCGGAGAATCGTCGGAGACGCCGATGATCTCGCAGATGGCGGACTTCACCGAGTCCGGGGCGTTCCGGCTGGCCGGGCGGGCGGCCTTCGCCGAGGCGGGCATCGGCCCCTCCGACGTCGACCACCTGATGATCTACGACGCGTTCGCTCACGTGCCCATCTACGGCCTCGAGGCCCTCGGCTTCACCGGCAAGGGCGAGGCCGGGCCCTTCATCGCCGACGGGAACACCGAGCCCGGCGGATCCCTCCCGCTCAACACCAACGGCGGCGGGCTCTCCTACACCCACACCGGGATGTACGGCATGTTCGCGATCCAGGAGGGCGTCCGCCAGCTGCGCGGCGAGGCCGCCGCCCAGGCCGGCGACCCGCAGATCAGCGTCATCCTCGGCAACGGCGGCATGTTCGCCACCGCCGCCGTCCTGGTCCTCGGCCGCCACCCCCGCTAGCCCTCTCCCCGATTCAGTGGTTGTGACAGCCTGCCGAAAAGATTCGGCAGGGTGCCGCATTCATTGAATCCTGGTCGGGGCGAGGGAGCACCCAGGGATTGGTGATGCCGGTGTGGTTAGGTTCGGGTCGGGGCGAGGGCGTCCCCGGGGCGGGTGAGGCCGGCGTGTTCTCCGTCTTGACGCCCCCGGCGGAACCGGGGTCGAATGGATAGCAGAATTACTTTCTAGTATTCGTTACAGCGGCGAGGCCCGGAGGAGCGTCGGCATGACGGAACGCAAGAGCCCGACGGCGGTCCTGCGGGAAGGCCCCCGCGCGTTGAGCGACGAGCAGGTGCGCGAGATCGAGGACTCCGCCCTCGCCGAAGTGCTCCGGGTCGACATCGACGACGTCATCGAGTACGTCCACAAGGACCTGAAGTCGCTGCCGGACTTCACCACGCTGTACCGCAAGTACCTCAAGCAGCGGTGGGACGTCTACGATCTCGACTTCAGCCAGGACAAGATCGACTGGCACGAGAAGATGACCGAGGCGGAGCGGGAGTCGTTCATCGCCATCGCCTCCGGCTTCCACCACGGCGAGCGGCAGGTCGAGATCGAGCTGCCGGTGTTCATGATCGGCGCCAGCGAGGAGGAAAAGCTCCACATCGCCGCGCAGATCGAGGACGAGGCCCGGCACACGGTCTTCTTCGACCGGTTCTACCGGGAGGTCGTCGGCCTGAAGGGCGACAGCATCATGGACATCCTCGACGCGTCGTTCCCGTGGGTGTCCGAGACGTTCGTCGCGCCGTTCGGGCTGCTGGCTTACCAGGCGGACGAACTGCGGCGCAACCCCTACGACGAGCGGGCCAGGGTGCGCTACGGCACGAACTACTTCCTGTGGATCGAGGGCGTGCTCGCGCTGTCCGTGATGAAGGTGACACTGTCCTACGCCCGCTGGCGCGGCTTCCTGCCCGCCTACTACACCGGCTTCACGGCGACCTGCCGCGACGAGTCGCGGCACGTCCAGGGCGGCATGCGCTACCTGCAGGACGCGGTGCGCAAGGACCCGGCGATGATCAGCGAGATCCACGACACCCTGCGGACGATCCTGTCGCTGTCCGGCGTGCTCAGCCGCCGGGTCGCCTACCAGCCGCTCGGCTGGTCCGACGAAGAAGTGCGGCTGCTGTTCTACCAGCAGCTGCGTCGCAAGCTGAACGACGTGGGCATCGACATCCCGCCCGATATCGAGGAGCGGCTGCAGCGGATCAAGCCCGTCCTGGCCGGCGGGTGAGCCGTGCGGCCGCCGGATTTCTTCAGCAAGCAGTGGGCCGATTCGGTCCGGGACGCGCTGGCGGCCGGCCCCACAGCGCAGACCCGGGCCGGCAAGCTGCAGGAGTACTGGGACTTCTTCGACCGGATCAGGAGCACATACGAGGCGTCCTGGGCGCTCGGCTGCCGCGACCTCCCGCCGCAGCTGAGCAGCGGCCCGGCGTACCTGCTCGTCCAGTGGGCCGGCGGCACGGTCAGCGACTGCCAGATCATCGGCCCGGACGACCCCCCACCCACCTCTTCCGCGCACGGGGGGCTCCCGCCCCCCGTCCCCCCTGGCCCATCCCCCTTCAAAGCCAGCTACGTGCTCGGCATGGACTACCGGGACTGGAAGGCGCTGCACGAGGGGTACGACGCGCAGCGCACGGTCATGTACCGCAAGATCCTGCTCGAGCACGGCGACCTGCTCGAGTTCTTCAAGGGGATCTACTTCTTCGTGGAATGCCTGGCCGTCATCGGCACCGTGCCGGCCAGCTACCCGGAACCGCCGGCTTAGCCGTCCCGGCGGCCGAGCAGCGGGCCGAAGGCCCGCTCCACCTGGTCGGACAGGTCGTCGGCCCGCCACGGCCCGGTGCCGATGATCCGGGTGACCGGCTCCGGGTTGCTGTACAGGGAGACCTCGTAGCCCGAGGAGTGGATGACCCGCCCGGTGATCCAGCCGGAACGCTCCGAGGCCAGGTAGGCGACGATCGGGGCCACGTTGTCCGGCGACCACACGTCGGCGCCGGGCCGGCCCGCACGGCGCCGGCCGGTCGGCACCGAGTCGGTCATCCGGGTGGCGGCGCCCGGCGAGATCGCGTTCACGGTGACCCCGTACTTGGCCAGCGCCCGCGCCGAGGAGTAGGTCAGCCCGACGATGCCCATCTTGGCGGCCGCGTAGTTCGGCTGCCCGGGCGCCCCGTGCAGGCCGGAGACCGAGGTGAAGTTGATGACGCGGTTCTGCGCCGACTCGTCCCGCAGCGACCGCCAGTAGGCCGACGCGAACCTCGTGGTGTTGAACGTCCCCTTCAGGTGGACCCGGATGACGTCGTCCCACTCCTGCTCGGTCATGTTGAAGACCATCCGGTCGCGCAGGATGCCGGCCACGTTGACCAGGACATCCAGCCGGCCGAACTGCTCGATGGCGGTCCCGATGAGGCCCTCGGCCGCGGCGAATCCGGAGATGTCCGCGCCGCTGGCGACCGCCTTCCCGCCGGCCTCGCCGATCTCGGTCACCACGTCATGCGCGGGCCCCGAATCCTGCCCCGATCCGTCGACCGCCGACCCCAGGTCGTTGACCACCACCGAGGCGCCCTCGCTGGCCAGCAGCCTGGCCACCGACCTGCCGATCCCCCGCCCGGCGCCGGTGACGATCGCGACCCGCCCGTCCAGTCGTGCCATGCCAGCTCACCAGACCCTTCCCATACGGCGCCGGGGCCGCTATTAATGGAATCATCTTCTGGAATTAGCCTCTGGGCGGGACCCGGCGATGTCAAGGGGGCGGAATCTCGGTGGAACCAGCGGCACGGCAACCCCGCGGCAAGGCCACGGCCGGCTCCTGGCAGTGGGCCCGGACGGCGGAGACGCAGCGGGCGCTGCTCGACGCCGCCCGCGAGGTGTTCACCGAGCAGGGCTTCGCCGACGCCAGCATCGCGGACGTGGTCGAGCGGGCCGGGTCCAGCGTGGGCAGCCTGTATCACCACTTCGGCGGCAAGAGCGAGCTGTTCATCGCGCTCTGGCAGGAATACCAGATCGCCCAGGAGGCCGCCGCGAGCGAGGCGGTGGCCCGGGCGAAGGCGGCGGGCGTGACCGATCCGTTCGGGCTGTTCTCGGCCGGCGCGCGGGCCTTCCTCGAGGGCAACTGGCAGCGCCGGGACCTGGCTATGCTGTTCCACGCCGGCGACGGCCCGCCCGGCTTCGAGGTGATGCGGCGGCAGCGCGGCCAGGAGTGGATCGACCAGAACGACACGCTGCTCCGGCTGTCCGGCACCTCCTTCGACCGGCTCTACGCCGTCGTCCTGACCTCGCTGATCGGCGAGGGCGGCCGGGAGGTGGCCGCGGCCAGGACCCGGCGGCAGGCGGGCAAGGTGATCGACGCCGTGCTCGAGTACGCGCGCCGGCTCATGACCGGCGGCCCCGCCAAGCCGGCTGAGCTGGGCACGCACCCCGCTCGTTAGGGATTAAAGATCTGAAGACCTTTTGGGCCGAACGGGCCACGGTGCCCGCCTCCCGCGGCCCGCGTGCGGCCCCGGCCTTGACGGCGGCCCTTGACGGCGGCCCTTGACGGCGGCCCCTTGACGGCGGCCCCTTGACGGCGGCCCTTGACGGCGGCCCCTTGACGGCGGCCCCTTGACGGCGGCCCCTTGACGGCGGCCCCTTGACAGCGGCACTGATGCGAGTTTTGATCAGATCTAGAATTAAATTCTAGGATTATCTGCAGGCGCCCGGGAGGCTCGCCATGGAACTTGACCTTGGCCCGGAAATCGCGCAGTTCCGCGCCGAGCTGCGGGCCTGGATCGCGGCCGAGGCGCCGGACGCGCTGGCCGGGCTGATCGACTGGAACATGCCGATGACCGCGGGCGGCCGGCGCGGCGACCGGCTGGCGCAGGCACAGGCCCACCCGGCCTACGCCGAGTGGGAGGCCACGCTGGCGGCCCGGCGGCTGATCTGCCCGCAGTGGCCGGAGGAGTTCGGCGGGCAGGGCATGGACGCGGTGCGGGTGGCCGTGCTCAACGAGGAGTTCGACCGGGCGGGCGTGCCCCGGGTGCTCCGCGGCATGGGCGAGGCCCTGGTCGGCCCGTCCGTCATCGTGCACGGCACCCCCGAGCAGCGGGCGTACTTCCTGCCCCGGATCATCTCCGGCGAGGACGTCTACTGCCAGGGCTTCTCCGAGCCCGGCCACGGCTCGGACCTGGCCGGGGTGGAAACGCGCGGCGTGGTCGAGGGGGACGAGGTCGTCATCACCGGCCAGAAGGTGTGGACCTCGGGGGCGTCCCGGGCCAGCCGGATGTTCCTGCTGTGCCGGACCGACCCCGCCGCGCCCAAGCACGCCGGGCTCTCCTACGTGCTGATCGACTTCACCGGCCCCGGCGTCCAGTACCGGCCGATCAGGCAGATGTCCGGCGCGGCGGAGTTCTACGAGGACTTCCTGGACGGCGTCCGGGCGCCGCTGTTCAACGTCATCGGCGGCCTCAACAACGGCTGGAAGGTGGCCATGACCACGCTCGGGCACGAGCGGGGCGGCCGGGCCACCGTGGCCCATCTCGCCTTCGAGCGGGAATTCTGGAAGCTGGCCGAGACGGCGCGCAAGCGCGGCAAGACCGCCGACCCGCTGGTCCGCCAGCAGCTCGCCTGGGCCTACACGCAGGTCGAGCTGATGCGGTACAGCGGGCTGCGCACCCTGGCGCAGGTGGCGGCGGGCCGCCCGCCGGGCCCCGAGGCGTCGGTGGCCAAGCTGTTCTGGAGCGAGTACCACAAGCGCCTGGGCGAGATCGCGATGTCCATCGAGGGCCCGGACGGGCTGCTGCGGCCGGACGGCGACGGCTACCCGGTCAGCTCCTGGCAGAGCGTTTTCCTGAGCAGCCGGGCCGGCACGATCTACTCCGGCACCAGCGAGATCCAGCGGAACATCATCGCCGAGCGTGCCCTGGGCCTCCCCAAGGAGCCGCGGCTGCCATGACGGACCGGACCGGGGCCGGTGTCAGCCGGGACGGGGCCGGCGCCAGCCAGGACGACCCGCGCACGGCCGGCTACCGCGCCTCGCGCGACCTCGTCACGCCGCAGCGGCTGCGCGAGTTCTTCGCCCCGCGGAGCATCGCGCTGGTCGGGGCGTCGGACAACTCCGGGTGGGCCCGGTTCATCGTCGCGAGCTGCGCGACGGCCGGCTTCGCCGGCCCGCTGCGGGCCGTGCATCCGCGGGCCAGCAGCGCGTTCGGCCTGCCGGTCGTGCCGAGCCTGCGGGAGCTGCCCGAGCCGGCCGACCTGGCGTTCATCCTGGCGCCGGTCCCGGCGGTGGAGGGCGTGCTCGACGACATGGGCGCGCTGGGCATCCGGAACGCGGTGGTGCTCGCCTCCGGTTACCGCGAGGTGGGCGAGGACGGCCAGGCGCTGGAGGAGGCCATGGTGGCCCGCGCGGTCGTGAACGGCGTCACCGTGCTTGGCCCGAACTGCCTGGGCTTCGTCAACGCGCACACCCGTTCGGCACCCTATGCGCTGGCCCTGCCGGCGCCGCTGACCGCGGGACCGGTCGGCGTCGCGCTGCAGAGCGGTGCCCTGGCCAGCGTGGTCCTGGCCTTCGCCAAGGCGCACGCCATCGGGCTGAGCGTGCTCACCTCGATGGGCAACGAGTCCATGATGAAGACCGCCGACGTGCTCGACTACCTGGTCGAGGACGAGGCGACCAAAGTGATCTGCCTGTTCCTCGAGGAGGTCGGCGACCCGGCCAGGTTCGCCCGGGTAGCGGAGAAGGCGGACCGGGCCGGCAAGCCGGTGGTCGCGCTGAAGGCCGGCTCGAGCCCGGTCGGCCGCCAGGCGGCCCTGGCGCACACCGGGTCGGTGGCGGGCGATGACGCGGTAGTCGACGCCGCGCTGCGCCAGCTCAACGTCATCCGGGTCGCCAGCCTGGAGGAACTGCTGACCACCGGGGCGCTGCTCGGCTACAACCGCTGGCCGCGCGGGCGGCGGATGGGCGTGCTGACGCTGTCCGGCGGCGCCAACGACATCATCGCCGACACGGCCAGCGCGCGGGGCCTGCAGATCCCGGACTTCTCGCCGCGGACGGCGGCGGCCATCACCCCGCACCTGCCCTCGTTCGCCGCCGCGCACAACCCGCTGGACGCCACCGCCTTCGGCACGCTGGCGAACCTGTCCGCCCGCAAGGGGACGCTGACCGCCATCGACCACGTGCTCGACATCGCGGTACAGGACCCGGACCTGGACTTCATCCTGTTCTCCGGGATCACCCTGCCCGAGGTCCGGCCGGCCGACGAGGACATGGCCAGGACGCTGGAGCACCGCCTGGACTGGCTGGCCGGGCGGATGGCCTCGGCGCCCATCCCGGTCATCCCGGTCGGCACCACCTGCGTGAACGTCAGCGACTACGGCCGGGAGCTGCTGCGGCGGCACGGCATCAGCATGCTCGCCGGGCTCAGCGTGGGGATCAGCGCGCTGGGCCACGCGCTGCGCTGGCTGGAGAACCGGGGACGGGTCCGGGCCGGGATGGGCGCGGCCCGCGGCACGGCCCCCGGCGGCCCGGCTTCCGGTCCCTGGCCCGCCGCTCCCTGGCCCGCCGCTCCCTGGCCCGCCGCTCCCTGGCCCGCCGCTCCCTGGCCAGCCGGTCCCTGGCCAGCCGGTCCGTGGCCGGAGACGCGGGCGCGGCGCCTGCTGGCCGCCGCGGGCGTGCCGGTGGTGCCCGGCGGGCTGGCCGGCTCGGCCGAGGAGGCCGTCACCATCGCCGGGCAGGTCGGGCTGCCGGTGGCGCTGAAGATCTGCTCGGCGCAGATCACCCACAAGTCCGACATCGGCGGGGTGGCCCTCGGGCTGAACTCGGCGGCGGAGGTGCGGGCCGGCTACCAGAAGGTCCGCGCCGCGGGCAACGCCGTGCCGGGCGCCAGCGTCGACGGCGTGCTCGTGACGCCGATGCGCTCCGGCGGGACGGAGCTGCTGGCCGGCGTCACCGTCGACCCCACGTTCGGGCCGGTGCTGGCCGTGGGCCTGGGCGGGATCTGGGTCGAGATCCTCGGGGACACCAGCCTGCGCCTGCTTCCCGTCGACGCGGCCGAGGTCAGGCGCATGCTCGGCGAGCTGCGCGGGCTGCCGCTGCTGCAGGGGGCGCGCGGCACGCGGCCCGCCGACCTCGACGCGGTGGCCGAGGCGATCGCCGGGCTCGGCCGCGCCGCCCTCTCGCTGGACGGTGCGCCACATGGGGCGCTGCGCGCGCTGGAAGTCAACCCGCTGTGGGTGAACGGAGATCAGGTCGAGGCGCTCGACGTCCTCGTGGTAACAGAACCGGAGTAAGCCAGATGATGCTAGGTACTAGCGCGGAGCAGGATGAGCTGCGCACCTCGGTCAGGCGTTTCCTGGCGGACCGGGCGCCGCTGGCCCGGGTCCGCGAGCTGATGGAGACCGAGGACGGCACGGACTGGGCCGTCTGGGAGCAGGCGGGCGCTCAGCTCGGCCTGCAGGGCCTGGCCATCCCCGAAGGCTACGGTGGCGGCGGCTTCAGCTTTGCCGAGCAGGCGATCGTGCTGGAGGAGTTCGGCGCCGCGCTGTACGGCGGCCCGTACCTGGCCAGCGCCGTGCTGGCCGCCACCGCGCTGCTGGCCAGCCCGGACGAGGGCGCCCGGCGTGAGCTGCTGCCCCCGATCGCGTCCGGGGCGACCGTCGCCACGCTGGCCTTCACCGAGGACGACGGATCCTGGGATCCCGGCGCGATCCGGCTGTCCGCCGTCAAGAACGGCGCGGGCTGGCGGCTGGACGGGCACAAGAGTTTCGTGCTCGACGGCGGGACGGCCGGGCTGATCCTGGTCATCGGGGCCACCGACACCGGGCTTTCGCTGTTCGCGGTGGACTCCGGCGCCGCGGGCCTGCGCCGGGCCGCGCTGCCCACGCTGGACCAGACCAGGAAGCTGGCCCGGCTGGAGTTCGACGGGGTCGCGGGCCGGCTGATCGGCTCGCCCGGCGACGCCGCCGCGGTGCTGGACCGCACCCTCGACGTGGCCGCGATCGCGCTGGCCGCCGAGCAGCTCGGCGGAGCGCAACGGGTGCTGGACATGGCGGTGGAGTACGCCAAGATGCGGCACCAGTTCGGGCGGCCCATCGGCAGCTTCCAGGCGATCAAGCACCGCTGCGCCGACCTGCTGCTCGAGGTGGAGTCGCTGCGGTCGGCGGTCGGCTACGCGGCCGCCGCAGTGGCGGAGAACTCGCCGGAGATCCCGGTCCTGGCCCCGCTGGTGAAGGCGTACGCGTCCGAGACCTACTTCCACGCGGCCGCCGAGAACATCCAGATCCACGGCGGCATCGGCTTCACCTGGGAGCACGACGCCCATCTGTACTTCAAGCGGGCCAAGTCCAGCGAGCTGTTCCTCGGCGACGCCAGCTACCACCGCGAGCGCCTGGCCACCCGCATCGGCCTGTGACGCCGTGGAGATTCCATGATCGCGAAGGGTTTTCAGTCCGCCGGGACTGAATAGTCTTCACGATCATAGAACTATGCACGCCTGGATTCGAATGGGAGTACATATTTCATGATCACGAAGGATTTGGTACGGTATCCAGTACTAAATCCTTCGTGATCATGGGCATCGGAGGGATCCAGCAGTTTGCCCCGATCCGAGATGCGTCAACGGCGTCCGGCCGGCGAGGGTTGCACGCTGAGGGTCTTGTTTTCTCACTGTGGCGGGCGGCGCGGGTAGCGGGGGGCGTGCGGGCGGTACTCGCCGGTGAGCCGCGCGCCGGCCAGCGCGGCCAGGAAGCTGGCCGGGCCGTCGAAGTCGGGCATCTCCAGATAGGCCGCGCCGACGCCGGGCGCGTCGTGCGCGTCCGAGCCCGCCGCACCGGGCAGGCAGAACGCCCCGGCCAGCTCGGCCGCCCGGTCGTTCAGCGCCTGGTCGGCGATCTTGGCGTTGAAGACCTCGACGATGTCCACGGCGCCCGCCGCGCACAATTGCGGCAGCACCCGGCCCAGGCTCGACCGGTCCGGGTCGAACGGGTGCGGCGCGTACACCAGGCCGCCCTGGTCTTTGATCCGGGTGACGACCTCGGCTACGGGAAGCACGTAGGGGATCCGCTCGGTCAGGAACAGCCCGATCATGTCGCCGTCCGGCGTCCTGATCTCCTCGCCGACGACGATGCGCACCCCCAGGTCGCGTTCGGTCGCCGCGACGGCGGCCGAGGTCACGTTGTGGTCGGTGATGCACACCACGTCGAGGCCGGCCTGCCGGGCCCGCTCGGCCAGCTGCTCCAGCGTCAGCACGGCGTCCCCGGACGCGACCGTGTGCAGATGACAGTCGACTCGCACCCATCCGTTCGGTGCGCTCGGGGGCGTGCCGGGCATCGGCGCGTCAGCCGTCGATCCCGGCGGGCCCGAGCCTGCGGCGGTCGCGCGTCATCGCCGGGCCGGGGCGCTGATGCCGAGCTCGGCCAGCAGTTCCTGGGAGTAGGCAATCCGCCCGGTCAGCGTCTTCGGCTCGCCGCTGCACAGCTGCAGCGCGGCCTCCGCCATGACGGCGGGCGGCTCGTTGTCCGGATCATCTTCGCTCGTCAGGTGGTGGAAGAGCGTGCCAGGAGTCGGGACCACCCGGCTCGGCGACAGCGCGTTCACCGCGATGTCGTCGTCGTACAGTTCGGCGGCCAGGCCGGTGGAGAACCGCTCGAGCGCGGCCTTGCACATCCCGTAGACGGTCCCGCCGCGGCTGGCCCAGCCGGTGGGCGGCATGGCGGGGTGCCGGGCCGCGATGGAGGAGATGTTCAGGATCCAGCCCCGGCCCTTCTCCCGCATCCCCGGCACGACCAGCTGCGCCAGGTGGAACGGCGCCTCGACCTGGACGTCGAACATCAGCTGGTAGCGGCGCGCGGTGAAGTCGGTGACCCGGGTGAAGTACGTGACGGCCGCGTTGCTGACCAGGATGTCCGGCTGGCCGAGCTGCCGGCTGGCCTCGCTCACCAGCTGCTCCCGGTCCTCCGGCTTGGACAGGTCGGCGCGGATCGCCACCGCCGTCCCGCCCGCCGCCCGGATCTGCTCCGCGGTCTCGCCGATGGTACCGGGGAGCGGCGACGTGCCCGTCCCGGTCGTCCGCGCGGCCACGGCGACCGCGGCGCCAGCCGCGCCGAAGCGGCGGGCGATCTCCGCCCCGATGCCCCGGCTCGCGCCGGTCACGATGGCCACTTTGCCGTCCAGGATGCCCATGCCCATCACTCCTTCGCGCCGCCGTTCCGGCCGGCGCAGTTCCGGTTGCCGTAGGCCCGGTTGCCGTAGGCCCGGTTGACACTCCCTGCGCCCCATCTGACAATACTTTCTAGAACTATGTTCTAGCAATGGGCGGTGCCTGCGGCGTCGGAGGTTTGGCATGGGGCTTGACCACAGCCTGGTGGGAGTACCGAGCGAGCCGCAGGAGCGGTCCTGGGGCAGCAAGGACGCCCTGCTCTACGCGGTCGGGGTCGGGGCTGGCCTGGGCGACCCGCTGCAGGAACTGACCTTCACCACCGAGAACTGCGAGGGCATCGAGCAGCGGGTGCTGCCGACCTACGCGGTGCTCATCGCCCAGGCCCGGCCCGGCCGCAGCCTCGGGGACTTCGACCGGGCCCGGCTGGTGCACGCCGAGCAGGCCTTCGAACTGCACCGCCCGCTGCCGGTCGCGGGGACCGCCCGCACGGTATCGACGGTGACCGGCATCTACGACAAGGGGTCCGGGGCGCTGGTGGTGACCGAGAACGTGGCCGTCGACGCCGCCACCGGGGAGCCGCTGGTGACCTCGAGGAGCAGCGCCTTCATCCGCGGCGAGGGCGGCTTCGGCGGCGAGCGCGGCACCGGCCCGCCGTGGGAGCGGCCGGACCGGGAGCCCGATTACCAGGTCATCCAGCAGACCAGGCCGGAGCAGGCGCTGCTCTACCGGCTGTCCGGGGACCGGAACCCGCTGCACGTCGACCCGAAGTTCGCCGCCCGGGGCGGCTTCAGCCAGCCGATCCTGCACGGCCTGTGCACCTACGGGGTCACCGGCCGCGCCCTGCTGCACACGCTCTGCGACTCCGACCCGGCCAGGTTCCGTTCCATGTCCGGCCGGTTCAGCCGGCCTGTGCTGCCCGGCGAGCCGCTGACGGTGTCGGTCTGGCGGCAGGACGGCAGCGACAGCGTGCTGTTCCAGACCACCCGGCCGGACGGCACCGTGGTGATCGACCGCGGCCGGCTCCAGGTGCGCGAGCCGGCCTGATGGCGCCGCCCGGTCGTTTACCGGATAATTCCGGGCTCGGCCCCGGACCGCTACGATCAGGTCCAGATGCTTGAGGTTCGCTCGGGTCTGGCGTGAAATTTCCGGATTGGAGTTACCCGCGTCGCCAGGCCGTGAGCGGGGGGGAGACATGGTGGGCGGTGACGTTCCCGGAGGCTTTGTCGCCGGCTTCGACGCGGGCTCGCGCATCGCGGGCTACCGGCTGGAGGAGCAGATCGGCCGGGGCGGGATGGCGGTCGTGTTCCGGGCTCGCGACGAGCGGCTCGGCCGGCTGGTGGCATTGAAGATTCTCGCGCCGGCGCTGGCCGGGGACACGGAATTCCAGGCGCGCTTCATCAGCGAGTCGCGCGCGGCCGCGGTGATCGACGATCCGCACATCGTCCCGGTCTTCGCGGCCGGCGAAGCGGATGGCGTGCTGTTCATCGCGATGCGGTACGTGGCCGGCGGAAGTGCCGATTCGCAGCTGCGCCGGGAGGGCTCGCCGCCGGGCCGGGTCGCGGAGATCATCTCGCCGGTGGCCTCGGCGCTGGACGCCGCGCACCGCGCCGGACTGCTGCACCGTGACGTGAAGCCGTCCAACATGCTGATGGACGTGCTGCCGGGGCGGCCCGATCACGTCTACCTGTCCGACTTCGGGGTGAGCAAGGCGATGGCGGCCACGTCCGGGCTGACCCGGGCGGGAGAGGTCATCGGGACGCTGGACTACCTGTCTCCGGAGCAGATCAGCGGCAAGCCGGCCGACGGCCGGGCCGATCAGTACGCGCTGGCCTGCTCGGCCTTCGAGTTGCTGACCGGGGCGCCGCCGTTCCGCCGCGACGAGGCCACCGCGGTGATGTACGCCCACCTGTCCGAACCCCCGCCGCCGGCCTCGTCGCGGCGGCCGGGCCTGCCCCGGGCGGCCGATGCCGTCCTGGCCCGGGCCCTGGCCAAGGCGCCGGACGACCGGTACGCGAGCTGCGGGCAGTTCGCCGACGCCCTGCGCGAAGCACTCGGCTTCCAGCCTTACGACTCCGGTCCCAGGGCGGCGCCGAGCCATCCGCCCACCGAGGCCGCGTGGCCCGCCATGGCCGCCGGGCGCGACGCGGCGGGCCCCGGGGCGGCCGGCCCCGGGGCGGCCGGCGCGCCGGCCACGCAGACGAGCATCCCCGCCGCGCGGAAGGTCGTCACGGACCCCGGCCCGCTCCCCGCGGCGGGAACGCAGCCGAGCCGGCGGCCGCGGCGCCACATCGTGGTGGCCGCGGGCATAGCGGTGATCATCCTGGCCGCCGCGGGCCTGGCCGCGGGACTCCTGGCCGGAGGCACGCCCAGAGCGGCGGCCGTGCCGGTCTCGGTGAAATCGGCGCTGCCGCCCCTGGATGGTGACGTGTACGTGGTGTACCGCGGCGGCAAGCAGGCGAACGCCGAGGTCTACGGCGAGATCAAGAAGGCCGCAGCCGGCGAGGTGGCCCAGTTGTACGCGCAGCAGTTCCCCTACCGAAGCGCACCGGTCCAGGCCGGCTCGGTCATCCTGCATCCGGCGGGCACCACGGCCAGCTATGAGTTCCAGGTGACCCCGACCCTGGCGACGCGCTACCGGGTGGAACTGTTCCCCAGCAGCACCGCATCAGCCCCGCTGGGCGCCTCGGCCGTCGCCACCGTCTACGTCACCCTCGGCGCGCCGCAGGTGAACGTCCAGAAGTGCGCCCGCCCGGTCTGTCACGAGTCGCTCCAGACGGATCTGTTCGTGCCGCCGTCCGCGCTGCAGACCGAGATAGCCAAGCCGTGGTACCCCTATTTCGGCCTCAGCCTGTCCACGGGCAAGGAGCCCCCGGCGCCGCGGTGGCTGACGCTGGACGCGGGCAGCGCCCACGTCACGGCGTCGCGTCGCATCTCGGCGGACGAGTTCGGGGAGACCGTCACGTTCTCGTTCCGGATCGGCAACGACGCCTACGACTGGGAGTGGAGCACCTGTGCCAAGGACACCGAGGCGGCGGACGGAATCGGCCTGCCCGGTCACCACGGCTGCGGCGACGGGCGCATTCTCGACTCGGCTCCTTACCTCGGATAGCCCTCACACCGGATAGCAGGTCCGTTTGGCGGACCGCGCGCTCGCACCCGACGATGAGAACCTGAGTTCGCGAGCCGGCTACTCCGTCACCGTGGGGGTCCCATGCTGGAGGTTCTGGCGTTCATCCTCGCCGCCGTCGTCGTCATCCTCGCGCTGCAGTACCTGGCCGACCGGACCGGCCTGCCGGCCGCCGCGCTGCTCACCGTGGCCGGGCTGGTCTACGGCGTCCTCCCGGGCCCGAACGTCACGCTCCATCCGCATGTGATCCTGACCTTCGTCATCCCGCCGCTGATCTACAGCGCGGCGCTCAACTCCTCGCTGCTGGCCATCCGGGAGAACCTGCGGGTCGTGGTCAGCTTGTCCATCGGGCTGGTGCTGGCCACCGCCGTGCTGACCGGGATCGGCGTGGACCTGTTCGTGCCGGGGGTGGGCCTCGGCGCCGGGATCGCGCTCGGCGCGGCCCTCGCCCCGACCGACCCGGTGGCCGCGCTGGCCGTCGGCGGCCGGGTCGGCCTGCCGCCCAAGCTGATCACGATCATCGAGGGGGAGGGGCTGCTCAACGACGCCACGGCGCTGACCACCCTGACCGTGGCGGTCACCGCGGTGACCAGCGGCAACTTCGCCATCGGCGACGCCGTGCTGCACTTCCTGCTCGTCGCCGCGGGCGGCCTGCTGGACGGCATCGTCGTCGCGGTCATCGTGCGCCTGATCCGGTCCGCCGTCCGCGATCCGCTGCTGGTCAACGGCATATCCCTGGCCACGCCCTTCGCCGCCTACCTGGTCGGGGAGGAGTTGCACGTCTCCGGCGTGCTGGCGGTCGCGGTGGCCGGGCTGATGATCGGCCACGACACGCCCCGCTTCACCTCCGGCGCCAGCCGCCTGCAGGCCAGCGCGGTCTGGCACCTGGCCGACTTCCTCATCCAGGGATTCGTCTTCCTCCTGATCGGCCAGCAGATCTCGTCGGTCCTGCGCGGCCTGAAGGCCTATCCCACCGCCACGATCCTCGCCGCCGTGGCGGTCAGCCTCGGCGTGGTCCTGCTGCTGCGGCCGCTGTGGCTGGCGCTCACCCAGTCGGTGCCCCGCACGGTGCGCCGGCGCCGGGGCCGGGACGTCCGGGACGACCAGTACCTGTCCGGCCGGGAGATAGGCGTGCTGAGCTGGGCGGGGACCCGGGGGGTCATCAGCCTGGCGGCCATCTTCTCCCTGCCGCTGACGATCTCGGACGGACAGCCGTTCCCCGGCCGGGATCTGCTGCTGTTCTGCACCTACCTGGTCGTGGTGGTCACCCTGGTCGGCCAGGGGCTCACGTTCGCGCCCATCGCGCGGGCGCTGGGGGTGCACGCCGACCCGGCCGACGCGGCCCTGGTGCGCACCCAGGCCCGGGCCGCCTCGGTCCAGGCGGGCCTGTCCTGTCTGGACCAGATCGCCGAAGACGACGGCATCCCCGGGCCGGCCCTGACCGCGCTGCGGGCCAGCCTCGACGGCAAGGCCCGGCGTTACCGCCTGATACTCGACCGGCTGGAAACCGGCGAGGACGTCACGCCGGCTGCCGCCCCGGAATACGAGGCCGCGCTGCAGGCCCGCCGGGCGGTCATCGACGCCCAGCGCGAGGAACTGCTCCGCTGGCGGGACGCCGGGCACCTGCCGGACGCCAGCCTGCGCATGCTCGAGCGCGAGCTCGACCACGAGGAGCGCACGCTGCCCCCGCACGACTAGCGCCGACGCCGGGCGGCCCGCCGGACCTGCCGCGGCCGCCCGCTAGCCGACGAGGGCGACGGCGCGAGTGGGGCCGCCGTGCCCGCCCCGGAGCTTGAGCGGGAACCCGGCGAAGGTGAACCGGGTGTTGACCACCTGGTCCAGGTTCGCCAGGTTCTCGTAGTGCGTGATGTGCTCCCGGCGGCACATCATGTGGACCGGGTAGCTGGTGCTGGCCGGGTTGTCCGGGGTCGGGCTGTCCACGCCGAACGTCTTCACCTGCCGGCGGACGATCCATTCCGCACCCGACTCGCCCAGGCCGGCGAAGTCGGTGAGGTACCGCTTGTCCCCGGCGAAGCGATTCCAGGTGCCGGTGTAGAACAAGACGATGTCGCCCGGTTCCACGCTCACCGGCGCCGCGGCCTCGACGCGGTCCAGGTCCTCGGCCGTGATGTCGGTGCGCGGAGCGAAGCCGGTCACGTCCAGGCATACCGCGGTGCCGTAGAACAGCTCCAGCGGCATCTGCTCGATGGTCTCGGCCGACGGGTCCGGATCGAGGTGCGAGAAGGAGTCCACGTGCGTGGGCCCGTTGTCGTTGAGCATGAAGCCGGTGGTCTGGTAGGAGAAGCCGCTGTCGAACCGCGGCGCCGTCTCCTCGTGCGTCGCGTGATCGAACTGCACGGTCTTCAGGTGGCCGGGGTAAACCTTCATGCCCTCGTAGATGTCCTGCGAGAGGTCGATG
>Ga0335078_10006263_pt1 | contig 17612 bp, 14 predicted proteins | sample Lox_Sample_32_FD_206711 | JGI IMG/M metagenome (GOLD analysis project Ga0335078, IMG submission 206711) | Soil microbial communities from Loxahatchee National Wildlife Refuge, Florida, United States - Lox_Sample_3.2 | ecosystem: Environmental > Terrestrial > Soil > Wetlands | place: USA... | reverse complement strand
GGCTTGGCGCCGGCGCGACCGTGACGACACTGCTGCTCGCTTTCGCCCACGAACAACCGGCAACGGCCACTGTCGCTGCGCCGGCGGCGCCCACGATTCCCTATCCCGTCGCGGCCGACGCGCAGGCACGGCGTTTTCCGGTCCGCTTCGTCTGGCAGACCGACGCGGAGACCCGCTTCACCCTTGGCACCGAGGATTTCGTCAAGCTGCTCGGTCCGAAAACCACCGCGGTCCTCGGCCGCCCCTGGGCTGAGATCGCCGCCACGCTCAATCTCGACACGCAAGGCGCGGTAGCGGGCGCGCTTTCCGCGCGCAACACTTTCAGCGGCCTCGTCGTGCCGTGGCCGGTCGACGACGCGGAGTCTTTGCCCGTCGAATTATCCGGCCTTCCGGTGTTCGACCGCAACCGCCAGTTTGCCGGTTTCCGCGGCTTCGGGCTCTGCCGCGACGTCGACCGCCTCAATGCGTTGGCGCAGCGCCGAGCGCAGCCGGAGCCGCCCGCGGTCAAAGAGGCGCCTGCGGCCGAAGACGTCCTGGCATTTCCGCCGCCGGCCAAAGAGCCGCCGGCGCTCAGCCCCGGCGAGCGCAGCGCCTTCGAGGAGCTCGCGCGCGAACTCAGCGCCCGCCTCAAGAGCACCGGAGGCAAGAGCGCCGAGCCCGGCCCCGCCGCCGCGCCGCTTGCCGCACCGCCCCGGCCGGTGCGCAACGGCGATGCCGCGCGCGATCTGCAGCAAGGGCGGCCGATCTTCGACCGGCTGCCGGTCGGCATTCTGGTTTATCGCCTCAACACCCTGCTCTACGCCAACCGCGCCTTCCTCGACTGGACCGGCTACCCCTCGCTCGATGCCTTGAGCGAAGCCGGCGGCCTCGATAGCCTGTTCATCGACACCAAGGCGGAACCTCCCGGCGGCAACGGTGCAAACGGCAAGACGCTGACCATCGCCACGGTCAACGGCCATCAGAAGCCGGTCGAGGGACGCCTGTTCAGCGTCCCCTGGAACGAGGAAACCGCACTGGTGCTGATGATCAGCACGCAGGCGGCGCCGGCCGAGGACCGCGGCAATGCGATGTCGCTGCGCCGGCTGGAACGCGACAACGACGAGCTCAAGTCGATCCTCGATACCGCCACCGACGGCGTGCTGGTGCTCGACCGTAGCGGCCGCGTGCTGTCGGCCAACCGCAGCGCCGAGGCGCTGTTCGGCTACGAGGCGGCCGATTTCGCCGGGCTGACCTTGGGCGACCTGTTCGCGCCGGAAAGCCGCCGCGCGGTGCTCGATTATCTCGACCGCGTGGCGAGGAACGGCAGCGTGCTCGACGGCGGCCGCGAGGCGATCGCCCTGGTGCGGCAAGGCGGGCTGGTGCCGCTCTACTTCACCATGGGCCGCATCGCCGGCGGCGAGAAACTCTGCGCCGTGCTGCGCGACGTCACCGCCTGGAAGCGCACCGAGGAAGAGCTGATCAAGGCCAAGCACCAGGCGGAGAAGGCCTCCACCGCCAAGTCGGAGTTCCTCGCCAAGATCAGCCACGAGATCCGCACCCCGCTCAATGCCATCATCGGCTTCTCCGAGGTGATGATGGACGAGCGCTTCGGCCCGGTCGGCAACGAGCGCTACCGGCAATATCTGCGCGACATCCACGCCTGCGGCGGCCACCTGATCTCGCTGCTCAACGACCTGCTTGACCTGTCGAAGATCGAGGCCGGCAAGCTCGAGCTCAGCTTTGTCAGCGTCAATCTCAACGACCTGGTGCAGCAATGCGTCGCCATCATGCAGCAGCAGGCCAACAGCGAGCGCGTCATCATCCGCACCTCGTTGCCGCCCGGCCTGCCGCCGATCGTCGCCGACGCGCGATCGGTGCGGCAGATCGCGCTCAATCTTCTGTCAAACTCGATCAAGTTCACCGGCGCCGGCGGCCAGGTGATCGTCGCCACGGCCATGAACGACGCGCATGAGATCGTGCTGCGCGTGCGCGACACCGGCCCGGGCATGAGCGAGAAGGAATTGGCGAGCGCGCTCGAGCCGTTCCGGCAATTGGCGACGGCGGCCCGCGCCGAAGGCAGCGGGCTTGGCCTGCCGATCAGCAAGGCGCTGGCCGAGGCCAATCATGCACGGTTCCATATCACCAGCCAGGTGGACAGCGGTACGCTGGTCGAGTTGGCCTTCCCGGCGACGCGCGTGCTGGCGCGATAAAGCGGATCGGCTAAGCTCATCTCCCGATCATCCTTCGCGGGCCTCGCTACGCGAGGCCACCTGAAGATGACGCAGAGGAGCAGCCATGCGTCGCATGTTCGTTTGCGCCCTTCTCGTGTTGTCGTTTGCGTCCGCTGCGCGGGCGGCCGAGCCGGTCGATCTGCTCTTGGTGCTGGCCGCCGACGTGTCGCGTAGCGTCGATGCGCAGAAATTCCAATTGCAGCGCGAAGGCTACGCCGCCGCGATTGCCAATCCGCGCGTGCTCGACGCCATCCGCTCCGGCCGCAACGGCAAGATCGCGGTCGCCTTCGTCGAATGGTCCGGTTTCGGCAACCAGAAAGTGCTCATCGACTGGACGGGGATCGACGGAGCGAAAGCCGCGCAAGCCTTCGGCGGCCGCTTGCTGGAAGCCCCGCGCTCGTTCGCCGACCGCACCTCGATCAGCGGCGGCATCGATTTTTCGGTCGCGCAATTTCCCCGCGCGCCGTTTGCCTCCGATCGCCGCACTATCGACGTCTCCGGCGACGGCACCAATAATGCCGGCCGCGACGTCGGCATGGCGCGCGACGAAGCGTTGGCGCTCGGCATCACCATCAACGGGCTGGTGATTCTCAGCGAGACGCCCCTGCCCTGGAATCCCCAACACACCAATCCGCCCGGCGGGCTTGCGAACTACTACCGCGACAACGTCGTCGGCGGGCCCGGCGCCTTCGTGCTGGAGGCGAAGAACTTCAACTCCTTCGGCGAGGCGATCATCAAGAAGCTGATCGCCGAAATCGCCGACGCCTCGCCGGTCCGCTAGCCGGGCGGCCCGCGCGAGGCCCGGCCATGAAAGGGTCACAGACGCCAAGCACGGTTGGTGGCGGCGCGACCGGTGGTATAGTCCGCCGGAATTTGACGTCGAAACAACCGGAAATCCTGCCTTTGACCGCCGCCAATGGCTTAAAGCGCCTGGGTCTTGCCTTGCTGGCCGCCGTCGCGGTCGGCATCGTCGTCTATGGCGCGGCCAGCTACCTGATCTCGGCCGACGCCGTGCGCCGCCAGGTCTTGAGCGAAATCCAAGCCGTCACCGGCCTCAATCCGACTCTGAGCGGGCCGGCCTCCGTCTCGCTGTTTCCGAGCGGCAGCGTCAGCTTCGCCGACGTAACGCTGGGCGACGCCAAGCGACCGGCGCTCACCGCCGAGCGGCTGACCGCGCGCCTTCGCCTCATCCCGCTGCTCACCGGCCGGGTCGAGATTTCGGACGTGACGCTCGAGCGGCCGACCATTGCGATCGACGTCGACCCAGACGGCAACACCAACTGGTCCGGTCTCATCGACACGCTGACGCGCAGCCAGAACCGCGGCCCGGTGCGGGTCGCTGCGTTTTCCGAAATGCGCATCGACAGCGGCACCGTCCTGGTGAACAGCCCGTCGCAGAAGGTCAACGAGGTGCTTACCGGCGTGGAATTCTCGCTGGCCTGGCCGTCGATCTCCAAGAGCTTCGGCGCCACCGGGCGCCTGATCTGGCATGACGAGCCGCTCGACGTGACCATGACGCTCGGCGACTTCCCGGCCGCGCTCGCCGGCAACCGCTCCGGCTTGAAGGTGCGAGTCGCCGGCAAGCCGATCAAGGCGGCTTTCGAAGGCGCCATCAGCGTCAAGCCGACGCTAAAGATCGAAGGCACGGTCGCCGCCGACGCGGCGTCGATGCGCGAGGCTTTGGTCTGGGCCGGACAAAAGCCGCTGCCGGGCGGCGGCTTCGGCCACTTCGCCATCAAAGCGCAGGCCAATGTGACCGGCGGCAGCATCGGGCTGTCCAACGTCAATCTGGAGCTCGACGGCAACACCGCCGAGGGCGTGCTCACCTTCGTCACCGACGGCCGCAAGACGCTGCAAGGCACGCTCGCCTCCGAAGCGCTCGACCTCACGCCTTATGTCTCGACCGTCCGCCTGCTCACCACCAGTCAGCACGACTGGAACGACGGCCGCATCACCCTCGACGGGCTGTCCGGCATCGACCTCGACCTGCGCCTGTCGGCGGCGAACGTGGTGGTGTCCAACGCCAAGATCGGCCGCACTGCGATCGCCGCCAACCTGCGCGGCGGTCATCTGGTGGTGACGGTCGGCGAAGCGCAGGCTTATGGCGGCATGATCCGCGGGTCGCTGACGCTCGCCAACGCCAGTGCCGGCGTGGACGTGAAATCGCAGCTGCAGTTCACCGACGTCGATCTGGAAAGCTGCCTCGGCCAGTTATTCGGGCTGCACCGGCTCGAAGGCAGGGGCAATCTGGCCTTCGCGGTCGAAGGCAGCGGCGACAGCGTGCTCGCTGTTACCCGCACGCTCAACGGCACCGCCAGTCTGGTGGGCGCGAACGGCGCGCTGGCAGGCCTCGACGTCGAGCAATTGCTGCACCGGCTGGAGCGGCGTCCGCTCTCCGGCGGCGGCGAATTCCGCACCGGGCGCACGCCGTTCAACAAGATCGCGATGACGCTGAAAATTGTCCAGGGCATGGTCACGGTCGAGGACGTGAAGATCGACGGCTCGGCGGTGCGGCTTGCGCTCGCCGGCTCGGCCTCGATTCCCGAACGCGAGCTCGATCTCAAGGGCACGGCGACCCTGGTGTCGACCGAACGGGCCGATGCTGCCGCCTTCGAGCTGCCCTTCTTCGTGCAGGGCTCGTGGGACGATCCGATCATGCTGCCCGACCCGGAAGCGCTGATCCGCCGCTCCGGCGCGGCGGCTCCGCTGCTCAACGCCGTGCGCGATCAGCGCGCGCGCGACGCCGCCCGTACGGTGATCGAGCACTTCATGGGCGGCGCGGCCCCGGCGGGCGCGCAAAAGCCGCAGTAAGCGCCTGGATTGTGCCTATTTTTCTTGCGCATGATCTGGTCCGAAAACCGGGTTCCACCTTTCGGGATCATGCGCTCGCGCGGCTATTTGACTATCATTGCGGCTGAAACGAATCACCCGCCGGCCTTCGGCCGGCGCGACGGGGCGTGGATGCTGCACCCCATCCTGAGGACTTTGGTCAAGATCGCCGTCGCCTCACTGGTGGTGGGAACCATTCTCGCCCATTTCGGCATCACCGCCGACCAATTGATGCGCGAATTCGGCCTCTCGGCCGACCGTATCCAGGACTATGCGCAAAAGGGCTTCGCCTGGGCGTGGCCGAACGTGCTGCTTGGCGCGCTGGTGATCGTTCCGGTCTGGTTTCTGATCTATCTCTTCCGCCCGCCGGGGCGCAGCAGCAGCAGCGAGTAGGCGCCTCAGGCCGCCGAAGGCCCCGGGTCGGGCATCCCCGGCGTCGGCACGCGCGGCACCGGGCCGTAATACTTGCCGAGCTGCACGCTCGCGCGCGGCTTGAGCAGGATCGAGATCAGGCGCTCGAACAGCGCCTTGGCCGAGACCGGCTTGCAGAGAAATTCGTTTACCCCGAGCCTGACCGATTCGAGGATGCGCCAATGCTCACCATGCGCGGTAAGCATGATGATTGGGATATCCGGCGTCGGGAACACGCCGGGCGAGCGAACGATGCGCACCAGCTCCGGCCCGTTGAGCAGGGGCATTTCCCAGTCGAGGATGATAACGTCGGGGGTATCCTCGCGGATCTTCTCCAGTGCGGCTATACCGTCGCCGGCCTCGATCACGCTCTTGACGCCGATATTGTTGAGGAGCCCGCGCACAATGGTGCGCATGAACGGGCTGTCGTCGACCAGCAAGATGTGCAGCTGCTGGATCAGGACTTCGGCTTGCTTTTGCTGCATCGGCATGTCCAGGACTTTAGACCGGGGATTTTCGCCGCGAAGTCTCACCGGGCCGTTAACGTCCGGCGCACCGCGTCCTGCCAGCCGGCATATTTCCGCTCGCGCTGCGCCGCATCCATGCGCGGCTCAAACCGGCGGTCGAGCCGCCATTGTGCGGCAAATCCGTCGAGGTCGGGACAGAGACCGGCGGCGCGGCCAGCGAGATAGGCGGCGCCCGAAGCGGTGGTTTCCATGATCACGGGCCGGTCGACCGGGCTTGCCAGGATATCGGCGAGGAATTGCATGGTGACGGCGCTGGCCGTCATTCCGCCATCGACGCGCAGGACCGTAGCCCCGTCCGCGTGCGGCCAATCGGCGGTCATGGCGGCGAGCAGGTCGCGGGTCTGGTAGCCGACCGATTCAAGCGCCGCCCGCGCAAACTCGGCGGCTCCCGAATTGCGGGTGAGCCCGAAGACCGCGCCGCGCGCCTGCGTATCCCAGTAGGGTGCACCGAGCCCGACAAAAGCCGGCACCAGGTACACCTGTTCGGCCGCATCGGCGCGCGCAGCCAGGGCGTCGGCCTCTGACGCCGCGGCGATGATGTTCAGCCCGTCGCGCAGCCATTGCACGGCGGCGCCGGCGACAAAGATCGCGCCTTCCAGCGCATAAGTGCGTTTGCCCTCGAGCTGATAGGCGATCGTGGTAAGCAGCCGGTTGCGCGAGGTGACGCGCTCGGCGCCGGTATTGAGCAGCGCGAAGCAGCCGGTGCCGTAGGTCGATTTCATCATGCCGGGCTTGAAACAGCCCTGCCCGACCGTCGCCGCCTGCTGGTCGCCGGCAATGCCGAGCACGCGGATGGGCGCGCCGAAGAGTTCCGGGGCCGTCATGCCGAAGTCCCCGGCGCAGTCGCGCACCTGCGGCAACAAGGACCGCGGCACACCGAACAGGCGGCACAGATCCTCGTCCCATTGCCCGCGGCCAATGTCGAACAGCAGCGTGCGTGCCGCGTTGGTGGCGTCGGTTAAGTGCGCATGGCCGCCAGTGAGCCGCCACAGAAGAAAACTATCGATGGTGCCGAAGGCGAGCCGGCCCGCGTCCGCCTGAGCACGCGCGCCGGCGCCGTTGTCGAGCAGCCAGGCGATTTTCGTGGCGGAAAAATAGGGATCGAGCAGCAGGCCGGTCTTTTCGGCAATCGTCGGCTCATGCCCGGCGCGGCGCAGCGCATCGCAAAAACCGGCGGTGCGCCGGTCCTGCCAGACGATCGCGTTGTGGATCGGCCTGCCGGTGGCGCGGTCCCAGATGACGGTGGTCTCGCGCTGATTGGTGATGCCGATGCCGGCGACGTCCTTGGCCGCAAGCCCGGCTTTGGCAATCGCCTCGCGCACCGTCGCGACGGTGGCCGCCCAGATCTCTTCCGGATCGTGTTCGACCTCGCCCGGCGCCGGAAAGATCTGGCGCAATTCCTGCTGCGCGCTGGCAAGCGGCTTCAGGCGCGCATCGAAAGCGATGGCGCGCGTCGAGGTCGTGCCCTGGTCGATGGCGATGAGAGCGGCCGGCAAGAAACGTCTCCGCGGGGCGGCGCCTGTCGCATGCGCCGGTCGAAGAGTCGCCGGAGATTAGTCGATGATGACCAGCTTGGCGATTGCTTCGTCGTTGTCCGCGTGGATTCCGGTCGCCAGCTTGCGCGGCACCGGGCCGTAGTAATCGCCGCTTTTGACGACCTCGCGCGGCTTGGTCAGCACGGCGGTGACGCGGTCTTGCAGCGCTTTCACCGACACCGGCTTGAGCAGGAATTCGTTGACGCCGAGCTTGACCGCCTCGACCACGCGCGAGCGCTCGCCATGACCGGTGAGCATGATGATCGGCACGTCCGGATAGGAGAACGAGCCCGGCGCACGCACCATGCGCACGAAGCTCGGGCCGTCCATCCCCGGCATCTGCCAGTCGAGGATGACGACATCGGGATTGATGCGGCGGATCAGGTCGAGCCCGGCGACACCGTCGGACGCCTCGTGCACTTCGCGCACGCCGATGCCAAGCAACATCGTGCGCACGACCTTGCGCATGTAATGCTCATCGTCCACCACCACGATCTTGGCGGAGGCGAGACGAAAGGAGATCTGCTTGGATTCGGTCGACATTACCGGTCCGCTGCCCCCAGTCGAACGCCGCGACTACAGCACAAACGTGTAGCGCCCGGATAAAAGCGGCCGTTACAATTACCGCATGCGCGGTAAGAATTCGTAAATCATCGCGCGCTCAAGGCGCGGCCCGCAGCGATACGATGAACGCATCGAGCGCGGCGCGCTGCTCCGCCGTGGCTTTCAGGCCGAGTTTGCTGCGCCGCCACAACACGTCGTCGGCGCTCTGCGCCCATTCGTTCTCGACCAGATAGCGCACCTCTGCGCCGGTGAGATCGCCGGCAAAACGCGGGCCCAGATCGCCGATACTTTTCGCGTCGCCAAGCACACGCTCGATGCGCCGGCCATAGGCGTGCACCAGGCGCCGGGCGTGCGGCTGGTCGAGGAACGGCCAGCGCTGCATTGCCTGCGCCGCCAGCGCCTCGAGGCCGTCAGCCGGAAAGTCGCCGCCGGGCAACGTCGAGCCGGCGGTCCAAGGCGTCGGCGCGCCGAGGAACGGGGCGAGCCGGGCCAGCGCCGCCTCCGCCAGCCGACGGTAGGTGGTGATCTTGCCCCCATAGATGGTGAGCAGCGGCGCTTGCCCGTCGCTGGTGTCGAGCGTGAGCATGTAATCGCGGGTGACGTCCTCCGGCTTGTTGGCCCCGTCGTCATAGAGCGAGCGCACGCCGGCGAAGGCCCAGACTACCTCGTCGGGCATAACCTTATCGCGGAGATAGTCGTTCACCGTCTGGCACAGATACAGAATCTCGCTTGCGTCGGGCGCCGGCGCGTTGAGATCGCCGACAAAATTCTCGTCGGTGGTGCCGATCAGCGTGAAATCCTGCGCGAAGGGCAGCGCGAAGACCACGCGGCCGTCGGTCGCCTGCAGCAGATAGCCGCGATCGTGCTCAAAGCGACGCGGCACCACGATGTGGCTGCCTTTGACCAGGCGCACCGGCACCGGCAAGGGACGGCGGATCACGGTGTCGGCCACCTCGCCGATCCAGGGCCCGGCGGCGTTGATCAGCACGCGCGCCGTTGCCACTTGGCGGCGGCCGCGCGCGTTGAGCACCAACTGCCAATCGTTGAGCCGCTCGGCGCGCATGCAGCGCGTGCGGGTGCGGATGTCGGCGCCGCGCTCGGCGGCGTCGAGCGCGTTGAGCGCGACCAGCCGCGCATCGTCGGCCTGGCAATCGGAAAATTCGAAGCCGTAGCGGAACGCGCGCTTGAGCGGCTGACCGACCGGATGATGCGTGAGATCGATATTGCGCGTCGCGGGCAGGAGCTTGCGGCCGCCCAGCATGTCGTAGATGAGAAGCCCGAGCCGCAGCTTGAGCGCCGAGCGCAGGCCGGCCGCCGACGGCAGCATGATGCGCAGCGGCCGGATGACGTGCGGCGCCATGCGCAGCAGTACCTCGCGCTCGCGTAGCGCTTCGCGCACTAGGCGGATGGCGCCGTGCTCGAGATAGCGCAAGCCGCCGTGCACCAGCTTGGTGGAAGCCGAGGAGGTGCCGGAGGCAAGGTCGTTCTGCTCGACCAGCAGCACGCGCAGGCGGCGGCCGGCGGCATCGCGAGCCAAGCCGGTCCCGTTGATGCCGCCGCCGATGATGGCGAGGTCGTAGTCCGCCATGGTCCGCTGATTCGCCTTCCCGTGGGCAGGATGGGCGGCTTGGACGACGACCTCAAGAAGGCGGAGGCGCGAAAGCCCGCATGTGGCCACAATTTTCGCCGGCAATTGCAAAATCGCCGTGCTTTGGCCATATCAGGTCTGTCGCATGCGCGCCGTTCCGCGCGATCAACCCGGGATCTGGCCCGTTTCTCAGCACCCAATGCCCTCGCCTCGCCTACTCGTCATCGAAGGCAATTCGCCGCAAACTTTGGGCGAGCATGTCGCGGTGGGCGGAACTCCGGCGCACCATGGCTATTCGAACCTTCTGCGCGAGCTGTTGCCGGGCGCGGTCGTCGACACCGCCCATCCCGGCGATCCGACTGCCGTTTTGCCGAACGGCGAAGCGCTCGAAGGCTATGACGGCATCGCCATCACCGGCTCCTCGCTGCACATCTACAACGGCGGTCCCGAAGTGACGCGGCAGATCGATCTGGTGCGTGCGGCGCTGGCAACCGGCACGCCGATCTTCGGCTCGTGCTGGGGGCTGCAGGTCATCACTGCGGCGGCCGGCGGCAGCGTGCGCAAGAATCCGAAGGGCCGCGAGATCGGCTTCGGCCGCGGCATCCGGTTGACCGAGGCCGGCCGCAAGCATCCGATGTATGTCGGCAAGCTCGACGTGTTCAACGCGCCTACCGTGCATCTCGACGAGGTCGAGGCGCTGCCGGCGGGTTCGACCGTGCTCGCCACCAATGCGGTGTCGGACGTGCAAAGCGTGGAGATTCGCACCAACGGCTCGGTCGCCTGGGGCGTGCAGTATCATCCGGAATATCCCTTGCGCGAACTGGCGGCGATCGTTCGGCGCATCGGCACGCGGCTGATCGGCGAAGGATTCTTCGCCAACGAAGATGACATACAGACTTTCGCGCGCGATCTCGATACGCTCGACAAGGACCCGCATTGCAAGCGCTTGTCCTGGCGGCACGGCATCAGCAAGAATGTGCTCGACAAGACGCTGCGCGTCAGCGAGGTGGCAAACTGGATCGAGTTCCAGGTGCTGCCGACGCGGGTGAAGCGCGGGCGCGGGTAGCGGCGCGCATCACGGCGGGGGTGTGCATGGATTTCTCCGGCAAACACGTCGTCGTCACCGGCGGCACCGGCGCGCTCGGCACCGCGGCGGTCGGCGGATTGCTAACGGCGGGCGCGCGCTGCACCGTGCCTTATCAGCACGAGGCGGAGGCGCAGCGCTTTCCGCATGCCGGCGATCCCAACGTGACGCTGATCGCGGTCGCCGATCTCGCCGACGAGGCGATGGTGGCCAAGGTCTATGCTGGCCCCACGCTGTGGGCATCGATCCACATTGCCGGGGGCTTTGCGGCGGGCAAGGTCAAGGACACCGGACAGGCCGCGCTGATGGCGCAGATCGACAGCAATCTGGTGTCGTGCTTCCTGTGCTGCCGCGCCGCGGTCAACGCCATGCGGGGCGGCGGCCGCATCGTCAATGTCGCGGCGCGGCCGGCGCTGGAATGGCGCTCGGGCGCCGGCATGACGGCCTATGCGGTGTCGAAGGCGGGCGTCGCCGCCCTCACCGTGGCGCTCGCCGAAGAGGTCGCCGCGGACGGCATCCTGGTCAACGCGGTGGCGCCGTCGATCATGGACACCGTCGCCAACCGCCAGGCGATGCCGAAGGCCGATTTCGACCAATGGCCGAAGGTCGAGGAGGTGGCGGCGACGATTTTGTTTCTCGCCTCGCCCGACAACAAGGTCAGCCGCGGCGCGATCGTCCCGGTGTATGGGAAGTCGTAGCGGTTACTCCGTCACCCTTCGAGGCTCGCTTCGCTCGCGCCGCAGGGTGACGGATAAACGGCTACCCCGCGACCGGCACCAGCTCGAGCGGCGGACGCAACAGGCGCTGCACGGCGCTTGAGGCGACGACGGTGCGGGCCTCGGCGTAGGCCTCGTGGTTCTTCTCGATGTGGTCGAGATCGTAGAGGTAGTTCACCATCAGGCCGTGCGCCTGTGCCAGCGCCTTCTCCGAGGTGTCGGCGAGCCAGTTGATGCGCTCGAGCCGCGCGCCGTTGCCGAGGTGGAAGCGCGCCACCGCGTCGACCGGCAGGCTGCGGCCGTTGCGCGCGCGCAGGAAATACCAGGCCGCCGCGCGCATCAGCAGGCCCTGCAGCCGCTCCGCCGTGTCGTCGGCGCGCCACCAGTTCGGCTCGTCGAGTGCGGCCAACACCGCCTTATCCGCCTCGTTCAGCGCCGTCGAAGCCTCCTGCTCGCGTTCGCGCTTAAGCCAGGCGGCGAAATTCGTCACCGGCGACAAGGTGACGAAAGTGGAGAGCTTCGGCATCTCACGCGTGATGTCCTCGACCACCTGCTTGATCAGGAAGCTGCCGAACGAGACGCCGGCGAGCCCGCGCTGGCAGTTGGAGATCGAATAGAACACCGCGGTGCGCGCCTTGTCGGCCTCCAGCACCTCGCGCTCGGGACTTAAAATCGGCGCGATGGCGCCGGCGATGTCGCGGGTGAGCGCCACCTCGACGAAGATCAGCGGCTCATCGATCAGCGCCGGATGGAAGAACGCGTAGCAGCGCCGGTCGGAAGGATCGATGCGGCGGCGCAGGTCGTCCCAGTCGCTGATCTGATGCACGGCTTCGTAGCGGATGATCTTGTCGAGGATAATCGCCGGCGTCGACCAGTCGATGCGGCGCAGCACCAGAAAGCCGCGGTTGAACCAGGACGAGAACAGATGCACGAAGTCCTCGTCGACGGCGATCAGATCGTCGCGGTGTTCGAGCACGTCCATCAACTGCTCGCGCATACGCACCAGCGCGGCGGTGCCGCCCGGCGCGAGATTGAGGCGGCGGAATAGCTCCTGCCGGCGCGGCTCGGAAGCGGCGTGCATTTCGGCGGCGGTCGCGTCGGACGGCCGCTCGCGCCAGACGTCGATCGCCAGTTGCATGCGCACGGGATCGGGCCCGAAGCGCTCGCTCAACGCCTCGAAGAAGGCGATGCGCGGACCGGTGGTCAGTTCGCCGTAACGGGTGAGAATTTCGCGCGCGCGCGCGACGCCGGAGGCTTCGCCGCGGCTCGACAAGAGGTGCTCGCACAATTCGACGAGGCTCTCCGAACGCGCGCTCGCCTCGCCGCGCCGGTTGCGCGCGAGCAACGCGCGTCCGCGCTCGGAAATGGCTTGCAAAAGCTCGCCGAAAAACGACGTGTTCATCGCGAGTTCCCAGGACCGCCCGGACGGTCCGGCATCCGTCCGCTATCTACTTACCGGCGCCCATCAGATGATTCGGCAGCCATGTGGCGATCTCGGGAAATATACACAAGATCACGATCGCCAACATCATACAGATGACGTAGGGCAGCGTGCCCCACATCACCTGGGTCACCGGCACGTCCGGCGCGATGGCGTTGACGATGTAGATGTTCAAGCCGACCGGCGGGTGGATCAGCCCGATTTCCATGTTGATGGTGAGGATTACGCCGAACCAGACCGGGTCGAAGCCGGCGGCGGTGATGATCGGTAGCAGGATCGGAGACGTCATCAGGATGACGGCGGCGGGCGGAATGAAGAAGCCGCTCACCAGCAGGAACAGGTTGATCATGAACATCAAGACCCAGCGGTTGAAATGCGCGTCGGCGATGGCCTGCGCCAGCGTCTGGGTCAGATAGAGCGAAGTGAGCATGTAGCCGAAGAGGACCGCGGCGGCGATGATGGTCAGGATCATCACCGACTCGCGCATGGTGTCGCGCAGGATCTGCCAAATCTGCGCCACCGACCAAAGCCGGTAGATGGCGATGGCGAGAATCAGACACAGCGCGGCGCCGACGCCGGCCGCCTCCGACGGCGTCGCGACGCCGCCGTAGAGCGAGTACATCACGCCGAAAATGATCAGCAGGAACGGCGCGATCTTCGGGATCGCCTGGAATTTTTCCTTCCACGAATAGCGGAAGTCGATCGCGTGCGAGCGGAAGCCGCGTTTCCAGATGATGAAGATCGTCCACAGCATGAACAGGCCGGTCAGCATGAGCCCCGGCACCACGCCGGCGAGAAATAGGCGGCCGATCGAGGTCTCGGTGGCGATACCGTAGAGGATGAAGGTAATCGACGGCGGAATCAGAATGCCGAGCGTGCCGCCGGCGCAGATCGAGCCGGTGGCGACGTCGACCGGATAGCCGCGCCGGCGCATCTCGGGAATGCCCATCTTGCCGATCGCCGCGCAACAGGCTGGCGAGGAACCGGTGAGCGCGGCGAAAATGGCGCAGGCACCGAGATTGGAAATCACCAGACCGCCAGGCAAGCGATAGAGCCAGCGGTCGAGCGCCTCGTAGAGATCCTTGCCGGCCGGCGAAGATCCGATGGCGGCGCCCATCATCACGAACATGGGGATCGCCACCAGCGTGAAGTCGTCGAGGCCGGACCAGAAGGTCTCGGCGACGACATGCATGCTGTCGAAACCTTGAAAGAACAGCAGGAAGGCGATCGAAATCACGCCCAGCCCGAACGCGACCGGGATGCCCGAGAGCAGCATCAGCAGGGTGACGACGAGAACGAGCGTGCCTGAGGACGTCGGACTCACGGCGCGTCTCCCAGGGCTTGCCGCGCCTGCTCGCGCGCGAAGTCGTCCGCATCTTCCTTCGGCTTGAGGCCGAACGGATGCGCCCTGCCGGTCAAAAGGCAGAGCAGCTCGGCGATGTATTGCAGGACCAAGAGCCCGAGGCCGATCGGCAGCGACAGATAGGGGATCCAGAGGCGCGCGCGCCATACCGTGTTCGAGTGCCAGCCCTCCGACCAAGCCTGATACCAATACTGCGTACAGAGAACCCACAGCACCAGGCAGAAACCGAGCGACAGCACGATGGTGAATAGCGCGAGCGCGAAGCGGGCGCGCGGGCCGAGATAGAGCGGCAGGATCTCGACGTTGACGTGGCCGCGCGTCATCAGCACGTAGGCGCTGCCGACGAAGGTCGCGGCGACGATCGAATAGGTGACCACGTCGATCTGCCATATGGTCGGCACGTTGAAGAAGTAGCGCACGATCACCATGTCGCAGATGACCAGCACGGCAAGCCCGATGAGCACGGCGGCAACGACGCCGGCGGCGCGCGACAGGAAAACGACCACCCGAATGTATTTGTCCATGGGCCTCGACTTACCGTTCGGTCATTCGCTGGGAGGACGAATACCGCGCAGCCGGCGCGGATAAAACTACGGCGGCCGGCGCTTTGTCCGCCGGCCGCCGTCTTTGCATCGCGCTATTTGACCGCAAGCGCTTCGTCGATCAGCTTCTGCCCGTTCGGCACCGACTTGGCGAAGGTGGCGTAAGAGCTCTTCTTCGCCACGTCGAGCCAGGCCTGATAGTCCGCGTCGCTGAGCGTGACCACTTTCACCTTGTGATCCTCGAACGCCTTGATAGCGTCCTTGTTCACTTCGTCGGCCTTCTTTTCGTAGTAGGCCTGGGCATCCTTGCCCGCCTTGATGATCGCCGCCTGCTGGTCCTTGTTGAGCTTGTCGAAACTTTTCTTCGACATCAGCACCGGCTCATACATGAACCACAGCGCGTTGTTGCCCGGCGCCGTGAGGCAGTTGGTCACTTCGTAGAGCCGCATGGACTGGAAGGTGCCGAGGCTGGTGTCGGTCGCATTGACGACGCCGCTCTGGAACGCGTTGTAGATTTCGTTCGACGGCGGGCTGACGATGCTGGCGCCGGCGCTTTCCCACATTGAAGCGAAGGTCGGCCCGGCGGCGCGGAATTTCAGCCCTTTCAGATCGTTCGGATGCATCAGGCATCCCTTGTTCGACGCCATGCCGCCGGCAAACCAGGCGTCGGACAATACGATCACGCCGTGCTTTTCGATCTCGGCGCGGACGTCCTTCATGAACTGCGAGTTGTTGATGCGCTTGGCGCGGTCCTGGCTGCGGATCAGGCCGGGCATCAGCGTCGCCGAGAACGCCGGCACCTTGCCGCTGGCGTAGTCGAGCGGGAACAGCGTGATGTCCAGCTGACCGTTGACCATGGCGTTCCACTGGTCGTTCGGCTTGAACAGCGAGGCGCCCGGATAGACCTGGATATCGATGCCGACATTGGCCGCCTTGGCTTCCTTGGCGATCATCTGCACCATGTCGTCGCGCACGTCGCCCTTGCCACCGGGAAACTGGTGCGAAGCCTTCATCGTCACTTGCGCGTGTGCCGAGACCGAGAGCAGAGCGGCCGTCGCGGCGCCGGCAAAAATTGTCATCAGTGTCTTCATGCGTTTCCTCCCTTGGCCTTTTTTGGCGACGGAAATACCGCCGCGTCGATTCGGTGCGCGAACGATAGCCAGTCGGCCGATCGCGCCCAGCTGGACCATACCCGCAGGGGCTGCGCAGGGCCATAGCCTTGTCACGAATTTCAGCCACAAGCCCGTGGCGGTAATGAACAATTCCCGGACTGGCCAGCGCGAAACGATGGTCTTATAACCCCGCCCGACATCCTTTCCTCCGCCCTCAGGAGTTTCTCAGTATGCCAAAGCCATTGGCGGGTCTCCACGTCCTCGAACTTGCCCGCATCCTGGCCGGGCCCTGGGCGGGACAGATGCTGGCCGACCTCGGCGCCGACGTCATCAAGGTCGAGCGCAAGGGCGCCGGCGACGATACCCGCGGCTGGGGGCCGCCCTTCGTCGAAGGCGCCGACGGCAAGCATCTCGGCGCCGCTTATTTCCATTCCGCCAACCGCGGCAAGCGCTCGATCGAGGCCGACTTCGAGGACGAGGAAGGCCGCCGCATCGTACACAAGCTGGTCAAGCGCTCCGACGTGTTGATCGAGAACTTCAAGGTCGGCGGGCTCGCCAAGTTCGGGCTCGACTACAAGAGCCTCGCGCCGGAGAACCCGCGGCTGATCTATTGCTCGGTGACCGGCTTCGGGCAGGACGGCCCCTACGCCAAGCGCGCCGGCTACGACCTGATGGCGCAGGGCATGGGCGGCTTCATGAGCCTGACCGGCTACGCCGACGGTCCGCCGACGCGCGTCGGCGTCGCGATCTCGGACATCTTCACCGGCTGTTATTCGGCGATCGGCATCCTCGCCGCGCTCGCCGAACGGGAGCGAACCGGGAAAGGCTGCTACGTCGATACCGCGCTGGTCGATTCGACCGTCGGCGTGCTCGCCAATCAGGGCCTCAATTATCTCGTCTCCGGCGAGATCCCCAAGCGCATCGGCAATTCGCATCCCAACATCGTGCCCTACCAGGAATTCCCGGTCGCCGACGGCCATGTCATCGTCGCCACCGGCAACGATAATCAATACGTCAAGTTCTGCAACGTCATTGGCGCGCCGGAGTTGGCGCACGATCCCGCCTACAAAGACAACGTCGGGCGTCTCACGCATCGCGACGAGCTGATCGGCAAGCTCACTGCGCTCACCAAAAAAATGAAACGCGACGATCTGCTTGCCCAGCTCGAGGCACAGGGCGTGCCGGCCGGCCCGATCAACGATCTCAAGCAGGTGTTCGAGGATCCGCAAGTGGTGTTTCGCGGCATGAAGCTCGATCTGCCGAGCGCCGCGGCGAAGAGCGGTCACATCCCCGGCGTGCGCACGCCGATCGTAATGGATGGTTGGCATGCCGCCTCCGAGCGGCCGGCGCCGCGCCTCGGCGAGCACACCGCGGAAATCCTGAAAGAGATCGGCGAAGGCTGACGGCGATCAGGAAACCGCGGTCGGCGCCAGTTCCTCGATGTCGCTGACGACGTCGATGACGACCGGGCGGTCGGCGGCGAGCGCGCGCTTGAGCGCCGGGGCGATGTCGCTTGCCCATTCGACGCGGATGCCGAGCGCGCCCATGTCCTCGGCCAATTTTGCGAAGTTCATCGGGTTATAGGTCCACAATTCGCGCGCCTTTTCGGTCTGCGTCCCGCCATAGGCGCGGTCGAAGCCGCGCTTCGACTGGTTGCCGCCGCCGTTGTTGTTGACGATGGTGATGCTGT
>Ga0335078_10006262_pt1 | contig 17613 bp, 15 predicted proteins | sample Lox_Sample_32_FD_206711 | JGI IMG/M metagenome (GOLD analysis project Ga0335078, IMG submission 206711) | Soil microbial communities from Loxahatchee National Wildlife Refuge, Florida, United States - Lox_Sample_3.2 | ecosystem: Environmental > Terrestrial > Soil > Wetlands | place: USA... | reverse complement strand
ACGCCAAACGCCCGGACGCCCGGGCCGGCGCCCCCGGCGCCGGGCGCGTAAAAGCCGGGGCCGGCACAAGCCGCGCACGGCCGACCGCGAGCGCCCGGCGCAGACCCCGAGTAACGCAACACTCGGCGCCCCTCCCCGCCCGAATGGCGAGAAACTCGGGCCAGAGCCGACCCAATCGCCATTCGGCGGCGGCAGCCGGGCCGAGTGGCGAGAAACTCGGGATCGTGGCACGGACCCCGGCCACCGGCACGGCGAACCCACCGGCACGACAGACCCGCCGGCGCGACGAACCCGCCGGGCACGACAGACCCGCCGGCGCGACGAACCCCCAGCCGCCGGCACGGCAGACCCGCCGGCACGGCAGACCCGCCGGCGCGACGAACCCCCAGCCGCCGGCGCGGCAGACCCGGTGGCACGGCGCGGCGGACCCCCGCCGGCGGGGCGACGCGACAGACCCGCCGGCGCGACGAACCCCCAGCCGCCGGCGCAGCGGGCCGGGGCCGGGGGACGTCACCACCGGGATCTCCCGGGCTCCCGCCGGTCGCCTTGGGGCTCACGACCGAGTGATGATGGGTTGATGGTGTAGTTCCAGTCGCCGTGGAACGACTGCGGGGTGATGTTCACCGCAGCGAGGTGGTCGTCTGTGACCTCGACGCCGCGTTCACGGGAGCGCTGATCGAGCCGGGCGTAGACGTTCAGGCCGGTCCTCGTCTTGGTCGCCGCGATCAGACCCACGACGGTCCCGGTCGGCCACGCGCCGCACCCGGTAGCGCCACACAGTCGGGCGCGCCGGATTGTTGGATCCGCCCCAATCGGCGGTAACCGTCACCTCGCCGCGGCGCGATAGCGGCCCCTGCCGAAATGCCCCACCAGCCAATGATCGTGCTGACCGCGAACCGGGCGATCTCGCCGCCGATCCCGACCGCCACCCAACCCCTCACCCGCCATCAGCCCGTAGACGCCCTCAGAAACAGCCTGTCCGAGCAGCTCGTCCCTGAACTCGTGACCACGAACCTCGACCGGCCGGCCCCCACGCTCGAACTCGCGACCCATCGCCACTGAAATCACCGATCAGCACGCGCCTGCTGGCATCCACGCCGATCACCGGCCGACCCACCGCGACCGCCCCCGAGATATACGCAAACCGCGCGCCCCGACCCGCACACCGAGCACCCCCACAGGACTCCCCACTCGCCTACAAACCGAAGCCCCTTGGCCCTCAACAACCACAGCCGACCACCTCATGACCCAACCCCCCGCAGCGCAAAAGTTCGTGGACATGGCGCTCGACCGGGACTTGGGTGATGATCTTTTGCGACTGTTACCCGCCGCGAGCGCCGGGTTGCCGTACGACGGGATCGTTGGCGGCGCCGAGGTGTATCGGGCCAAACCGGTGGCGAAGGATGGTGTAGGCGATCGCGCCTCCGGTCAGCGGCACGAGTAGTCCGATCGCCTGGTGCAGCAGGACCGCGGCCAGCGCAGCGTGGCCCACCACCCCGTAGAGGATGAGCATGCCGGCGATGCCGCCGATCGTGCCGGCCGCCGCCGGAAGGGGAAGCGATCCGCCCAGGGCGCCGATGATGTACGCCATGATCACGATCGGAAACCCTGGGACGGGGATCGCGTGGACGGCGAGGAAGGCGCACCAGAGCACGAGCACGTCGAACACCAGGTAGCTCATCACCCCGAGGACGGTCGTGCAGGCGTCGCGGCGAAAGAAGAGCCGCTTTGTGTCCTCGACGGCGGCCGCGAGCGTCGTGATCGCGCTAGCGATCTTCCCGTGTTTGGCCTCCAGGCGCTTCGCACCCGCACAGGCGTGGGGGGCGATCAACACCGCGGCGGTGATCCCGGCCCCGGCGACCGCCGCCGGCAGCAACGTCAGTAGCGGCTTGTCCTCGCCGGCGAATATGCCCGTGGCGAGCCCCAGGCCGAACACGACCAGCGCGAGCGCGTCGATGCCCGTGTTGAGAAAGCTCAGATTGAACTGACGCTCGGCGATGAGCTTCGTCGGCATTCCGAACCGGTGCAGGATCACCCCGCCCAATCCCATACCTCCCCATGAGCCGCCGGGGAGAAGAAGGCCCCCTCCCAACTGCGCCCAGGCGACGTGCTCGTCCATCCGCCGCCCCCGCCCGTCGCCGGCGAGCACGTTCTGCGGGTCGACGATTGCGCTCCAGGCGAAAACGAAGCCCGCCTCCGACAGCACCTCGAGCACGAGCAGGGCGAGCACCCACTCCCAGGAGGCGTGCTCGAGGGTGTGCAGCGCCTGCTCGAGAGCCGGAATCAGCTTCAGAACCGCGTAGACCACCAGCACGAAGCCGACCAGCCGCAGAGCCCGGCGTTTGAGGTGACTCCTCACCTCCGCCAGCGCATGTCGGGCGTGGTCAGCCCGGGTTGAGGACTCGACCGCCGGCACCGGGCTCTCGCCAATCACCCGCTCGCGGGAACGCCCGCGGTCGCGTCAGCAGCATCGAGGAACTGGAGCGCGGACCAGGCGAGCTCGTGAGCGCCCATGCCACGCCCATCATGTGGATCGTAGAGCTCCCGAAGCCCCTCTCCCACCACCGTCTCGGTGATCGCCCGGGCGAGCGTTGCCGCCTCCTGCTCGCAGCCGAGAGGCACAATCCCGCGGCACGACAGCCACGCGCTGTTGATCCACGTCGGCTCCCGCCAGTACGGTCGCAGGCCGTCGAAGCGCTCCTGCAGCGAGAACGACGGCTCACTGAGCGCCACCGACGGAGCGGGCACCTCGGTCCAAAGATGATGCGCGTCAAACAAGCGTTCCGCCAGCCGGTAGCCGATCTCGACTGGCAGGTCGGGCAGCGCGAGCGGGGAAAGCGCGGCCACGGTGAGCGCGATCCGCGAGCCGACCGCGGGCGACACCGTTGGCATGAACAGCCCGCCTGGCCCGTCGTAGCAAGATCACCGCCGGCGTGATCGACGGAAGCCCTGACGCCAGCCGCGATCGGCCGTGAGTCACGTTCCGCATCAGCTCGCAGACAACCGGATCTCGCTCAGCGCGCACCGCCTCGATCCGAGACCCGCGCTCGCGACTACCGCCTCACGAGATCAACGAACTCCGGCAGCCCCTGCGCACGCGGGCTGAAACAGTCGTCGGCTAAGTGCCGCTGCCGGCGCCACCGGAGCCGCCGACATGCGGGTCGCACCGCCGAAGCGCTGCCAGTGTGAGGGCGGCGATTGGAGCGGACTCGTGCGGGTGGCGAGAGTTCTGAGATCGTTCCGGCGACGGGAGCGTCGTCGTTCAAGCGGAGCACTCGTCCATCGGTTTCCCGGTACGTATCGCCAGTGCTCACGCCCCTGGCGGTCGGTAGTCGATGGACCTCTTGGTCGCCTCGTCGACCTGCTCGGGGGTGAGCAGCTCAACCGTCTGCAGCGCCACCGCGCCGGAGGCGTTGACCGTGAGGCTCACGGCGGTCGCGGTAACTGTGTCAGGCAGCTCGGCGATCACGTACACGTCTTGCTCGCCGAGCGCGAAGTAGAAGCTCTCGACCTTGCCGCCAAGCCCCTCGACAACCTTTTCGACGGCGGTCCGCCGGCCCGTCCCGCCGTCCTTGAGCACGCCCTTGACGCCCTCGGTCGTGTAGGACGCCTTCCACAGGAACTTCGCCATCGCGCCTGCCTTTCTTCGGGGATGGCCCACCCTAGCCGTCGGCTACCCGCGCGATCAAGTCGCGCAAATCTTCACCCCAGCACGCTCACGGCGGATCGCTCAGTCAGCCCCTCTCGCACTCCGCGGGTTCCCGCAGGGCCTACTCCTGCAGCAGCGGTTGCGGCACCACGCCCAACCATCCCGGGCCGCCGACACAGGGTCAACCGGTCAGCGCCTCGAGAACCTGTGAATCGGTCCTTGGCCCGATGCCGTCCGGGTATGAGAACTGGCGCACGGCGGCGGGTGTGAGCTCGACGCCCGTCCAAGGTTCGACTAGCAGTGCTGCTTCCGAGTTAACAAAGACGTCTTTGACGTCAGCGGGGGCGTCTTCGGGTGCTTGCTGTCTGCTGAGCAACTCGATGTCATCCGGGTGGCGAGCGAGATAGTGAGACAGCAGCGGCCAACGCAGATCGAGAATGGTCCACAGACCCAGGCGATGGATCGCGTGGGCGTCGTGGTCGATGCGATGCCCACCGAGTAGCTGGCGCGTCCTTTGGACGCAGTACGACGTCAACACGTGCTTGGCGACGTCAGGCTCGAGGGCAAGATGCTCGATGAGCTCGTTCAGATGATTCTCGGTGTCGGAGCACAGATTGCCGTCGGCCGCGACCTCGATGAATCCAATTTGCTCCACGGCTGTCAGACGAAGCTGCGGCAGGATCTGGAACCTCGAATCGTCATCGTCGTGCTCGGCTTGAGCGAGTAGCTTGCGCACCAGAAGCTCGCAATCTGCTCCCTCCATCTCTGTAAGTACTTCCCGGCAATCCGTTTGTCGATGATCGTGCGAAGCCTCGATGGCAATTCGGGGCAGGCGCAATGTCACATCGAAGACCCGATCAACAAACCTCAGCCCGAATGGACGGCCCGGCTCGCGCATAGCCTCTTGGAACTCCTTGTACACCTGCAGGTAGCTGTCGCAGAGCCAGGGTCGGACCGCAGGCACAACGACTGCCACGACAGGTGGCTCCTCGGTATCGGTGTCGGGGCTCCCGAGCAGCGTCTGAATCCCTTCGAGCAACTCCACGACGTAATCAGCACTGCAGCGATCGAGATTATCGATCACGAGTAACACGGCACTTTCCGCCGATCGAATCAAATACGAGTACCGCATCCTCAGATCCGCCATTGGGTCGCTCGTACGTCGAGTGGTTCCTAGGTTCGCGGGGGAGGCTACGAACAGACGTCGGATCACGTTCGCCAGCGACCAGAAGGTGGCCCCAAGTGTGGTCAGGCCTCCTATCAGGGCGGTGCCCCATTTCAGGAAGCCGCCCATCGACAGGCGCCCCGAGATCAACCAGAGGCCGACTGCTACGGCCACGAGCGGCACGATGGGAACGAGGTCCTCGAAGAAGCGCAACAGGCGCCAGCGATAGTCGAGCAGTCGCTTGCGCCTCGCCACCGACGGCCCTCGCCGTACGAACTCCTTGCGCAACTGCTGGTCGATGCTTGTGACCAGCCACCACCAAGGTGGCGCGATCCGCTGATAACGCCAGGCGTCAAACCGGACCACCGTCCACGGGGGACGGGCCCGGTCCGGCTCGGGCTGCCTCCTCGTGTCCCCGGTTGACCCCGGGTCCGAGATTCGCGTCGGGTGTGGGTCGATGGTCTTCCGGCGGAGGAGATACGACTTCAGAATGTCGAGGAGGGCGTCGCTGCCAGGCCCCTCCAACTGAATCATCACCGGATCAGACGGCTTGCGGCGCCGCAGTCCAGCTGCGTGGTCGGGAGCGCCGTCGGTAGCGGGTGCGTCCGACGTGGGGCGCGCCTGCGCGCGCGCGCGTTCGAGGCGCCCGTACAGAACACTTGCCATCGCCTCCAGCGCCCTTTCTTGGACTCCGGGAGTGCGCGGCTCAGGAAACATGGCCATCACCGTCGCCCCCCGTGTAGCTCCGGGCCGCCATACCTTGAAGAGGCCCGGCAAGCCGCCGAAATACAAGACGAACGCGTTGGTTCGCAGAATACGGCCGGGCGACAGCGCAATTCGGCCCGTAGCTCGATCAGGAGGCGCACGAGCGCCTCCAGCTCCGGCGGGCTGACGAGCTCCGCCCACCGCCGTTCGACACGCGCGGCGGCCGCGTGCTGACCGGCGGGACTCAGGTCGACGTCAACGACCTCGAGACGGCCGTCCGCACCCTGAAAGCGATCACGAAGCGCGCGGAGGAGCGCCCCACGGCATCACGTCAGTAAACCGAGCGAGACCAACTCGCAGCGAGCGCCGCCCGGTGGCGGCCCTCCGCTCTTCAGGAGAGAAGGCGTCCTCGACGTCAGGAATCCCGCCCGGCCGCTCCTCGCTGCATAACGCGCGCCACGCGGCGCAGTCAAAGGCTTGGGGAGGCAGGGCGCGCCACGGCCGAGCGCCATTGCCGGCGCTTGGCCTCGTATTCGGGTGGCAGCATGCCCTGAAGCGCTTCGGCGCCGTCGAGCACGTCCACCGCACCGCCGAAATCGCCCCAGCGTGCGTCGCAATCGGCCAGCATCAGCGCGAGCTCGCTCGCGTCCTCGCCATCTGCAGCGGAGAATGACGGCGGAGCGGCGATTCTGTCCGTTAGCAGTGCGGAGGACAGCGGTTGCGGACGGGCGGTGGCGAGGAACGGCGCGAGGTAGCGCCCGGCGATCTTCGCGTCTGGCCACCAGAGCGCTCGGCCGCTCGCCCATGAAGCGGTTCGCGTGCTGCGCAGTCGCGCTGTCGCGTCGGTGGCGACCGTCGTCTCGCGCGACACACGCTGCGACTCCGCGCGCAGGTACAGCGGCGCACCTTCGGTCATCAGCATGCCGCGCAGCACCGGTCTGAACGGCTTCGGCGTCAGCGGGACGCCGAGACCGGCCACGATCGTCTCGGCCACCGCGTCGGCCTGCTGGGCGGCGAGACCGCCCTGCTTGAGCGGGAACGCGGTGACGTCGCCGGCCGCGTAGATGTCCTCGAGGCCGCTCACACGCCCATGGCTGTCGATCGGGATGAACCCGTGCTGATCGTGGGGCAGGCCGTGCAGGCGCGGGCCGACCAGCTCCGGAAGCGTCACCACCCTGTCGGCGTAGATCTCACCGCCGCCGGCCAATACGAGCGTGCGGCCGCCGACGCGTGAGGGCCGCGAGGAGGTTTGAAGGCGCACTTGCCACGCCTTCAGCATCTCCCTGATGGCTCGCGACCCTGCGGGACCAAACAGCTCGAGCGGCTCCTCCTCGGGGGTTACAAGCCAGACCTCGGCATTGCGGCCCTGCTGGCGAAGAGTCCCGGCCGTCATCAGGGCCAGCTCGTAGATCGGCAGTGGCCAGGTCCGCTCTGCGGGCAACGTCAGGGCGACCGACCGAGCGGATCCTGCGAGGAGGTCGTCCACCACACCGCGCAGCGCTGAGACGTCGCCGCGACCCCGGAAGGTCAGCGCCCCCGGCAGCGGCTCGGTCGCGATCGCGCCCGTCGCGACGATCAGGGCGTCGAACGGGACCCTCTCGCCGGAGGCCGTGACGGCGACACGCTCGTCTGCCACGACGCTTTCGAGACGATCCCAGATGATTTCGCCGCCGCCCTCGTAGTTGAGGATGTCTTCCAGCGCATAGCTGTGCGCTTGGTCGCGATCGAAAGCCTCGGCGACGGCGACTGGGCGGTAGAGGAACTGGCGCTCGGGCGACAGGAGGGTGATCTCGACGCGCGGGCCGGCGAGCTCACGTAGGGCGAGCAAGCTTTCCACGGCGGCCACACCACCGCCGGCGATCACGACGTGCAGCCGGTCTCGACTCGTGTGCACTACTGGAACTCCTTTGCTCGCTCGATCAGATCCTCGAGGCCTGGCTCGTCAGGGTTGCGCGGCTTGCCGGGGTGGATAACCGCCACCTGGCATGACTCCGCCGCCTCGACGAGCTCCCGGAAAGTGCCGGCGTCGGGATCCTTGATGTACGCCTGCTTGTTGTCGTTGTAGGCGAACATCCGGTCGTTGATCCCGGTGCACTCGTTGCAGGTGGAGCAGCGCGGCGTCTCGATCCACGGGTCGTCCGCCGCGGTCTCCTCCGCAACCGCCGCAACCGCCGCTCCCGGCACCTCCGCGACTGACGGCTCCAACGGCTCCGGTGGCGCCTCGTCGAGGAGCGCCGGCGCGAGGTGGCGGTGCGCGAGGCCGAGCTCCTGGAGTCCGTGCCACAGCTCGCGGCAGCGACGGGCGGCGTGCATCAGCTTCGCATCGACGATCAGCCGCTGCAGACGGTCGTTGTCGTCGACAACCAGGACGTGAGGGACGCGCGCCTCGGCTTCGGCGGGGTCGAGCGTCAGCCACTGGTCGACCGACACCGTCTCGTCGCTCCAGTGCTCGCGCGGGATCCGCGCGAAGTGGCGTGCATAGCGCCGGTCGCAAGCCGCGAAGTCGACGAGCGTGAACGGGATCTGCTCCACAACGCGCTGGAGCGACGCATCGGCGTACTCGAGCGGCGCGATCGGCCAGTCGAGCTCGGGCTGCGGATTCTCGTCGATCGAGAACCGCGATGCCAAGTCCGGCCCCGCCTCCGGGTCGTACGTGAATGCGGGGAAGGCGCGCCCCTCGAGCGCCGCAGCCGACAGCAGGTACGGCGGCAGGTCGCTCGACGCAGAGGACGGGCCGGAGAAGATGCTCAGGAGCGTCGGGCCCGTGTAGCGGAGACTGGCGAGCAAGCGCTCGCGCAGCTGATAGAGACTCGAGCTCGTCGCCTGGAACGCGAACACGTCCATCAGCCCGATGACCGTGCTCGCGAGCTGCGTGCTGCGCAAGTGGACCCCGAAGTGCTCCGGGGCGAGAAGCTCCTCGGTTTCGACCAGCACCTTGACCGGAAGGCCCGAGGACAGCAGGTCGATCACCGCCCCGCTCTCGTCACCGTGGACGCAGACGAGGTAGTCAGGGAACCGCGCCAGGTCCTCACGGGAGAGCGAGTTCTCGTCGAAGCTCTGGAAGAACGCGTCGTGCTGTGAGCCGACGTAGCGACCATCCGCCTCCAGTTCCGCGATCGACATCGCCTTCACGAACTCGACCACGGCGGGGAGCCGCTCCCGGAAAGCGTCGACGGCGGCTCGACAGCTCGTGTATCGATACTCGAACGGAGGCTCGGGTGACTGTGCCGACGAGCTACCTGGAGCGGGATCGAAGAACCGCTGCCGCCTCAGCACCTCGAGCGCCCGCTCGATCCGCTCGCGCCGGTCGGGCGGCAGCTCGTCTCGCGGGGAGCTCCGGCCGAGCAGGCGCGACATCATGTCGAAATCGAACTGGTCGCTGTGCAGGGAGCCGAACGCAGCCTGCAGGCTTTCCGGCCGGCGCCCTGGCTCGGAGTGGATAAAGGCGGCGCGGAGTATGTCGGACAGCGCCTGCACGAGACGGTCCACGTCGGCATGGAAGCGCCGCGCCTTCTGGCGCTGGACGCTGTGCCAGGCGTGGGCGACCACACGCCGCGGAAGCTCCGCATCGCAGTCAGCGACCTCGCCGTCGACGTTCAAGTGCTCGGTCTCGTCGGCGAGGTCCGGTGCTGCTTGCGCCCAGAGGTCCGACAATATTCCGCGCGCGCCTGCGGCGACGAGCCTGCGGATCTCGCGCTCTGCCCGGAGGACACTTCGGCGCACCCGTTCCCCCTCGACCCCGCGAGGAGCGTTGTCCCGGAGCATGTGGTCGACGAGCGTCGTCAGCGAGGACACGCACGCTTCGTCGACCGCGTCGTCAACCAGAACGACGGGGTAGTCGTAGCGGAGAGCCGCAAGATCGCGATAGGGCGCCAACAGCGCCGGCCTCGCGGCGAAGTCGACGGACTCGAGGTCCCCGCCCGGCGCCCCAGTCAGGTGAAACGCCATGTGCCGCTGGATTTCAGCCGTCTGATCCATGATCACGCCGCGGCGCGTTCGTCGCTTGCGGGCCAGACGGTGAACTTGTCGAGCTCGGCCTCGAGGCTTGCCCGGATGCGATCGGCCGGCCGCGCCTGGCCCGCCCCTCGCAGCTCCTCGTAGCACGGGACCTCCGGGTTGCGGTAGAGGATGCCGACCGGGATGTCGTCGTCGGAGGACGCCAGCCGCCGCGCGGCGTCGATGTCGAGCGGATCGTGCTCGCGGTGATGCGTGTAGATCCGCGCTAGGTCGGGCTCGAGCTGGAGACCGTTCTCGTGGGTCAGGAGCAGCGTCTTCGACGGATCCTGCAGCCACGGATCGAGCATCCCGGGCATGAACTCGGGACACCGCTGGATGACTCGGACGAACGAGAAGCCGCGGTGTTGGTGTGCGGCCGCGATGATGTCGTACAGCACCTGCGGGATCCAGTCGACCGCCTGAGCGACGAACGAAGCGCCTTCCACGCCGAGCGTGACGCTGAGCGGGTTGAGGGGCTCGAGATACGACCCGCGCGGCGTGGTGTTGCTCCTGAGGCCCCTCGGCGACGTCGGCGACGCCTGCTTCTTGGTTAGCCCGTACACGAAGTTGTCGTGCAGGAGCACCGTGAGGTTCATGTTGTAACGAATGGCGTGAATCCAATGCGCCGCACCGATGCTGCAGCAGTCGCCGTCGCCGGTGTTGACGAACACGTCGAGATCGGGGCGCGCCATCTTGATCCCCTCCGCGATGGGGAACGCACGCCCGTGGATTCCGTGGAAGCCGTACGTTCCCATGTAATGCGGGAACCGGCTCGAGCAGCCGATGCCGGAGACGAACACCGTGCGCTCCAGGCTCAGGTCCTCGCCGCGGCACAGCCGCTGAACGGCCGCCAGGATCGCGTTGTCGCCGCAGCCGTTGCACCAGCGGGGAACGCCCCCCTCGTAGTCCTCGAGGGAGTGGTGGTCCTCCGCCATGTGGATCAGGCATTGCCTGAGAAGGGGGGTCATACTCGCTCCATTCGCTCCAGTCGCTCGCGCACGGCCTTGCATACGGTCGCGGGCTTGATGGGTTGGCCGCGGGCCTCGCTCCAGCAGTCGACGTCGACGAGGTAGCGTGACCGCAGCACGGTGGCGAGGGGCGAGTAGCGCCGGTTCTCGTCGTCGACGAGCTCGTCCTCCCGGCGATCGGACCAGCTGGCCTCGACCGTGAGCACATCGTCGAAGCGCCGCATGATCGCTTTGACGCCGGGCGGCAGCGGTTGCAGGAAGCGCAGATGCAGCGATGAGACGCGCCGCCCCTCGTCGCGCAGGCGGTCGACCGCTTCCTCGATCACGCCCTTCGTGCTGCCCCAGCCGACGATCAGCAGTTCGCCGCCCGGGTCGCCGAAGACGTCCGGCGGCATCAGCGTCTTCTGCAGCGCGGCAAGCTTCAGGCTCCGATGGCGCAGCCCATCCTCGTTGCTGCCAGGGTCGTAGGCCACGTGGCTGTCGCGGTCGTGCGCCAGCCCGGTGACCGTGTGCATGCCGCCCGGCCGGCCCGGAACGAGGCGCGTGGCGATGCCGGTCAGCGGGTCCCAGTCGTACGGGCGCGCGCCCGGCGCGGCGGGCGTCTGGTCGACGGGTGGCGCCAGCCAGTCCTCGCTGAACTCCGGCCGCGGGAACGGCTGCTGCGCCGTTGCCAGGCTCGCGTCGGACAGAAGGACCACCGGGATGTGGAACGACTCGGCGATCTTGCGCGCGGTGATCACCGAGTAGAAGCAATCCTCGATGCTGCTCGCCGCCATCACGACCTTCGGCGCATCGCCGTGGCTCCCGAACATCGCCGCCAGCAGGTCGCCCTGCTCGACCTTCGTCGGCAGGCCCGTGCTCGGGCCTCCGCGCTGCACGTTGATGATCACGAGCGGGATCTCCGCCATTGCGGCCAGGCCGATGGCCTCCTGCTTGAGCGAATAGCCAGGGCCGGAGGTGATCGTGACCGCGCATCGGCCGGCGTAGGACGCGCCAATGGCAAACGAGCACGCGGCGATCTCATCCTCGGCCTGATGGACGATTCCGCCGGCCTGCTCGAAGATCGCGCTCAGGTAGTGCGACGCGGAGGTGGCGGGCGTGATCGGGTACATCGCGCAGATATCCATCCCGGAGGCGAGCACCCCAAGCGCGAGCGCCGTGTTGCCATTGCTGACAAGCTGCGGCTCGGTCGATCGGGTAGCCGGGATCGCGTACCGGAAGTCGAGGTTCTCCTCCGCCCACGCCCACCCAGCCTCGAGCAGCTCGATGTTCTTCGCGATCACCCGCTCGTCCTTCTTGGCGAAGACGGTGCGCACCTGCTCGCGCGCGAGCCCCGTGTCCAGGCTGTAGATGTTGCAGAGCATGCCCAGCGCGAACATGTTCTTGCCGCGGCGCGGGTCCGCGACGAGCTTGCGGCACTCGACCTCCATCGGGATTTCGATCACGCGAAAGCCCTGGTCGACGAGCTGCTCGACCGTGTCGGCATAAGAGGCGGCGATGACCGGATCGCGATCCTCGCGCCACATGCTCTCGAGCATGATCGTCGCGCCCGGCTTGAACTCGCTCGCCGCGACGCGACCGAGCAGAACCTGCTCGTTGAAGGCGACCGCGAGATCCGCTTCATCGCCGCCGTTGGTGACCCGGCGCTCTCCGATGCGGATGCGCACGCCGCTCGCGCCCGCGATGCTCCGCGCCGGCGGCTGGATCTCGGCCGGGATGATCTCAACGGTCCAGATCCCGTTTCCCATCTTGGCGGCGATCGCGCCGAGCGACTGGCCGCATCGCTGCGCTCCCTCACCCGAGTCGCTGATCACCTCGACGATGTGCTCGCCGATGACCACCGGCGCCTTTCCAATGGTGGTGCTCATGCCGTCACCCGTGCGTAGTTGTGTTCCCGAAGGTCGATACCGAAGCGCTTGCCGGGGCCGGCGGCGGGCTCCGTCACGTACACGACGTCCGTGTCGCGCAGCCCGAGGTATGCCTTGATCTCCCCCGCCGCCTTGCGCCCGGCGCCCATCGCCTCGATTACCGTCGCTGCTCCGGTCACGATGTCGCCGCCGGCCCACACGCCCGCGATCGACGTGGCGAGGCTTTCGTCGGCGACGATGTAGCCGCGCTTGTCGAGCTCGAGCGACGAGGTCTGGCCGAGGATCGGGTTTGCGCTCGTCCCGATCGCGTACACGACCATGTCGACGTCGATCTCGAACTCGCTGTCGGGCACGGGCACCGGACGACGGCGGCCTGACTCGTCCGGCTCACCCAGCTCCATCCGCTGGCAGCGGATCCCGCGCACGTTGTTCTCTGCGTCTCCGAGGATCTCGATGGGACTCGTCAGCCAGTGGAAGTCGATGCCCTCGTCCTCCGCGTGGTGAAGCTCTTCGGCGCGGGCCGGCGCCTCGTTGCGCGTCCGCCGGTAGACGCAGGAGACGGATGCGGCGCCCAGACGCAGGCAGACCCGCATCGCGTCCATCGCCGTGTTTCCCGCACCGATGACGGCGACTTGCTTCCCCGCCTGAAGCGGCGTGTCGTAATGAGGAAAAACTCGTGCGTGCATCAGGTTGCAGCGGGTGAGCAGCTCGTTGGCCGACATCACTCCGGCAAGGGACTCGCCGGGGATGCCCATGAAGCTCGGCGCCCCCGCCCCGGTGCCGATGAACACAGCCTGGTAGTCCAGCTCGGTCAGCAGCTCCTCGACCGTGAACAGACGTCCGACGAGGGTGTTGCACTCGAACTTGACTCCGAGCGCTCGCAGCTTCTCGATCTCGGCGTCGATCACATCGTTGGGCAAGCGGAAGTCCGGAATCCCGTACTTGAGAACGCCGCCCGGCTCGTGGAAGGCCTCGTACACGGTGACGTCGCAGCCGGCCTTCGCCAGGTCGGCGGCGCACGCCACGCCGGCCGGGCCGGAGCCGACGACGGCCGCGCGCAGGCCGCTCGGCTCGACGTACGGGACGCTCGCCCAGCCCTCGGCGATCGCCGTGTCGCCGACGAACCGCTCGAGCCGCCCGATCGCCACCGGCTCGAGCGTGTCACCGACTGTGCACGCGCCCTCGCACTGCGACTCCTGCGGGCACACGCGGCCGCAGATCGCCGGCAGCAGGTTCGTGTCGGTGATCGTGTCGTAGGCGCCGCGCAGGCTCTTCTCGGTGATCTTCGAGATGAAGGCGGGGATGTCGATCTCGACCGGGCAGCCGCGGATGCACGGCTCGTCCGGGCACATCAGGCACCGGTCCGCCTCCCGCAGCGCGTCCTCGAGTGCGTAGCCGCAGGCGACCTCCCCGAAGTTGGTGGCGCGGACCTTTGGATCCTGCTCCTCCATCGGCGTCCGCTCCTGTGGAATCGACCGGATCGTCTTCTTCTTCTTCTGCTTTGGAGCGGGCATCGTCAGGCACCTGCCGGGAGCCGGCAACTTTCCGTCCAGCGCTCGAGCGCTGCCGCCTCGCTGGCCTTGAACCGCCGCAGCCGCGCCATCAGGTCGTCAAAGTCGACCTCATGCGCGTCGAAATCCGGCCCGTCTACGCACGCGAACCTCACCCGGTCGCCGATCTTCACGCGGCACCCGCCGCACATGCCCGTGCCGTCGACCATCACGGGGTTCAGGCTCACCACCGTCCTGATCCCGTGCGGCCGGGTCGTCTCCGCGCAGAACTTCATCATGATCGGCGGGCCTATCGCGACAACCTCGTCGATGTCCGGATGGTGCTCCAGCGCCTGCTCGATCCCGGCCGTGACCAGCCCCTTGATGCCCTCTGACCCGTCATCGGTGCAGACGATGAACTCGTCGCACACGGCACGGAACTTGTCCTCCCAGAACATCAGCTCCTTGCTGCGGAAGCCGATCACGCCAATCACGTAGGCGCCGCTTTGCTTATACGCGCGGGCCTGGGGATAGACGGGCGCGACGCCGAGGCCTCCGCCCACGCAAACGACCTTGCGTGCGTCCCCGATCCCGCTCGGCTTGCCCATCGGGCCGACGAGTGCGTGCAGCTTCGTCCCGAGCGAACAGCTCGCCTGCATCTCCTTTGTCGTCTTACCGACGGCCTGGACGACGAGCGTCACCGTCCCGCGCTCGGGATCGAAGTCCGCGAGCGTGAGCGGGATCCGCTCACCGCGGTCCTGCGCCATGACGATCACGAACTGGCCCGGCTTCGCGGCCCGCGCCATCCGCGGATGCGAGATCTCGAGCAGGTACGTGACATCCGAGAAGTCTTCGCGCCGGATGATCTCGAACGGAGCCGCCATGGGGGCAGGAAAACAATCCGTGATGGACCTCACATCGGGGATAAGTACCGACGGGCGCGCGGGAAGATCCGTGCTCTGCGAAAGACGGGCCCGATCGGGGCATTCGCCCTGATTCGTCGGCCTCACGCTCATCGACCGACGATCGTGCGTAGTGCGTATGCAGAGCTTGGCTGGAGACGACCACTGCGGCGCTGCTGCGTGTCGTCCAGGTCAGCGGCATGGGCGAGGATCGGCGCTTGACAACACCCCAGCCCGGACTCGCGTTGCTGCCTGACGCCGATGCTGTGGCGTCCGCGCTGGGCGTGACCTGGGCGCTGCTCGCCTCAACCCTGAAGACGGGATGGGCGCGTGAGGCCGGCGGTGTTCACACGCTCGTCGCTGGCGCGCGGCCGGACGAGGTGATCGCTGTCGCGAGCGGGATGGTCGCCGGCGATGACGTTCCCCTGATGGCCGCTGCCGGCCCGATCGAGGTATCGCCGGTCGATGGGTTGTCGCTCCGTGCCCTCGCGGCCACCCGAGGCGCGGCTTCGCTCCGAGGTGGCTGGTCCCGCGTTCGGCGCCCCGACGGAGCTATTGGCCCGGGCAATCACCGCGGACGTGCTCGGACGAAGGGAGGTCCGGGGCTACGTCGGCGAGGTCGACGGCGAGGCGGCAGTCACAGCGAGTGAGGTCGGCTACGGTGTCCATGAGCGAGTTGGGTTCACCACCCCTGGAACGCCGGCCCTGCTCGGTCTCGCAAGCTTGAGCTGGCCGGTTCGACGCCCGGGCACAGTTGCCGTACAGCTGGAGCGTGTAGCGGTACGCCCGATGATCCCGCCGACGGCGCGACGCACTCGGATTCGCCCCGATCGGGAGGAGCGAGTTGCCTTCCGTCGACCTGCGGCGGGAAGGTCGCCCGCCTCGATCAGGTCATACAGCTGGCCTAGCATCACCAAGGCATCCGCGCTCGCGTCGTCGTATGGCAACGCGGGCTCATCGCCGACGGTCGACGACGCCAATGCCTCCCGCCGGCTGAGCACGCCAAGCAACGGCACCTACCTCGCCGGCGACCCCGACTTCGACGTGTACGCCGCCGGCGGCGTCAACGGGCTCGTGTGCAACACCACGCTCTTCGGCTTTGCCCAGTTCTCCTTTCGTGCCTGGGCTCACACGCCGACACTTTCAGGTCGTCCCGGACCCGAAGCTCGCCGCCGGCGGCTCCCCGCTGTCCGGCCCCTCGGTGATCGGTTCCGGCAAGAACCCGACCTTCAAGCGCGCCGGGCAGCCATCCCGGGCCCCGGCGCCCTGTGCTTCAACATCGACGGCACACCCGGCCCGGCCGTCGGGTCCTGGAACGCCCGGCGCCTACCGGTGCCCCCGGTGGGAGGTCTCCGCGTTCGCCGCGCTCACGACCACGACCAGCGCGCACACGCAACCGCCGAGCACCGCCGCCAGGAACGGGCTGACGCCGAGGAACGCGGCCAGCTTCGCGCCCGCCAGCACCGCCGCCGCCAGTAGCACCCCGAACACCACATATCGGGCCGGTCCCATGATGAGCGCAAGGTAGCGCGCCGAACCCGCCGGACGCGGGCGCCGGCTTGCACGCCCTCCTTCGAGGCGGCCTCACGATCGTGTGCGTTTCCATGAGGACGGGTCCTCCTGACGCGGTTCGCTACCGCTTCAGCTCACGGAGCTGAGCGGCAGCGCAAGGCTGGTGTCATCTTTGCGTTCGCAACCCGGCGGCGGGCACGTCGCTCGATCGGGCTCGCCGTAGACCCGCTCGTGGCCGCACACGACGCACATTCCGAGCATCCAGTGCATGCGTACGAGCCTTCCAGCTCTCGGCCCATCGCGCCGGCGCCGACCGTCGTCCACCGGCAGCGGAGCCATACGCGTCGTGAGCCCCGCCGAAACCCAGGCCTCGCGCTCGGACATTGCGAGCGGGTTCGCCACCCACGTCCACGCCGGCGCGGTCGCCCGTGGGGTGCTCGCCATCGTCGACTGCTCACCGACGGTCGAGGCCGGTGTCGTCTTGGTCGGCGTCGGCGCCGTGAAGCGTTAGATACATCCGCGGTGCGCCCCCGAGCCGGGTCTCGGACTCGTGGCCTTGGACGAACCCGACGTGGCGGTAAAAGGCGTTGGCGTGAGGATTCGCGGTCAGCTCGATACGACGGACGCCCTGCCGGCGGGCCGTCGCCAGTACGTATTCCACCAAACGGCTGGCGACCCCGGTGCGCATCCAGTCAGGGTCGACGAACAGGTCCTCGATCTCCAGCACGCACGCGTCAAGCAGGCGGGTGGTGATGAACCCGAGGATCTCATCCCCGGCTCCCACCGCAACCTGGGTCCGGCCTTCAGTGATCCCGTCGTCAGCAAGCTCCAATACTTGAGGGCGCGCGAGCAACAGGTCGCGGTCGCCCTCGTTGGAAAGCGACGATCTTCGGAACACATCGCGGAGCGCGGGCAAATCACTGGCGCACGCCGCACGGATGCGGACGATCCTCACCGCTTCAGTATGTCTGAGACGCTCCCGCGTGCCGCGCGTTCCGTCAAACCAGAAAGCGTAAGCGCGGCTGCCGGGGTGGACCCGCCGAACTGCCGAGCTGCCGCTTGGCGGCGTAGGACGAGATTCCGGGGCTGCCGGACTCCTTCCTCCGGCGACGTCATCCGGTATCCCCTGCACCCCGGCGGTGAGCTCGCGAGAACCGCCGGCGTCGAGCTTCTATAATGTTTTGGTAGCTTTGACGCGGGTTCTATGCGGGATTCAGGCCTGGTGCGCAAACCGGGGTCTAAGCGGCGGTGGTGATGGTCGCGAGTGGAAGGGGTGAGCACCGGGTGGCACCCGAGCGCAACCTGGATCAGCGCATGGACGCGCTCCGAGCGGCCAACGAGGTTCGTGCGCTTCGCGC